>Ga0268251_10000029_pt1 | contig 154608 bp, 168 predicted proteins | sample AgamicAsMae_FD_200527 | JGI IMG/M metagenome (GOLD analysis project Ga0268251, IMG submission 200527) | Agave microbial communities from Guanajuato, Mexico - As.Ma.e (v2) (version 2) | ecosystem: Host-associated > Plants > Phyllosphere > Phylloplane/Leaf | place: Guanajuato, Mexico... | reverse complement strand
CGGCAGGCACCGCCTCCCACCACGCTGAGTCTGTACTGCGGCTCACTGCGGAAGGAGAGACAATGCTGTCGAGAGGGACCGTCTGCGCGCGGGTGCTCGCCGTCGCAGCGCTGGCGATCGCGCTCGCTGCGCCCGCGGGCACTGCCGCGGCCGGCGTCGTCGCGGCCTGCCCGTCGTCGAACTACGAGCAGCCGTTCACGCCGTGGCTCGACTTCGCGAGCTACGTGCTCGCGCCGAACGGCGGCCTCGAGTCGGGCGCTGACGGCTGGAGCCTCGGCGGCGGCGCAGCCGTGACCGCGGGGAACGAGAGCTTCTACGTCCACGACGCGGGCGACACGAGGTCGCTCTCGCTTCCGTCGGGGTCGACGGCGACGACGAGCAGCATGTGCGTCGACGCGTGGTCGCCGGACCTCCGGCTCTTCGTCCGGAACACAGGCTCCCTGCTCTCGACGCTGAAGGTCGAAGTGCTGTACGTCGATGCGCTCGGGGAGTCGCGCGCCCTCACCGTCGGACTGCTCGCGGCAGGCTCGAGGTGGCAGCCTACGCTGCCGCTCCTCTTGCTGGCGAACCTCACTGCGCCTCCGCTCGTCACGGACGGGACGACGAGCGTCGCGTTCCGCTTCACGCCTCTCGGGAGCTGGAGCGGCTGGAAGGTCGATGACGTCTACGTCGATCCGTTCAAGGGCGAGTAGCCGGCCCAGCGCTCCGGAGCGCGCGGACGAGTCGCTCCTCGCCGAGGCGCGGCAGCGGGCGCGGACGCGGCTGAGCGGGCGCGAGCGGTGGACGTCGCTCACCTTCGGCGGCGGGTTTCTCCTGGCGGCGGCGGCGATGGCCGCTTTGCTGCGGTGGGAGGGATCGTTCCGGCCCTCGACCGCCGCGCTGCTCGTGCTCACCCTCGCGCTCGTCTCGCGGATCGAGTTCGAGCTCGGCACCGGCTCCGTCGTGCCGACGCAGCTCGTCCTCGTCCCGATGCTGCTGCTCCTGCCCGCGCCCGTGGTGCCGCTCTGCGTCGCCGCCGGCTACGCGCTCGGCGGGGTGGTCGACTACGCGCAGGGACGCCGCCATCCGCAGCGCCTCACCGTGCTGCTCGGGAGCTGCTGGCACGCCGTCGGCCCCGCGCTCCTGCTCTCGCTCTATGCGAACCCGACCTCGCGCTGGAGCCAGGCGCCGCTCTACCTCGGCGCACTGGCCGCCCAGTTCGCGTTCGACTTCACGAGCTCGGCCGGTCGCGAGTGGCTCGCGTTTCACCACTCGCCGCGGAAGCTCCTGCCGTTCTTCGGCTGGGTGTACGCGGTCGACGCGCTCCTGGCCCCGGTCGGCTTCCTCGCCGCGCTCGAGAGCGAGAGGATGCCGTACGCCTTCCTCCTCACGCTGGCGCCCGCATGCCTGCTGGCGCTGCTCGCGCGTGAGCGCCGAAGCCGGATCGAGCGCGCCCAGGCGTTCCAGCACGCCTACGACGACGCCTACCTGGCGGCCCGCCGCGACGCCTTGACGGGACTGGCGAACCGCCTCGCCTGGGAGGAGGCGGCAACGACCGAGACGGCGAGGCCGGCCTCGGTGATCGTCCTCGACGTCGACTACCTGAAGCTCGCGAACGACAGCCGCGGCCACGGGTTCGGCGACGAGGTGCTGCGGCGCGTCGCGGCGCTGGTTCGAGGCACCGTCCGGGATCAGGATCTCGTCGCCCGGGTGGGCGGCGACGAGATCGCGGTCCTCCTCGGAGGCGCCGACGAGGCCAGGTGCGCAGAGGCGGTGACCCGGCTGCGGGACGCGTTTGCGTCGGCTCCGCCGCTCGACGGATTCCCGCTGTCGGCGGCGCTCGGCTCTGCAACCGCCGGCACGGGGACGACGCTTGCCGAGGCGCAATGCCTCGCCGACGAGCGCCTCTATGCGGAGAAGTCGCCGTCGTCGCGCGGGAGCGCGCGAGGCGCAGAGCCTCAGGGCGCCGCCGCGTAGGCTCCGGCCGGCACGGTCTCGCGGCGCAGTATCGTCAGCGCTGCGAGAGGGAAGAGCAGCACCGAGGGGAGGCCGGCTGCGACGAGCGCGGCCCCGTTCGCAGTGCTGAGCAGCCCGAGCTGCATCCCGATCTGGCCGGCGACGACGAGAAAGCTGAGCGACGTCGCCTGGAGGAGACCTGCCGCCGCGGCCTCCCCGCCGCCGACGAGCCGCCGGTAGAGGAGCGCGGGGAGGCCGCGCGCGGCGAGGAGCGCTGCGAGGAAGAGCGGCACGCGGGCCACCGTTCCCGCGCTCGCGAAGAGCGCGTCCAGGTCGAACTTCAGGCCGCTCGTCACGAAGAAGAACGGGACGAAGACGCCGAAGCCGGCCGCCTCGAGCTTGCGGTGGAACAGCGGGTGCGTCATCGCCCGGTCGGTGTCCACGAGCTTCAGCACTGCGCCGGCGAGGAAGGCGCCGAGGATGGCCTCGAGGCCGAACTGCTCCGCGAGCACGACGAAGACGACGAGGAGCAGGAACGCGCCGCGCACGCGGATCTGGGCCGTCGTGTCCTGGAGCCGGACGAGCGCCGCCGAGATGCGCATCGAGCGCTGCGCGCCGCGGATCGACACGCCGACGGCGGCTACCAGCACCGCGAAGCCGCCGAGCAGGACGACCTTGGCGCCGGCGCCGCTCGACTCGCCGGAGAAGAAGAGCGAGAGCAGGACGACCGTCGCGATGTCGGCGATCGACGCGCCGGCGATCGTCAGCTGCCCGAACGGCGTGTCGGCCCGGCCGGTGTCCTTCAGCACCGGGATCACGACGCCGAGCGATGTCGCGGAGAGCATGATCGCGACCAGCAGCGGCGACTTGACGACCCCGGCCGCGTTCAGGCCGAGCCCGGCCGCGAGCGCGATCGCGAACGACGCGACGAAGCCGATCCCGGTCACGCGCAGGAGCCGGCCGCGCAGCCGGTCGAATTCGACCTCGAGCCCGGCGATCAAGAGCAGGAACGCGAGCCCGAGCAGGTTCAGGACCTGGACGGCGTCGTCCACCGTCGCCCAGCCGAGCGCCTGCGGCCCGACGACGATCCCGAGCACGATCTCGAGCACGACCGCCGGCAGCCGCAGCCACGGCACGAGCCCGAGCGCAAGCGGCGCGGCGAAGGCGACCGCCGCGACGACGGCGACGTTCGTGAAGCTCACGTCCATGGCGCCTCAGTCGTGTGGCACGCCGGCTTCGTTACGGAGCCGGACTCGGCGCCGCTCGGCAGCCGTAGGTCTCGACGATGCGGCTGCTCGCGCTGTCCCTGGCTCTCCTGGTCTCCGCCTCGCCTCTAGCCGCGTGCCGCGGCAAGCGGGGAAAGGTCATCTCGTCGCACGGCGTTCGAGTCGCCGTCCCGCCCGGCTGGCAGGCCGTCGAGCCGGCGGGAGACCTCAACATCGTCGATCCACGGACGGTGCTGGTCGTGGGGACGGCGGGTGTGAGACCGCGGTCTTCCCAGTGCCAGATCGCGGCGTACCGGGTGCAGCCGGCCGGCGCCGTCGTCGTGGTCGTCCGGTGGAAGACGCTCACGTCGGGAGGCGGGGACGGAGCGACCGGTCGCGCGCCGCTGCGGAAGCTGCGGCGCGTGACGCGTCCGAGCGCCGAGTGCTTCGGAGGCCGTGGCGCGGCGGTCGAGCTCGGACTCCGCGGCCACGCATACCAGGTGAACGTGCTGGTTGGTGACCGGGCCTCGGACAGGCGCGTCGCGGAGGCGCTACGCGTCGCGCGGTCGCTGGACCTTGACGAGCCCTAGAGGGCGCCGCTTCCGTTAGTAGCCTCCTCCTGATGGAGGACGTGGAAGTGCGGCGCTCGCCGCGCGCGCGGCGCTGGCGGCTCGAGGTGCCGTGGGGCGAGCCCGCGCGGCTGACCGTGCCGCGGTGGATGAGCGGCGCCGAGGTCGAACGCGTGCTGGAGGAGAAGCGGCCGTGGCTCGAGGCCGAGCGGCGGGCGCAGGTGCCGCGTCTGGGGCTCGAGCGACGTGCCGTGAGCGAGTCGGAGGCGCGGGTCGCCGCCCGCGAGCTCGTCTCGGCGCTCGCCGAGGAGGAGGCGGAGCGGCTGGGCGCCGAGTACGCGCGGATCCGGATCGGCGGCCAGCGCACGCTCTGGGGCTCCTGCTCCGCCGGCGGCACGCTGTCCTTCAACTGGCGTCTCGTGCTGGCGCCGTTCGAGGTGCTCGACTACGTCGTCGTGCACGAGCTCTGCCACCTGCGCGTGCCGAACCACTCGCGTCGCTTCTGGGCGCTCGTCGAGCGACACCGACCCGGCTGGCGCGCCGAGCGGGACTGGCTCCGCGAGTACGGGCCGGAGCTGCTCGGCTTCAGCCCAGCGGACTAGCGACTCGCGAGGCGCCGCTTGCCGAGGAAGTACGCCATCGTCAAGCCGAGCAGGGCTCCGGTGGCCATGAGCTTGAACTCCTTGATTACCTCCGGAAGAGCCGTCAGCCCGAAGAACATGCTCGTAACGTTATAAGCGCCTCGCTCGTTGCATGAACGTGAGCCGTTCGCCCGTGTCGCTTCCGCGCCGGCTCGAGCTCATCGCGACGGCGCGCTGGAGCTGGTCGACCTATCGCCATCTCGGTCGCCCGAGGGCAACGCCGCGCCGCCGCGAGGCCCGGCGCGCAGCGTAGAAAACCCCCGCAAAACCGACGTACACTCGGCGCATGGTGACGTGTCTCTCCTGCGGCGAGGAGAACCCGGAACGCTTTCGCCTCTGCGGCTTCTGCGGCACCCCGCTCGCGCCCGTCGCGCCGCCGCAGGAGGTCCGGAAGACGGTCACGATCGTGTTCTCCGACCTCAAGGGCTCGACGACCATGGGCGAGGCACTCGACTCGGAGTCGCTCCGCGAGGTCATGAACCGCTACTTCGCGGAGATGCGCCGCGTCCTCGAGGACCACGGCGGCCGGGTCGAGAAGTACATCGGCGATGCCGTGATGGCCGTCTTCGGGCTGCCGCGGCTGCACGAGGACGACGCGCTCCGCGCCGTCCGCGCGGCCTACGGGATGAAACAAGCGCTCGAGGCGCTGAACGACGAGCTCGAGCGCCGCTTCGGCGTCCGTCTCGCGAACCGCACCGGCGTGAACACCGGCGAGGTCGTCGCGGGCGACCCGTCGGCCGGGCAGAGGCTCGTCGTCGGCGACGCGGTGAACGTCGCCGCGCGGCTCGAGCAGGCGGCGCCGGCCATGGAGGTGCTGCTGGGCGACCTCACGTATCGGCTCGTGCGCGACGCGGTCGAGGTCGAGGCGGTCGAGCCGCTCGAGCTCAAGGGCAAGAGCGAGCGCGTGCCGGCGTTCCGGCTCGTCGCGGTCGGAGCGGGGGAGGGCTACGCGCGGCGGGCCGACTCGCCGCTCGTCGGCCGCGAGGCGGAGCTCGCGGCGCTGCGCGCGGCCTTCGACGAGGCGGCCGCAACCGGCGAGTGCCGGCTCGTGAGCCCGCTCGCGGACGCGGGTGTCGGCAAGTCGCGCCTCGTCGAGGCGTTCACCGGCTCCCTCGACGGCGAGGCCCGGATCGGCCGCGGGCGCTGCCTGCCCTACGGGAAGGGAATCACCTTCTGGCCGCTCGTCGAGCTCGTGCGCGACGCGGCCGGGATCGGCGAGGACGACCCGCCGGAGGTTGCGCGTGCCAAGGTTGCGGAGCTCGTCGCGGACGACACCGTGGTCGAGCGCGTCTCGGCCGCCGTCGGCCTCTCCGACGCGCAGTTCCCGGTCGAGGAGCTCTTCTGGGGCGCGCGCAAGCTCGTGTGTGCGCTCGCCCGCGAGCGGCCGCTCGTCGTCGTCTTCGACGACGTCCACTGGGCCGAGCCGACCTTCCTCGACCTCGTCGAGCACCTGACCGACTCGATCCACGACGCGCCGGTTCTGCTCGTCTGCCCGTCGCGGCCGGACGTCGTCGAGAGCCGCGAGGGCTGGGCGGACGGGCCGCGCGCGCGGCGGCTCCGGCTCCAGCCGCTCTCGCCCGCGGAGACCGAGCGCGTGGTCGAGCACTTGCTCGGCTCGGTGGAGGTCGCGCCGGAGGCCCGCGCGCGGATCGTCGTGGCCTCGGAAGGGAACCCGCTCTTCGCCGAGCAGCTCCTCGCGATGCTCGTCGACGGCGGCTACCTCGCGCGCGAGAACGGCTCGTGGCGCGCGACGCGCGACCTCTCGGAGCTCGACGTGCCGCCGACGATCCACGCGCTCCTCGCCGCGCGCCTCGACCACCTGGACCCGGAGGGCCGCGCGGTCGTCGAGCCGGCATCGGTGGTCGGGCTCGTCTTTCCGAAGGACGCGGTCGCGGAGCTCGCGCCGGACGGCGTCCGCGCCGGGCTCGACGGGCACCTCGAGACGCTGACGCGCAAGCAGCTCGTCCGGCCGCACGCCGACGCGCAGGTGAGCTACCGCTTCAACCACATCCTCATCCGCGATGCCGCGTACCAGGGACTTCTGAAGCGGACGCGGGCGACGCTGCACGAGCGCTTCGTCGAGTGGGCCGATCGGGTGAACCGCGACCGTGACCGCGCGGTCGAGTTCGAGGAGATCCTCGGCTACCACCTCGAGCAGGCGCACCGGTACCTCAGCGAGCTCGGGCCGCTCGACGACCACGGGCGCGAGCTCGGCCGGCGCGCGGCCGAGCGGCTCGGGTCGGCGGGGCGGCGGGCCTTCGGCCGCGGCGACATGAGCGCAGCCGCGAGCCTGCTGGAGCGGGCCGCGGCGCTCCTCGAGCCGACCGACCCGGCGCGGCTCGCCCTCCTGCCCGACCTCGGCGACGCGCTCGTCGACACGGGCGACTTCGCCCGCGCAGAGGAGGTGCTCCGAGAGGCGGAGGCCGGCGGTGACGACCGGCTCGCGGCGGAGGCGCGGCTCTCGCTCCTGCTCGTGCGGTTCTTCGGCGCCGATCCCGAGAGCTGGGCGGAGGAGGTGGAGCGCGAGACGGCGCGCGCGATTCCGACCTTCGAGGCGGCCGGCGACGACCGCGCGCTCGCGAAGGCCTGGCGCCTGCTCGCCTCGGTGCACGGCCGTGCGTGCCGCTTCGAGGAGGAGGCGAAGGCAGGGCGGCAGGCGACGGAGCACGCGCGCCGCGCAGGTGACCGGCGGCAGGAGCTGCGGAGCGCGGCCGGCCTGGCGATGAGCAGGGTCTACGGACCGACGCCCGTCCCTGAGGCGCTCGCCGAGTGCGAGCGCGTGCTCGACGAGGCGCGGGGCGACCGGCGCGCGGAGGGCCTCGTCCTCGGATCGCTGGCGCGGCTGCACGCGCTCGCGGGCGACTTCGAGCGGGCGCGCGAGGCGTACCGCCGCGCCCGCACCGTGCTCGAGGACCTCGGCTCGAACGTCCTCGCCGCCTCGCTCTCCCTCGACTCGCATGCGGTCGAGCTCCTCGCGGGCGACCCGGCCGCGGCCGAGCGCGAGCTCCGGCGCGACTACGAGGCTCTCGACCGGATGGGCGAGAAGTACCTCCTCTCGACGATCGCCGGGCTCCTCGCGCAGGTGCTCTGCGCGCAGGGCCGGTACGACGAGGCGAACGAGATGTGCATGATCACCGCCTCGGTCGCGGCGGACGACGACGCCCAGTCCCAGGCGCTCTGGCGCTCGGTGCGGGCGAAGGTGCTCGCCCGCCGGCCCGACGACGCCGAGCACGCGGTCGCCCTCGCCCGTGAGGCGGTCGAGATCCTGCGCTCCACCGACGCGATCGTGTGGCAGGCGGACGCGCTCGTCGACCTGGCCGAGACGTTCGCCGCGACCGGAGACGGCGCGGAGGCGGAGCGGGCGCTGGCCGAGGCGGCGGCGCTCTACGAGCTCAAAAGGAGCTCGGTCGTCCCTCGAGCCCTAGTGCACTAGGGCCGGTAGCTGCCGTTCGTGCTCGACAGGAGCAAGGCGCCGAGATCCTTGTCGTCGAAGCTCGTCGTCGAGGACTGGCACGTCGGGCCGGGCGAGAGCACGCCGGGCGTGGTGCAGAGCGGCACGAGCGTTCCGTTGTGGAACATGCGCAGCTTCCTCTGCGTCATCCCGGGCGGAAGCTCGGACGCGTCGAAGCGGAAGGTGAGCTCGAGCGGCGGCGAGAAGACTCCCGGGAGCGTCACGAAGGACGTCTGGCCGAAGCACGAGAAGCCGGCCTGGCAGTCGGAGGTCGTGTCGGTCGCCGGGTGCGAGACCTCCTGAACGACGCCCGTCGCGCCGAGCGATCCCGCGGCGAGCGCGGCTACCGAGAGCCCGGTCTTCTGCGGATTGCCGTTCGACGGGCCGGTGAGGTCACCCGCCGTCTCGAGGTCGTCGCCGAGGGCGAACGGGACGAAGCCGATCACGAAGTCGCTGCCGACGGCGCCGAGCGTCGTCGCAGCCGACGCGACCTTCGTGTCGCCGTGCGAGGAGTTCTGGTCGTTCCCGCCCTCGTCGAAGCTGATCTGGGCCGCGAAGGAGACGCCCGCTCCGCTCGCCGGCAGCCCCGTGGGCGCGCGGAAGACGAAGGTCACGGTGTCCGTCGCGCCGCCCGCGAGCGAGCCGAGCGAGCACGTGAGCGGGAGCGCGGGCGGCGCCGAGCAGCTCCCCGCACTCGGCGAGGCCGAGACGTAGGTGAGCGGGAATGGGGAGGTGGACCCCGTCGCAGGCGCCGTCAACGTGAGGTGCGTGAGGTTGTTCGTGTCCCCGTTCGTGACGGTCGCCGTGTACGCGACGTAGTGGCCGAGCGACACCGAGCCCGGCGCCCCCGAGACCGAGAGGGTGACGTTCGGCCCGGAGCTCGCCGCCCGGCCGGTCGCGGCGCCGACCGCGAACACGAGCGCGGCGGCGACAAGCGCTGAAGCGACCCCCCTCATGGCAAGCAAGATGGCACGATCCGCGCGGGTCTTCAAGACCAACGGTGACAACTAGCGCCGCCGGATGGTCCGCACGTCGCGCGACAGGAGGACGGCGAGCGTCGCGCCGAGGCTGAGCGCGGCCGCGCCGAGGAGCGTCTCGCGCGTGCCCGCCGCCTGCGCCACAGGGCCGGCGAGCGCGAGCCCGAGCGGGGTCAGGACGAACGAGCCGAGCGCGTCGTAGGAGGAGACGCGCGAGAGCTTCTCCTGCGCAATCTCCTGCTGGAGCGTCGTATCCCAGAGGATCGAGAAGACCTCGATCCCGATCCCCGCGAGCGCGGCGGCCGCGATGACGAGCGCGAGCGGGGCGGGGATGGAGAGCGCGAGCAGGAAGGGGATCGTCAGCAGGAAGCCGAGCGTCGCCGCGAGGAGCGGCCGTTCGGGGCGGAGCCGCAGAAGGACGACCCCGCCGGCGAGGAGGCCGAGCGACCCCGCGGTCAGAACGAACCCCCAGCCGGTCGCCCCGCCGAGGTGCTCCTTCGCGATCACCGGGCCGAGCACGTTCTGCGAGCCCTGCTCGACGGCGTTCACGACGGCGAACTGGGCCACGATCGCCCACAGCCAGGTCCGCGAGCTGAACTCGCGCCAGCCCTCCCGGAGCTCGGCGATGAAGCTCGAGCCCTCCATGCGCAGCGTCGCCGGCATTCGCATCGCGCCGGTGAATCCGGCGGCGAGGAAGAAGCTGCCCGCGTCGACGGCGATCCCGACGCCGGGGCTCGTCGCGCCGACCACGAGGCCGCCGAGCGCCGCGCCGCCGATGAAGCTCGAGTTCAGGCCGAGCCGGAGCAGCGCGTTCGCGCTCTGCAGCAGCGGCCGCGGCACCGTCTGGGGGATGATCCCGGTCGAGGCGGGGAAGAAGAACGCCGTGCTCGCGCCGTTCAGCGCGGCGAGCGCCGCGAGCTGCCAGATCCGCGCGTGCCCGGAGAGGAGGAGCGCCGCGACCGCGGACTGGGTCAGGCCGCTCGCGAGGTTCGAGCCCACCATCACGTGGTGACGCGGCAGCCGGTCGGCCCAGATCCCACCGGCGAGGAGGAACACGACCTGCGGAACCGAGCGGGCGGCGAGGACGTAGCCGAGGTCGGCCTTCGAGCCGGTCAGCTCGAGGACGGCGAAGGCGAGCGCGACGTTCGCGAATGCGTTGCCGACGAACGACGTCGTCCGCCCGAGGAAGAGCAGCCGGAACTCCCGCTGGCCGAACGGTCCGCGCAAGGCGAAGTAGCCTAGGGCGCGTGAGCGTCGTCGCGGTCGTCGGGCTCGGCGCGATGGGAAGCCGCGTCGCGCGCCGGCTCCTCGAAGGCGGCCACGCGCTCGTCGTCTGGAACCGGACGGCCGAGAAGGCGGCGCCGCTCGTCGAGGCAGGCGCGGCCGCCGCCGCGACGCCGGCCGGGGCCGCGGCGCAAGCCGAGGCGGTGCTGACGATGGTCGCCGACCCGGCCGCGCTCCGGGATGTCACCGAGGGCGAGGAGGGCGTCGCCGCCGGCGTGCGCGAGGGAGCAACGGTGATCGAGATGTCGACCGTCGGTCCGGACGCCGTGCGGCGGCTCGCGTCGGTGCTCGAGGAGCGGGCGGGCCTCGTGGACGCGCCCGTGCTCGGCAGCCGCTCCGAGGCGGAGGCGGGGACGCTGACGATCTTCGTCGGCGGGCCTGCGGAGCTCGTGGAGCGCTGGACGCCGCTCCTGTCGGTGCTCGGCTCGCCGCTCCACGTCGGGCCGCTCGGCTCGGGCGCGGCGGCGAAGCTCGTCGCGAACACGACCCTCGTCGGGACGATCGGCGTGCTCGGCGAGGCGCTCGCGCTCGCGGAGGGCCTCGGCCTGCCGCGGGAGAAGGCGTTCGAAGTGCTCGCGGCGACGCCGCTCGGTGCGCAGGCGGAGCGGCGCCGCGAGTCGGTCGAGTCCGACGAGTACCCGCCGCGCTTCGCGCTCTACCTGGCGCGCAAGGACGCGGAGCTCGTCGTCGCGGCGGCGCGGGAGGAAGGCGTCGACGTCCGCCTCACCGAGGCCGCCCGCAGCTGGCTCGCGGAAGCGGAGGACGCGGGCCTCGGCGACCGCGACTATTCGGCGGTGCTCGCCCGGATCCTCGGCTCCAGCTGAGTCTGGCCTTCCTCGACGTCGGTGATCTCGCCGACGTCCACGCCCTGGACGAGGACGAGCCCGCGGTTCACGATCTGGCCGGCGTTCGCGCCGTAGATCAAAAGCCGCGCCGCCGGCTCGACGAAGACCGGACCGGCGGTTGCGCCGTAGAGGACGACGGTGACGCCGCTCCGGACCGTGGCCGGGCCTTCGATGGTGCCGTAGATGACGGCGTCCTCGGCGACGTGCCCGGTGACGGTCTGGCGAACGACGCGCACGGCTGCAATGTAGTCGCCCGTTTGACTCATGGTCGCGGTGGGTAGACGATGTGGGCTGCGGCAGGCTCGCCTGCAAGCGAAGGGGAGAAGTGGGGTTAGCAGCCGTCGCGTTTCGATTCGTCCTCGGGACGGTCTTCGCGCTCGCGGGCCTGGCGAAGCTTCCGCGCCGCGCCCAGTTCGAGGACGCGGTCCGCGGCTACCGGCTGGTGCCGGATCGGCTCGCGCCTCGGATCGCGCGCTGGCTGCCCGTGCTGGAGCTCGACGCAGGAGCGCTCCTCCTGCTCGGCCTCGCCACTGCGCCCGTCGCGGCGCTGCTCGGCGCCGTCCTGGTCGTCTTCACGGGCGCGGTCGCGATCAACCTCGCCCGCGGCCGGGCGATCGACTGCGGCTGCTACGGCGCCGGCCCCTCGCGCACGATCGGGTGGTCGACGCTCGTCCGGAACCTGGGCCTCCTCGCCATGGCCGTCGTCGTCACGGCCGCGGCGCCGGCCGCGTTCGCGCTCGACTCGGTCCTCGGCCTCGGCTCGCGGCACGGCGTCTCGTCGCAGGACGCCGTCGGCCTGCTCGTCGTCGCGACGGTCGCCGTCCTCTCCTTCTCCTTCGCGCGCGAGGCGCTCGATCTGCGCGCGCTCGCGACCTCCTACACGCGCAAGGCCTCGGGAGAGCTCGAATGAGCGCGCCGTGGATCGCGGCCTTCGTTGCGCTCTGGATCGGCTTCCTCGCTCTGGCGGTGATCCTGCTCGGACTTCTGCGCCGGATGTCGCCGATCCTCGAGCGCGCCGAGGCACAGCTCGGCGTGCACGGCGGCAAGGGCAGCTTCGGCGGCGCACCGGTCGCGTCGGCCGTAGCGCCGTTCCAGCTCGTCGACGCACAGGGCCGGACGGCGTTCTCGCGCGAGTCCGTCGAGGAGCCGACGCTCCTGCTCTTCGTCGCGCCGGGATGCGGGCCGTGCGAGCAGATCCTCGGCGGGCTCGACGGGGTCGGCGAGCGCTACGAAGGAGTGCCGTTCCACGTCGTCGTGGAGGAAGGGAAGGGCTCGGTCGAGGCGCCGCCCGGTGTGTCGCTCCTCTACGAGCGTGGGCACGCCGCCTCGGCCGCGTTCCAGACGATCGTCACCCCGCACGCGTTCGTGGTCGACCACGGCGGCCTCGTGCTCGACCAGCGGATTCCCGGATCGGCGGAAGACCTGCGGCAGATGGCGCTGCGGCAGAGAGGAGGTGGCGAGTCGGACGACCACGCAGAGCACTCGCATCCACATTCCGTCGAGCCGGCCGAGGGGAGGTGATCCGATGGAAACTGTCAGCTTCGAGAGCACGCGCACGCGTCGGGGCTTCCTGCGCAACGTCGCCACGACGGCGGCGGTAGGACTCGGCTTCGGCCTCGTGTCGACGACGGGGGCGAGCGCCGCGCCGGAGACGATCGACGCGTTCTCGAGCTGCTGCCGCCAGGCCTGCAGGTCGTGCTCGACCGGGCACGCCTACCACTGCACGACGAACTGCAACGCAACCTGCTGCCTCTGCTCGACGAGCAGCCAGAACTGCTTCAGCTGTAGCTGCTGCATCTGCTGAGCGGTCGTACGTAGAGCGGCCGCGGCGGGGCGAGGTCTCGCCGCGGCCGCCAAGACGCCGTGCCGAAGGAGGGTGTCGAGATGGAAACGCTGAACCCCGAGAGGCGGCACACGCGTCGCGGCTTCGTCCGGAACGTTGCCGCGACCGCAGCCGTGGGACTCGGCTTCGGCCTCGTGACCGCGACGCAGGCGGGCGCCGCGCCGGAGACGATCGACGCGTTCTCGAGCTGCTGCCGCGAGCCGTGCCGGGCGTGCGTGAAGGGTCACGCCTACCGCTGCACGACGAATTGCCTTGCAAGCTGCTGCTTCTGCTCGACGAGTCTGCAGAACTGCTTCAGCTGCACCTGCTGCATCTGCTGAGAAGGGGCGGCGGCCGCGGCCGAGTCGCGGCCGCCGCCCCTAGTCCAACCGACCGGCAACAATGTCGAGGCTTCCGCATGATGCGGCTCGTCCTCCAGGAGCTTCGCCACCGGCCGGTTCGGACGGCCGCCTTGGCGAGCGGGATCCTCGTCGCGGCGGTGAGCTTCGTGCTCCTCGCCTCGGCGGCGAAGACGAGCGAGCTCCGCGTCCGCGGCTCCGTTGCGCGCAACTTCCGCGGCGCCTACGACGTCCTCGTGCGGCCGAAAGGCTCGTTCACGCCTCTCGAGCGCAGCGACGGGCTCGTCCGCGACAACTATCTGAGCGGCATCTACGGCGGGATCACGCTTCGGCAGTACGCGACGATCGAGCGGATCTCCGGCGTCGCCGTCGCAGCGCCGATCGCGAACCTCGGCTACGTGATGCCGTTCGGCCAGATCCCGATCTCGATCGCAGGAAATCTCGACCGAAGCCCGGTCCAGCTCTACCGGCTCCGCTTCACGTGGCTCGCGAACGGCGGCTCCCGGTACCCCGGCGGCGACCTCTACGTCTACTACACGCGACGCAAGGCGTTCACGAGGGAGCTCGAGGCAGGGCCGGGTGGCCCTCGCCCGGGTCAGCTCGAGGAGAGCGTGACCGGAAAGCGCCGCGTCCCGGTCTGCAGCGGCTTCCAGCCGCCGATCGTCTACGGGCCGTTCGACCTCCGGCAGGCGACGGGGCTTTCGTGCTTCTCGGCGCGCTCGCCCCAACTCGCGAAGGTGAACTTCGAGGACCGGACGGTGCGCCCTCGCGGGGTCGGGACGCTCGCGACGGGCTACTTCCCGCTCGCGATCGCGGCCATCGACCCGGTCCAGGAGTCGAAGCTCCTCCGCCTCGACCGGACGATCGTCGCGGGCCGTTACCTGCGTGCGCACGAGGCGTCGAAGGTGCGACTGCTTCGGGTCTGCAACTGCGCGAACCGGTTCGTGCCCGTGATCGCGAGCTCGCGAGCGTACGTCGGCGAGACCCTCTCGGTCGCGGTCGAGCGGCTGCACACGGTCGTCCCGCCGGAAGAGGTGCCGGCGGTCCTCGCGGCCGGGGCGTGTCTCTCGAACGACTTCCCCTGCTCGCGCAAGCTTCCGGCACCGAAGGGGGTGCCGTATCGGGACGCCTATGGGTACCTCAGCTCGCTCCACGGGGCCGTGGTCGGCCGGAGGACGATCCCGCTCCAGGCTGCCTATCGATCGGTTCTGACCGGTGGGAGGCAAAAGGGCCTGAACGAGACCTCGAGCGACGCCTATTGGCAGGCCGCGGACGTCACGTACCGGCGGCTCGGCCCCGATCAGCTCGAGCCGCTTCCGACGCGAAACGCGACGTCGGTGTGGCGAAACTCCTTCACGGGGCTGGTCAACGGCGGCTTCTACCAGGCGCCGCAGGAGAACCGTGACGTGCAGTTCCGACGAATCGTCGAGTACCCGGCGACGAATCTGGAGAGCGGCAGTCTGGTGCTGGCCCCGCTTTTCGACGTCGTGGGCCGCTACGACCCCGCGAAGCTGCCGGGCTTCTCGCCGCTCTCGCGCCTGCCGCTCGAGACGTACTACCCGCCGAAGCTCGAGGCGGCCGACGCCGCGACCCGCCGCGTCCTCCACGGCAAGCCGCTCCTCCCGACGCAGAACCTGGGCGGCTACATCCAGCAGCCGCCGCTCATGCTGACGACGCTCCAGGGGCTCCGCGCGCTGCTCGACCCGCAGGCCTTCCCGACCGTCCGCCGCTCCGAGCGCGCGGCGCCGATCAGCGTCGTCCGCGTCCGCGTCGCCGGGGTGCGTGGCCCCGACGCACTGAGTCGGGCGCGGATCCGCACCGTCGCCCAGCTCATCCACGACCGCACCGGGCTCGCGGTCGACATCACCGCCGGCTCGTCGCCGCACGCGCTCGTCGTCGACCTCCCGCGCGGCAAGTTCGGCCAGCCGCCGCTTCGGGTGCGCGAGGGCTGGATCAAGAAGGGCGTCGCCGTGCTGTTCCTCGAAGCGCTCGACCGCAAGGATCTCGCCCTCTTCGCGCTCATCCTCGTCGTCTGCGGGCTCTTCCTCGCGAACGGCGCCTTCGCCGCGGCCCGAGCGCGCCGCACCGAGATCGGGACGCTGCGCACGCTCGGCTGGTCGGAAGGGGAGATCTTCCGGGCGTCGCTCGCCGAGCTCGCACTCGTCGGGCTTCTCGCCGGTCTCGTCGGAGTCGGGCTCGCGGCGCTCTTGACGGAGGCGCTCGGGCTCCGGTTGCCGCTGCTCGAGACGCTCTTCGTCCTGCCGATCGCGGTCGGCCTCGCGTGCGCCGCCGGTCTCGTGCCGGCCTGGAGCGCGGCGCGCGGGCTCCCGCTCGATGCGATCGGGCCGCCGGTGCGCGAGAGCGAGCGGACGCTGCGCGCGCGAGGCCTCGTGACGATGGCCCTCGTCAACCTGCGGCGGCTCCCCGGCCGCGCCTTCGTCGGCGCGGCGGGCCTCTTCGTCGGCGTGGGCGCGCTCACGACGCTGATCGGCATCGAGCGTGGATTCGAGGGAACGCTCGTCGGCACGCTCCTCGGGCAGGCGATCACCGTGCAGATCCGCAGCGTCGATCTCGTGGCGGCCGGCCTGACGATCGCGCTTGCCGCGGTCTCGGTGGCCGACGTCCTCTTCCTCAACGTCCGCGAGCGCGCCGCCGAGCTCGTGACCTTGAGGACGCTCGGCTGGAGCGACCAGGAGATCGCGGCGGTCGTCGGCCTCGAGGGCGTCGCGCTCGGAGTGGTCGGAAGCGTCGCGGGCGCGGCCGCGGGGTTGGCCTTCTCGGCGCTCCTGCTCGGTGTCGCGCTGGGACCGCTTGCCGTAGCCGCCGGGATCGCGATCGGCGCGGGCGCAGCCGCCGCCGCGCTCGCGTCGCTCCTGCCGCTCCCGCAGATCCGGCGGCTCGCGCCTCCCGTGGTGCTCGCCGCGGAATGACCGGCTTCGCGGTTCGCCTCGACGAGGTGTCGAAGCGCTACCGGCCGGCGCCGGGCCAGGTGGTGACCGCGCTCGATCGGGTCAGCCTCGACGTCGAGGCCGCCGGCATCGTGGCGCTCATGGGGCCGTCGGGGTCGGGGAAGTCGACGCTTCTGCACCTCGTCGGTGCGATGGACACGGCCGACGAGGGCAGGATCCGGGTCGGCGAGCGCGAGCTGACGCGGCTCTCGCGCCGCGAGCAGACGGCGTACCGGCGCACGATCGGCTTCGTCTTCCAGCGCTTCCATCTCCTCCCGGCCCTGACGGTCGTGGACAACGTCGGCGCGCCGCTCCTGCCGCGCCGGGGCGCGGCGGAGGTCGTGCCGCGCGCGAGGGCCCTCCTCGACGCCGTCGGCCTGGACGGGAAGGGCGACGTGCTTCCGTCACGCCTCTCCGGCGGCGAGCAGCAGCGGGTCGCGATCGCGCGGGCGCTTTTGAACGATCCGGGCCTCGTGCTCGCCGACGAGCCGACGGGCAATCTCGACTCCGCGACGGGCGCCGCGATCGTCGACCTGCTGCTGCGCCTGCGCGAGGAGCGCGGCATGACGATCCTCGTCGCGACGCACGACCGGTCGGTCGCCGAGCGCTGCGACCGCATCGTGCGGCTCGAGGACGGACGCACCGTAGGATGAGCCGATGACGCTGAAGGAGCGGACGGACGCGCTCGCCCGCGTGCCGGTGTTCGCCGGCCTCTCCCGGCGCTCGCTCGAGCGGATCGCGCGCATCGCGAAGGACGTCGAGCTCCGGCCCGGTCAGGTGCTGATCGAGCCGCGCGCGAAAGGCTCCGGGATGTTCGTCGTGCTGGAGGGCACCGTCACCGCCTCCACCCGCGGGAGACGCTCCCGCGAGCTCGGCGCAGGCGACATCGTCGGCGAGCTCGCGCTCCTGACCGCGGACGCGCAGCGGACGGCGCGCGTGCGCGCGACGACGCCCGTGCGCTGCCTCGCGATCGCGCGCGACGACTTCCGCAAGATCCTCACCGGCGAGCCGAAGGTGGCGATCCAGGTGCTGGAGACCGTCGCGGCGCGGCTCGCCTCGCCGCTCTGAGTTGCTCGCCCTGCTGCTCGCGCTGACGCTGCACGTCGCCGGCTCGCCGACGCGCACCGCCACCGCGCGGTGTCAGTTCGTAATCGTGGCCCGCGTCGTCGAGGGCGGCCGGCAGCGCGTCTGCCTGACGGAGATCGACGGCTTCCCGGCGCCGAACGTCACGATGAGGAGCCGCGGCACGATGACCTTCGCGCTTCGTACGGGAACGATCCGGATGCGGGTGCGCATCACGCAGCGCTTCCGAAGCGACGGCCGCCATGCGATGCAGACGACAAGGGGGACGATCGTCGGCGGCACCGGCCGCTACCGGCACGCCCGCGGAACCGTCACCGGTGCCGGCACCGTCGTCGACACGGCGACGCGCCTGACGAACGTGCACCTCGCGTACCGCCTCGTCGTAGGCCGCGCGAGCATGAGCTCGCGCGGCCTGGTCGCTAGCCCCTAGTACCCGCCTCCACCGCCACCGCCGGACCCGCCGCCGGTGTAGGTGAGGATCAGGACGATCGCGACGACGATCGCGATCAGCAGGACGGCGAGGGCGATCCACCGTGGACGGAGGATGCCCGTCCTGCGCGTTTGTTGCTCTTGCATCGTGGTCATTCGACCACCCCCTCATGTGCCAGTACGGGCGCGGCGGAGCCCCGGTTTCGGGGAAGCGTCAGTGCCCGCCGTACACGAAGTAGAGCGTCATCACCACCGCGAGCATGATCGCGAGCAGCACGAAAACGAAGAGCGTGACGCCGGTGAGTGCGATGAGCGGCGTCCGCGCGCTCTTACCGAGCTCGGCTTCGCGCTCGAGCGACTTCGCCGCCTCGACCGGATGCTCCACGGAATGGACGATGTCCTTCGCCTTCTCCTGGAGTTGCACCATGAGCATGGGATACCCAGATGCGCGTCTCGCACACCAGGTTCAGGGGGCGCCGAATGCGCCGCCCGCGAACTCGGCGCCCTACCGGTGAAGACGCGGACGAGCCGCGTCTCTTGCGCGGGCGAATGATCTTTCTCGACAAATCGCCTTTGTTTTTGCCTGAAACTGTCCTAACCTGAAGGTCGCTTAGGCATTCGACGCGTGGCCGCGCGGCAATTGCGCGGCCGAATGAGGGGGTTCGATGAGCAGGGAAACAAGGGGTCTGCGCTGGTGGACACCGGTTCTGGGGGTGGCGGCACTCGTCGTCGCGCTCCTCGTCGTGTCACCCGCTGCGGCATCCGTCACGCTTCCGCCCGGCTCGGTTCCCGTCCCGACATCGGGCAGCTTTCTGTACATGAACAGCGAGCCGGGGGACTACATCGGCCAGGGCATCGAGCAGCTGTACACGTCGGACGACTCGTCGATCACCGGCAACCTGTCGGATGACGGCGGCGGCTTCTTCGCCTCGGTGATCCAGGGCCCATACACCCACTGGTGGTACGTCGACATCACCGCGCCTGCGGGCCAGCAGCTCGCCGTCGGGTCCTACGAGGACGCGCAGCGGTATCCGTTCAACGAGTACCCGCATCCGGGGCTCGACATCTCCGGAGACGGGCGTGGCTGCAACACGCTGACCGGCCGGTTCGACGTCGACGACCTGCAGCGCGCGCCGACGGGTGAGCTGCTCGTCTTCCAGGCCACTTTCGAGCAGCACTGCGAAGGCGGGACGCCGGCGCTCTACGGCCGGATTCGGGTCGAGAATCCGCCCCCGCCGCCGGACACCACACCGCCCACGCTGTACCTACCGGGCGACATGACCGTCGAGGCGCCCGACAACACGGGCACGAACGTCGACTACTACGCCTATGCGACCGACGATCGCGATCCGAATCCGTCGTTCGCTTGCACGCCGGCCTCGGGATCGTTCTTCCCCGTCGGCACCACGACCGTCACCTGCCAGGCCGAGGACGAGTCCGGCAACGTCGCGACGGGAAGCTTCCTCGTGCACGTCGTGCCGCCGCTCCAGTTCGGCCTTGCCGTGAACAAGACCGGCTCCGTGAACACCAAGACCGGGGTCGCAACGATCTCGGGGACGCTTACGTGCTCGAGGGAGATCTCCGTCGACGTGAGCGGGACGCTGAAGCAGCTGTTCGCGAAGCGGGTCTACATCACCGGCTCGTTCTACGCCACTGTCGACTGCCAGGCTCCGTCGACGAAGTGGTCGGTGAACGTCACGGGCGACAACGGCCGCTTCGGCGCGGGCGAGGTGACCGCGGCCGTCGACGCGTACGGCTGCGAGCTGAGCTGCCACAGCGCTTCGGCGACCCAGACGGTTCGCCTGAGCGGCAAGTGATATGAGCTGGGCGGAGCGCTTCGGCGCTCCGCCCACCTCTACCCAGCGAGCGCGTCCCGCGCCGCCTTCACGACGTGATCGATCTGCGCCTCGGTGTGCACCGTCGCGAGGACGGAGTGGAGCGCGGCCGAGGGCGAGAGGTAGACGCCGCGGTCGAAGAGGTCGTGGGCGAACGTCCTGAAGCGGTCGGCGTCGACGGCCAGCTCGAAGTCGCGCGCGCCGTGGAGGGCCGCCGTCTCCTCGTGGCCAGGGCGCAGGAAGAAGAGCTGGAGCATCGGCCCGACGTGCTGGACGAGCGCGGCGGCGTGCGTGTCGGCGATCGCGTCTCGTAGGCCGGCGACGAGTCGGTCGGCAAGCTCCTCGAGGCGGGCGAAGGCGGCGTAGTCGAGCAGGTCGAGCGACTCGCGGACGACGGCGAGCAGGGCCGGGTTGGCGTTCTGTGTGCCGTAATGGAGGATGCGGCCGCCGGCGAGGGCGTCGAGCACCTCGGCGCGGCCGGCAAGCGCGGCGACCGGGAAGCCGGCGCCGAGCGCCTTGCCGAGCGTGACGAGGTCGGCGCGAATCCCGAATCGCTCCTGCGCGCCGCCGGGAGCGAGCCGGAACCCGGTGACGGTCTCCTCGAGCCAGAGCAGCGCGCCGTGCTCGTCGGCGAGCGCGCGCAGACCCTCGAGGTAGCCCGGCCGGGGCGGGATCACGCCCATGTTCGCCATCACCGGCTCGGTGACGATCGCGGCCACCTCGCCGCGGTGCGCAGCCAGCGCGGACGCGGCCGCCTGGAGGTCGTTCCAGGGGCAGAGGACGAGGTCGCCGACCGCAGCCGCGGGAACGCCGTCCGAGTCGAGCCGGTCGAGCGCGCCCGGGTTCGAGCCGAGCGAGAGCCCGTCCGACCAGCCGTGGTAGTGCCCTTCGAACTTGAGCACCTTCGGCCGCCCTGTCAGCCCGCGGACGAGGCGGAGCGCGGCCATGCACGCCTCGGTGCCGGTGTTGGCGAACCGGATCCGCTCCGCGCCGAGGATCATCTCCCTCAGCCGCTCGGCGACCTCGATCTCGATCTCCGTCGCGGTGGCGAGCAGGGCGCTCCGCTCGACGGCCTCCTGCGCCGCCCGGACGAGGCGCGGGTGGGCGTGCCCGTGCGGGAGCGCGCCATAGGCGAGCATCAGGTCGACGTAGCGGTTGCCGTCCACGTCGACGATCTCGCCGCCCTCCCCGCGGGCCATGAAGAGCGGGTAGGGCCGGTAGTTGACGGTGCCGCGGGAGGGTGAGGCGACGCCGTCGACGAGCACCTCGAGCGCGCGCTCGAAGAGCTCGCCGGAGCGGGTCGTGCTGCGAGCGGCGGCGACCGCGTCGGACACGCGCGCATGATAAGGAGGCGCCGTGGGCGCGACCGTGCTCGTGATCGGCCTCGGCGACCTCGGCACGCGGGTCTTCGACGCCCTCGCGCGGTTGCCGGAGATCGAACGACTCGTCGGCGGCGGCCGGAGCGAGGAGGAAGGGCGCGGTCGGGCCGGCCAGACCGCGTTCGTCGCCGCCCTCGCGGGCGGGCCGCGGCACGTCGGCTTCGAGCCTGTCGACCTGGACGACGTCGGCGCGACGGCCGCGCTGCTCCGCCGGCTCGACCCCGAACTCGTCGTCACCGCCGCGTCGCGCCACACGTGGTGGCGGCCGTTCGCCGACGAGCGCGTCGGCACGCTGCCGTTCGGCGTCTGGCTTCCGCTCCAGCTCGCGCTCGTCCGGCGGCTGATGGAGGCGCGGCGCCAAGCCGGGAGTGCGGCGCGCGTCGTCTGCCTGCCCTACCCGGACGGGGTCGGGCCCGCGCTCGCACCGCTCGGCCTCGCACCCGAGCTCGGCGCCGGCAACGTCGCCGAGACGGCGCCCAAGCTCGAGCTGCTCGCCGCGCGCGAGACCGGAGTCGCCCGCGACGAGGTGCGGGTGCGGCTCGTCATGCACCACGCCGCGCAACGTGTCGCCTTCGGCTCCGTCGACGGGGAGGAGCCGCCGTGGGCGGCGGAGGTGCTCGTTCGCGGCGAGCGGCTCCCGGACGAGGACGTGCGGCGCCTCTTTCGCGCCCCGTGGCCGCTCCCGCAAGGCCGGGACACGCACGAGCTGTCGGCGGCCGCCACCGCCCACGCGGTGAGGGCGCTCCTGCGGGACGAGCCGACCGCTACGCACGCGCCTGCGCCGAACGGGCTCCCGGGCGGCTACCCGGTCCGCCTCTCACGGCGCCGGGTCGAGCTCGACCTCCCCGAGCGGCTCTCGCAGGACGAGGCGATCGACCTCAACGAGCGCGCCGCCCGATTCGACGGCATCGAGCGCATCGAGCCCGACGGCACGATCGTCTTCACCGGCGACGTCGCCGCCGCGACCGAGCGGCCGCTCGGGCTGCGACTCGAGCGCGTCCGTCCGGACGAGGTGGACGACGTCGCCGACGAGCTGGCGGCGCGTGCGCGGCGTCGATGAGCGGCTATGACGTCGTCGTGATCGGCGGCGGAGTCGCCGGCACGAGCTGCGCCTACCACCTGCGCCGGCTCGGTGCCGGCCGGGTGCTCGTGCTCGAGCGCGGCGCGCTCGCCGCCGGCTCCTCCTCGCGCTCGACCGGGTTCGTCGAGACCGCCTACCGCGAGCGCTGGCGGGTGGAGGCGACCCTCCGCTCCCGCCGGCTCGTCGAGCAGCTCGCGGACGAGCGGGGCGTGCCCTTCGTCCGCTGCGGCAAGCTTCTACTCGGTTCCGACCGGGCCGCGCTCGAAGCGGCGCTGGCCCTGCGCCGGGAGCTCGGAGCGCCCGACGGAGCGGTCCTCACGGCGGACGAGGCGGGCGCCGTCGCGCCCGAGCTCCGCGCCGACGGGCCGGCGCTCTGGTGCGAGGGCGACGGCCACACGGACGGGCCGCTGCTCTGCTCCGCCCTCGCCGAGGACGTCGAGGTACGGCAGGGCGTCGAGGTGACCGCGCTCACGATCGCGGCCGGACGTGTGGTCGGCGTGAGGACGCGCGAGGGTGAGCTGCGCTGCGGCGCCGCCGTGAACGCCGCCGGCGCCTGGGCCCGGCGGATCGGCGCGCTCGCCGGCGTCGACGTCCCCATCGACGGCTACCGCCGGCAGGTCGCGGTGCTCGAGGCCGAGCGGACGACGCTCCCGATCGTCACCGAGGAGCTCGTCGGCGGTGAGGTGCTCTACCTCCGCGGCGAGGGCGAGCGGCACGTCCTCGCGGGGCTGCACTCGGAGACGACGAGCGAGCAGCCGGCCAACCCCGACGACTACGCAGAGACGCCTGATCCGGCCTTCGAGGCGCGGATCGCCGAGCTCGTCTCGAAGCGTCTCGTCGAGGGCAGGTCGCTCCGCCTACGCGGCGGCTGGGCCGGTCTCTACCCGGTCGCGGCGGGCGGCAGGCCGATCGTGGCCGAGACCGAGGTCGCCGGCTTCTTCGTCCTCGCAGGCCTGGGCGGCAACGGCATCCAGCTCGCGCCGGCCCTCGGCGAGGATCTCGCCCGGCTCATCGCCGGCCGCGCCTAAGGCTGGTCGCGCACGAGCTCGAGGGTTGCGCAGTGCAGGCCGGCGATGGCGAACTTGTGGCTCTCGGAGAAGTCGACCTGGATCACCTCGACGTCCGCGCGCTCCAGCGCCTCGACGACGGTGGGGGAGCCCTGGTTGAGCAGCACCTTGCCCGGCGCGAGGGTGACGCCGTTGATGGCCAGATCCCAGTACTCCTCCACCGGCACCTCGATGATCTCGACGTCGCGGCGCTTCAGCTCGCGCACGAAGCCGTAGTTGACCAGGTGCGGCGAGAGCAAGACCTTCCGCTCGTCGACGGTGAGCATGACCATGTCCATGTGCGACGTGCCGATGTTCCCGTTCCCGATCGAGTCGACCCAGCCCGGGCTGTGCGCCACGATCAGCTCGATGCCGAGGTTGTCGAGCACGAAGCGGAGCTGCCGCAATCCCTCCTCGTTCGCGACCACCGACTCGTTGAACACGAACGTCTTCGAGTCGAGCCAGCGCCCGGCGCCGGGCTCGCCGATCCCGCGCCCGTGGATGGTGAGGTAGATCGGCACCTGGAGGGCCGTCAGCACCTTCGACCAGATCACCTCGCGGCCGCGCTGCCAGGAGCCGAGGCCCATGCGGTGCACGATCGCGCCGCCGTGCACCACCAGCCCGCCGCCGGCGAGCGTGACGAGGTTCTTCAGGTAGCCGTAGGCGCCGATCGCCGGCACGGGCGGCTCGATGTAGTTCACGCGCACGCCGTGCTCGCGGAGCGTCTCGTAGTAGCAGTCGAACTGGTCGCGCAACCGCCCGAGATCGGCGTTCCCGGCCGCGGAGGAGTAGTAGTACTGCCACTCCCGCGCGTACTCCGGGCGCGTCTCGTTCTCCGTCGGCCGCGACACCAGCACCTCGCGCAGCGTCCCGATGCCCTCCGCGCCCCAGCGGCGGCCCCAGATCTGCTCCACCTCGTCGTAGAAGTCGGTCTCGTGCAGCATCCAGTTGCGGAGCGGCTTGCCCGGCTCGAACCAGGGCAGCGTCTCCAGCACCGCCTGCTCGTCGTGCTCCTCGGCCGTCCGGGGCGACGAATACGACAGCTCCACCGCCGTCCCGTCCGCGCGGATGACGCGGAACGGCACATCCTCCCGCTCCTCGCCTTGCGATACGCGACTCGCTCCCGCGACCCGTTCTTCGAGCACAGCCCCCTCCTTCCACCCGCCGGTCGGGCCCGATCGTAACCTGGCGTCTAGATCAGTGGCTGCCGCTCGAAGATCTCGAGCAGGAGCGCGATCCCCTGATTCGCCGCGATCGCGTACTGGTTGCGGCGGCCGTCGCGGCTCTTGCTCAGGTAGCCCGCCTGCTCCAGGTCGTTGAGGATCTGGCCTGCGGTGCGTTCGGTGATCCCGACCGTGGCGGCGATGTCTCTCAGCCGCGCGGAGGGGTTGGCGGCGACGAAGGCGAGCACGCGGGCGTGGTTCGTCACGAAGCTCCAGCGGCGATCGCGATCAGCCGGCGAGGTCATCGCCCGTCTTCTGATGCGCTCGGCGCCTGGAGGAAGCCGATCAGGTCACCGACGGTGTGGTGGCGGTGCTGGGGGTGACGGAGCGGCAGCTCCTCGTGCACCTCGTAGCGGTTGCGGCGTCCCGCGCGCCTCTTGCTCAGATAGCCGGCCTGCTCGAGGTCGCCGACGATCTGGGCTGCGGTTCGCTCGGTGATCCCCACCGTCTCGGCGATGTCGCGGAGGCGCGCGGTCGGGTCGGCGGAGATGACCTGGAGCACGTGCGCGTGATTCGTTACGAATCTGAAAGGATGATCCTGCTTACCGGAACTTGACTTCACGTGTCGAGTTACTATAGTCGAGTCTCCGGTTTCAGAGATCACGCTTTCGAGGGGTATGAAAGGGGTTGAAGGCTCGTGAGCTCGCTCAATTTTGCTGCGCGCGCCGGTCGGTGGAGCGCGAACAACTGGAAGAAGGCCTTCTTTGGCTGGCTGGTGCTCGCGGTGGTCGCGTTGATGGTCGGCATGGCCGCAGGACACAAGCAGATCGCCGATTCGGAGACCGCGTCGGGGGAGGCGGCGACCGCGCAGCGGATCCTCGAGCAGGCGGGCTTCAAGGCACCCGCGACCGAGAGCGTGCTGATCCAGAGCAGGGATGCGACGGCCAGCGATCCGGAGCTGCGCTCGGCGGTCGTGGGCGTCGTGTCGGCGCTCTCGGGCCGAAGCGACGTCGTGAACCTCCACAACCCGCTGCTCACGAAGGGAGGCGGCGGCCAGATCTCCGCCGACCGCCACTCGGTGCTCGTCCAGTTCGACGTCCGGGGTGACGCCGACAAGGCGCAGGACAAGGTTCAGCCGATCATGAACGCGGTCGCGGGCGTGCAGAAGGCATACCCGGGGGTGCGCATCGAGGAGTTCGGGATGGCGAGCGCCAACCACGTGCTCGACGACACGGTCGGCAAGGACTTCGAGAAGGCCGAGAAGCTGACCGTCCCGATCACGCTGCTGATCCTGCTCTTCGCCTTCGGAGCGGCCGTTGCCGCCGGGCTGCCCGTGCTGCTCGCCTTCTCGGCGGTCCTGGCCTCGATCGGGATCTACTCCCTCTTCACCCACCTGCTGCCGGGCGACTTCGAGACGACGCAGTCGGTGGTCCTGCTGATCGGGATGGCGGTCGGCGTCGACTACTCCCTCTTCTACCTGCGCCGTGAGCGCGAGGAGCGCCATGCAGGGCGGACGCCGCGCGACGCGTTGCTGCGCACGGCTGCGACCTCGGGCCAGGCGGTGCTCGTCTCCGGCGCCACGGTGCTGGTGGCGATGGCGGGCATGTTCCTCGCCGGGAACAAGATCTTCACCTCGATCGCGATCGGCACGATGCTCGTCGTCCTCTGCGCCGTCGTCGGGTCGGTGACGGTGCTGGCGGCGCTGCTCTCCAAGCTCGGCGACCGGGTCGACAAGGGCCGCATCCCGTTCGTCGGGCGGCGCAAGCACTCCGCGGGCGAGTCGCGCGTGTGGGGGGCGGTGCTCGACCGCGTCCTGCGCCGGCCGGTCGTCTCGGTGGTCGTCTCGGCCGGAGCGCTCGTCGCCGCGAGCGTGCCGGTGCTCGGCATGCACACGAAGCTGCCGAGCTTCACCGACCTGCCGCGCTCGCTCTCGATCGTCTCCACCTACGATCGGATCCAGACGGCCTTCCCCGGCTCGCAGACGCCGGCGGTGATGGTCGTGAAGGGCGACAACGTCTCGACGCCGCAGTACCAGCGCGCCTACACGGAGTTCAAGCAGCGCGCGCGTGAGACCGGGCTGCTCTTCCCGCCCTTCCACGTCGAGGTCAGCCCCGACAAGACCGTGGCGCGTGTCGACTTCTCGATCGCCGGCAGCGGGGACGACAAGACCTCGGTGCGGGCGCTGAACGCGCTCCGCCACGACGTCATCCCACCGGTCGCGAAGACCCTGCCCGGGGTGCAGGTCGCCGTCACGGGTCAGACGGCCGGCACGAAGGACTTCAACGACCAGATGAAGTCGCGGATGCCGTTCGTGCTCGCGTTCGTGCTCGGGCTCGCCTTCCTGCTGCTGCTGATGACCTTCCGCTCGATCGTGATCCCGATCAAGTCGATCCTGCTCAACCTGCTCTCCGTAGGGTCGGCGTACGGGATCCTCGTGCTCGTCTTCCAGCACCACTGGGCCGAGGGGCTGCTGGGCTTCGACTCGAACGGCGCGATCACCTCGTGGCTGCCGCTGTTTCTGTTCGTCGTCCTCTTCGGGCTGTCGATGGACTACCACGTGTTCATCCTGAGCCGGGTCAAGGAGCTCGTCGACCGCGGCATGAAGACGGAGCACGCGGTCTCGTACGGGATCCGCCAGACGGCGGGCACCGTGACGAGCGCCGCGATCGTGATGGTCGCCGTGTTCGCGATCTTCGCCACCCTGCGCACGATCGACATGAAGCAGATGGGCGTCGGCCTCGCGGTCGCGGTGCTGATCGACGCCACCGTGATCCGGGCCGTCCTGCTGCCGGCGGCGATGAAGCTGCTCGGCGACTGGAACTGGTACCTGCCGCGCTGGCTCGAGTGGCTGCCCTCGCTGTCTGCCGAAGGCGCGCCGGCCGACGCCGACAAGGCCCCGGAAGCTCCCGCCGTCCCTGCGAGCAACTAGCGATGCCGGAGGTTGCGATCATCGGCGCCGGCCAGGCGGGTCTGGCGCTCGGCTCCTTCCTCGCCCGCCAGGGCCGCCGCTTCGTGATCCTCGAGGCGGGTCCGTCGGTCGGAACCGCCTGGCGCGAGCGCTGGGACTCGCTCCTGCTGTTCACGCCGCGCCGCTACGACAGCCTTCCGGGGCTCGCGTTCCCAGGCGACCCGGACGGCTACCCGACCCGCGACGAGGTCGTCGCCTACCTGGAGCAGTACGCGGCGCGGTTCGAGCTTCCGATCGCCCTGAACAGCCGCGTGCACTCGCTGGCGAAGGAGGACGGCACGTTCGTGCTCGATCTCGGCGACCGGCGCATCGAGGCCGAGCAGGTCGTCGTCGCCACCGGCCCCTTCCAGACGCCGCGCGTGCCCGGGTTCGCCGACGGCCTCGCGCCCGAGGTGTTCCAGACGCACAGCACCGGCTACCGCCGGGCCGCCGAGGTGCCGGAGGGAACGGTGCTCGTGGTCGGCGGCGGAAACACCGGCTTCCAGATCGCGAAGGAGCTCTCGGCGAGCCACACCGTCAAGCTCGCGATCGGCTCCCGGCAGACGCCGCTGCCGCAGCGGATGCTAGGGCGCGACCTGTTCTGGTGGCTGACCAAGCTCGGGCTGCTGAAGAAGACGGTCGACTCGCGCCTGGGGCGCCGTGCTCGTCACCGCGACACGCTGATCGGGTCGAGCCCGCGCGAGCTGCGCCGCTACGGGATCGAGGTGAAGCCCCGCGCAGTCGGCGCCTCCGGCCGCACGATCAGCTTCGCCGACGGCAGCCGGCTCGACGTCGACGCCGTCATCTGGGCGACCGGGTACCGGCCCGACTACTCGTGGATCGAACTGCCGCTCACAGACGATGCCGGCCGGGCCCGCCACCGCCGCGGCGTCACCGACGTCCCTGGCCTCTACTTCCTCGGCCTCTCCTGGCAGCACACACGCGGCTCGGCCCTACTCGGCTGGGTCAAGGACGACGCCGCCTTCGTCGCCGAGCAGATCGCCTCCGTCGGCGCGGAGGCAGAGCGACGCGACCAACGCACTCGACAGACCGAACCGGTAAGGGGGTAGCGATGCAGATCGAAGCGCGCGAGGCCCAATGGGAGTACGCGCCGGGGCGGACGGTGCCCGGCAACACGTTCAACGGGCAGGTGCCCGGGCCGACGCTCGAGCTCGGAGTGGGCGACACGTTGGTCGCCGAGCTCAGGAACGAGCTCCCCGACCCGACGACGATCCACTGGCACGGCCTGCGCTGCCCCGCCCACATGGACGGCACCGAGGCGGTGCAGTCGGCCGTGGATCCCGGCGAGCGCTACGAGTACCGCTTCGTCGTCCCCGACGCAGGGACGTTCTGGTACCACTCGCACGTCAACGAGACCGAGCAGCTCGAGCGCGGGCTGTACGGCGCGCTGATCGTGCGCGGCCCCGACGAGCCGGTGCTCGACCGGGAACGCGTCCTGCTCCTCGACGACCTCAAGCTCGACGAGTCCGGCGGGCTGGCGCCGTTCGGCGATCCGCACGAGCACCACGCCGGCCGCGAGGGAGACGTGCGGCTCGTGAACGGCGAGCAGGAGCCCGAGCTCGAGATCGCCGCCGGCCAGGTCGAGCGCTGGCGGATCGTGAACGCGGCCAACACCCGCTTCGTCCGCCTCTCGATTGGCGGCCGCCCGTTCACGATCCTCGGCACCGACGGCGGCCTGCTCACCGCCCCCGTGCAGGAGACCGAGACGCTGCTCACGCCCGGCGAGCGCGTCGATCTCGCCGTCGGCCCCTTCTCGGAGGGCGAGCTGCTCGAGATCGAGGCGCTGCCGTACGACCGCGGCAAGGGCGAGACCCCGCGCGAGCGCTTCGCGACGCTTCGCGTCGGCCCGGCCGAGCCCTCGAACGCGAGCATCCCCGAGACGCTCCGGCACATCGAGCCGCTCGCCCCCGCCGGCGCGGCGCCCACGCGCACGATCGACCTGAAGGCGCTCATGCACGGCGGCCACCACCAGCGCGACGAGCCGGTCCGCGTCGGCGAGCTCCAGGTCTGGGAGCTCGTGAACGAGACCAGCCAGGACCATCCGTTCCACCTGCACGGCTTCTTCTTCCAGGTCGTGGAGGAGAACGGGAAGGCGCCGGCGGCGCCGGCCTGGAAGGACACCGTCAACGTCCCGCGCAAGAGCCGCGCGACGATCGCCTGGCTCCCCGACGACCGCCCCGGCGAGTGGATGTACCACTGCCACATCCTCGAGCACCACGCGATGGGAATGATGGCCCACTTCGAAGTGGTCCCCTAACGCTCGAACGCGCGTACCCTTCCAGCCGTCTCTTCTGAGACGCTCGACGAAACGGCATGCAGCTTGCCCAGCCCTCGGCGAGGATCTCGCGAGGCTCGCCCCGAGCGCCGAGCCGCGCGAGCGCCATCGCTCAGCTGAAGGGCTTCGCGACCATGTCGAAGGACCTCGAAGCGTAACGAGGTCACGCGGCGCCAAACCCTCTCGGTCTGGCGACGAGCCGGCTGAACAAACCGACACGCTGCTTTCTCTCGCGTCACCCCTTACAATTTGGACGCGGACGGGCGCTTCATAGCGTTGACGAACTTCGGCTTCACGCTCCGCCCGCTCTTCGAGGAAACGTCCTTGGCAGCTTCCTCGACACGTTCGACTCGCTCGCGGGACATGTCTTCCTCAGAGAACTGAACCGACAAGAAGAAGCCACATTTAATGCCTTCCGCTTTGAGGTACTGGATGATCTGCCTTTTCAAGCCGTTCCAGAAATGTGAGTTGTTCGCAAGTTTGATCTCGATCGCCGCGCGTCGGGTCCAGCCCTGGCTGAACTTGAAGTCCACTGGGCCGCTTCCGGCGTTGGACTCGGGGCTGAAGTCGATGTTGTAGGTCTTGCAGAACCCGTACATCACGGCGGTGAAGGCAAGCTGGACGTGCCGCTCTTTGCGCGGGACGTTGCCATTCCAGAGCAAGTCCCACACGCCACGATCCTCGATTACGTGCTTGAACTCGTCGAGCAGGGACTCGATGAAATTGCAGAAGTCGTCCTCGTCTTGCGGAGGTTTGGGTCCCTTGTACAGAGCCCCGATTTGCTGCGCAGCGTCATACCAACTGACCTCTCCGCGAGGATCGTCTGTGAGCGGATACGCCGGTTTCGGCTCCTTCTCCAGTTGCGCGATGTACCGCCGAACAAGCTCTACGTTCCGCGACGCCATGCGCGCAATCTCCTGCGACTTCTTTACACCCCGTCCGACGTCATAGTTGAACTGCCCTTTGATCTGATCGCTCTCGTTCGCGAACGCCCAATCCCAAAATTCGTACGGGTCGACGGTCGGCAACTTCCGAAGAAACCGCTCCGGAACGAGCAAGACGGCCTTGCCCGTGAACGGATTCCGGATCAATCGATGGGTCCGGTTGAGCCATCCGGCCGCGTCTCGACTCCAATCGGAATGCGGGATCGAGATGTTCTGCGTCATGTCTGTGAGTCCGTGTTCCTCGATGACGCGCTTGGTATACGCGATGAAATGCGACTTCAAGACGTTGCACGTGATGTCCGAGATGCGATCAGGTCCAATCTGGTCCTGGAATAAAGTGAGTTCTTCGAAGTGGTTGACGTCCTCGATGCCGAGGTTGATCGTCGTCTCGGCAGCCCGGAGCATCGTGCCACGCAGTCCCCAACCTGCTCCTAGTCCCATCGGAGTCTCCCCGTACCCGAGACAGAACTCGGACGGTTCCGGGAACAGGAGCATGCGGGCGGCGGCCTGGTAGTGCGGGGACTTTCTATCGAAGCGCCCGTCCTTCATCGACCGCTGCATAAGTTCGATTGCGAAGTTGAAGAAGTCTATGAGGCGATCATGCGCATCAGCCCACTCGCCCTTGTCCTCCGGCCAGATCAGGAAGGGGTCGACGAAAAGTTCGGTGTCGACCGGGAGGACGACGTCGAACCAGTCTTCGGACGCATCGCGGTCGAGTCCGAAGCGCTCACTGAACCTGTAATCGGCGAAAGGCACTTTCGCAAATCACACTCATTTACGCGCCTGTTGTCAACTCTGTCGCGGCTCACGTGTCCGACCAAGAGGAGCGGAGGCGCGCTTCGTTGGTCCTCCCGGCTGGGATCTCAACCTCTAGGCGCTTGTTGTGGGGACCGCAGATCTCACCGTTCGGCGCAGCCCCCGGGCACCTTCGGCTCTGCCGACCGGACCGCTGCTCGTCGCGGCTTCGAGGGTTCAGCGCAGCGACACGAGATCGGCGGCGACCGCATACAGTAACCACGGCGGGTCGCCCGCCGCGCGAAAGCGCGCGGGTCAGGTGGAATCGGAGCGCACCCGCAGACGTCGTGGAAATTCTATGGACGTTGACGGCGTAGCGCAACCCAAACCTCGAGCGACAAAACGCCTGCGCTTGCGGGCCTTTTTCTTCAGGCTGCGGGGCTAGGATTCGAACCTAGACTACCTGATCCAGAGTCAGGCGTCCTACCGTTAGACGACCCCGCAACGGTCGTGCGGAGGGCAGTCTAGCCCAGGTTTTCCAGGCGGTAGACGGGCACGAGGCGCTTCTCGGCCTCGGTGTCGATGTGGGCGATCACCTCGACGTACGGCTCGAGGCCGGAGCCGCGCAGCTTCGCCTTCAGCAGGCCGTCGACCTGGTAGATGCCGGAGGAGTTGTTCATCAGGATCTCGATCAGGATCGGGCGCTCCTCGCCGTCCTTGATCACGACGTCGTCGATCGCGGCCGCCGAGAGCGAGTGGATCGAGACACGGCCGCGCTCGAACGGGATCCGGGAGCGGCCCTTGGCCATGTCGAGCGCGTCGGCGACGCGGATGATCCCGGCCTCGAGCGTCAGCGGCCGGCCGTAGTCGCGGTGGCTCGTGATCTCGTGCAGCACCTCCGAGACGACGACGGTCAGGTCGGGCTCGTCGTAGAGGCCGGCGAGGAGCTCGCGCGCCTTCGGCTCGGCGAGGAAGAGGCTGAAGTCCTCGTGGCCGTCCCGGTGGATCGCCATCCCGACGCAGTGCAGGAGCGCCCCCAGCAGGACGACCACCTCCGCGTCGTCGCGCTCGAGGCCGTAGTCGCGAACGAGCGAGGGCTCGACGCCGTGCTTGAAGAGCTGCCGCAGGAGCTTGAGCGCGATGTTGGAGACGATCTGGACGTGCACCCACGAGTGGTCGTTGATCTCCATCCGCGCGACCGCGTTCACGTTCGCGGCGTGCCACCAGCCCTTGAGCTGGAGATCGCCGTTCGCGCGCTCGATCACGGTCCGCAGCTTGCGGTTGCCGCGCGGCGGCACGTTGATGCGCATCTGCGCGACGGCCTCCGAGGGGGTGAGGCGCGTCTCACGCTCGGCCTCGGCCGAGACGGGCTGCTCGATTCGCTCCTCGGTCTCGGGGTCTAGGGCCACGCCGCCACTCTAGACCCGTTTTAGCGTGAGCCTCCAGTCGACGACGGTGCGCTTCGTCCTCGGGCCTTCGGTCGTCCGCAGGACGAGGTGGCCGTGCAGGAAGACGCGGCCCGCGCCGACGGGGGAGCGCCTGAGCCGGCTCTGGCTCGGCTGGAGGAAGGTGTCGGGCGGGCCGAGCGTCGTCGCGCAGCGCCTGCGGTCGCTCGAGCGGGCGAAGCCGCCGGCGAGCTGCATGCCGAGGTTCGGCTTCGGCCGCGCGGTGAGGCCGGCGCGGAGGCGCGCCGTGCCGCAGGAGCTGTCGCTTCTCTTCGGGGCGGCGCAGTCGGAGCTCGACTCGCGGTGGAACGAGCCCGTCACGCGGGCCGTGAGGTCGAAGCGCAGCCTCGGCAGCGTCTTCGGGCCGAGCGCGAGCGGCGCCCGCCGGCTGCCGGCGAACGTGATCGTCTGCACATCGCGGTCGGCGTGCCGGATCGCGCAGCCCGAAGCGTCGGTCGTCGTCCCCGTCCGCGTCACGACGCTCCGCTGCGAGCCGGTCAGGGAGATGACGTACGTCGCGGTCGAGCCGGGTCGGGCCCGAGCAGGAACGGCCGACGCCACGAGGGCGGAAGCGGTCGCGCCGGCCGCAAGGAGCGCGATCCACCGTCTGGGCACGGCGGGAGCCTAACTCAGGCCGCGTCCTCCGCCCAGTCGCCGTAGAGCGACGTGTACAGACCGCCGCGGGCGAGCAGCTCCGCGTGCGTCCCCTGCTCGACGATGCGGCCGTGCTCGAGGACGACGATCAGGTCGGCGTTCCGGATCGTCGAGAGCCGGTGGGCGATGATGAACGCCGTCCGCCCCTTGAGCAGGAGCCGGAGGGCGCGCTCGATCTTCCGCTCGGTGCCGATGTCGACCGACGAGGTCGCCTCGTCGAGGATGAGGATGCGCGGGTCGGCGAGCAGCGCGCGCGCGAGCGCAACGAGCTGGCGCTGGCCGAGCGAGAGGCGGGTGCCGCGCTCCTGGAGCTCCGTCTCGTACCCGTCCTCGAGCCGCTGGACGAAGTCGTGCGCGCCGACGGCCTTGGCGGCGGCGACGACGTCGTCACGGCTCGCGTCGGGCCGGCCGAAGGCGATGTTCTCGTGCACCGTGCCCGCGAACAGGAAGCCTTCCTGCGGGACGATCCCCAGCTGGCGGCGGAGCGAAGCCTGCGTGACGTCGCGGAGGTCGGCGCCATCGATCGTGATCCGGCCCTCGCGCGGGTCGTAGAAGCGCGCGAGGAGCTTCGCGATCGTCGACTTGCCGGCGCCGGTGTGGCCGACGAGCGCGACGGTCGTCCCGGACGGGACGTCGAGCTCGAGCCCGTGCAGGACTACCGGGCCGTCGCCGTACCCGAAGCGGACGTGATCGAAGTGGACGTGTCCGCGGCTGGCGGGCAGCGGCTTCGCGCCGGGCTTGTCGAGCACGGTCGGCTCCTCGTCCATCACGTCCATGATCTTGTCCAGCGCAGCCGTGGCGGAGAGGAACGTGTTGTAGAGCTGCGACAGCTGCTGGACGGGGTCGAAGAAGTTCTGCACGTAGAGCATGAAGGCGAAGAGCGTGCCGATCGTGACCTGGCCCTGGAAGTAGAGGTGGCCGCCGTAGCCGAGGACGACGGCGAGCGCGATCGACGACAGCAGGTCGACGAAGGGGAAGTAGATCCCGTTCAGGACGACCGTCTCCTGGTTCGACTCGCGGTAGCGCTCCGCGACGCGGCGGAAGTTGCTGATGTTCTCGCGCTCGCGCGTGAACGCCTGGACGACGCGCATCCCGGCGATGTCCTCGGCGAGCGTCGCGGTCACGAGCCCGAGCCGCTCGCGAACGGCGCGGTAAGCGCGCGAGGAGCGCTTGCGGAAGATCACCGTGGCGACGCTCATGAGCGGGATGACCGAGAGCGTCGCGAGCGCGAGCCGCCAGTCGAGGACGAAGAGGAGGATCGCCGTCCCGACCAGCATGAGCGTGTTCTGGACGAGGCTCGTGACGCCGTCGGTGACGAGCTGGTCGATCGCCTCCACGTCGTTCGTGAGGCGGCTGATGATCACGCCCGCGCGATTCCGCTCGTAGAAGCCGAGCGAGAGGCGTTGCAGGTGGCGGAAGAGGCCGATCCGCAGGTCGGCGAGGATCCGCTCGCCGACCCAGCCGGTCAGGTACGTCTGGACGTAGCTCATGCCCCAGTTGAGGAGGCCCGCGACGAGGAAGGCGCCGACGATCCACCAGAGGCGGGTGAGGTCGTGGCGGTGGATGCCGTCGTCGACGGCGTACTTGGAGAGGAAGGGCGGGGCGAGCGCGGTCGCCGTCGCCGCGAGGAGCGAGACGACCGAGAGGGCGGTGCGGGCGCGGTAGGGGCTGGTGAGGCGCGCGAGCGTGAGCAGCCTGCGCCGCGTGCGCGCCCACGACCAGTCGTCGACCTCGGCGCCGCGCTGCTGCGTCAGGTGGCCCCCGGGCTGCCAGACCCTCACGGCGCGGGGCTTTCTGGTTCACGCGCGCGCGGTCCCCCACCCTTATGGGTGGGGAGTGGCCCGCCGCCCTCGGCGACGACGCTACCAGCCAAAGGCTCACGCCTCTGCGCCGATTCCGTGCCAAAACGCCGCATCAGGCGACCTCCTCCACGGCGGCGCGCGCCTCGACGGCGTCCGCGAACCGCCGCTCGAGGAGGCCGTGCTCGTAGATGTCGCGGTAGACGGGACTCGTCTCGAGCAACTCCTCGTGCGTCCCCCGCGCGGCGATCCGCCCCTCGTCGAGGACGACGATCACGTCCGCGAGCGCGATCGTCGAGAGCCGGTGGGCGATGATCAGGGTCGTCCGGCCGCGCATCGCCTCGCGCAGGCCGAGCCGGATCCGCGCCTCGGTCGTAGCGTCCACCGACGCGGTGGCGTCGTCGAGGATGAGGATGCGCGGGTCGACGGCGAGCGCGCGCGCGATCGACAGCCGCTGGCGCTGCCCGCCCGAGAGTGTGATGCCGCGCTCGCCGATCACGGTGTCGTAGCCCTGCGGCAGGCGCTCCACGAACTCGTGCGCCTGGGCGAGGCGGGCGATCCGCGCGAGCTCCTCGTCCTCGAGGTCGCCGACGCCGAACGCGATGTTCTCGCGCACCGTTGCGGAGAAGAGGAAAGGATCCTGGGAGATGACGCCGATCGCGGCCCTCAGCGAGGCGAGCTCGACGTCTCGTACGTCGATCCCGTCGACGGTCACGCGGCCCGACGTCACGTCGTAGAAGCGCGGGACGAGCGACGTGAGTGTCGTCTTGCCCGAGCCGGTGTGGCCGATGAGCGCGATCGTGCTCCCGGGCGCCACGTCGAGATCGACGTGCTCGAGGGCGGGCCTGCCGGGGAGGTATTCGAAGGAGACGTCTTCGAAGCGGACATGGCCCCCGCCCGCGGGAAGCGGACGGGCTTCGGGCGCGTCGGCGATCTCCTCCGGCTCGTCCATGACCTGGAAGATCCGCTCGCCGGAGGCGGTTGCCCGCTGCGCCTGGCCGATCCACATGCCGAGCGAGCGGAGCGGCGTGACGAGCATGCCGAGGTAGAGGTTGAAGGCGACGAAGCCACCTACCGAGAGGCTGCCGTGCGCGACCATGCGCGCGCCGACGAGCAGCACCGCCGCCTGCGCCACGAGCGGCACCCACGAGATCAGCGGCACGTAGAGCGCACGCTGCCGGTTCGCCCGCAGCGTCTCCCGGAAGACCGCCTCGGAGCGGGCGCAGAACTTCACCTCCTCCTGCGGCTCCTGCGCGAACGCTTTGACGACGTGGACGCCGACGATGTTCTCCTCGGCGACCGTGGACACATCGGCGAGCTTTTGTTGCACCTCGCGCAGAGTCGGGTGGGCGACGTGGCTATAGCGGTAGGCGAGGACGACGAGCACCGGCGTGATCGCGAGCGCGATGAGGGCGAGCTGCCACTTGAAGACCAGCAGGACGGCGGTGACCGAGACGACGGTGAGGACGTTCTGGAAGAAGAAGATCAGGCCGTAGCCAAGGAAGAAGCGAACGCCCTGGAGGTCGACCGTCGCGCGTGACATCAGCTGCCCCGTCTGGTGGCGGTCGTAGAAGCCGAACGAAAGACGCACGAGATGGGCGTAGAGCCCCTGGCGCATGTCCATCTCGACCGCCAGGGCCTGCCTGCCGGAGATCAACCGCCGCGCAGCCATGAGCACGGCACGCGCTAGGCCAAGCGTGACGATTGCCCCGACGAAGAGCCACAGCTTGCGCGCGTCGTGCGGGCGGAGCGCGCTGTCGATGACGTGCTTCGTGACCCAGATGAGCGCGATCTGCGCGCCCTGCGACGCGACCGCGAGCACGATCGAGACGACGAGCGACACCTTGTACGGGCGCAGGAAGCCGAGCAGGCGCGCGAAGGTGTGTCTGTACGCAGGCGTTTCCGTCACGAGGTTCCCCGCCGACGAGTCTAGTTACGCGCCTCCGTCGAGCTGACGCGCGCAGGTTCCCGGGCGCGACCGCGGATGCGGCTCGCACCGCCCCAACCTCCCCCAGGGGGTCGCGAGACCCCCTGCGGTCAGCGTATCCGGGCCTGGTTCACGTGTCTGTGCCGGTTCTGCGCCGAGTTACCCGCGGGCCGGCCGCTTCCGCCCCGCCGACGCGGTCGAGCTCCTCGCGCACGAGCGCTGCCGCGTCCGCGACGAGCGCACGGTTCGCGGGATCGTTGAGCCACCCGCTCGCGCCGGAGGGGTGGGGGAGCGGGATCGCGATCGCGTCTCCGTAGGTGAAGCGCCGGCCGACGCACTCACCCAGCCGCGCGAGGCCGAGCAACCGCCGCGCCGCCAGGCCGCCCACGGTCACGATCACCCTCGGCCGGAGCAGCCGAAGCTCCCACTCGCGCCAGAACGCGCACAGCTCCTGCTCGCGCGGCGTCGGCGTCCGGTCGCCGCGGCCGCCCGGGGAGCGCCCGGGATAGCAGCGCGTGACCGAGGCGCAGTAGAAGGTGCCGTAGAACTCGTCCTCGTCCATCTCCAGCCAGCGCCGCAGCGTGCGGCCCGCACGCCCGCGCCACGGCCGCCGCTCCTCGCCCTCGACCCAGCCGGGCGCCTGGCCGAGCATGTACGCACGCTGCCCATCGTCGCCATGGACGACCGGGAGCGACTCGAGCGGAAAGCCTGCCTCGACGCAGGCGCGGCAGACTCGGACGTCCCGTTGCAGCGAGCGCAGCGACCGGTACGAGGAGCGCCGGCGCGTCACGCGCGCACGGCGACGAACCACCGGCCCGCATGGACGACGCGCCCGCCGCCGAGCTCCCGCGCCAGGCCCTCGGCGGTGAAGTAGCGCTTGTAAACCTCCCACCGCGAGCCGTCCTTGAGCACACGCTCCTGCATTTCGACCGGATCGTGTCCCTCGCGGACCGCCGAGTCGACGACGACCAGCTCACCCGCCACCCGCCGTGCCTCCGCGAGGAACCGCCGCCGTTCGCCCTCCTCGAGGTGGCCGTAGAAGTGGCCGGTGAAGAGGCGCTCGAAGGCCTCGTCCGGAAACGGCAGCTGAATGCCGTCCCCGCGAACGAACACCCTGCCGGGGGCGCGGGCCCGCGCGATCTCGAGCATCGACTCGCTCTGGTCGAGACCGACCACCTCTCCGGGCAGGTGCCGCGTCAGGAAGCCCGTTCCGCAGGCGACGTCGAGGGTGCGCGCGGCCGGGAGCGCGGCGAGCGCCTGGATCAGCGCCTCGACCTCCTCCTCCCAGCCCGGACGGTCGCGCTCGGCGTGGAGACCTGTCCCGAACCACCAGTCGTCGTACTCGGGCGCGCGGCGGTCGTAGTACGCCTTCACAGGAACCTAGAGTACGGGCCGTGGAGCTGCCGCTCGAGTCCGTCCCGAACTTCTCGGAGGGACGGGATCTCGGCACGATCGAGGCGATCGAGGCGGCGCTCGCCGCTCATGCCGACGTGCTCGATGTCCACGCGGACGCCGACCACAACCGCTCCGTCTTCACGCTCGTCGGCTCCGAGCGCGGGCTCGGCGACGCGCTGCTCGCGGGCATCGCGTGCGCGAAAGAGCGGATCGACCTGCGCCGCCACGTGGGCGCGCACCCGCGCATCGGCGCCGCCGACGTCGTCCCGATCGTGCCCTTGCGGCCGGAGCAGGTGGGGCGCGCGCGCCGCTGCGCGCAGGAGGTCGCCGGCCGGATCGCCGCCGAGCTCGACCTGCCGGTGTTCCTCTACGGCGAGTCCGCGCCCGGTCGCGGGCCGGCCTTCTTTCGCCGCGGTGGGCCCGAGGAGCTCCAGCGGCGGATCGACGCGGGCGAGCTCGCGCCCGACCTCGGCCCGAGCAGGCTCCATCCGAGCGCCGGCGGGGCGATCGTCGGCGCGCGGCGCCCGCTGGTCGCGTTCAACGTCAACCTCCGGGGCGCGTCGCTCGCGGTCGCACGCGAGATCGCGGCGCTCGTGCGCGAGCGTGACGGCGGCTATCCGGGCGTGCGTGCGCTCGGCCTCGAGCTGCCGCGTGCCGGGATCGTCCAGGTGAGCATGAACGTCGAGGACTACGAGGCGGCGGCGCTGCACGAGATCGTCGAGCGCGTCGCGGCAGAGGCCGAGGCGCGCGGCGCCGGGGTGGCGGGCTCGGAGCTCGTCGGCCTGATGCCCGCCGGGGCGGCGGTCGCGGCTGCGGGCGCGATCCTGCGGATCGACGGGTTCGACGCCTCGCGGGTCGTCGAGTTGCGCCTTCTGGAGCGATAGGCGCCCCGAAGGCCGGAGCTAGACTCGCGCCGTGGCCCAGGCGACGGCGATCCGCCTGACCGGGGACGACCTTCGTCTCGAGGACGTCTGGGCGGTCGCCCACGAGGGGGTGCCCGCGGAGCTCGCCGACGAGGCGCGCACGCGGATGAGCGCCGCGCGGGAGGTCGTCGAGCGAAGCGCGGACGAGAGCCACCACGTCTACGGCGTGAACACCGGCTTCGGCCGCTTCGTCTCGCGCTCGATCCCGCCGGAGCTGACGAGCGAGCTCCAGCTGCGGCTGCTCCGCAGCCACGCCTGCGGGGTCGGCGAGCCGTACCCCGACGAGATCGTGCGGGCCGCGATGCTCCTGCGCGCCAACACGCTCGCGAAGGGCTACTCGGGCGCTCGCGTCGAGGTGGTGGAGCTCCTGCTCGGCTGCGTGCGCGCCGGTCTGCTGCCGTATGTGCCCAGCCGGGGCTCGGTCGGCGCCAGCGGCGACCTCGCGCCGCTCGCGCATCTCGCCCTGCCGCTCGTGGGAGAGGGACGCGCGCGCGTGAACGGAGAGTGGCTTTCCGGCGCCGAGGCGCTCACCGCCGCCGGCCTCGAGCCGCTGACGCTCGAGGCGAAGGAGGGTCTCTCGCTCGTGAACGGGACACAGTTCATGGCCTCCTTCGGCGCGCTCGGGCTCGTGCGCGCGCGCCGCCTCGCGACCGTCGCCGACGTCGCGTGCGCTCTGACGCTGGAAGCTTTGCAGGGCTCGCGTGCCGCGTTCGTGCCGGAAGTGCACCGACTTCGTCCGCTGCCGGGCCAGCGCGACTCGGCGGCAAACGTCCTGCGTCTTGTGGAGGGCTCGGCGATCATGGAGGGCCACCGCTGGTGCGACAAGGTCCAGGACGCGTACTCGCTTCGCTGCGCGCCGCAGGTGCACGGCGCCGCCCGCGATCTCCTTGCGTACGTCGAGGGCACGGTGGCCGTCGAGCTCAACGCCGCGACCGACAACCCGCTCGTCCTCGTCGAGGAGGACATGGTCGTCTCGAACGGGAACTTCCACGGGCAGCCGCTCGCGTTCGCGCTCGACGCCCTTGCGATCGCGACCGCCGAGCTCGCGAACATCGCCGAGCGGCGCATCGAGCGCCTCGTGAACCCGGCCCTCTCGAACGGCCTGCCGGCCTTCCTCGCCCCGGACGGCGGCCTCAACTCGGGCTTCATGATCCCGCAGTACGTCGCCGCCTCGCTCGTCAGCGAGAACAAGGTGCTCTGCCATCCCGCGAGCATCGACTCCATCCCCACGAGCGCTGGGCAGGAGGATCACGTCTCGATGGGAAACGCGGCGGGCCTGCAGGCCTGGCAGGTGCTCGCGAACGCCGAGCGAGCGCTCGCGATCGAGCTCCTCGCCGGCGCCCAGGCCGTCGAGCTTCTCGCTCCGCTCGCGCCGGGCGCGGGCGCGGCTGCCGCGCGGGCCTACGTCCGCTCGCTCTCGCCACGGGTACGGGACGACCGCCCGCTGGCCGACGACATCGAGGCCGTGGCGGCGGCGATTCGCGACGGCGCGCTCACGGCCGCCGTCGAGGACGAGGTAGGGGAGCTGGCATGAGGAAGATCGTGCGCTGGGAGGCGCCGCCCGGGAGGCTTCCCCGCCGCCCGTACCGCGACAGCGTCGTCCTCTACGGCGTGCTGGCGATCCTGCTCGTCGTCGTCGCGGCGGCCACGGGCGGGAGCGTCGTACGCGCGCTCGTGATCGGCGCGTTCTTCTTCGTCGTGGCGACGGCTTGGAGCTGGAGGCGCTGGCGCGAGCGGCTCCGCGACGAGAAGCGGCGGCGGACATGACCGCAACGGGCACGCGCGAGGCGCTCGTCGAGTCGCTCTGCGGTGATCTGGCACACATTCGCGCGCCCCGCGGCACGGAGCTGAACGCGCGCTCGTGGTCGACGGAGGCGCCGCTTCGGATGCTCCTCAACAACCTCGACCCGGAGGTCGCGGAGCGTCCCGAGGAGCTCGTCGTCTACGGCGGCTCCGGCAAGGCGGCACGAAGCCATGACGCTTTGCGCGCAATCGTGCGCACGCTGCTCGAGCTCGGCGAGGAGGAGACGCTTCTCGTCCAGAGCGGCAAGCCCGTCGGCGTCTTCCGCACGCACCATGGCGCGCCGCGCGTCCTGATCGCCAACTCGCTCCTGGTGCCGCGGTGGGCGACGTGGGACGAGTTCCGGCGGCTCGAGGCCGAGGGTCTGACGATGTTCGGGCAGATGACCGCCGGAAGTTGGATCTACATCGGCACACAGGGGATCCTCCAGGGCACATACCAGACGTTCGCGGCGGCCGGCGCGCGGCATTTCGGGTCGCCCGATCTCGCCGGACGGACGATCTTGACGGCGGGTCTCGGAGGCATGGGCGGTGCACAGCCGCTGGCCGGGACGATGGCGGGCGCCGCGGTGCTGTGCATCGAGGTCGATCCTTCGCGGATCGAACGGCGGCTGCGCACGCGCTACCTCGACGAGGCGGCGGATTCGCTCGACGACGCGCTGCGGCGCGTCCGGACTGCGGCGGAGTCTGGACGTGCGCTCTCCGTCGGCCTGCTCGGAAACGCAGCGGAGGTCGTGCCCGAACTCGCCCGGCGCGGCGAGCAGTTCGATCTCGTCACCGACCAGACGGCAGCCCACGACCCCCTGAACGGCTACGTGCCGCTGGGCCTCTCCGTCGAGGACGCCGCTGCGCTCCGCTCGTCCGATCCGGACGAGTACCTGCGCCAAGCCCGTGCCTCGATTGCAACACATGTGCAAGGCCTGCTGGAGTTCGTCCGCTCCGGCAGCTACGTTTTCGACTATGGCAACAATCTCAGAGGTGAGGCCCGTGAAGCTGGCGTAGCGGAGGCGTTCTCATACCCGGGCTTCGTCCCGGCCTATATCCGTCCGCTCTTCTGCCGCGGCGTCGGCCCGTTCCGCTGGGCGGCCCTCTCGGGCGATCCCGGCGACATCGAGGCGATCGACCAGACGCTCAAGGAGCTGTTCCCGGACGACCCGCTCCTCCAGCGCTGGCTCGAGCTCGCCCCGGAACGTGTCGCCTTCCAGGGTCTCCCGGCCCGGATCTGCTGGCTCGGCTTCGGTGACCGTGCACGCGCGGGGCTCGCGATCAACGAGCTCGTCCGCAGCGGTCGCGTGAAGGCTCCGGTCGTGATCGGGCGCGACCATCTCGACGCCGGATCCGTCGCATCTCCGTACCGCGAAACGGAGGCCATGCAAGACGGCTCCGACGCGATCGCCGACTGGCCGATCCTCAACGCCCTGCTGAACGTGGCCGCCGGCGCGACATGGGTCAGCGTCCACCACGGGGGTGGCGTCGGGATCGGAAACTCGATCCACGCGGGCATGGTCGTCGTGGCCGACGGCACGGCCGAGATGGCCGAGCGGCTTGAGCGCGTGCTGACGACCGATCCCGGCACGGGCGTTCTCCGCCACCTCGACGCGGGCTACGACGAGGCGATCGAGGCCGCGCGCTCGCACGGCCTGGAGCCGCCGATGCCAAGCAGCAGCGGGTGACGGAAGCGGCGGCGCAGCCGCGGCGCCGCCTCGTCCGCGACCTCGCCCAGGTCGCGACACCAGCACCTGCAAGCGGCCCCATGCGCGGCGCGAGCGCCGGCGACGTGACGCTCCTCGAGGATGCGTACATCCTCTGTGAGGCGGGACGCATCACCGCCGCCGGCTCGATGCGAGAGCTGGAGTTGCAGGAAGGCGACGTGGAGGAGCTCGACGGCTCGGGGCGTTGCGCCATCCCGGGTCTCGTCGACTGCCATACGCATGCCTGCTTCGTCGGCGACCGCGTCGAGGAGTTCGCGCTTCGGGCCCGCGGCGCGACCTACGAGGAGCTGCACGCTGCGGGAGGCGGGATCCTCTCGACGGTCGAGGCGACGCGTGCCGCCGGCGAGGAGAAGCTCGTCGACGCCGTCACGCGCCACCGCGATGCAATGCGGCAGCACGGGACGACGACGTTCGAGGCGAAGTCGGGCTACGGGCTCGACCGTGAGACGGAGCTCGCATCCCTCCGGGCGATCCGAGCCGCGGGCGGCGTCGCGACCTGGCTCGGCGCCCACGCGGTGCCGCCGGAGTTCGGCGACGCCGACGTGTACCTCGACTTCGCGCTGGCCAGCGTGCTTCCGGAGGCTGCCCGGCTGGCCGCTGCGGCGGACGTCTTCCTCGAGCGAAACGCGTTCGACGCGACGCAAGCGCGCCGCTACCTCTCGGCCTGCCGTGACGCCGGGCTCACGCTCCGCCTCCACGGCGACCAGTTCACGGAGTCGGGAGCGGTCCCGCTGGCGGTCGAGCTCGAGGCGCGCTCGGTCGACCATCTCGAGGCGACCGGAGACGCAGGCATCGAGACGCTGGCGCGGAGCGACGTCACGGCCGTACTGCTTCCCGCGAGCGCGCTCTTCCTCGCCCGGCCGATGCCGCGTGCCCGCGACCTCCTCGACCGTGGTGCAATCGTGGCACTCGCGACCGACTTCAACCCCGGGAGCGCGTACTGCGAGAGCCTGCCGCTCGTGGCCTCGCTCGCGGCGACCCAGCTTGGAATGGGGCTCGAGGAGATTCTCTGCGCGCTGACGGTCAATCCGGCGCACGTTCTTGGCTGCGGCGACCGAAAGGGCCGGCTCGCACCGGGATACGACGCGGACATCGTCTTGCTCGGCGAGCCGGACTGGCGGTACCTCGCGTACCACCTCGCGGGCGACGTCGTCGAGACGGTGCTCGTCGGCGGAGAGCCGCTCGCCCTGGGCTAGGCTTGCCGGCGTGCCTTCTCGGAAGCAGCGCCGCCGCCGGCTGAAGGAACGGCGGCACGAGTACGAGTACGTCTACGTCGACGAGGAGGGGCGCGAAGTCGAGGCTCCGGAGGACGCGCCGGAGCAGGCTTCCGCCGCGTCGCGCGGCAAGGGAACGGCCGGCCGCCGCGCCGCCGCGAGGACACGGTCCGGCCGGCGCATCGAGCCGCCGTCCTGGAGCCGAGTCGGCAAGCGCGCGCTCTTCATCGGCCCGGTGATGTTCCTGCTCATCAACCTCATGGGCAAGAACCTCACGGCGGCGCAGCGCATCTACCAGACGGTGGTACTGCTCGCGATCTTCCTGCCGTTCAGCTACTTCATGGACTCGCTGATGTACCGCTCGTACCTGAAGCGGACGGGCGCGGCCCCGCCGACCAAGCGGCGCGGCTCGAACGGCGCGGCCTGACGCTCGCCAAACGTCCCGCGCCCGCGCCGAAGCCTACGAGCCGAGCGCCTCGCCCCGGTAGTGCCCCTCGCCGGGCCAGGGAGCGAGGAAGAGCAGGAGCCGCGCGCCCTCCACGGACGAGATCGCGCGCCGCTCGTCCGGCTCGAAGGCGAGCAGCTCTCCCACGCCGGCGTCCACCGACTCGCCGCCGGCCTCGACGCGAACCGTCCCGTCGACGACCGCGACGAACTCGTGCTCCTTCACCTGGTGGTCGCCGAGCTCCTCGCCCGGCTCGAGCGCCACCAACACGGCGCGGGCCTCGTCGCTCGAGTGCAGGACGACGGGCGAGCGCTTCCCGGCCGGCGTCTCGATGGCGCGAAGGTTCCATCTGCGCACGGCGGCCGATCCTAGCGGGACGCCCGAACGGCCGCCGTTACACTCGGCCGATGGCCCCAGTCGTCGACCGCTACGTCGTCGGGCAGGCGCAGGAGAACTGCTACGTCGTGCGCACGGACCGAGCCGCCGCCGAGGCCGTCGTCGTCGATCCGGGCGAGGCCGCGAGCGAGCTCCGGCTCGAGCTCGCGCGGACGGGCGCACGCTGCGCGGCCATCCTCGTCACCCACTGCCACTACGACCACATCGGCGCCGTCGCCGACCTGGCCGAGGGAACCGGGGCTCCTGTGTACATGGCCCGCGAGGAGGCGCCGGTCATGGCCGCTCCGGACGAGTACTACGCCGCGCTCGGCGTCCACGTGCGCCCGTACGAGCCGGACGTGCTCCTCGACGGCGACGAGACGCTGGAGCTTGCCGGCCTCGAGCTCCAGACGCTCCTCGTGCCGGGGCACTCGCCCGCGCACATCGCCTTCGCGGCCGACGGCTGCCTCTTCTCGGGCGATGTGCTCTTCCAGGGCGGCGTCGGCCGCACCGACCTTCCCGGCGGCGACTGGGACACGCTCGTCGAGTCGATCCGCATGCTCGTCGAACGCTTCCCGCCGGAGACGGTCGTCTATCCGGGCCACGGCGCCCCGACGACGCTCGGCGCCGAGCTCGCGCGCAACCCCTTCCTCGTGGAGCTGCGCGCGTGAGCCGCCCCGAGGCCCCGCGCGGAACCCACGACATCCTCCCCGCCGAACAGCCGAACTGGCAGAGGGTGACGGGGGAGATGGAGCGCCTGTGCGCGCTCTACGGCTACCGCCGCATCCAGACGCCCGGGTTCGAGGACACGGAACTCTTCGCGCGCACGTCCGGGGCCGGCTCGGACATCGTCCAGAAGGAGATGTACACCTTCGACGACCGGAGCGGCCGCTCGCTCACGCTGCGACCGGAGGGGACGGCGCCCATCTGCCGCGCGTACCTCGAGCACGGCATGCACCGGGAGCCGCAGCCGGTGAAGCTCTTCACGATCGCCCCGATGTACCGCTACGGGCGCCCGCAGCGCGGCCGCTTCCGCGAGCACTGGCAGCTCTCGGTCGAGGGCATCGGCTCCGACGATCCGGCGCTCGACGCCGAGATCATCCAGCTCTACGACGAGCTCCTGCGCCGCCTCGGCGCGCGCGACTACCGGCTCGAGCTGAATTCGATCGGCGACCGCGAGTGCCGTCCCGCCTACGTCGAGCGCCTGAACGCGTGGCTCGACGAGCACAAGGACGCCCTCGACGCCGAGGCGCGGCAGAAGCGGGCGACGACGCCGCTCCGCGTCTTCGACGTCAAGAATCCGCACGTGCAGGCGGCGCTCGCCGACGCGCCGAAGATCGGCGAGTCGCTCTGCGCCGCGTGCCGCGAGCATTTCGACGCCGTCCGCCGCTACCTCGACGCCTACGGCGTCAGCTACGAGCTCACTCCGACCCTCGTGCGCGGGCTCGACTACTACACGCGCACTGCGTTCGAGTTCGTGGACGAGGCGATCGGCGCGCAGAGCTCGATCTGCGGCGGCGGCCGGTACGACTACCTCGTCGAGGAGATCGGCGGGACGCCGACGCCCGCGATCGGGTTCGGAGCAGGGATCGAGCGGCTGCTGCTCTCGCTCGACCTCGACGAGCCGCAGCCGCCGGTCGACGTCTTCGTCGACGCTGCCGAGGAGGCCGACCGCGCCCGCGTGCTCGCCCTGCTGGCTGACCTTCGTCGGCGCGGGCTCGGCGCCGAGACCGACTACGCCGGCCGCTCCGCCAAGGGCCGCGCGACGCACGCCGAGCGGCTCGGCGCGCAGGTGAGACTCTTCGCCGGCCCCGACACCGTCACCGTCCGGCGCGCGGGCGAGGCCGACCGCACGCTCGCCTACGAGGAGGTCGCCGATGCCCTGGCGTGACCTCGGTTGCGGCGAGCCGCGCGCCGGGGACGCCGGCCGGCGCGTCACCCTCGCCGGCTGGGCGGCGCGGCGGCGCGACCACGGCGGACTCGTGTTCGTCGACCTCCGCGACCAGACCGGGATCTGCCAGCTCGTCGTCAACCCGGAGACTGCGGCCGAAGCCGCCCGCGCCGCGCACGAAGTGCGGAACGAGTTCGTCCTCCGCGCGACGGGCGAGATCGTCGCCCGCGCGCCCGAGACGGTGAACCCGCGTATGCCGACGGGCGAGGTCGAGCTGCGCGTCGAGGAGCTCGAGCTCGTCTCGCGCTCCACGCCGCTCCCGTTCCAGCTCGACGAGGAGGGTGTGGACGAGACGTTGCGCTTTCGTTACCGGTGGCTCGACCTCCGCCGGCCGAAGCTCCAGCGGAACATCCGCCTGCGCGGGACGATGATCGGGACGATCCGGCGCGTCATGGAGGAGGCCGGCTTCGTCGACGTCCAGACGCCGCTCCTCTGGAAGCCGACCCCCGAGGGCGCGCGCGACTTCCTCGTCCCGAGCCGCCTCCATCAGGGCCGCTTCTTCGCGCTCCCGCAGTCGCCGCAGATCGCCAAGCAGCTGCTCGTGATCGCGGGCTTCGAGCGCTACTACCAGATCGCCGCGTGCTTCCGCGACGAGGATCTCCGCGCCGACCGCGTGCAGGAGATCACGCAGCTCGACGTCGAGACGGCGTTCCCCGACCAGGAGTTCCTCTTCGCGCTGATGGAGCGGATGGTGCAGTCGGTGTGGCGCGAGTGCATCGGCGCCGAGCTCGAGATCCCGTTCCCGCGGATGACCTTCGAGGAGGCCGACCGGCGCTTCGGGAGCGACAAGCCCGACCTGCGCTTCGGCCTCGAGATCGAGGACGCGACCGAGGCGACGCGCGGCTCCGAATTCGGCGTGTTCGCGAACGCGGAGGCGGTGCGCTTCCTGCGCGTGCCGCAGGAGCTCTCGCGGAGCGAGCTCGCCGAGCTCGAGGAGTTCGCGCGCCGGTGGGGCGCGAAGGGGCTCGCGTACCTCGTCTACGGCGCCGACGGGGAGGTGCGCTCGCCGATCGCGAAGTTCCTTTCCGAGCCGGAGCTCGCGGCGCTGCGCTCGGACCCGGGGACGACGCTCCTCTTCGCCGCCGACACCTGGGCCGCGACCTCGCGCGTGCTCGGGCCGCTGCGGCTCCGGCTCGGCGAGCAGCTCGGCCTGGTCGACGAGGAGGCGTGGTCGTGGCTCTGGGTAACGGACTTCCCGATGTTCGAGTGGAGCGAGGAGGAGGGCCGGTGGGGCGCGCGGCATCACCCGTTCACGCGGCCCGCGCCGGACTGGGAGGACCGCTTCGACGAGGATCCCGCGCGCGCGATCGCGCACGCGTACGACCTGATCGGGAACGGCAACGAGCTCGGCGGCGGCTCCTTCCGGATGCACGAGCCCGAGCTTCAGGCGCGCGTCTTCCGCGTCCTGGAGCTGACCGAGAAGGAGCAGCGCGTGAAGTTCGGCTTCCTGCTCGACGCGCTCGCGATGGGCGCGCCGCCGCACGGCGGGATCGCCTTCGGCATCGACCGGATGATGATGGTCCTCGCGCGCGAGCCCAACCTGCGCGACACCGTCGCCTTCCCGAAGAACCAGGCCGGGCTCGACCCGATGACCGGCGCACCGACCGCCGTCGAGGAGGAACAGCTGCGTGAGCTCGGCATCCGCGTCCTCCCGCCCGGGGCGTAGCGCGCGGGCCGATCCGCAGGTCATACTTGGCGCCGATGTCCGAGGCGCCGCAGCCGGCCCTGACCGCGCTCCCGCGGATCGAGGACCTGCCGACCGCGGACGACGGGTACGACCGGGAGCGGGTGCGGGAGGCTTTCGAGGCCTTCCGGCGGCACACGGCGCAGCTCCAGGCGCAGCTCCGCGTGCTGCAGGCGGCCGGGCGGTCGGCGAGCGTCGATCCGACCGGGCACGCAGTCCGCATGGACGCGCTCCACTTGATCCGGGCGGCGGCTGAGTTCGCGGACACGCTCGAGCGCGACGCGCAGAACGCCTCGGCCGCGCAGCTCGGGAAGACCGAGGAGGAGGTGCGGCGGCGCCAGCACGAGCTCCAGTCGCTGGAGGCCGACGTCCAGCGGTACCGGCAGGAGAGCGAGCGCCAGCGGACGGAGATGCTGAGCGCGGCGAACAAGGAGGCGCGGGAGATCGTCCGGAAGGCGAACGCCGAGGCGAAGACCGAGCTCCGCGACGCCGAGGCGAAGGGAGCGCGGCTCATGGAGCAGGCGCGCCACCAGGCCACGGAGCTGACGAACTCGGCGCGGGCCGAGGTCGAGCAGACGCTCGAGTGGGCGCGCGCGCAGACCTCGGCGATCCTCGCCCGGGCACAGCACGGCGCCGAGCAGCTCCTCGGCTCGGCGGGTCTCGGCGAGGCCGCGGCGGCCGAGGTCGCAGAGGCGATCGTCCGTGCCGCGACGGCCGTCGCCGGCCCGCCGCCGGGCGCCGAGCCGGCCGCGCCGGCGGGCCGCGCAGGTGCCAAGGGCCGGGCCGGTGCCGGGCAGGTGCCCGACGCCGCCGAGGACGAGGACGCCTCGACGCCCGACGACGGGAGCGGCAACCAGGCAGATCGCTGAGCGGAGCTTGCGGCGCGTCTTCGGGCTCCGGTTCCTCGTCGAGGCCGTCTTCATCGCGCTTGTCGCGGCGCTCGTCTGGTACGAGGACGTCGCGAAGCCGGGCATCCTCGGCGCGATCGCCGGCGCCTGGCTCCTCGTCGCGCTCGCCGAATGGCTTCTGAGCCGCCGGGAGTTCGAGCGTCCCGTCGGTGGGTGGGACGTGCCCGGCCCGGAGCCGGCCGAGGAGGACACGTCTCCGCTCGCACCCGTCGCGCCGTTGCCGGAGCCCGAGCCTCAGCCCGAGCCGGAGCCCGAACCGACGCCGCCGCCGGCTGCGGAGCGCGTCGTCACGCTGCCGGCGCCCGCCGAGCCTCGCGAATGGAACGTCTGGGAGCTCGAGCGCGTCGTGCGCGAGACGGCAGGCGCCGACGTGGCGCGCGACGAAGAGCGATCCTTCCTCCTGATGTACATGCGCGAGTTCGCCGACCCGGACGGGATGCTGCCCGTCACCTTCGACCCGCTCGTGCGCGAGACGTTCGGCGACGTGCTCGAAGCCGTGCGGCCATGAGCGGCATCGCTTGCGATGCCGCCTTCAGGCGGTGCCGGCTTTGCCGGTGCCGCCGTCTGCGCCGCCGGCCCGGTGCGCGAGGCTTCAGCACGGTGGGCGCGTGAGCACCGCGGCGGCGAAGCGAACGCTCGCCCTCGCCGGGGTCGCGCTCCTCGCGGCGCTCGTGTCGCTCGCGCTCGCGGCGCCGGACCGAGACCACGGAACGACCCTGCCGAAGCCGGTCGGCACGTGGTACCGAGCCCTCGCGGCGCCGTACTCGCCGGCGGCCGCGCGCGGGCGCACGGCGTGCGGCCAGCGGATCGCCGCGCGCACGCTCGGCGTCGCCCACCCGGTGCTCCCGTGCGGCGCGCGGATCTACATCTGGTACGGCGGCCACAAGGTCCTGACGCAGGTGATCGACCGCGGCCCGAACGCGCCCGGCCGCGAGTTCAACCTCACCAAGACCCTCGCGGACGAGATCGGCCTCCACGGCACCCAGCGGGTTCGCTGGAGCTTCGCGCGGTAGCGCGCGTCCGCGCGCGACCTAGACTGCGAAGCGGTACACGTGGGCGTCGTGCGGCCCGAACCAGTCGCGGAAGACGCCGTCCGCGACGCCGACCGTCCTGAAGACCTGCTTGCCGGCGCCGATCGGCGGCGGGAGCGGATCCTGCGTGTACTCGAACAGCACCTGCCCGGTGGCGATCGTCGTAGGCAGGCCCGAGAAGGTGACGCGGCTCGTCGCGCCGCCTCGCCGTACGGCGATGACGTAGAGAAAGCGGTCGTCCCGGCGCGCCACGAGCTCGACGTCCTGCGCGCTCGCCGTCACCGGCGCGTCGGCATCCGGCGCGACGAGCGCCGGGCCGACGGCCGTCGAGCTGAGCTCTTGGAGGAGCGGCTTCAGCACGAGGTCCCAGAACGTCCAGTTCCAGCCCACCTTCGCATCGCGCGGCCGCGTGATCTGGGTCAGATGGCCGCCGAAGAAGACGAGCCCGCGCGCGCCGCTGACGATCGCCTGGTAGGCCATGAAGCGCTCCTCGAGCAGGGACGGGAAGCGCGGCACCGCGTTGGGGCGTGATTTGGACGTGATCGTTCCGGACCAGGCGATTTGGAGCGTCATCCACACAGGCTTGTTGCCGGCGGCCTCGACCATCGTCTTCGTCACGTCGCCGACGACGCTGATGTCGGTGTTCGGACGGTCGGCGTGCCGGCCCGGCGGATACGCGACCGGGTAGATGTCCGCGCCGGTGATCTCGAACGCCGGCCGGTAGGGCGTCAGCTCGGCGACCGTCCCCACCGGCGCCTGGATGATCACTACCGGATGGTCGGGGTCGAGCGCGCGCAGCTTCGTGTGGGCGCGGGCGAGGCCGGCGGCGGGGACGTTCGCGTGCTGCGGCTCGTCGATCCCCTTGTACGCGCCGAGCCCGGGATGCGCCTTGAACGCGTTCACGACCTTCTCGAGCAGCTGCTCGCTCGGCGATCCCGGCGTGGTGGGCAGGTTCGGCAGCGCGCCGAGCCAGAGCCAGCAGAGGAGGCCGTGCGCCGCCGCGGCGTCCTCGAGCTTCTGCTCGGCCGCGAGCTGCGCGTCGAGCTGCTGCGCGTCCCAGCCGGAGCGGCCGGTGCGGACGAAGTTCACGCCGCCGCCCGCGAGCTCTCGCCATGCGTCCTTGCCGTCCGGCGTCTTCCCGTCGGCCGGCGGCGGCAGCGAGACGCCGAGCGGGAACACCTTCCGCCCGCCGACGACGAGCGCGCCGGTTGGATCGACCGCGACGCCTGCCACCGGCTCGAGGGTACGCCGATGACGCTAGACTCGCCAGTGCCCGACCCTGTTCGTGGCCTCGCGTCTTACGTTTGAACCAACATTCACGTAGAGGGAGCCTGGGTTCGGCTAGGTGCTCACCCCACCGAGGCCGGCACGGCACCCACCTGGTTCGCCAGGTTCACCGCGGCGCGAAGTTACGGCGGGGTCGGGGCACCTTTCAGCGTGTCGACCGGTCATTTCAGACGGACGCGCGGCAAAGCCGCGCGTCCTGACGCGGCACGCAAGCGGCCGCGGGCGGGGGAACCGACGGTTCCCCCGCGTGCCCCCTCCCTTCGGCGCCGCCGCTAGCCTGAGGCACATGGTGGAGGTCTTCGGAGACTCATCCCGCGCGGGCCAGCTGGCGTTCGTCCGGCTCGCGATCGACGGCGAGCGGATCGTCGATGCCGACGCTCCCGGGCTCGAGCGGCCGCTCGTGGGGCTGACGCTCCTCGAGGCGGCTGCGGTCGGCGGCGAGACGCTCGCCGTGGACGCGCTCGCGAACGCGCTCGGGCCGGTCTTCACGGCCGCGCCGGCGCCGGGACGGGTCGCGGTCGCGATGAGCGGCGGGGTCGACAGCGCCGTGGCGCTCCTCCGCTCCGGCCCGGAGGCGATCGGCGTGACCCTTCGGCTCTGGCTCGATCCCGACGGGCCCGACGCCGAGCGCGCCTGCTGCTCGCCCGAGGCGGTGATCGCGGCGCGCGAGACGTGCCACGCGCTCGGCCGGCCGCACGTCACGCTCGATCTGCGCGAGGAGTTCCGGCGCGCCGTCGTCGGGCCGTTCGTCCGCTCGTTCGCGCGCGGCGAGACCCCGAACCCGTGCGTGCGCTGCAACGGGTCGTTCCGGTTCGCGGAGCTCCTCGCGTTCGCGCTCCGTGCCGGCGCCCGAACGCTCGCGACCGGCCACTACGCGCGGATCGTCGACCGCGACGGTCGCCCCCTCCTCGCCCGCGGCGCGGACGCGCGCAAGGACCAGTCGTACATGCTCGCGCGGCTCGATCCGCGGCTCCTCGAGCGGATCGAGTTCCCGCTCGGCGAGAGCTCGAAGGAGGAGGTGCGCGCCGAGGCGCGCGCGGCGGGGCTGGCGGTCGCGAGCCGCGCCGAGAGCCAGGAGGCGTGCTTCCTCGCCGGCGGCGACTACCGGGACTTCCTCGCGCGCCACGGCCTCGCGGCGGCCGAGGGCCCGATCCTCGGCGAGGACGGCGCCGAGCTCGGCCGGCACGAGGGCTTCTGGCGCTTCACGCCCGGGCAGCGGCGAGGGCTCGGCGTCGCCGCGCCGGAGCCGCTCTACGCACTCCGCACGGAGCCGGGCACGAACGCGGTCGTCGTCGGCCGGCGCGAGTCGCTCGCGCGGCGCGACGTCTCCGCCCGCGGGCGCCTATACGTCCCGGTCGAGCGGGCGGAGGCGAAGCTCCGCTATCGCTCGCCTGCCGTCGCGGCCTCGGTCGAGGAGACGGAGTCGGGCTTCCGCCTGCGGCTCGACGAGCCCGCGTACGGGGTCGCGCCGGGCCAGGCGGCCGTTCTCTACGACGGCGACGCGGTCGTGGGGGCGGGACTCATCGCCCGGGCCGCGTAAGATCGGGCCGTGTTCCCACTCGCCATCGCTTGGAGCGACGTCGCGTACGCCGCGCTGAGCGTCTTCCTCGTCGTCGTGGGGCTTGCGCTCGCCTATGCCTTCATCCAGCTGGGCGGAACGCTCGGCCGGGTTTCCGCGTTCATCAAGGGAGCGGAAACCGAGCTCCTCCCGGTGATCAACAAGGTCGGAGGCACCGTCGATCGCGTGAACGGCCAACTGGACAAGGTGGACCAGATCACGGACAGCGCTGTCGACGCGGTCGACCACGTCGACTCCGCGGTACGTGCCGTGAGCTTCGCGATCACGCGGCCGGTGCGGAAGCTCTCCGGCCTCGCCGCGGGGCTCTCGCACGGAGCGTCGGAGCTGCGCGTGAGCCACGACTGGCGTTCCGCAGTCGCGGCCGGCAAGGACGCGGCCGGACGGCGCGAGCACGAGCTCGACGAGGAGCTGCGCGAGGCGGGAAGCGAAGGGCCGTGACGCCCGACACGATCACGCTCACACTGCCGCCGGAGCGCGACTTCCAGCGCGTCGCGCACCTCGTCCTCGGCGGCCTCGCGGTTCGGCTCAACCTGACCCTCGAGGCGCTCGAAGATCTCCAGCTCGCGCTCGACGGCCTCCTCGACACCGGCTCTGCGGAGGAGGAGGTGACGCTCGAGCTCTGCGTCGTCGGCGGCGCGATCGAGGCGTCGGTCGGCCCGTTCCGCGCGCGGTCGGTGCGGCGTGCGCTCGAGGCAGAGGACGACGGGGTCGGCCTGCGGCGCCTTCTCGACACGGTCGTCGACCGCGCCGAGGTCGACGAGCGGGACGGCGGCGACTGGGTGCAGCTCACGAAGCGGGTCGACGAGCAGAGGGACGGCGCGGAGTGAGCACGCTCGAGAAGAACGACAAGGTGCTCCTCCGCCGCTACCACGAGAAGGGCGACCTCGCCGCGCGGGAGCAGCTGATCGAGCAGTACATGTCTTTGGTGCGGTCGCTGGCGCGTCGCTACTCGTACCGCGGCGAGCAGCTCGAGGACCTCGTTCAGATCGGCGCCATCGGGCTCATCAAGGCGATCGACCGCTTCGATCTCGATCGCGGCGTCGAGCTGACGACGTACGCGACGCCGAACATCATCGGCGAGATCAAGCGGCACTTCCGCGACAAGGGCTGGTCGGTGCGCGTGCCGCGCGGGCTCCAGGAGCTGAACGTCCAGCTGTCGAGGTTGATCGAGCAGCTCACGGTGCAGCTCGGCCGCTCGCCGACGATCGCCGAGCTGGCGAAGGCGGCGAACGTCGAGGAGGAGGAGGTGCTGGAGGCGCTCGAGTCCGGGCGCGCGTACAGCTCGCTTTCACTGTCGACGGGCGGCGGGGGCGACGACGACGCCGACCTCGACCCGCTCGAGTCGATCGGCACCGAGGAGCACGCGTACGAGGTCTCGGAGGACCGCGCGGTGCTGGCGCCGGGCTTTCGCGTCCTGGACGACCGCGAGCGGAAGATCCTGCACCTGCGCTTCTTCAAGGGGCTCACGCAGTCGCAGATCGCCCAGCAGGTCGGGATCTCGCAGATGCACGTCTCCCGCCTGATCCGGCGCTCACTGGAGAAGATCCGCGACGAGATCGCGGCCGAGGAAGACGACACCGGCCGCCACGCCGCGAGCGGCTAGGTCGTCGCAACTTCCTCTCCCGGCGGCCATGTGCCTTCGAGCCGTGGCTGGGGTCAGACCCCCTCCTGGCCATCGCGGAGAGGTGCCTTTTAGACAGGTGCGCCCAGCCCGCGCGGGATCCTGTCGCGGAGACAAGTCCAGGAGCGCCACGACGGGGGTCTGACCCCGGACGTGGCCGCCCGAGCCATGGCGTTCGTCACGGTTTAGGCACGCGGGACAGGGCTCGGAATGCGGAGGGCGAAGGACTCGCGCCTACAATCGGCCGCGTGCGTACGACCGCCGAGCTGCGGGAGGGCTACCTCTCCTTCTTCGAGTCGAAGGGTCACCTCAGGCGCCCCTCGGCGTCGCTGATCCCGCGCGCCGACGACCGCTCGACGCTGCTCACGAGCGCCGGGATGCAGCCGCAGATGCCGTACTTCCTCGGCCGCGAGCCGCCGCCCGCGCCCACGGCGACCACGGTGCAGAAGTGCTTCCGCACGCCGGACATCGACGAGGTCGGCCTCGACACGTACCACCTGACCTTCTTCGAGATGCTCGGCAACTTCTCGTTCGGGCAGTACTTCAAGGAGGGGGCGATCGAACTCGCGACCGAGTTCGTCCGCGACCACATGAAGCTCGACTGGGAGCGGATCTGGGCGAGCGTCTTCGCGGGCGACCCTGAGCTCGGGCTCGGCCCCGACGAGACGGCGATCGAGCTCTGGGAGCGGATCGGCCTGCCGGCCGAGCGCATCGTCCGGCTCCCGGCGAGCGAGAATTTCTGGTCGGTCGGCGGCCCCGGCCCGTGCGGGCCGGATTCGGAGATCTACTACGACCGCGGCGCCGAGCTCGGCTGCGGCCGCGCCGAGTGCGCGCCGGGCTGCGCCTGCGAGCGCTTCCTCGAGATCTGGAACCTCGTCTTCATGGCGTACGAGCTGCACCCGGACGGCACGCTCACGCCGCTGCCCAAGGAGAACGTCGACACCGGGATGGGGCTGGAGCGCGCGGCCACGACTCTCCAGGACGTGATCTCGGTGTACGACACCGACGGGTACCAAAAGATCATGTCCTGGATCGCCGATGCGCCGGGCGTCGCCTACGGCGAGACGCCGGAGGCGACGAAAGCGCACCGGATCCTCGCCGACCACGGGCGCGGGATGACCTTCCTCGCGGCCGACGGCGTCTCGCCCTCGAACGAGGGCCGCGGCTATGTCATGCGCCGCATCGTGCGCCGCGCCGTGCAGCAGGCCTCGAGGGTCGGGCTCGAGCCGCCGTTCCTCGCCGATCTCGCGGACGTCGTGATCGAGCAGATGGGCGATGCCTATCCCGAGCTGCGCGAGCACCGGAACGACGTCCACCGGATCCTCGCCGCGGAGGAGGAGCGGTTCTCGCAGACGCTCGCCCGCGGCCTGCGCCTCTTCGAGGAGGTCGCGACCGGCCGGGAGATCTCGGGCGAGGACGCCTTCAAGCTCCACGACACGTACGGCTTCCCGATCGAGCTGACGCAGGAGCTCGCTCGCGAGCGCGGCCTCGGCGTGAACGAGGAGGAGTTCACGCGGCTCATGGCGGCGCAGCGCGAGCGCTCCCGTCGGGGCGCGGTGACGACCGAGATCCGGGTCGCCGGAGAGGCGAAGACGAGGTTCGTCGGCTTCGAGAAGACGGAGGTGCTGACCGCGGTCTCGGCGCTCGCGGACCTGGGGGACGGACTGTTCGAGGCGAAGCTCCACGAGTCGCCCTTCTACCCGGCCGGCGGAGGGCAGGTCTCCGACGAGGGCTTCGTCGAGAACGAGGCGACCGGCGCGACGGCGAGGCTCGTCGAGGCGCTTCGGCTCGAGGACGACCAGGTGCTCCGGTTCGAGGGCGAGGGCTTCGCCGAGGGCGACCGGGTGCGCGCGGTCGTGCCGTGGTCGGTGCGCTTTCCGACGATGGCGAACCACACCGCGACGCACCTCCTGCACAAGGCGCTCCGGGAGATCCTCGGCGACCACGTGCGGCAGGCCGGCTCGGCCGTGCGGCCGGACAAGCTGCGCTTCGACTTCACACACCCGCAGGCGCTCACGCCCGAGGAGCGCGCCGAGGTCGAGCGGCGGGTGAACGAGAAGATCTTCGAGAACCGCCCCGTGCACGCGTTCGTGACGCCGATCGACGAGGCGCGGCGGCTCGGCGCGATGATGCTCTTCGGCGAGAAGTACGGCGAGCACGTGCGCGTCGTCGAGGTCGACGGCTACTCGCGCGAGCTCTGCGGCGGCACCCACGTGCGCTCGACCGCGGAGATCGGGCCCTTCGTCGTCGTGAGCGAGAGCTCGGTGGGCGCGGGAGCCCGGCGGATCGAGGCAGTCACCTCGGGAGAGGCCTGGGCCCTCCTGCAGGCGCGAGCTCACGAGGCGGACGGGCTGCGCGCCGAGCTCGAGCAGGCCCGGAAGAAGGTCTCCGTCGTCGAGGCGCCGGCGGCGGCCGTTCAGGTCGAGGCGCCGCCGCCGAAGGTCGTCGGAGGCGTCAACGTCATCACGCACGCGGTCGAGGGCTTGAGCGCGAACGCCTTGCTCGACCTGTCGGACCGGTTCAAGCAGAAGCGGGCGCCGGCGGCGGTCGTGCTCGGGTCGCGCGAGGACGGCAGGGTCCATCTCGTGGCCAACTTCGACCAGTCGGTCGCGGACCGCGTCAGCGCGTCGGACGTGATCAAGGAGGCGGCGGCTCTCGTCGGGGGAGGCGGCGGAGGGCGGCCGACGATGGCGCGGGCCGGCGGCCGTGACCCAAACAAGCTAGAGGAGGCGCTCGCCGCGGCCGAGCGGCATATCCTCTCCGCCCTCGCGTGAAGGTGCTCGCGCTCGACTACGGCCCGGCGCGAACCGGGGTGGCCGTCTCGGACCCGACCGGGACACTTGCGCGTCCGGTCGGCGTCGTGGAGCGAGCCTCGTCCGAAGCGGGCCTGGCGCGGCTGCTCGAGCTCGTGCGGGCGGAGGAGCCGGACCGGATCGTCGTCGGGCTGCCGCTGACGCTCCGTGGCGAGCACGGCGAGCAGGCGCGCGCGACCGAGCGGTTCGTCGAGACCCTGCGCGAGGCCGTCGACGTCCCGGTCGAGAGCCTCGACGAGCGGTTCACGACGGCGCTTGCGGCGCAGACGCCGTCGCGCGCCGCCGAGGACGCTCGCGCCGCAGCCCATCTGCTGACGACCTACCTCGAGCGCGAGAGCGGGAGCCGGCGCTGATCGAGCCGCAGGCGCCGGTCTCGGGTCGCCGCCGGCCGACGCGGCGGCAGGTGGTCGTCCGCCGCAGCGTCGCGCTCGGGTTCCTCGCAGTCGTGCTCGGCGGGCTTGGCTGGGCGGCCGCCGTCGCGATCGGGAAGCTCCGCGACTCGCCGGCGCCCGCAACGACGGCGGTGACGCGTCCGCCGCCGAAGCCCTTCCGCATCGTCTTCCCCGAGGGCTTCACCCGGCGCGAGATGGCCGAGCGGATCACGAAGGTGAACGCGATCGCGTTCCACGAGCGGCACGTCCATCCGCGCCTCTCCGCGAAGGCCTACCTGGCGGCGACGGCGTCCTCGACGCTCCCCGGCAGGTTCGCCGGCGACGGCAAGCGACGCTCGCTCGAGGGCTTCCTCTTCCCGGCGACGTACGACTTCCTGCGCCGGACGACGACGAAGAAGCTCGTCGCCGACCAGCTCACCGCCTTCCGCCGCGCCTGGAAAGGCATCGACCTCCGCTACGCGCGCTCGAAGCACCTGACGCCGTTCGACGTGCTGATCATCGCGTCGATGGTCGAGAAGGAGGCGATCGCGCCGGACGAGCGCCCGAAGATCGCGGCGGTGATCTACAACCGCTTGCACGCGCGGATGGCGCTCGGGATCGACGCGACCATCCGGTATGCGCTGAACGTGCCGGGGACGGAGCCGCTCCACGAGTCGGAGCTGCACGATCCGACGCCGTACAACACGCGCCTGTATCCCGGCCTGCCGCCCGGGCCGATCGCGAACCCGGGGCTGGCGTCGATCCAGGCCGCGGCGCACCCGGCGCGGGTGGACTACCTCTATTTCGTCCGCAAGCCGGACAAGGTGCACCACTTCTTCACGGCGAGCTTCGCGGCGTTCCAGGCCTACGCGAGTTCACACGGCTTCTAGTCGGGCCGCTGCTTCCCGGCCGGGATGGTGATCGTGTAGCGAGTCCACCCGGGAGGCAAGGGCCGGCGCCGGTAGCGCACTCGCTTGTCTACCACGTGAGGAACGTCACGGCGCGTCGCCGAAGTGAACCGCTCGACCTTCTTCAACGTGCTTCGGGCCTCCTGATCTCGCCGAAGATCGCTTCGTAGCGCGTCATAGCTTCGTTGAGGGCACGTAGTACGTCAAATATCAATCCGGTGGGAACGCGGAGACGCGCGACGACCGACACAGGAATCCGCAGCGGAGACGTTGGATCGTCCGGGTCCTCGGCCTCGGCGGCTTCTGTGAGTCCCCACTCGAGGCCGAACTCGTAGGGCGAGAACCCAGATGCTGACGATGTTGGCGTAGACCGCCGCTCCCACCTCGTCGGAGACGTCGAAGTCGAAGTCGATCTCACGCTCAGGTATGTCGCCTTCCATCACTCCTTCTTCTAGCGACGAGGCGCCTTACGCGCGGGCGCGAAACTGTGTCGGATGTGTGACGAAACGCACCGGCGATGATCACCGCGACCACGCGGCTCGTTGCGCTCCTCGGCCATCCGGTGAACTACTCGCTCTCGCCGCGGATGCAGAACGCCGCCTTCGCGGCGCGCGCGCTCGACTGGGCCTATGTGGCTTGTGACGTCGATCCCGACGCGCTTCCCACCGCCGTCGCCAGCCTGCGCGCGCTCGGGTTTACGGGCGCGAACGTCACGATCCCGCACAAGGGCGCAGTCGCGGCGCTCTGCGACGAGCTCGACGACCTCTCGCGCCGGAGCGGCGCCGTCAACACGCTCGTCTTCCGCGACGGCCGGATCGTCGGCGCGAACACCGACGGGCCGGCCGTCGCGAGCGCCGTCGACGCCCGCGGCGCCCACGTGCTCGTCCTCGGCCGCGGCGGCGCCGCGCGCGCGGCGGCCGTCGCGCTCGAGGACGCCGGCGCCGCGTCGGTTCGGCTCGCCTCACGGTCCGACGCGGACTGGCCTCCCGCCGCGGACGACGCGACGATCCTCGTCAACGCGACGCCGCTCCGCGACGAGACCCCCGTGCCGCCTCGAGGGCACCAGCAGGTGGTCGACCTCGCCTACCGCCCCGACGGTCACCCGACCGCGCTCGTCGCCGCCGCGCACGAAGCCGGGTGCGCGAGCGTCGTCGACGGCCTGGAGATCCTCGTCCGTCAGGGCGCGGCCGCGTTCGAGCTCTGGACCGGCGTCGCCGCGCCGGTCGAGGTCATGCGCGCGGCCGTCGCGCGTATCGTCTGAGCATGCGCCGAGCCGGCGTCGCGCTCCTTCTCGCCTCCGTCCTCGCGGGCTGCGGCGGCGGAGGCGCGCAGCACGAGGCCGCTCCCGCTGCGTCCACGGACGGCGCTGCGATCTTCGCGAGCGCCGGCTGCGCAGGCTGCCACACGCTCGCCGCGGCGCGCTCGCGCGGCACGAAGGGCCCGAACCTCGACCAGCTCGCGCCCACGTACGACCGGATCGTGCGGCAGGTGCAGGGAGGCGGCGGCGGAATGCCGTCCTTCCGCACGAAGCTGAGCACCGAGCAGATCCGCGCCGTGGCCCTCTACGTCATGGGCTCGACCGCGAAGCGGCGCATCTCGGTCGCGGCGGCTTTCAAGCCCGACCGCCGCGCCGTCGCGAGCTGCCGCGCCGACGCGACGTGCTTCCAGCAGGCGTTCGCGAACCTCGCCTACTACCGCGGGCCGAAGCTCGCGCTCGCGCGGTTCGCCCACGCGATGAGCACGACGCCGTTCGTCGAGGAGAACTGCCATCGCATCGCGCACGCGATCGGCGCCGGCGCACTGACCCGCTTCCACGGCGACGTGGGCGCGGCGTTCGCGCGCGGCTCGGCGATCTGCTGGTCGGGCTACTACCACGGGATCCTCGAGCGCGCCTTCCAGGGGATCCCCGACTCGCGTCTGGGGACGGTCGCACGGCGGCTCTGCGCGAAGGTCGAGGCGCGCGACTCGACGTTCGTCGCCTACCAGTGCGTCCACGGCCTGGGGCACGGCCTGATGATCTACACCGGCTACGACCTGCCCCTCGCCCTACGCACCTGCGACCGGCTGCGGACGCAGTGGGACCAGGTCTCGTGCACGGGCGGCGTCTTCATGGAGAACCAGTCCTCGTCGTACGGCTTCAAGTCCCAGTGGCTGCGGCCGAAGCAGCCGCTCTACCCGTGCACGGCCGTCTCACGGCGGCACAAGCTCTACTGCTACCTCATGGTGACCTCGCAGATCCTCCCCGACGTCGGCTACAACTGGGCGAAGACGGTCGGCGTCTGCCGCCGCAGCGAGCCCGGCTGGGTGCCGACGTGCTTCCAGTCGCTCGGCCGCGACGCCTCCGGCCAGACACGCGGCCGGATCGCGAGGATCGAGCGGATCTGCCGGCTCGCCGGGAACATGGAGCGCGAGTGCCTGCTCGGCGCCGCGAAGGACCTGACCTCGAACGACGCGAACGGCCGCCGCGCCGCGCGCCTCTGCTCGGCCTCGCCGGCCGCCGCCCGCGCGTACTGCTTCTACGGCGTCGGTCAGATCCTCGGGACCTTCACGGCCGATCCGGGGCAGCGCGCCGCGCGGTGCCGGGCGCTCACGCGCGAACGCGCCTGCGTCGCCGGCGCGAACGGGCGGCCGTTCCCGGCGTGACGCTCGCGCTCGTCACGGCCGGCGAGTCGCACGGGCCCGCGCTCGTCGCGATCCTCACCGGGCTTCCCGCGGGCCTCCTCCTCGATCGGGAGGCGATCGACCGCGACCTGCGCCGGCGGCAGGAGGGGTACGGGCGCAGCCCGCGCCAGCGGATCGAGTCGGATGCGGTCGAGGTGCTCGCGGGCCTCCGGCACGGTCGCACGCTCGGGACGCCGCTCGCGCTCGTCGTCCGCAACCGCGACCACGCGAACTGGGAGTGGGGGATGAGCCCGTGGCCGCCGGAAGGCGAGCCGTCCGGGAAAGGGACGAAGCCGGTGACGCTGCCGCGTCCCGGGCACGCCGACCTCGCCGGCGCGCAGAAGTACGGGCTCGCAGACGTGCGCGACGCGCTCGAGCGGGCGAGCGCGCGGCAGACGGCCGTGGCCGTCGCGGCGGGCGCGGTCGCGAAGGCGCTTCTGCGGGAGATCGGGGTCGGGGTGGCCGGCGCGGCCGTGGCCGGAACCGACCCGGCCGAGATCGACGCGGCCCGCGCCGACCGCGACACCCTGGGCGGCGTCGTCGAGGTGCGCGCGCGCGGCGTTCCGCCCGGTTTCGGCTCGTATGCATCGAAGGAGGCGCGCCTCGACGCGCGCCTGGCCGCCGCCCTGATGGGCATCCAGGCCGTGAAGGGCGTCGAGATCGGCGACGGCTTCGCGCTCGCCTCGCTGCGCGGCTCGGCGGCCCACGACGAGATCGAGCCCGACCGGCGGCGCGCGACGAACCGCGCGGGCGGCATCGAGGGCGGCGTCTCGAACGGCGAGGAGATCGTCGTCCGCGCGGCGATGAAGCCGCTGCCGACGCTCATGCGCCCGCTCCGCTCCGTCGACCTCGAGACGGGCGAGCCGGGCCAGGCGCTCGTCGAGCGGAGCGACACCTCCGCGGTCGAGGCGCTCGCTGTCGTGGCCGAAGCGGCCGTGGCCTTCGAGCTGGCGCGGGCGGCGCGCGAGAAGTTCGGGGGCGACGCGCTCGGCGACTTCGTCGCGGCCCATCGCGCCTACCTTGACCGCCTCGCTTAACAGGCACCTCGCGCTCGTCGGCTTCATGGGCGCAGGGAAGACGACGCTTGGGCGCGCCGTCGCCGAGCAGATCGGCCGCCGGTTCGTCGATGTGGACACCGAGGTGGCCGACGACGCAGCGGCCTTCTTCCGCGAACACGGCGAGCCGTCCTTCCGGCGGCGCGAGGAGGAGGTAACCGTCCGCGAGCTGCGCGCCGAGCCGCCGGCCGTGCTGAGCCTCGGCGGCGGCGCCGTCACCTCGGCCGCAGTGCGCGAGGCGCTGCGGGAGCACGCGACCACGGTGCTCGTGGACGTCGAGGTCGAGACCGCGTGGGCGCGCGTCCGCGGCGGCGACCGTCCGCTGGCGCAGGACGAGGAGGACTTCCGCCGGCTCTACGAGGAGCGCGCGCCGCTCTACCACGAGGTCGCGGACGCGGTGGCGCGCGATGCCGACGACGCGGTGCTCGCCGCCGCGGGCGTCCGCGTCGAGACCGGCGCGCTCGAGCTGCTCGGGTCACTCGTACCGGGCGATGGCCCGGTCGCTCTCGTTGCCGACGCCCGGGTCGCCGGGATCCACGGCGCCGCGGCCCAGGTCGCGCTCGGAGGGCGGATCGCCTCGACCCACGAGGTGCCGGCGGGCGAGGAGGCGAAGTCGGTCGCGACCGCGGAGCGGCTCTGGCGCGAGCTCTCGCTCGAGCGGGGCGGAACCGTCGTCGCGCTCGGCGGGGGCTGCACCACCGACGTCGCGGGCTTCGTGGCGGCGACGTACCTCCGCGGCGTCGCGTGGGCGCCGGTGCCGTCGACGCTCCTCGCGCAGGTCGACGCGGCGATCGGCGGCAAGACGGCGCTGAACCTCCCGGAAGGGAAGAACCTCGTCGGCGCCTTCCACTGGCCGGTGCGGACGATCGTCGACCCGGCGCTGCTCGCGACCCTGCCGGAGCGCGAACGCCGCGAGGGCATGTCCGAGGTGGTCAAGACCGGCCTCTTAGCGGGCGAGCCGCTGTGGGAGCTCCCCGAGCCCGAGCTCGTGCGCCGGTGCGCCGCGTTCAAGGCGGCGGTGTGCCTGCGCGATCCCCTCGATCGCGGCGACCGCGCCATGCTCAACCTCGGCCACACGTTCGCGCACGCGCTCGAGGCCGGCTCCGGCGGCGAGGTGACGCACGGCGAGGCGGTGGCGCTCGGCCTGCTCGCCGCGCTTCGTCTCTCCGGCCTCGAGATCCGGACGGTGGAGGAGATCCTCCGCCCGCGGCCGGTGCGCGCCGACCCCGAGCGCGCCTGGGCCGCGCTCCGCCGGGACAAGAAGGTCTCGGACGGCCGCGTCCGGCTGGTCCTTCTCGAGGCGCCCGGCCGACCAGTCGTCGGCGCCGAGCTCCCGGAGACCGAGGTACGCGCGGCCCTCGACGCGCTCATCGCCGGATAGGGTCCGCCGATGCGCGTCGCGGTCCTGAACGGGGTGAACCTCGACCTCTTGGGGCGCCGCGACCCGGAGCAGTACGGCATCCTCACCTACTCCGAGCTCGAGACGCAGATCTACAGCTGGGCGAAGGAGCTCGGCCTGACGGTCCGGTGCCGGCAGACGAACAGCGAGGGCCAGTACGTCGAGTGGTGCCACGACGCCCTCGATTGGGCGGACGGCGTGATCGTCAACCCGGGCGCGTGGACGCACTACAGCTACGCCATCCACGACGCGCTCGAGCCGCACACCGCCCCGCTCGTCGAGGTGCACCTCTCGAACGTCGAGGAGCGGGAGGAGTGGCGCCGGGTCTCGGTGCTTGCCGACCTGGCGGCGAAACGCATCGTCGGGAGGGGGCCGGAGGGCTACCGGGAGGCGCTCGAGTTTCTCGCTGCGCGTTGACCCGCGTTGACGAGCGGCGCCAGCAGCGCAATCATTGGTGCCGTGCTGCGCGTGCCCGTTGTCGGCGTCCTCGCCGCGATCCTCGCGCCGATTGCGCTCGCCGACACGTTGTGCGACTACAGGTACGGCACGTACTGCTGCAACTCGACGGTCGGCCTGCGCCTCGTGATGACGTACAAGTCACAGTGGCATAGCGAGAAGGATTACGTCGCGTACCGCTTGCGGTCCGACGGCTTCAAGACCTACGACCACTTCCAGCCCGTCAGCTCCCAGGGCGCCAATCCGTACTGGAGCTACACGAACTCCGTCGACGCTTTGCGGCAGACGGCACAACAGCGCGGCGGGTCCTCCTCGGCGAGCTGGGAGATGTGGGAATGGGCGCTCGGCTCGTGCGGCTGAGTCGCCGGTCGCGCCGGTTGCTCACCGCCGCCGTGCTCGTCGCGCTCGGTGCCGGCGCGGGGCTGATCCTGGCGAATCATGCGAGCACGAGTCAGGGCACGCCGCCGGCGGGGCCCCCACCGGATTGGCGACCCGCGCCGAACGCACGCGTCGTCCTTCATCGTCCTGCTCACGCGCCCCCCGGCGGATGGATGTTCAAGACGTTCTTGAATCGAGCAGGATGGACGTGTTACGCCGAGGTACTGCCCGGCGGGGGGGAAGGCGGGACGTGTAGCGAACCGGGAACGCTGTTCCGCAAGACGCCGCTCGTGGCGTTCCTCGGCTCGCGTCAAACCGAAGGCGACATCGACCAGTGGGACAACGCATGGGTCTGGGGCTTCGCCCAGACGCCGATCACGCACGTACAGCTCGTCCTCACGGACTGCACGATCAGGGATCTGCCGGTCGATATGGACGGCGTCTACGCCGACGTCGAGGGACCCGACACGCTCCACGCCGGCGCATGGCCCTACAAGGTCGTCGGGCTCACCGCCCGCGATCACGTCGTCGCGACGCACGAGGTCAGGCTCGGCCCGCCTCACGGGGCCACCGCCCCAGTCGTCCCCGCGCGCTGCGCCTAGGGCTACACTCCGCCGCCGTGGCGGAGACCGTCTCCACGAACCAGTTCAAGAACGGGATGCACATCGAGCTCGACCGCGACGTCTGGCGGATCGTCGAGTTCCAGCACGTCAAGCCCGGCAAGGGCGGCGCGTTCGTGCGCACGAAGCTGAAGGCGCTCGGCTCGGGCGCGGTCGTCGATCGCACCTTCCGCGCCGGTGAGAAGTTCCCGCGCGTCCACACCGAGGTCAAGAACGTCCAGTACCTCTACGACGCGGGCGACGAGGTCGTCTTCATGGACGAGGAGACCTACGAGCAGTTCGGCGTCCCGCGTGCCGAGGTGGCGGAGGTGCTGGAGTTCGTGCAGCCGTCGAGCTCCGTGCAGATGCTCACCGTCGACGGCCGGCCGTCCGGCGTGCAGATGCCCTCGTCGCTCGAGCTCGCCGTCACCGACACCGAGCCCGGCGTAAAGGGCGACACCGTCTCCAACGTGACGAAGCCGGCGACGCTCGAGACGGGCGCCGTCGTGCAGGTGCCGCTCTTCGTGAACGTCGGCGACCGGATCAAGATCGATCCGCGCGAGCGTCGCTACATCTCCCGCGCCTGACCGCGCCGCACAGGCGCGCTAGGGTCCCGCCGTGCCCCAGCTCGTCGACACGACGATCCGGCTGCTCGGGCAGGAGCCGCTCGCGGGGCGGATGCCGACGGCGGCCGTGCTCCGGCTCGCGGGGATCCTCGACGAGGCCGGCTTCGGCGTCCTCGAGGTCTCCGGCGGCGGGGTCTTCGATAGCGCCGTCCGGCGCGGCGTCGAGAGCCCGTGGGAGCGGATTCGCGCGATCCACGCGCGCACGAAGACGCCGCTCGGGATGGCGCTTCGCGGCCGGCTCCTCGTCGGCTCGCGGCCGGTCGACGGCGACTTCGTCCGCCGCTTCGTGGCCTCCGCGGCGGAGAGCGGGATCGACGTCTTCCGGCTCCACGACCCGCTGAACGACGTCTCGAACCTGCGCGACGCGGCCGAGGCGATCGAGGCCGCCGGGGGCGAGTTCGACGCCGGGCTCGTCTACAGCCCGGGGAAGACCGGCGAGACTCACGAGCTCGTCGAGCAGGCGCGGAAGCTGCCGGAGCTCGGCGCGGCGCGGATCGTCCTCAACGACCCGACCGGCGCCCTCCAGCCGCACCGCGCTGCCGAGCTCGTCACGCAGCTCGGCGAGGCGAGCGGCCTTCCCGTCGGCGTCTATTGCCAGGGCGCGGTCGGAAACGCCCTCGCGGCCGCGCTCGAGGCCTCTCGCGCCGGAGCGGATCTGATCGGCTGTGCCGTCTACCCCGTCGCGCTCGCGCTCCACCGTGTCTCGGGCGAGGGGCTGGCGCAGGCGCTGACGGGCCTCGGCCTCGAGTGTTCTGTCGACGTCGAGGCGCTCTGGCGCGCATCCGACGTCGTGGACGAGCACATCGGCGACGCGCCGGTGACGCCGCTCGCGCCCCGCATCGCCGCCCGGGCCGCCGAGCACTCGATTCCCGCGGGCCTCGTGGCCGCGCTCGACGTCCACCTCCGCGCCCACGCGGCGAGCGACCGGATCGACGACGTGCTCGACGAGCTGGCGCGCATCCGCGCCGAGGTCGGCTCGCCGCCGCTCGCCGCGCCGATCGGCCAGATCCTCGCCTCGCAGGCGCTCCTGAACGTCCTCTCCGCGAGCCGCTACCTAACCCTCACCGACGAGCTGCGCGACCTGCTCGACGGCCGCTACGGGGAGCCGCCCGGCCAGGTCGACCCGACGGTGCGCCGGGCCGTGGCGCTCCTCGGCGGTGCGGGCGAGGAGGAAGAGGAGCTCGGGCTCACGGAGGTGCGCGCCGCCGCCGCCGCCGAGGGCCTCGCGGCGAGCGAGGAGGAGCTGCTCCTCCTCGGCCTGTTCGGCGAGGAGGCCGAGCCGCTCCTGCGGACGATTCGCGGGCGGAGCCGCGGCGAGGAGAGCCTCACCGCGGGCGCCGTCGACCAGGCCCGCGCCGAGCGGATCCGCGAGCTCGTGCGGATCGTCCAGGAGTCCGGGGTGGGGGAGGTCACGATCGAGGACGACGACCTGCGGGTGACCGTGCGCCGGACGGAGGATCGCCTCCCCGACCTGGCGGCCACAGCCGCGGGTGCGCCGCTCGCGCTCGAGGAGCCGGAGCCCCCGCCGGTCGAGCCGCCCGCGGACGGCGTCGTGCGCGTCGAGGCGCCGATGGTCGGCACCTTCTACCGGGCGCCGCAGCCGGGCGCGCCGCCGTTCGTCGAGGAGGGCGACCCGGTCGCGCCGGGTCAGACGCTCTGCATCCTCGAGGCGATGAAGCTGATGAACGAGGTGAAGGCCGACGTCGAGGGCATCGTCCGCGCGATCGCGGTCGAGAACGCCCAGCCGGTCGAGTTCGGGCAGCTGCTCTTCGAGCTCGAGCCCTTGAACGGGCGGCCCCTCGATGCGCTTTAAGCGAGTTCTCGTTGCGAATCGCGGCGAGGTCGCGGTGCGGGTCATCCGCGCGCTGCACGAGCTCGGGATCGAGGCCGTCGCCGTGTACTCGACCGCCGACCGCGGCGCGCTGCACACGCGGCTCGCCGACCGGGCGGTCTGCGTCGGCCCGCCCGCCGCGGCCGAGAGCTACCTGAACATCCCGTCGCTCGTCGGCGCGGCCGAGACGACCGGCTGCGACGCCGTCCATCCTGGCTGGGGCTTCCTGGCCGAGAGCAGCGCCTTCGTGCGCGCGTGCGTCGACAACGACCTCGTCTTCGTCGGCCCGTCGGCCGAGACGATGGAGCGTGCGGGGGACAAGGCGCTCGCGAAGGAGGAGCTCGCGCGCGTGGGCGTGCCGCTCGTGCCGGGGACGGAGGGGCGGACGACGCTTGCCGAGGCGCGCGCGGCGGCGCACGACCTCGGGTATCCGGTGCTGCTGAAGGCCGCCGCCGGCGGAGGCGGGAAGGGCATGCGTCTTGTCTCCTCGCCGGACGAGCTCGAGCCGGCCTTCGAGCGAGCGGCCGCCGAGGCGCAGGCCGCCTTCGGCGACGGGACGCTCTACCTCGAGAAGGCGATCGCGCCCGCGCGGCACGTCGAGATCCAGGTGCTCTGCGACGTCGACGGCGGCATCCTCACCCTCGGCGAGCGCGAGTGCTCGATCCAGCGCCGCCACCAGAAGCTGATCGAGGAGTCGCCCTCGCCGGCCCTCGATCCCGAGACGCGCGAGGCGATGGAGGCGACGGCGGAGCGCGCCTGCCGAGCGCTCGAGTACACGAACGCCGGCACGTTCGAGTTCCTCCTCGACCCGAGCGGGAACTTCTTCTTCATCGAGCTGAACGCACGCCTCCAGGTCGAGCACCCGGTGAGCGAGCTCGTCACCGGGATGGACATCGTGCGCGCGCAGCTCGCGATCGCCGCCGGCGATCCCTTGCCGGCGACCGGCCGCGCGCCGCGGCGCGGGCACGCGATCGAGGTGCGGATCAACGCCGAGGACCCGGCGAACGGCTTCAGGCCCGCCCCGGGGGTGGTGGAGCGCTTCCGGCCGCCGCTCGGGCCGGGGATCCGGGTCGACACGCACATCGAGGAGGGCGCGGTCGTCCCGCCGCACTACGACTCACTCGTGGCGAAGCTGATCGTCTGGGACGCCGACCGGCCGGCGGCGGTCGAGCGGACGCTGCGCGCGCTCGACGAGCTCGACCTGCGCGGCGTCGCGACGACGCGCGACGTGGCGCGGGACGTCGTCTCCAGCGTCGAGTTCCGCTCCGGCGACTACCACACGGGCTTCCTCGCGGAGGCGGAAGGGCGCCTGCCGGCGCTCGCGGCTCGATGAGCGACGGCTACGTCCTGCGGGAGGACGGCGGCTCGATCGACGTCACGGCGGGAGCGCTGGCGCAGATCGTCCAGCGCGCCGCCGAAAGCGTCGAGGGCGCGCGGGTCCGCCGGCCGCGCCGCGGGCTCGACCTGCGCCTCGAGGACGGGCGCGTGCGCGTCGAGCTCGAGCTGGCGGCGCAGTACGGCATCGTCCTTCCGGACCTGGCCCGTGACGTGCAGCAGCGCGTGGCCGACGCGCTCGCCGGCATGGTCGACCTCGACGTGGAGGCTGTGGACGTGTCGATCGAAGAGCTCGAGCCCTGATGGCGGGTCGCCGCGCCGGACGCCGCACGGCGCTCTTCCTCCTGTACCAGTGGGACGTGACCGGGCAGCCGCTCACGTCGCTCTACGAGGGGGAGGTGGACGAGTTCGCCCGCGACCTCGCGGAGGCGGTCTCCGCGCGCGCTCCGGAGCTCGACGCTGCGATCACCGCCGCCGCCGAGGGCTGGACGGCCGACCGGCTGGGCGCGGTCGAGCGCAACGTGCTCCGGATCGGGACGTACGAGCTCGGGGCCGAATCGGTGCCGCCGGAGGTGGCGATCAACGAGGCCGTCGAGCTGGCGAAGCGCTACGCGACCGAGGACGCCGGGCGGCTCGTGAACGGCATCCTCGGGCGGATCGCGCGGGAACGGGTTTCGTGAGCGAGGCCCAACAGGCGCTCGAGCGCGCGGAGGCGCTCGTCCAACGGCTCGAAGAGGCGCGGCGGCGGCTCGAGTCGACGCAGGACGCGGAGGCCGCGACCGAGATACTGTCCGAGCTGGCGGAGATCGCACGGGAGATCGAGACGGAGCTCGCCGAGGCGCGGCGGCGGGCGGAGGAGGATGCTCGTGAGGAGCCGTGAGGAGCTGCGGGGCCTGGCCGAGGAGTACCTGCGCGACCTGGCGCTGACGCCGGAGCTGGGCGCGCTCGAGGAGCCGATCCGCTACGCGGTCGAGTCGGGGAAGCGCGTCCGGGCCGTGATCTGCCTGGCGACGGCCGAGGCGGCCGGGGCCGAGCCGGAGGCGGCTCTTCCGGCGGCGGCGTCGCTCGAGCTCGTGCATGCGTTCTCGCTCGTCCACGACGACCTGCCCGCTTTGGACAACGACCGCGAGCGGCGTGGCCGCGCGAGCACGTGGGCGCGGTTCGGCGAGGCGGTCGGCATCCTCGCCGGCGACGCGCTCCTCGCCGAGGCGTTCCGGCTCGCGCTCTCCTATCCCTCCGCGGCGGTTGCTCGTGAGCTCGCGCAGGCGACGCTCGGCATGATCGGCGGCCAGTATCTGGACATCACGGACACGGCTCCCGACGAGGCGACGCTCCACCGCCTGAAGACCGGGTGCCTCTTCGCCGCCTCGGTCGGGCTCGCGTTGTGGGTCGCGGACGTGCCGGAGCGGGACCAGGCGCCGTGGCGCGCATTCGGCGATGAGCTGGGCCTCCTCTTCCAGATCGTGGACGACATCCTCGACGGGGACGGCTACGTGCTCTCGCACGGCGCGGACGGCGCGCGGGCGCTGGCCGACGAGGCCGCCGCGCGTGCCCGCGAGCGCCTGGCCGCGATCCCGGCGGACACGTCGATTCTGGCCGACATCGTGGCGGTTCTCACGACGCGAACTGCCTAGTAGTAGAAGCCAAAAGGCTTTGCGACGTCCGTCGCGGTGGCAACACTCTCGAGGTGCCGACGACGTTCCAGGCGATCGCGATCATTCTCTTTGCTGTCGTGCCAGGTGGGCTCTATACGTGGGGCTACGAGCGACAGACGAACAGCTGGCGGATAGCCGCTCCAGATCGGTTGATTCGTTTCGTAGCATGGTCTGCCGCCTTTCATATTGCGGTCGCCCCGGTGACGTACCTCCTCTGGCGGCGGTTCATCCAGGGCGCGAGCTGGACGGAGCGAGGACATTTCCCATGGCTGCTTTGGCTCGCGACCTTGCTCTATCTCGCATTTCCCTTCGCTGTAGGGTCGGTCGCAGGGCTTCGAGCAGCCGGAAGCAGGCGCCTTCGGCGCCTCTTCAAGCGACCGAGTGATCCTCCGCGGGCATGGGACTATCTCTTTGCGCGCCGGCCGGATGGTTGGATCCGAATGCGGCTGAAAAGCGGGAAATGGATCGGTGCGCCCTACGCGAGAGGCTCATACGCGGCTGGGTACCCTGAGGAACCGGATCTCTTCTTCAAGCAGCTTGCGGAGACCGATGAGGCAGGAGAGTTCGTCCTCGACGAAAACGGAAGTCCGGAGCTACGAGACACGTCTCTGCTGATTCGCTGGGACGAGATCGAGTATCTTGAGTTCGATGAAGGTTAGGGGGCTCGATGGCTGAGAAGAATGGCGGCGGATGGGAGAAGCGCGGAGGCTACGCGGCTGGCGGGAAGTCCGCGAACGAGATGGCGCCGCCTCCGAAAAGGCCCGCGACCGCCACGAAGTAGCCGAGAAGCTCATTCCGACCCACTCGGTCTGAGCGCCTTGCTCGCGGATCGATCGGTTCGCGATCGTCGCACACCGTGAAGAAGCGGGTCGACGTCCTCCTCGTCGAGCGCGGGCTCGCGGAGAGCCGGGCCCAGGCGCAGGCGCTTGTCCTCGCGGGACGGGTGCCGGGCTTCGACAAGCCCGGGACGGCCGTGGAGGAGACCGCCGACCTCGCGGTCACGGCCTCGCCACGGTTCGTCTCGCGTGGGGGCGAGAAGCTCGCGCATGCCCTGGACAGGTTCGGGATCGATCCGGCAGGCCGCGACTGCCTCGACGTCGGCGCCTCGACGGGCGGCTTCACCGACGTGCTCCTCCAACGCGGCGCCGCGCGGGTGGTCGCGCTCGACGTCGGGCGGGCGCAGCTCCACGAGCGGCTTCGCGCCGACCCGAGGGTGACGGTGCTCGAGCGGACGAACGCGCGCTCGCTCACGGAGCTCCCGTTCGCGCCCGACCTGGTCACCTGCGACGTGTCCTTCATCAGCGTGCGGCTCGTCCTGCCGCCGGTGCTCGCGCTCGCCGCGCCGGGCTGGGAGGCCGTCGTGCTCGTGAAGCCGCAGTTCGAGGCGGGGCGGGAGGACGTGCCAAGGGGCGGCGTCGTCCGCGACCCTGAGGTGCACCGGCGGGTGCTCCGCGAGGCCGCGGAGGCGGCGCCGGCCTGGCAGGCGCAGGTCGTCGGCGTCGTAGACTCCGAGCTGCCCGGCCCGAAGGGGAACCGCGAGTTCTTCCTCCATCTCGTGCACCGCGAGCGGCCGGAGAGGCCAGATGAGCTCGACACCTGGATCGATCGCGCAGTCGGGTAGCCGCGTCCGCCGGGTCGCGGTGGTTACTCACGGCAAGGCGGAGACGATCGGACCGGCGCTCGGGCGGCTCGAGGCGCTCGCGGCCGAGCACGGCGTCGAGCTCGTCTTCCCCGACGAGGAGCGCGAGAAGCACGACCTGCCGAGCGCGGACGGCGACCCGGCGACCGCCGACCTCGCCGTCGTGCTGGGCGGCGACGGCACGATGCTGCGGGCGCTGACGCGCTTCCTCGGCACGCGCGTGCCGGTGATCGGCGTGAACTTCGGCCGCGTAGGGTTCCTCGCGTCGATGCACCCGGACGAGCTCGACGAGGGTCTCGCGCGCGCGTTCGCGGGCGACTTCGTCGTCGTGGAGCTGCCGACCCTCGAGGCGCGCGTCGAGGGCGAGCGCCGCGCCGCGGTGAACGACGTCGTCGTGACGAGCGGCACCCTCGGCCGGATGGTCGAGCTCGTGTGGTCGATCGGCGACGAGGACCTCGGCCGGCAGCCCTGCGACGGGCTGATCTGCGCCACGCCGTCCGGGTCGACGGCGTACAACCTCTCGAACGGCGGCCCGGTGCTCGTGTGGGGGCTCGACGCGATGGCGGTCACCTTCGTCGCCCCGCACTCGCTGCACGCGCGGCCCCTCGTCGTCCCCCGCGGCCGTGACCTGACCGTGACGAACCACACCGCGGGCGTCGACGCGGTCGTCCTCGTCGACGGCCACCCGCTGGCCGACGTCGGCGAGGGGGGAGGTGTTGAGGTCGGCCTCGGCCCGCAGCGGACGCTGCTCGCGACGCTCCCGGAGCGGACGTTCTTCCGGCGCTACCGCGACACCTTCGGCTCCTGAATCGCCACACCCGTCACGTCTTTCGGCACCGGTGCGTGACAGACACGTGACCACTTCTCCGTTAGCCTGACTTCAGGGTGCCGACCGGACCCCTGGGGGCAGTTGGGCCGAGTTCCGGCCGCCCGTCGAGCACCGCGGCCCGAGCACGGACACGGCCGCTTCGGACGCCTCGTCGCCGACGGGCGCGCCCCGTACCATCCGAGCGTGCTGCGGCGCCTCCGCATCGAGAACCTCGTCTTGATCCGCGAGGTCGACCTCGAGCTCGGGCCGGGGCTCAACGCGATCACGGGCGAGACCGGCGCGGGCAAGACGATCCTTGCCCAGGCGATCGGGCTCCTCCTCGGCGCCAAGGCCGATGCGGGCTACGTCGGGCCTGGTGCCGGCGAGGCCTACGTGGAGGCCGAGCTCGACCTCCCGCCGGGGCTCCTCGACGAGGACGGCCTCGAAGGCTTGGCGGAGCTCCGGCCCGCGGACGAGGACGAGCTCGTGCTCGCGCGGCGCGTCTTCGCCGACGGGCGCACGCGCGCCTACGCCTGGGGTCGGGCCGCGGCCCGCGAGGATCTGGCCGCGGTAGGCGAGCGCCTCATCGCCATGTCCGGCCAGTTCGAGCAGCGGCGGCTCGCGCGCACCGCGTACCAGCTCGACGTCCTCGACGGTTTCGCCGGCGAGGAGCAGGCCGCGCGCCGGGCCGAGGCCCGCACCGCCTGGCGGGAGCTCGCCGTCGCCCGCCGCCGGCACGCCGAGCTGGCGGCCGGGGCCGCCTCGGAGCGCGACCGGATCGAGGAGCTCCGCGCGCTCGTCGCCGCCACCGACGGCTTCGAGCCCGCCGCCGAGGAGGGCCTGCGCGCCGAGCGCGAGCGGCTCCGGCACGTGACCGAGCTCGCAACGGCGACCGCCGCCGCGCACACCGCGCTCGCCCCCGAGGAGGGCGACGGCGCGACGGCACTCGTCGCCCACGCGGAGCGGGCCCTCGGCGAGGTGGAGCGGCTCGCCCCGGAGCTCGCCCGAGCCACAGAGGAGCTTCGCGACATCGAGGTGCGGCTGCGCGAGACGGCGAGCGACCTCGCCTCGTTCGTCGCCTCGCTGGAGGCCGAGCCGGGGCGGCTCGAGGAGGTCGAGGCGGAGCTCGACCGCATCGCCGAGGCGAAGCGGCGCTTCCGGTCCGGCTCGTACGACGAGCTGCTCACCGCGGCTGCGGCCGCACGCGCCGAGCTAGACGGCCTCGACGCCGGTGTCGATCCACTCGAGGCGGCCGAACGAGCCGTCGCCGCGGCCGAGGAGCGCTGCCACCGCCTCGCCGAGGAGCTTCGCGCCGCCCGCGCCGCCGCCGCCCGCCCGTTCGCAGAGGCCGTCGCCGCCGAGCTCCAGGACATCGGCATGCACGAGGGCGAGTTGCGCGTCGAGCTCACCGAGGCCGAGCCGGGCCCGACCGGAAGCGATCGCGTCTCCTTCCTCGTGCGCCCGAACGCGGGCCTGCCGTTCGCGCCTGTCGCGGAGACGGCTTCGGGCGGCGAGCTCTCCCGCATCGCGCTCGCAATCGCGGCCGTCGGCGGCGGCCCGACGATGGTCTTCGACGAGATCGACGCCGGCATCGGCGGCGAGACCGCGAACGCGGTCGGCCGCACGCTCCGCCGGCTCGCCGAGCGGGCGCAGGTCGTCACGATCACACACCTGCCGCAGATCGCGAGCCTCGCCGACCGCCACTTCAGCGTCGAGAAGGTGCCCGGCGACCCGACGCACACCCGGATCGAGGTCCTTGCCGAGGACGAGCGCCGCGCCGAGCTCGAGCGCATGCTCGGCGGCCGCGAGTTTCTCGCGTCGGTGCGATAGAAAGCGGAGGTCATGGCGCAGCAGGTCCCCATCGCCGGCGCCGGAACCTCGGCGAAGATCCGCAGCCTCTTCGCCCCCGCACTCCTTCCGTTCCCCACGCTCGGGATCTACCTCTTCTTCTGGTGGTACTTCATCAATCGGGAGCTGCGGGACTACGGCAAGGCGAGGGGAACGGACGAGCTCGGGACGAGCCCCGGCAAGTCGGTGCTCGCGATCACGCTTGGGGCGCTGATCATCGTCCCGGCGATCCTCTCCCTGATCAACACGTTCAAGCGCGTGCAAAGGGCGCAGGAGCTCGCCGGCGTCGACGTGCTGAACGGCTGGATCGGCCTGGTGCTGTACCTCGTAATCTCACCGGCCTTCTTCGCGTACATGCAGAGCGGGCTCAACAACGTCTGGAAGGCGCAGGCCACCGCGTGACCCAGCTCGGAGTGCGGTGGCGCGCGCATCTCGCGCTGGCCACGGGCGTGGCGACGGTCGCGTGCGCGCTCGACCTCGCGACCAAGTGGGCCGCCACGACAGGTGCGCTCGAGACCGTTCGCTTCAACCCGCGCCCGCCGCCGCAGCTCGCGCCGTTCGCCTTGGTCGTCGTCCTGCTCCTTGTCGCCACCTCGCTCGCAGGTTCCACGCCGCTCGACCTCGCCGCCGGAGTCCTCGCGGGCGGCGCCTTCGGGAACATCGCGAGCGCGTTCGCGTGGCGGCGCGGGATCCCGGACTTCATCCCGGCGCACGGCCTCCTCCTGAACGGCGCCGACCTGGCGATGGCGGTCGGGATCGGCAGCCTCGTCACCGTCGCGCTCCTCCTCGCCGGGCGCGAAGCGGCTGCACGTGCCGCGCGTTGAGGCCGCGCGAGAGCTCCTCGCGCCGCGCGAAGACGTCTGGGCCTTCCTCGCCGAGCCGCGCCACCTCGCCGACTGGTGGCCGGGGATCGCGGCCGTCGAGCCCGACCGGCGCGGCCTGGCCGCCGGTGCGCGCTGGCAGATCCGGGGCACGAACCGCCCGAGCTTCTTCCGCAGCCCCAACCCGACCGGGATCCTGCTCGTCCTCGCCGCCGCGCGACCGGAACGGATCGCGTTCCAGCTCACCGGTGAGCGGATCGAGGCCGAGCTGCGGCTCGAGGCGACGGCGGCCGACCGGACGCTCGCGACGCTCACCGTGAGCGGCCCCTGGCTGATCGGCCTTGGCCGTTCGTTCCCGCACCGCGCGCTCAACCGCCTGCACGCGCTCGTCCAGACCGCAGCCGAGTCGTGAGCTTCGACCGCCGCGCGGCGAGCTACGAGCGCGGCTGGCTCGGCGAATGGCATCTCCTCGTCGCTCGCCGAGTCGCCGACGTGGCGCTGTCGGCCGCTCCGGCGCCGGGTCGTGTGCTCGACGTCGGGTGCGGGACCGGCGCGGTGCTGCGCCGGCTCGCTGATCGCTGCCCGGCGCGGAGCTCGCCGGCAGGAGCTGGGCCTCGCCGAATGTGCCCGCGTGCTGCGCCCGGCGGCGGCCTCGTGCTCGCCGATCTCTTCGCGTCATGGTTGCTTCCGTCGCGGCGGCGCCCGCGCAGGACGGCGGCCCTCCTAACGCGTGTGGGCTTCCACGACCCGACCTGGCGGCGCGTGTACGACCTCGGGCCGCTCCCGGCTCGTCCAGGCCGCACTGACCGTGCCGTCGGCGGCGCATGCTACGTTTGCATCCCGTGGTGATTGAGTGACCACGGAGCGGGCGACGAAGCACGTATTCGTCACAGGGGGCGTCGTCTCGGGCCTCGGCAAGGGGATCGTGGCGGCGTCGCTCGGCCGGCTCCTGAAGGCGCGCGGCCTGAGCGTCCAGGTGCAGAAGTTCGACCCGTACCTGAACGTCGACCCGGGGACGATGAGCCCGTTCCAGCATGGCGAGGTGTTCGTGACCGAGGACGGGGCCGAGACCGACCTCGACATCGGCCACTACGAGCGCTTCATCGACGAGAACCTGACCCGGAACGCGAGCCACACGGCGGGCGCGATCTGGGACACCGTCCTGCGCAAGGAGCGGAAGGGCGAGTTCCTGGGCGCGACGGTGCAGGTAATCCCGCACATCACGAACGAGATCAAGGCGCGCATCCGCCGCGCGGCCGAGGCCACCACCGCCGACGTCGTGATCAGCGAGATCGGCGGCACCGTCGGCGACATCGAAGGGCTGCCGTTCCTCGAGGCGATCCGCCAGTTCCGGCGCGAGGCCGGGCCGGAGAACGTCCTCTACCTCCACGTCACGCTCGTCCCGTTCATCGACGCGTCCGGGGAGCTGAAGACGAAGCCGACCCAGCACTCGGTGAACGAGCTGCGCCGGATCGGTATCCACCCGGACATCGTCGTCACGCGCTCGCGTGAGGAGCTCTCGCCGGAGATTCGCGACAAGATCGCGCTCTTCACCGACGTCGAGCCGGACGCGGTCATCGCCAGCCCGGACGTGTCCGACGTGTACCTCGTGCCGTCCGTCCTCCAGCGGGAGGGGCTCGACCGGCTCGTCTGCGAGAAGCTCGGCCTCGAGCTCCGCGAGCCCGACCTCGCGGAGTGGAACGAGCTGACCGACCTGATCCGGCGGCGCGACGGCGCGCTCGAGGTCGACATCGCGCTCGTCGGCAAGTACGTGAAGCTCCAGGACGCCTACCTCTCGGTGCACGAGGCGCTCAAGCACGCGGGACTCCAGCACGGGTGCGGGGTGCGCGTCCGCTGGCTGGACGCGGAGGGCATGTCCCTCGAGGAGGCGGCCGTTCTGCTCGAGGAGGTAGACGGCGTGATCGTCCCCGGGGGCTTCGGCTCCCGCGGGTGGGAGGGGAAGATCCTGGCGTGCCGCGTGGCCCGCGAGCGCGGCATCCCGTATTTCGGCCTCTGCCTCGGCATGCACGTCGCCGTGTCCGAGTTCGCGCGCCACGTGCTCGAGCTCGACGGCGCCAACTCGACCGAGATGGATCCGGAGACGCCGTATCCGGTCATCGATCTCCTCCCTGAGCAGAAGGAGGTCGAGGACCTCGGCGGCACGATGCGCCTCGGCGCGCAGGCGGTCGAGGTCGCGGACGGGACGCGCGCCCGCGAGGCCTACGGCGAGCCGGTCGTCCACGAGCGGCACCGGCACCGCTACGAGGTGAACAACCACTACCGGCCGCAGCTCGTCGAGGCCGGGCTCGTCGTCGCCGGGACGGTGTACGAGGGGCGCCTCGTCGAGATCGTCGAGCTCCCGGACCACCCGTGGTTCGTCGCGAGCCAGTTCCACCCGGAGTTCAAGTCGCGGCCCACGCGGCCGGCGCCGCTCTTCCGCGAGTTCGTCGGGGCGGCTTTGACGCGGGCGCGCGAGCGGGCCGGCGTCGCGGTTTCCGCCGCCGTGTAGCGAGTCCGCCGGCTCTGGCGGCCCGACCGGTCATTTCAGACGGACGCGCGGGCCGAGCCCGCACGTCCTAATGACGGCACCGCAAGCGGTGCCTCTAGGATCTTCTCTATCCCCGACGTCGTCGAGCTCTTCACCGATCTCGCCGCGCTCCCGAGCCCGCCGGGCGAGGAGCGCGAGGTCGCCGACCGCGTCTCGCTCTACCTGCGCGAGCTCGGGCTCGACGTCGACGAGGACGACGCGGGGCCGAAGGTCGGCTCGACGATGGGGAACCTCTTCTGCCGGCTCGAGCCGACGAACGGCGGCGGCGTCCCGATCTTCCTCTGCGCGCATCTCGACACGGTTCCGCCCGAGGGGCCGATCGAGCCGGTGCTCGTAGACGGAATCGTCACGAATCAGGAACAGACGATCCTCGGCGCCGACAACAAGGCGGCCGTCGCGGCGATGCTCGACGCGACGCGACGGGTGCTCGAGGAGGGCCGGCCGCACGCCGGGCTCGAGCTCGTCTTCACGCCGAAGGAGGAGGTCGGCCTGCTCGGCGCCGCGGCCTTCGACCACACGCGGCTCGCGGCGCGGCTCGGCTACGTCTACGACCAGGCGGCGCCGATCGGCGAGGTCATCCTCGGCGCGCCGTACTCGCAGTCGATCGAGGTGCGCTTCCACGGGCGCGCGTCCCATTCGGGCATGTACCCGGAGGAAGGGCGCTCCGCGATCGCGGCCGCCGCGCGGGCGATCGCCGACCTGCGCCTGGGCCGGATCGACGACGAGACCACGGCCAACGTCGGCGTGATCGAAGGCGGCACGGCCGGAAACATCGTGCCCGAGTGGTGCACGTTCGTCGCCGAGGCCCGCTCGCACGACGAGCGCAAGCTCGCCGACCTCGTCCAGGAGATGCTCGACGCGATCACCTTCGCCGCGGGGGTTGCGGAGTGCGACGTCGAGACGACGGTGCAGAAGAGCTACCGCGGCTACCGGTTCCGGCCCGACGAGCCGGCCGTGCGACTCGCCGCCACCGCGCTCGAGCGGAGCGGCTTCGCGCCGAGCTACGCGCTGAGCGGCGGAGCGGCGGATGCCAACGTCTTCAACGAACGCGGCGTCCCGTGCGTGAACCTCGCGAACGGCATGGCGAGCATCCACACGGCGGACGAGTCGATCGCGGTCTCAGACCTCGAGGCCATGGTCGAGGTGACGCTGGCCCTCGTGGACGCGGCCCGCGAGGCCGAGGCGTAGGACTGGGTGGAGGAGCGACGGCTGGGGCCGGTCGTCGGCCTCGGCACCTGGAGGACCTTCGATCACGACGCGGAGCTCGCGCGGCGGGTCGTGGACGCGGCCGTCTCGGCCGGGTGCCGCGTCGTCGACTCGTCGCCGATGTACGGAGGCGCCGAGGCCTCTCTGGCCGTGGGGCTCGAGGGCCGGCGCGACGAGCTGGACGTGGCCACGAAGATCTGGGCCGACTCGGTCGAGGAGGGCCGGGCGCAGCTCGCGGCCCAGCTTCGGTGGTTCGGGCACGTGGAGATCGAGCAGATCCACAACCTGGTGGCGTGGGAGCAGCAGCTCGCCTGGCTCGAGGAGGAGCGTGACGCAGGCAGGATCGGCCGGCTCGGCGTGACGCACTACGCGACGAGCGCGTTCGGAGAGCTGGCGCGGGCGCTTCGGACGCTCGCTTCGAGACGGTCCAGCTGCCGTACAACCCTTGGAACCGTGTCTGCGAGCCCGAGCTCTTGCCGCTCGCCTCCGAGCTGGGCGTGGCGGTGGTCGTGATGCAGCCGCTCGCCGCCGGTGGGCTCCTGGACGTGCACCCGCCGCGGCGCGAGCTCGAGCCGTTGCGGGCCTTCGGGGTCGAGACGTGGCCGCAGGCGCTCCTGAAGTGGGCGCTCTCCGACGAGCGGGTCGACGTCGCGATCCCGGCGACCCGGCGGCCCGAGCGCGTGCGCGAGAACGCCGCCGCGGGCAGCCCGCCGTGGTTCGGCCCGGACGAGCGGCAGCTGGTGGAGAGGCTCGTCGCGTGAAGCCCGACGAGGCGCGCACGGTGTACGACGGGAAGCTCGTGGACGTGACCCTGGAGCGGTGGGGCGAGCACGAGCGGGAGATCGTCGAGCACCCGGGAGCCGTGGCGATCGTCGCCGTCGACCGCGAGGAGCGGGTCACGCTCGTGCGCCAGCTGCGTGAGCCGGCGCGGAAGGAGCTGCTGGAGCTGCCGGCCGGGACGCTGGAGGAGGGTGAGGAACCGCTCGCGACCGCCCGGCGCGAGCTCGAGGAGGAAACGGGCCAGACCGGCGGCGAGTGGCGCGAGCTGGCAGCGTTCTACACGACGCCCGGGTTCTGCCGGGAGCGGATGCACCTCTTCGTGGCGGAGGGCGTCGAGCCGGGCGAGGCACGGCAGGAGGCCGACGAGGCGATCGAGCTGGTCACCGTCCCGGTGGCGGAGCTGCGCGCGCTCGTGCCCGGTTTCGAGGACGCGAAGACGATTGCCGGACTGCTCCTGTACCTCGAGGCACGCGACCGGCGTGGGTGACGCTGGCCGCCCTCGGGCGGGCTCGGCGGGGTGGAACCGTTGGGGCACCCCAGCCCACCACCCGCTTTCGAGCGTACCGGCGAAACCCCGACGTGTCTGCGACCTTTGGTGCCGGAAGCCCCGCGAACTGAGCCGAAAGGCGCACACGTAGCCCCAGCCAGCGGGGTATCGTTGCCCGGCCCCTGCATGAAGATCGGCGTCGCAAAAGAGATCAAGACCGACGAGTACCGCGTCGCGCTGACGCCGGCGGGCGCACGCGAGCTCGTCGAGCGCGGCCACGACGTCACCGTCGAGAGTGGCGCCGGCGACGGCAGCTCGTTTCCGGACGGGGCGTACGAGGCCGTCGGCGCGCGGATCGGCTCGGTCGACGACGTCTGGGGCGACGCCGAGCTCCTGCTCAAGGTGAAGGAGCCGATCGAGCCGGAGTACGGCCGCTTGCGCGAGGGGCTCGTCCTCTTCACCTACCTCCACATCGCAGCCGACGAGCCGCTCACCCGCGCCCTCGTCGAGAGCGGGATCACTGCGGTCGCGTACGAGACCGTCGAGACCGACCAGCGGGCGCTCCCCCTCCTCGCCCCGATGAGCGAGATCGCCGGGCGCCTCGCCGCGCAGGCGGGCGCATACTTTCTCGAGAAGCCGCTCGGCGGGCGCGGCCTCCTGCTCGCCGGGATTCCGGGCGTCGCGCCGGGCCGGGTCGTCATCATCGGCGGCGGGATCGTCGGCTACAACGCGGCCGTGATCACGCTCGGCCTGGGGGCGAACGTGACGATTCTCGAACGATCGATCGACAGGATGCGGCACCTGGATGAAGTCCTTTCGGGCCGTGTCAGCCTCGTCATGTCGTCGACGCTCCAGATCGAGGAGTCGGTGACCGACGCGGACGTCGTCATCGGCGCGGTGCTCATTCCCGGCGCCTTGGCGCCGAAGCTGATCACGCGAGAGATGCTCCGCGGCATGAAGGACGGAGCGGTCTTCTGCGACGTCGCCATCGACCAGGGCGGCTGCGCGGAGACCTCGCGGCCGACGACCCACAGCGAACCGGTCTACGAGGTGGAAAGCGTCACGCACTACTGCGTCGCGAACATGCCGGGCGCGGTCCCGATCACGTCGACGAAGGCCCTGACCAATGCGACCCTCCCATACGTGGAGGCGATCGCCGATCACGGACTCGCCGAGGCGGTCGCGCGCGACCCCGCCCTGGCGCGCGGCGTCAACGTCCTCGACGGGCGCGTCACCTACCAAGCCGTTGCAGAGGCCCACGACCTCGAGTACACGCCGCTCGAGGACGTCCTCCCGCTGACGCCCGTCTAGAACGCTACGAAGAGCTCTCGGGCGTCGAGCGGTTGCCCGGCTTCGGCTTCGGCGTCACGCGCACGACGCCCCACGTGATAGCTGCCGCGAGCCCGATCACGCAGGGAATGAAGACCAGGACTCCGAGCAGGCCGAGCGCCTTATCCACCGGCTTAGAATAGCCGCATGCCCCGCGCGTGCGTCATCGTGCTGGACGCCGTGGGAGCGGGAGCCCTGCCCGACGCGGAGGACTACGGCGACGAAGGCTCGGACACGCTGGGCAACGTTGCCCGCGCCGTCGGCGGGTTGGACCTGCCGAGCCTCGAAGCGCTCGGCCTCGGCAACGTCGAGCCGCTCGAGGGCTGTCCCCCGCAGCCGGGCGCGCCCGCCGTCGCCGGGCGGCTGACGGAACGTTCCAAGGGCAAGGACACGACCACAGGCCACTGGGAGCTGATGGGCGTCGTGACGCCGCAGCCGATGCCGGTCTACCCGCACGGCTTCCCGCACGACGTCATCGACCCGTTCATGCACCGCACGGGCCGCGGCGTCCTCGGCAACCGGCCCGCGTCGGGCACGGAGATCATCCAGGAGCTGGGCGAGGAGCACCAGCGGACGGGGAAGTGGATCGTCTACACCTCCGCGGACTCGGTCTTCCAGGTCGCGGCCCACGAGGGCACGATTTCGGTCGAGGAGCTGTACGACGCGTGCCGGATCGCGCGCGAGATCCTCACCGGCAAGCACGCCGTCGGCCGCGTCATCGCGCGGCCGTTCACGGGCGAGCCGGGGAACTACGAGCGGACCCCGAACCGGCACGACTTCTCGCTCGAGCCGAAGCGGCCGAACTACCTGAGCCTCGTCCGCGACGCAGGCCTCGAGGTCCACGGCGTGGGGAAGATCTACGACATCTTCGCCGGGGTGGACATCGACCAATCCCACCCGACCAAGTCGAACGTCGAGGGGATCACGCAGACCGAGCGCCTGCTGCGGGAGCTCGACGACGGCCTCGTCTTCACGAACCTGGTCGAGACGGACATGCTCTGGGGGCACCGCAACGACCCTGAGAACTTCCACCGGTGCCTGCAGGACTTCGACCGGCGCCTTCCGGATCTTCTCGACGCCCTCCGCCCGGGCGATCTACTCGTCCTCACCTCCGACCACGGCTGCGACCCGACGACCCCCTCGACCGACCACTCGCGCGAGTACGCGCTCCTGCTCGCCTACGTCGAGGGCCGGAACGCGGGCGGGCGCATCCATGAAGGCGAGTTCGCCGACGTGGGCGCCACGGTGAACGCCTGGCTCGGAGGGAAGGTGCCGACGCGAGGGATCCCGGGCCAGCCGATCGTCGAGCCGTGACGCTCAACGACCCGCGCGTCGTCGCCGCGGAGTATGCAAGCGAGCGGAGCCTGGAGGGTCGGCGGGCGGCGTACCGCTTCTCGACCGGTCCGGATGCGCCTCAGATGGCCTTCGACGCGGTCGCAGAGATCGCGCCTCGCCGGGTGCTCGAGGTCGGCTGCGGCCCGGGCGAGCTCGCGGCGCGGATCCAGAACGAGCTCGGAGCGGACGTGGTCGCGGTGGACATCTCGCCGCGGATGGTCGAGCTTGCCCGTGGCCGCGGGGTCGACGCGCGGGTCGGCGACGTCATGGAGCTGCCGTTCGCGACGGGCGAGTTCGACTGCGCCGTGGCGGCGTGGATGCTCTACCACGTTCCCGACCCGGACCGCGCGCTCGCCGAGCTCGCTCGGGTGCTCACTTCGCGGGGCCGCCTGGTCGCCGTCACGAACGCCCCGGATCACCTGCGCGAGCTGCGGGCGCTGCTCGGGTTGCCGACCGATCGAGCGGCCCATCCCTTCAGCGCGGCGAACGGCGAGGAGCTGCTGCACCGCCACTTCGAGCTCGTGGAGGTACGCGACGCCGCGGGAACGGTTCGGTTCCCGAGTCGTGACGAAGTCGTCGGGTACGTCGAGGCGTCGCGGACGCTCTTCGCAACCGCGGCCGAGGTCCCGCCGATCGGCGGCGAGCTCGTCGTCACGATCCACCCGGTCGTCTTCGTCGCGCACGCCGCGTGATTCGTCCCGCGGAGCTGATCCAGCTCAAGCGGGACGGCGGCGAGCTCGCCGCGGAAGACCTCGCGGGCCTCGTGCTCGGATACGCGCAGGGCGAGGTGCCCGACTACCAGATGGCCGCCTTCACGATGGCCGTCTACTTTCGCGGGCTCTCGAGCGCGGAGACCTTCGCGCTCACCGACGCCATGATTCGAAGCGGCGCGACCATCGACCTCGCCCGAGCGCTCGGCCGCAAGGTCGTCGACAAGCACTCGACCGGCGGAGTCGGCGACAAGACCTCGATCGCCGTCGGCCCGATCGTGGCGGCCTGCGGCGTCCCGTTCGGCAAGATGAGCGGCCGCGGCCTGGGTCACACCGGCGGGACGCTGGACAAGCTCGAGTCGATCCCGGGATTCCGCGTCGAGCTCGACGTCGACGAGTTCGTCGCGCAGGTGCGTGAGGTCGGCCTGGCGATCGTGGGCCAGACGGCCGATCTCGTTCCTGCCGACAAGCGCCTCTACGCGCTCCGCGACGTCACCGCGACCGTCGACAACATTTCGCTGATCGCCGCGAGCATCATGTCGAAGAAGATCGCCGCGGGAGCCGACGCGATCGTGCTCGACGTCAAGGTCGGCGACGGCGCCTTCATGAAGTCCGTCGAGGACGCACAGGCGCTCGCGGAGACGATGATCGAGCTTGGACGCCGGGCGGGCCGGGAGGTCGTCTGTCTCCTGACGGACATGGACCAGCCGCTCGGGCGCGCGGTCGGCAACGCGCTCGAGATCCGCGAGGCGCTCGAGACCCTTCGCGGAGAGGGCCCGTCGGACTTTGCGGAGCTCGTCCTCGACGCCGCGGGCCGCCTGCTCGCCCTCTCGGACCTCGGCGTCGACGATGCGGAGGGACGGAGCCGCGCGGAGGCAGCCGTCGCCGACGGCAGCGCAGTCCGGACGTACGAACGCTGGATCCGAGCCCAGGGCGGAGACCCCGACGAGGATGCCCTGCCGGCGGCCGCCGTCGTCCGCCCGGTCCCAGCGCCGCGTGCCGGATACGTCGCCGAGGTCGGCGCAAGCGCAGTCGGGCTCGCGGCGCTTCGGCTCGGCGCCGGCCGGGCAGCGAAGGACGACCCGATCGACCACGCCGTCGGCATCCGATGCCTACGCAAGCGCGGCGACGCGGTCGAGGAGCGGGCACCCCTTGCGGAGGTCCACGCTCGCGACGAGGGCAGCGCGGCCGGTGCGGCGGCCGAGGTGACGGCGGCGTACCGCATCGAGGCCGAGCCTCCGCGGGCACGGCCGCTCCTCATCGACGTCGTTCGCGGCTGAGCCGCGCCGACGAGCGCAGGATTACCCTTCGACGCGTGCCGGAGCTGCCCGAGGTCGAGACCGTGCGCCGGCGGCTTGCGCCGGCCGTCGTCGGCAGACGCCTGGAGCGGGTCGAGATCCGCGACTCGCGGCTGACGCGGCCCGAGGATCCGCTCGTGGTCGCTGCCGAGCTTCTCGGCGAGCGCGTGGCTGCGCTGGACCGGCGGGGCAAATATTTGGTTTTTCGGTTCGAGAGCGGTAGAGGTCTCCTGGTTCACCTCCGGATGACGGGGGGTTTTCGTCTTGCCGCGGGCAACGGGCTCCCGGACGACCCATACGTCCGCGCCGTTGTCACTCTAGACGACGGGTCGGACGTCGCCTACCGCGATGTGCGCCGATTTGGAACGTGGCAGCTCCTAGAGCCGTACGAAGTCGAGCCGTTTCTGAGCGCTCGCCTCGGGGAGGAGCCGCTCGAGCGAAGGTTCACGGCCCAGGCGCTCGGCGAGCGACTTGCGGGCCGGCGGGCGCCGATCAAGGCGGCGCTCCTCGACCAGCGGACGATCGCGGGAATGGGGAACATCTACGTAGACGAGGCACTGTGGCGGGCGCGCATCCATCCGCTACGCCCGGCACGAGACCTCGAGCAGGACGACCTGAAGCGTCTTCACCGCGCCGTGCGGCGCGCGCTCGAGGTCGGCCTCGCCCGCCAGGGCGCGACGATCAGCAACTACGCGACGCCGGACGGCGAGGCGGGAACGATGCAGGACGAGTTCAAGGTCTACGGCCGGGCCGGGGAGCCCTGCCCGCGCTGTAGGACGCCGATAGAGAAGACCCGCGCCGGCGGCCGCGGCACCTGGTACTGCCCGACCTGTCAGCGATAGCCGACGGGACGGGACGCGACCGCCCGACCTCGCACCACGCGTCTACGCTGCGACAAGCTCGTCGAGCGCGCCCTCGCGGTCGAGCCGCCAGAGCTCGGTGTAGCCGCCGATCGGCCGGTCGTCGATGAGGATCTGCGGCACCGTCCAGCCGCCCGTCAGCTCGTGGAGGCGAGCCCGGAACGCAGGATCGTCGTCGAGGTTGATCTCCTCGTACGCGAGGCCCTTGTCGTCCAGGAGCATCTTCGCGCGGACGCAGTAGCCACACCAGCGCGTCGTATACATCGTGATCCTAGGCATTGCCGGTTTCAACGCAGAAACGTCGGAATCCGTTCCCCGTCTCCCCGAAAACTAGACTGAAACCGCCATGGCCGGCGGGCGCTCCTACAAGACCGAGGCGATCGTGCTGCGCTCGTTTCGCCTCGGGGAGGCCGACCGCGTGCTCCACCTCTACACGCTCGAGCGCGGCCGGGTGGGAGCGGTGGCGAAAGGAATTCGGCGGACGAAGTCGCGCTTCGGCGCACGGCTCGAGCCGCTCTCGCACGTCCAGACGATCCTCCACCAGGGACGCGGCGAGCTGCAGACGGTGACGGCGGTCGACCTCGTCCGCTCGCACCGCGCCGCGCGCGAGGATCCGTACCGGCTCGGCGTCGGGCTCGTCGGGCTCGAGGCGATGCTCCGGCTCTACAGCGAGCAGGAGGCGAACGAGCGCGCCTTCTCGGCGCTCGCACGCTTCCTCGATCTCCTGGACGGCAGCCCGAGCCGCGCGCCCGCGCGACCGGCGCTCGACCCGCTCGCGCTCGCGTTCCAGCTCAAGCTTCTCTGGCTCTCGGGCTACCTGCCGCACCTCGGAAGCTGCACCGAGTGCGGCTCCGAAGGCCCGGTCGTCGGCTACTCGCCCCGGTCGGGCGGCGCGGTCTGCCGCACCTGCGCCGCAGACGCGCTGACGCTCTCGCCGGCCGGGATCACTGCCATCGACGGCCTCCTGCGCCGCCCGCTTGCCGAGGCCGGCGCCGTCCCGCTCACCGAGCGGAGCGCCCGCGAGGCGCTCTCCGTGATCACCGCCTGGTACGAGTTCCACGGCGGCTTCCGCCTGCGCACGCTCAGCGCTTAGGCGTCGCTTGCGACGCCATCAGGACGCGAGGGTCCCCGCGCGTCCATCTCAACCGACCGGTCGACTCGGCGGAGCTCATCCGAACTTTCGCAAGCGCTAGTTCCGCACGGTGCCGCGAATGGGCCGGTTGGCCCTTGAGCCGCGCGCCCGATCGTGCGATCTTCACAGGGTGAGCCAGACGCAGCTCCTCGTCGCGATCGCGATCCTCATCGTGGTCGAGGTCAACCACCTGAAGTGGATCTGGTGGACGCAGTGGGAGTGCCGCACGTGCAAGGCGAAGAACCGCGACTGCCCGTGCACCGACAAGTGGAAGTGGATGGTCTGGTTCTGAGCCGCGTTTGAATGCGGCGCGACCTAGGCGACGGCATCGAGCTCGACGACGACCCCGCGCGGATCGACGTCGACGCCGTCCACTACTTCCTCTCGAACCACGCGTACTGGGCGATCGGCCGCCCGCGGGAGACCGTCGAGCGAACGGTGCGCGAGGCGAGCCGCGTCGTCGGCCTGTATGCCGGCGACCGCCAGATCGGCTTCGCGCGCGCCTTCACCGACGGCGTCGCCGTGGTCTACCTCGCTGACGTCTACGTCCTGCCCGAGCACCGCGGCCGCGGGCTTGGCGTGGAACTCGTCCGGGAGATGGTCGAGGGGGGCCCGCTGGCCGACCAGAAGTGGCTCCTGCACACGCGCGACGCGCACGATCTGTACCGCCGGTTCGGCTTCGGCGCGCCGTCCGAGCGCGTGATGGAGCGACAGTAGGATTGGCCGCCGGATGGGCGGCCTGAACTACCAGGACATGATCCGCGCGCTCGAGGCCTACTGGGCCGACCAGGGCTGCGTCCTGATGCAGCCCTACCACACGGAGCTCGGCGCGGGGACGATGAACCCGGCCACCTTCCTGCGCTGCCTCGGCCCGAAGCCGTGGCGCGCGGCGTACGTCGAGCCGGTGATCCGGCCGGGCGACGGGCGCTACGGGGAGAACCCGTTTCGCTTTCAGCACTACTTCCAGTACCAGGTCGTCCTGAAGCCCTCGCCGCCGGACGTCCTCGACCTCTACTTCGGCTCGCTCCGCCATCTCGGGATCGAGCTCGAGCGGCATGACGTCCGCCTCGTCGAGGACGACTGGGAGAACCCGACCATCGGCGCCTGGGGTCTCGGCTGGGAGGTCTGGATGGACGGCATGGAGGTCACGCAGTGGACGTACTTCCAGCAGCTCGGCGGGCTCGACGTGGACCTCGTCACCGCGGAGATGACGTACGGCCTGGAGCGGCTCGCGCTCTTCCTCCAGGGCAAGCGCAGCGCCTTCGACCTCGAGTGGGCGGCGGCTGTGACGTGGGGGGACGTGTACCGCGAGGCCGAGCGGGAGTGGTCGGCCTACAACTTCGAGGAGGCCCCGGTCGAGACGCTGATGCGGCGCTTCGACGAGCACGAGGCCGAGTGCCGGCATCTGCTCGAGCGCGGGCTTCCGCTGCCGGCCTACGACCAGGTGCTGAAGGCGTCGCACACCTTCAACCTGCTCGAGGCGCGCGGCGCGATCTCGGTCACCGCGCGCGCCGCGTACATCGGCCGGGTGCGCGATCTCGCGCGGGAGGTGGCGCGGCTCTACCTCGCCTCGCAGGCCGAGGAGGCCCCGGAGCCGGAGGCGGAGCATGCCGACGCTGCTGCTTGAGATCGGCTGCGAGGAGCTGCCGGCGGGCGCGTGCTACGAGGCCGAGGCGCAGCTCCCGGAGCTCGTCCGGGCGCACCTCGGCGTCGAGCCGACGAAGCTGTACATCGGGCCGCGCCGGCTCGGCGTCCGCATCGACGACCTCCCCGAGCGCACCCCGGACACGTCCGTGAAGGGCCCGCCCGAGGCGCGGCGCGAGCAGGCGGCGGCCGGCTTCGCGCGCAAGCATGGGCTCCTCGAGGAGGAGCTCGAGGTGCGCGATGGCTTCCTGTGGGCGCGCGTTCCCGGCGAGGACCTCCGCGGCGAGGTGCTCCTCGACCGGATGCGGCACGTCGTGCACGGCCTCACGTTCACGAAGTCGATGCGCTGGGACGAGAGCGGGCACCGCTTCGCGCGCCCGATCCGCTGGGCCTGCGAGAAGCTCGACGAGGAGACGCTGTGGGGCGAGGGCACCTCCTTCGGCCGCCGCTTCTTCGTCGGCGAGGTCGAGGTCCCGAGCGCGGCGGTCTACGAGGAGACGCTGCGCTCGGCCGGCGTCGAGCCCGATGCGGCCGAGCGGGAGCGCATGATCCGCGAGGGGCTTGACGCCCTCGGGGAGTGGAGCGACCCGGCGGACGTCCTCCGCGAGGTGGTCCACCTCGTCGAGTGGCCGTTCGTGCTCGAGGGCCGCTTCGACGAGCGCTACCTGTCGCTGCCCGAACGCGTGATCCAGGCGCCGATGCAAAAGGACCAGCGTTACTTCCCGCTCGGCGGCAACCGCTTCGCGATCGTCGCGAACGGCGGCGAGCCGGACGTCGTCCGCGCGGGGCACGAGAACGTGCTCGAGAGCCGGCTCGAGGACGCGAGCTTCACCTTCGAGCGCGACGTGAAGAAGGGGATCGACGGGCTCGCGGGCGAGCTCGCGGCGATCACGTTCTTCGCAGGAGCCGGGTCCTTCGCAGACAAGGCGGAGCGGCTGGAGGGGCTCGTCGAGCGGCTCGGCGGCGGCGAGGCCTCGCGCGAGGCGGCACGCCTGGCCAAGGCCGACCAGGCGGCGGAGCTCGTGCGCGAGTTCCCGGAGCTCGAGGGCTACATCGGGGCCGAGTACGCACGGCTCGCCGGTTATCCCGAGGCCGTGTGCGCGGCGATCGAGGAGCAGTACCTCCCCGACGCGGCGGGCGCGCCGCTCCCGGCGGGCGAGGGTGGCCGGATCCTGTCCGCGGCGGACAAGCTCGACAACCTGAGCGTCGCCTTCGAGCGCGGACGCCGGCCGACCGGATCGCGCGACCCGCTCGGTCTCCGGCGCGACGCGATCGGCCTCTGCCGCCTCGCCGTCGAGGGCGGCCTCACGATCCCGCGCGAGCTGCTCGAGGGCGACGTGCGCGACTTCGTCGAGGAGCGGCTCGAGGGCTTGTTGGACGTGCCGGTCAAGTTCGTGCGCGCCGCGCGTGAATCGCACGTGCCCGACCTGGGAGCGATCGCCGAGCTGTCCCAAGTGCTCGCGACGCTCGAGGATGCACGGCTCGACCGGCTGCACACGGTCTACACGCGCGCGAGCAACATCGTCCGCAAAGCCGGTGAGGACGACCTGCCGGAGCTGCGGCCGGAGCTCCTCGTCGAGGAAGCCGAGAAAGCCGTCGCCGAGGCGCAGGACCGCGCGTCTGCCCGCCTCGGCGAGGCGGTGAGCTTCGACGAGGCGGTCGCGGCGGCCGAGGAGCTCGCCGACCCGCTCGCGCGCTTCTTCGACGAGGTGCTCGTGATGGCCGAGGACGCGGAGGTGCGGCGCAACCGGCTGCGGCTGCTGCACGACGTGCGGGATCTCCTGCGTGGCAGCCTCGGGGACCTGGCGCAAATACCGCGCTAGCGCCCAGGCGCTACGCTCGTGCCGCCGATGAGCGCCGCGCCGCCGGTCGAGCTGCACGTCATCTCCGACTCCACCGGGGAGACCGCGGCGCGGCTCGTCACCGCGCTCGAGGCGCAGTTCCCGGACCTCGAGTTCGAGGAGGTTCGGCACCCGCGCGTGGAGACCGTCGACGACCTGCGCCTCGCCGTCAACCGCATGCGGGGCCGACGCGCGGTCGCGGTCTACACGCTCGTCCAGGAGGAGCTCCGGACGACGATGCGCGCGCTTTGTCGCAGCGCGAAGGTGCACTACTGCGACCTGCTCGGACACCCGATCGACGCCGTGCGCCGCGTCTCCGGGCGGGCGGCCGCGATGACCCCGGGCTCGCGCGCGCCGCTCAGCTCGACGTACTTCAAGCGGATGGAGGCGATCGAGTTCGCGGTCAAGTTCGACGACGGCGTGGGGCGGGGGCTCGAGGATGCGGACATCGTCTTGGTGGGCGTGTCCCGAACGTCGAAGACGCCGCTCTCGATGTACCTCGGCTACCTCGGCTACAAGACCGCGAACGTGCCGATCGTGAAGGGGATCGAGCCGCCGGAGGAGCTCTTCCGGATCGACGCGGCGAAGATCGTCGGGCTGACGATCGACGCGAGCCGGCTGGCCGAGATCCGACAGGCGCGCGTGCGGAACCTCGGCGCGTCGCCGCGGGCGTACGCGGAGCTCGTCGAGATCTACGAGGAGCTCGAGCAGGCCGGCGCGGTGCACCGGCGGCTCGGCTGCCCGGTGATCGAGGTCTCGGAGATCTCGATCGAGGAGACAGCGCAGCGCGTGATCCGGATCGTCCAGCAGCGGCGGGCCGAGGCCAAGGCGTCGTGACGCGGTCCGGCCCGGTGCCGAAACCGCCGGTGCCGCTCTGGCGCTGGGCGAGCTGGTGGGCGATCCTCGCCGCCGCGCTCGTCGTCTTCTACGTCCTGCTCGTCCCGATCTGGATGGGCCTGCGGGCGGCGGCGTGGGTCGCAGAGCTCAGGGCGCGGCGGGCGCGGCGTGCCGGCGGCGCCGGCGCCCCTGCCTGAGCGCGCGCCGCCTTGGGACGAACCGGCACACAACCGAGGCTGTCCCGTCACCATGCGTGCGTCGCGCGTCGATACGATCGCCGACGGGGAGGAGGTGGGCCGGTGCCTATCTAAGACCCGCCGCGAGAACGGCGAGCCGAGTCGCTCCTCGCGCCCTTCCGCAGCTCCCGCAGCGCCGGCCCGAGCGCCTGCCGCGTCTCGAGCACCGGCGCGAAGAGGTCGCCCTCGCGCGCCAGCCGCTCCCGCGCGGCGGCCATCCCGAGCCGCCGGAAGTCGAGCCGCCCGTCGAGCTCCTCCCAGCGGAGCGGCGTCGACACCGGCGCGCCCGGCTTCGGCCGCACCGAGTACGCCGACGCGATCGTCTTACCCCAGCCGTTCTGCCGGTGGTCGACGAGGACGCCGTGCCGCTTCTCCTTCAGCCACTCGGTCGTCAGCTTCCCGGGATGCCGCTCCTCGAGCCGCCGCGACAAAAGCTCCGCGAACTCGTACGTCTCGTCGTAGCCCGACCGGCGCGCGATCGGCACGAGGACGTGCATGCCGCCTGCGCCGCTCGTCTTCGGCCAGCCCTCGAGGCCGAGCTCACCGAGACCCTCGCGGATCAGCAAGGCAACCTCGACCGACGCGGAGAAGTCGTCGCCGGGCGGGTCGAGGTCGAACAAGACGAAGTCGGGTCGATCCGGCCGGTCGACCCGCGAGTACCACGCGTTCATGTCGATGCAGTGCATCTGCACCATCCAGAGGAGCGCCTCGGCCGAGTTGACGAGCGGGAAGTCGACGAGCCGCGAGCCACCCTCGCGCCGAAAGGTGCGGTAGCGCCGCGTCGGGATCCACGACGGCATCCCTTTCGGCGCCTGCTTCTGGAAGAACCCCGGCCCGGAGATGCCCTCCCGGAAGCGCTTCATCGTGAACGGCCGGTTGCGCAGGTGCGGGACGAGCGCGGGCGCGACGTCGCCGTAGTACTCGAAGAGATCGCCCTTCGTGACCCCGTCGTCCGGGAAGAGGACGCGGTCGGCGCTCGATAGCTTGACCTCGCGCGTCACGACTTCACGGCCCGGGCGTGCAGGAAGAGCGGGATCCGCTGCCAGCGTGGGTTGTCGGGAGCCGACACTTCGCGCACCCGCTCGACGAGAAAGCCCGTGTCCGTGAGCGGCCGAAGCCAGCCTTCGAGCGGCCGGTGGTCGCTCGTGAACGTCATCCGGAGCGTGTCCTTCTCGATCGTATCCGCGTACCGGCGCCGCTCGAAGTACGAGTCCCGGATGACGAAGGCCGCATCGGCCTCGGCCGATTCGAACTTCCCGGCCGAGTTGATCGGATGCACGAGCGCAAGGCAGAACCGGCCGCCCGGTTCGAGCACGCGCCACGCCTCGCGCACCGCGCCCTCGGGGTCGTCCATGTCCTGGAGCGACATGAACGCGATCACCAGATCCACGAAGCCCTCCGCGAACGGCAGCTCGGAGCCGCTCGCGAGCTCGTACTCGCCGTCGGGGTCGGCCTCGCGCGCGTAGGAGACCATCGAGGGAGAGGCGTCGACCGCGACCACGCGATGGCCGAGCGCCTTCAAATCACGCGCGAGCCGGCCTTCGCCGCAGCCGACGTCGAGCGTGCGCCGGCCCGGCGGAGGCAGGAGCTCGAGGAAGGCGTCGCGGTGGAACTTGCCGTAGCTGTCCGTGCCCGACCCGCCGCGCCCACTCGACCCAGTTGGCCGCCTCGGCCTCCCACGCGTCCCGCAGAGTCACGGCTCTGAGTATCGCCGTGTAACGGCTTCTCCTGTGGAAAGATCAGGCCCCCATGGCTTCCGAGAAGTACGTGTACGACTTCGACGAGCCTTCGGACGGCGGCAAAGAGCTCCTCGGAGGCAAGGGGGTCGGTCTCGCGGAGATGACGGGCCTCGGCGTGCCCGTGCCCGCGGGCTACACCGTCACGACCGACGCCTGCCGGGCCTACATGGCGAACGGCAAGCGGCTTCCGGGCGGGCTCGAGGACGAGATCGAGGAGCACCTCGCCGCGCTCGAGGAGCGAACCGGCAAGCGTTTCGGCGACCCCGAGGATCCGCTGCTCGTCTCGGTCCGCTCGGGCGCGGCCGTCTCGATGCCCGGGATGATGGACACGATCCTCAACCTGGGCCTGAACGACGAGGCCGTCGAGGGCCTGGCCCGTCAGACCGAGAATCCGCGCTTCGCGCGCGACTCGTACCGCCGCCTGATCCAGATGTACGGCGAGGTCGTCGACGGCATCGACGCCCACCGCTTCGAGCAGGCACTCACCGACCTGAAGCGCGGGCGCGGCGTGAGCCAGGACGTCGACCTGACCGCCGAGGACCTGGCCGAGCTGATCGAGACCTTCAAGCGCATCTATCGCGACGGAACCGGCGCGGACTTTCCCCAGGACCCGCGCGAGCAGCTCGGCCGCGCGGTGCGCGCCGTCTTCGACTCGTGGGAGACGCCGCGCGCGCAGGTCTACCGGCGCGCGCACGGCATTCCCGACGACCTCGGCACGGCCGTGAACGTCGTCCAGATGGTGTTCGGGAACAAAGGTGACGATTCCGGCACGGGTGTCGCGTTCACGCGCGACCCCGCGACCGGCGAGTCGGGCCTCTACGGCGAATTCCTCCCGAACGCGCAGGGCGAGGACGTCGTCGCCGGCATCCGCACGCCGCAGCCGATCGAGCGCATGCGGGAGGTCATGCCCGAGGCCTTCGAGCAGCTCCTCGACACGATGCGCCGGCTCGAGGAGCACTACCGCGACGTGCAGGACATCGAGTTCACGGTCGAGGACCAGCGGCTCTACCTGCTTCAGACGCGAAGCGCGAAGCGGACGGCGGCCGCCGCGGTCAGGGCCGCCGTGGCCATGGTCGAAGAGAGCCTGATCTCGCGGGAGGAGGCCGTGGCGCGCATCGACGCCGCACAGCTCGACCAGCTCCTGCACCCGATGCTCGACCCGAAGGCCGACTTCGAGGTGGTCGCGAAGGGGCTCAACGCCTCCCCGGGAGCCGCGTCCGGAAAGGTCGTGTTCGACGCGGACACGGCCGAGGAGCGCGGGAAGGCGGGGGAGAGCGTCATCCTCGTCCGCTGGGAGACGACCCCCGACGACATCCACGGCCTGATTCAGGCGGCCGGGATCCTGACCGCGCACGGCGGGATGACCTCGCACGCCGCCGTCGTCGCACGCGGGATGGGCAAGCCGTGTGTGGCCGGCTGTGAGGAGCTCACCGTCGACGCGCGTGCGAAGACTGCGCGGCTCGCAGGCCACGACCTGTCCGAAGGAGACGTGATCACGATCGACGGCGGCACGGGCCGCGTGGCGCTCGGCGAGGTCCCGCTCGTTCCGCCGCAGATCAACGAGGACTTCGAGACGATCCTCGGCTGGGCGGACGACGTGCGCCGGCTGCGCGTACGCGCGAACGCCGACACGCCCGAGGACGCCGCGAAGGCGCGGGAGTTCGGCGCCGAAGGGATCGGCCTCTGCCGCACCGAGCACATGTTCATGGCTGAGGGCCGGCTTCCGGTCGTCCGCGAGATGATCATGGCCGAGGACGAGGAGGGCCGGCGCGCCGCGCTCGAACGGCTGCTGCCGATGCAGCAGGGCGACTTCGAGGGGATCTTCGAGGCCATGGCCGGATTCCCCGTGACCATCCGGCTGCTCGATCCGCCGCTGCACGAGTTCCTGCCGCCGGTTGAGGAGGCCGTCGACGACCGGATGCGTCGGCGGATCCGGGCGCTCCAAGAGTCGAACCCGATGCTGGGGACGCGCGGCTGCCGGCTCGGCCTTCAGTGGCCGGAGATCTACGAGATGCAGGTGCGGGCGATCGTGCGCGCCGCGCGGGCGGTGGAGGAGCGGACGGGCGAGGCGCCGCTCGTCGAGATCATGCACCCGCTGGTCGGCTTCGCCGAGGAGCTGCGGCGGCTACGGGAGCTGACAGTGGAGGTGGCCCAAGCGGAGGGCGCGCCGGAGTACCTGTGCGGGACGATGATCGAGCTCCCCCGCGCGTGCGTGCGCGCGGACGAGATCGCGGAGTGGGCGGATTTCTTCTCTTTCGGCACGAACGACCTGACGCAGACGGCGCTGGGCTTCTCACGCGACGACGCCGAGGGGAAGTTCCTGACGTACTACCTTGAGGACGGGGTGCTGACGCAAAACCCGTTCGAGACGCTGGACGTGAGCGGCGTGGGCGACCTGATGCGAGTCGCGGTCGAGCGAGGTCGCGCGGCACGGGACGACCTGAAGCTCGGCATCTGCGGTGAGCACGGGGGAGAGCCCGCGAGCGTCGCGTTCTGCCATGTGCTGGGCCTGGACTACGTGTCGTGCTCCCCGTACCGCGTGCCGCTCGCGCGACTTGCGGCGGCGCAGGCCGCGCTGAAGGAAGCCGGCGTCACTGCGGTCGCGGCAGGCGGCTGACCCGACGCGGCATTGGAACCGAGCGGGCCCCTCAACCACGCAACCGACGAGTGGGTCAAAGGCGACGTTCACGCACGCCGCATGACTGGGTCACAAACGAACACGGGTTGATAGCGCGTGGAGCCTGCTCGACCGGGCGGTCATCGGGAGTTAGCACAAGCTGAGCAAGAAGCATCTACAGGCCTACCTCGATGAGTTCGCGTTTAGGTTCAACAACCGCGACAACCCTCCGCGACACCATCTTCAAGTTCGTGGAGGGCGAAACGCTGCCGTATCGCGAGTCGGTAAAAACCCAATCTGATTAGCGGACTATCCACCATCTGCTCCGGTGCGAGAACGTAGACTCTCTTCATACCGGGTCACGATTTCGCCGACTTCATTGTGGATTGCGGCCACGGATGCCACGCGCTCGGCGCGAATCGCCGAACGAGCCACCACACACAGCAGCGCTAGAAAGAATCCGACGATTAATACTGCGTAGTACTCGATGCGCGTCCGGTGAGTCGGAGAGCTCGCCAGAAAGGGGACAAGGGCAATCGCGCCCCCGATGACTCCCCCGAAAAACAACACTGCGAGTGCTCCAAACACGGCGTCCCACTCGATCCGAGACCACCAATGCTGACGGTCGGCCTTGCAAACGCGACCTAGCTTGGAATGGATGCCCTGAAGCTCGCTAAGACGCAAGTCCTCCACCGTTGCAAGAGCCTTCGGATCGGGCGAGAGCGCCCAGGAACCGGAGCCCGACTCGGGGTCGGTCATCCCTCTTTACCCCCTGAAGGCTCCTCGTCGGAATACCCTTCGACAAGCCCGACAACAAGCAGGTTGAGGAAGACCGTGTAGCCACATTTCTGGCAACTCGCCGGGCACGCCGGAAATACCGCATTCCGAAACGGGGGTGCGCCGTACGGCCGCAACGCAACCGGCTCGTATAGCCCCCAATGGCCGCCACCGCACATAGGGCAGACCGTGTCCTTGCCCCAATGTTCCTCGACCCATGCTTGAGCTTTGGCCCTGATTTCCTCTCGGAGCGCTCCCGCCTTTTCGCGTGCCAACTTCTCAGGGTCGTCAGGAGGTAGCGCCTGCGCCTGGGCTTCTGATCGTTGTCTCTGACGTTGTGCTTCCAGGTCTTCATCCATGCGGGAGAAGGTAGCGCGCCGCCTTGCCTCAAGGAGATAACATCGAAAAGATTCGATACAGCAGCTAGCCGAGCGGCGTGATGAGCGAACGGTAGGCCGTGCGGCTTCGCGGCCGCGAAGCCAGGTCGAACAACGACCCCGCCTTGCCGTTCACGTACACGAGCAGCTCCAGGCGGCGGTGGGTGCGCGCGAAGCGGGCCATCTCTCGGATGTATGCCGGATCGTCGCGGCCCCACAGGCCCCACTCGGGGATCGCGAACGGCTTGCCCGCGTAGCGGCGGTAGTACGCCTCCTGCTCCGCCCACTTGATCCGCGGCTCGCCGTAGATGTCGTTTCCGACCACGTCGACAAAAGCGCCGCCGGGCCAGTAGTGCTCCGGCTGGTTCGCCGCTAGCTCCGGCACCGCGTAGGCCTGCGGGTTCCAGATCACCTTCAGCCTCGGCACCGGGTTCGCCGGCAGGTCACCGCCGCCGCCCCGAAGTGGCGGCATCCTCAGACGACGGAGCGCGGCGTTGATCGTCGCGGCCGGGCCGCCGTGCAGGATCAGGTACGTCCGCGCGAACGCCTTCCGGAACGCGGCCGTCGAGTGCGTCCGACCCTTCGACCGGCCGTCACGCGTGAACGCGCAGTAGGTCGACCAGAAGCCGTCCGCCTCGAAGAACGGGCGCACGTAGATCCGCCGGCCCCACTCGGCGATCGCGTCGTTCAGCGCGGCCAGATAGGCATCCCCGCCGCCGCGCGCGATCGCGAGCGGGGTGATCGCCTCGGCGTTCGAGCCCTTCGCGTCCATCGTCATCCCGAGCAGCGGGACGTCGCCCATCGTCGCGAAGAGCTGGCCGAACGACGAGCCCCACGTGTAGCCCTGGTTCCAGCCGACGACCTTCTCCACCACGGTCGACCGCTGGCCCGTCAGGCCCTGGAACCGCAAGGGGTTCCCCAGCACCCCGAGGAGCGGCTGCGCCGAAGCCGCGGGAGCGAGCACGAGCGCGAGGAGCGCGGAGACCGCGAGTCGCCGCATCCGACGATTATCGAGAAGACGCCGGAGGGCCCCACGAGACCCTGCCGCTCTTTGCGCAAACTTCACCCTTTCGGGTGTAGGAGGCGCTACGAACCTACGCGATACTGGCGCAGCCGTCGCTGAAGTGAGCCGCCGTTATCCACGTCACGCAGAGCATCGCCCGTAGCCGTCCCTGGCGGCTTCCTTCCTTAGTCGCTCCGGCCGTAGCCGTGGTTGCGATCCCGGTGATCGCGGCCGGAGTGGCGACGGCGCTGGCCGCTGCAGTCACCCTCCCAGGAACCGGCCGTGACGCCTTCGCAGGCGCCGCACTCCTCCTCGCTGCCTCGCTCGTCGCCGAGGCGTTCCCGGTGCCGATCGAAGGCGTCGCGGCCGGAGCAACCTCCCTCGCGACGATCTTCATCGTCGCAACGGCCACGCTCTACTCGTGGCAGCTGGCGACGCTCGTCGGCGTGCTGACGATGTTCCTCATCGAAGGCTGGCGCCGAAAGCCCACGCTCCAGTTCCTCTACAACACCGCGCTCTACGCCCTTTCGGGCGCGGCCGCCGGCGGCGTGGCGACGCTCGTCGGTCCACGATATGCGGCTGTGCTCGCCGCTTCGGCGGCGTTCTACGTCGTCGACGTCGGCCTCCTCTCGGCCGTCATCGCCCGCGACCGAGGGGCGCGGTATCTGCCGATCGTCGGGAGCTTCGGCACCTCGACGGTGACGCCCTTCGTCGTCATGGCGGCGACCACGGCGATCCTCGTCGAACTCTGGGAGCGATCGCCGCTCGATGCATTGCTCCTCGCGCCCCCGCTCGTTGCGATCGCCGCCTACCAGCGCTCTCTGCAGGCGGCGCTGGAGCGCCAGCGGGAGCTCGATCGGCTGAAGGAGGAGTTCGTCGCCATCGTCTCGCACGAGCTGAGGACTCCTCTGGCCTCGGTGTACGGCGGTGTCGAGACGCTGCAGAGGAAGTCGTTGACGGAAGCCACGCGCGACCAGATCCTCGCCGTCGTTCGCGAGCAGGCCGTGCGGCTGGCCAAGCTCGTGGACGACGTGCTCTGGGCGAGCCGTCTCGACGCGCGTGGACGGACGTCGAGGCTCGAGAGCTTTGAGCCGGCTCCTCTGGCGCACGAAGTCGTCGCGACAGCCCGCGCGGGAGCCCCCGATCAGGTGGATCTGGTCATGGGCCTCGACGGCGACCTTCCCGATGCGGTGGGCGATCCGGAGCACGTGCGCCGTGTGCTGTCCAATCTCATCGAGAACGCGATCAAGTACTCGCCGGAGGGCGGCGAGATCGTCGTCGGTCTCGAGGCTCGAGGCGACGTGATCCGCTTCGCCGTCAGCGACGAGGGGATCGGCGTCGCCGACGACGACCGCGACCGGATCTTCGACAAGTTCACGCGTCTCGACCCGCAGATGGTGCGGGGCGTGAGCGGTACCGGGCTCGGCCTCTACATCTGTCGTGAGCTGGTGCACGGAATGGGTGGACGCATCTGGGCCGAGGCCAACCCCGGCAAAGGCTCGACGTTCGCATTCGAGCTGCCCCTGGCGGCAGCAGGTACGAAAGGAGAGAAAGCTCGATGAGGAACGGCATCGTCGCGTTCGTCCTTCTGCTTCTCCTCGCGCTCGCCGCGCTCGGTGGAGGCTGGAAGTGGACGCATAACCACGGCGGGACCGGAGGAAAGCCGGTCACCGTGGCAGACGGATCGGGAGCCTTGCCGGACGGCTGGACGTGGGACTCGTAGGCGCGCTGCTTCCGTAGCGTCGCCCTCGTATCAGTGAAGGACGAACGGCTCGGGCTGTTCCGCGAGCGGGCCTTCGTCCGCCTCTTCGGCGCGCAGACGGTATCGGTCTTCGGCGACGCCGTCGCACCCATCGCGCTCGCCTTTGCCGTTCTCGACCTGACGAACTCGCCGACCGACCTCGGCTTCGCGGTCGCCGCTCGGACCGTGCCGATGATCGCGCTCGTCCTCGCCGGAGGCGTGTGGGCAGACCGCATGCCGCAGCAGCGACTGATGATCGGCTCCGACGTCGTGCGCTTCGCCACCAACGGCCTCCTGGCGCTGCTGCTGCTGACCGGGTCGGCGACGATGTGGGAGATCGTCGTGCTCCAGGCGCTGAGCGGTGCGGCGACCGCGTTCTTCCGCCCGGCCTCGACCGCGGTGCTTCCTCGCGCGGTGCGAGCCGACCGCCTCCAGCACGCCAATGCGCTGCTTCACCTGTCGACGAGCGCGACCTGGGTCGTCGGCCCGATCGTCGCCGGTGCGCTCGTGGCAGGCATCGGTGCCGGATGGGCGGTCGCCTTCGACGCCGTCACGTTCGGCGTCAGCGCGGCATTTCTCCTCGGCCTCCAGCTTCCCCCAGGGGTGCCTGCGCCACGCGCCAGCTTCACAACCGAGCTCTGGAGCGGCTGGACCGAGGTTCGCACTCGCACGTGGGTCTGGGTCAGCCTCGGCGCGTTTGCGATCTTCAACGTCGTCTGGGGTCCGTTCTGGGTCCTCGGACCCGTCGTCGCGCGTGCAGAGCTCGGCGGGCCCACCGCCTGGGCGCTGATCGCCGCAGCCCTCGGCCTCGGCTCGTTGGCCGGCAGCGTGCTCTCCCTCCGCTACGTCCCGCGCCGGCCGCTGTTCGTCGCGCACGCCGCGGTGATTGCCGCGGCGCCGACCTTCGTCCTCCTGGGGAGCCATTCTCCTGCCCTCGCCACCGCAGCGCTCGCGCTTCCGATGGGGATGTCCCTTGCGGTGGGGAACACATTGTGGGAGACGACGCTTCAGCGTTTCGTCCCGCAAGGTTCGCTGTCCCGCATCTCGGCGTACGACTGGCTCGCCTCGATGGCGTTCAATCCGCTCGGGGCGGCGATCGCCGGCCCCGTCGCGGCGGTCGTCGGCACGCAGATGACCTTGTTCGCGGCCGCAGCCGTCGTCGTCGCGACCGAGGCGGTTGCCCTCGCCGTTCCGGCGATTCGGCGGTTTCCTCAGCTCGGCCAGGCGCCGCACCTCGCGGAGTACCAGGGCGCGAGAGTCGCCTGACCCTCATCGCAGGGATGTGCGTCGAGGCCGAGAAGCCGATCACTCCTACGACAACCTGCCGCCAAGGGAGCCATCCGATGTTCCGTTCGCCGCTCGTCTACCGCCTTCTCCTGACGACCGCGCTCCTCCTGGGAGCCGGGATCGCCGGGGGATGGAAGTGGAACGGCCTTCCCCACTGAGGTCTCGTCCGCCGGGGGTGGGGGGAGGAAGGTCTCGGCATCACCCTTCTGGGGCTTCCACGGCGTGCGCGCCTCTGCGATAGTGGGAGCGCATCGCGATCTACGACTCCGGGTGCGGCCCCGGAACGACCGAAGGGAGCCGGCATGAAACGCGCGCACCCGAGTTTGCTCCTCGCTGTGCTGCTCGTCGTCCTCGTCTCGCTCGCCTTGCTCGGCGCAGGCTGGACGTGGGACGGCGCTCTGTCGGCTTAAGGCTTCTCCCACACCGAGACGTGCTTGCGGCTCGAGCTCGTGAACGGCTCGCGCTTCCAGCCGCTCCAGCGCTCGCGGAGGCGCAGCCCCGCGAGCTCCGCCATCAGGTCGAGCTCCCCGGGCGAGGCCGAGCGGAACGGAACCGAGAGCCGCTCCCAGCGGCCTTCCACGAGCTCGAAGTGGTGGGAGACGAGCCGCTGGGTCGCCGCGTCGTACTCGTCGATCCCGACGTGCGTGTCGGTCAGGTCGAAGACGCGCAGCGGCTCGCCGCCGCCGACCCCGACCTCGATGACGAAGCAGCCGCCGGGCTCGAGGTGCGCGGCGACGTTGCCGAAGCACGCGACCTGCGCCTCCTGCGTCGTCAGGTTCGAGATCGTGTTGAAGACGAGGTAGGCGACGGAGAAGGTGCCGTCCACGGTCGTCGTCGCGAAGTCGCCGATCGTCACGCCGATGTTCTCGGCGCCCGGCTTCTCGCGCAGCCGCGCGACCATCGCGCGGGACATGTCGATCCCGTGCACCGGCACGCCGCGCTGCGCGAGCGGGACGGCGATCCGGCCCGTGCCGATTCCGAGCTCGAGGGCGCGGCCGGTTCCGGCGAGCTCGACGAGGAAGTCGACGACCGGGTCGACGACCGCCGGGTCGAACATCTCCTCGTCGGAGTCGTAGCGCGCGGCGACCGCCTCGTCGAAGTAGCCGTCCTCGCTAGTGGCCATTGACGGAGAAGTGCATGTAGTCCTTCGTGCCGCTCCAGTTGCCGCCCCAGCCCCAGCCGATCGAGCGGAAGGCCGCGACCACGGCGGGAGTGACCATGCCCTTGCGCAGGCGCGAGCGATCGAGGTACGGGCGGCTGCGGGGCTCGCGCGTGCGGCCGCAGCCCGTGTACGGGTTCTCGATCGGGTTCAGGTCGATCGCCTCGCCGTAGGCGTGCATCGACCAGTGGCCGGTGCTCGAGCCGCCCGAGCAGGGCGACGGCACGGCGTTGCGGCAGTCAAGGGAGGCCGTGGTATCGCCGCTCGTGTCGAGCGGATCGATGCGCCGGATGCGGAAGTGCAGCGCGTAGAGCCGGCGGAAGACGCGGAGGACCGGCCCCGCGACCGCCTGGTTCACGACCAGCCGGCCGCTTCGGACGCGGCCGTCGAAGCCCCAGTAGTCGGTGGTCACGACGCGCAGTCGCGAGAGCGGCACCGGGCAGCCGCGGTGCCACCTGTGCTCCGCGATTTGTGTGCGGAGTGGCGGCCGGAGCGGCTGGACCGAGCCGTGGAAGGCGAGAACGGCGAGCGGCAGCGCGAGAAGCTTCACCGGCTCGTACTCTTGCGTGATGCGCCTCTTCGCCGCAACCGGGAACGGCATCGCGCGCCTCGACGAGACCGGCGACGGATGGGCCGTCGAGCTCTTCCTCACCGGCAGCGGCGCGCAGTGCCTGGCTGTCGACCCGGCCGATCCGGACACCGTCTACGCCGGCCTGCGGGAGGGCGGCGTGCGCCGGACGACCGACGGCGGCGGGAGCTGGATGGACTGCGAGCTACCCGACCCGGGCGTGTTCTCCCTCGCGGTGAGCTTGGCCGACGGCGCGGTCTACGCCGGCACCGAGCCGAGTCGCCTCTTCCGCAGCGACGACCGCGGCGGCAGCTGGCGCGCGCTCGACGCGCTGCTCGAGCTCCCGTCGCGCCCGCGGTGGAGCTTTCCGCCGCGGCCGTGGACGTCGCACGTGCGCTGGATCGCGCCGAGCCCGCACGAGGCCGACCTCGTCCTCGTCGGGATCGAGCTCGGCGGCCTCATGCGCACGACGGACGGCGGCGAGACCTGGCAGGACCACCGGCCAGGCGCGCAGCCCGACGTCCACTCGATTACGTGGCACCCTCGCGCGGACGGCCGCGCCTACGAGGCGGGCGGCGGCGGCGCGGCCTGGAGCGACGACCACGGGGAGACGTGGAGTGCCGCGGACGAGGGCCGCGACCGCCACTACACGTGGGCCGTCGCGGTCGATCCAGAGGACGCCGGGCTCTGGTACGTGTCCGCGAGCACCGGCCCCTTCGCGGCCCACGGACGCGGCGACCCGCAGGCGCGTCTCTACCGCCGCCGCGGCGAAGAGCCGTGGCGCGTGCTCGACGGCGGCCTGCCGGAGCCGCTCCCGGCCATGCCCTACGCGCTGGTCGCGACGGACGGCCGCCTCTTCACCGGGCTCTCCGACGGGCAGCTCTGGGAGAGCCGCGACCGCGGCGACACCTGGACGCCGTGCGCGGAGCTGCCGGCGCTGGTCGCTCTGGCTGCGGCTTAGAAGCCGCTCGAAATACTCGTGGGTGTCGACCGGTCGGTTCAGACGGACGCGCGGGAAACCCGCGCGTCCTGATGGCGGCGTCGCAAACGACGCCTAGGGGTGGATCAACACCGGCGTCCCGAGCGGGACGAGGCGCATGAGGGAGCGCAGCTCGGCGTCGGCGGCGTGGATGCAGCCGGCCGAGACGGCGCCGCCGGTCGGGCCGCCGTGGATCGCGATCCGGTTGCCGCCGCTCCAGCCGGCCGGGAGGTTCGGCTGCGTCGCCGAGAGCGCGAGGATGCAGCAGCCGTAGTAGGCGCTGTAGGCCGGGCCGTTCAGCTTGTCGGTGACCGAGAAGCGGCCGGTCGGCGTGGGGGAGCCGGGCCGGCCGACGCCGACGGCGAAGCGATGCAGGATACGGGAGCCGCGGCGGAGCGTCGCGCGCCGCTGCGAGAGGTCGACGTCGATCTCGAGCCGAGTGCGCGCGTAGCGCAGTCCGCCGGCGCGCGCGTCGACCCAGCCGAGGCGCCCGTTGCCGAGGCCCGGCGTGGAGACGGCGAGCCAGCGGCCGTGCCGCGAGCGGACGACCGAGAGCGCCTGCGGCGAGCCGAACGACGTGCGGGCCGAGACGTGCTCGAGGACGCGGCCGCCCGGACGGGCGCGGAGCGCGACATCCGACCGCACGTACGCGATGAGGTGCCCGGTCGGCCGCGGCCGCGGCTTCGGCTTCGGTGCGGCCGCGACGCGCGTGGGCGGGAGTCCGGCGGAGACGACGACGACGCGCGCCGGCGAGCGGGGCACGAAGGTGAGCGAAAGGGCGGCGAGAGCAATGACGACGAGCGTCGGCCGGGCCACGTCCTTCGAATCGGCATCGCGTCATCCCCTCCGGTCACTCGTTCGAGTGGCCACAATGGCCCGATGCACGTGAAGGTGCTCCTCCTCGCAGCCGCGCTCGCCCTGGCGGGTGCCTCCTCGGCGAGCGCCTTCCGGCTCACGAGCCCGGCCTTCCGCCCGGGCGGCGCGATCCCGAAGCGGTTCACCTGCGACGGCGCGGACGTCTCGCCGCCACTTCGCTGGACGGCGCCGCCGCGCCGGACGCGCTCGCTCGCGATCGTGTTCGTGGACACGAGCACCAAGCCGTCCTACATGCACTGGCTGGCGTGGGGAATCGCGCCGAGCGTGCGCGGCCTCGTCCCGGCTGCGCGTCTGAAGCTCCAGGGCCGGAACGACTTCGGCCGGCCGGGGTACGGCGGCCCGTGCCCGCCGAGCGGCACGAAGCACCGCTACGTGTTCCGGGTCTATGCGCTGCGCAAGCCGCTGAAGCTCGCCGCCGGCGCGAGCGCGCGCGACCTCGCCAAGGCGTTGAAGCCGGGGAACATCCTGGGCCAGGCGAACCTCGCCGGCACCTACCTGCGCTAGGGAGGCATAACTCCGGCGGATCGGGGAATGGCGGTCCGCATGAGGCTCCGACAACACGACCGGCCGCCGCCCGACGAGGCGCCGGTCGAGGACGCACCGCAGCCGCAGCCCGAGCACCGCGAGCCGACGCTTCGCGACCCGGAGCCGACCGACCTGTCGAAGCGCGACTACGTCGCGATCCTCAAGCGCGCGGTGAAGGAAGCGAACCGCGACCACATCACGAACCTCGCCGCCGCGCTCGCCTACTACGCGTTCCTCGCCATCCCCTCCGCACTTCTGATCGCGGCCGGCGTCTTCAGCCTCCTCGCCGGGCCGCACGCCGTCTCGACGATCATCGACAAGCTCGGCACCATCATCCCGGGCCAGGCGCAGACCCTGCTCAGCGGCAGCCTCCGCCGTATGACCGAGCACCAGGCGACCGGCGCCCTCGTCGCGGGGATCGGCGGCGCGCTCGCGCTCTGGTCGCTCGGCGGCGCGATGCAGAACCTGATGTGGGCGCTCAACATCGCGTACGACCGCGAGGAGACGCGGGGCTTCGTCAAGCGGCGGCTGACCGCCTTCGTGATGGTCTTCTTCGTGCTGCTCGGCTTCGCGCTCTCCTTCGGCGTGCTCGTGCTCGGCCCGCACCTCTCGACCTGGATCGGGGAGGCGGTCGGCGCGGAGACGGTCACGAAGATCGTGTGGTGGGCCGCCGAATGGCCGCTTCTCGTCGGTGGGCTGCTCGTGTCGTTCGCCGGAATCCTCTACCTGGGCCCGAACGTGAAGCACCCGCGCTGGAAGTTCCTCAGCTTCGGCTCGGTGCTCGCGGTCGTGATCTGGCTCGCGGCTTCGGGCGCGTTCGCCTTCTACGTCAGCAAGTTCGGCTCGTACAACAAGGCGTGGGGGGCGCTCTCGGCCGTCGTCGTCCTTCTGACCTGGCTCTGGCTGAGCGGGCTCGCGCTGCTCCTCGGGGCCGAGGTCAACGCCGAGGCGGAGCGGAGCCGCGAGCTGCGGCGCGGCGAGCCGGCGGAGGTGGAGCTCCAGGCGCCCACGAAGACTTAGGATCGTTCGAATGAATCCGAGCGGCCCGACTGGTCATCGCAGACGGACGCACGGGCAGAGCCCGCGCGTCCTGATGGTCGGCGCCGCCGAGTCGGCGCCTTGGTGAGCTTCCGGGAGCTGCACGAGCGCGAGCGGCTCTTCGTCATGCCGAACCCGTGGGACGTGGGCTCGGCGCGCCTCCTCGCCTCGCTCGGGTTCGAGGCGCTCGCGACCACGAGCGCCGGGTTCGCCTGGTCGATCGGCAAGGTCGACACCACGGTGGCCCGCGACGAGCTCGTCGCGCACGTGCGGGCCCTCGCCGCCGCGACGCCGCTGCCGCTCAACGTCGACAGCGAGCGCTGCTTCCCGGACGACCGCGGCGGTGTGGCCGAGACTGCGAGGCTGCTCGGCGACGCGGGCGCGGCGGGGTTCTCGATCGAGGACTACGACCCGGCCCGCGACGCGATCGACGACGTCGAGGTCGCAGCCGAGCGAGTGCGCGTGGCCGCGGAGGTGAAGGGCGAGCTCGTGCTCACCGCGCGCGCCGAGAACCATCTGCACGGCGTCGACGACCTCGACGACACGATCGCGCGTCTCGTGACCTACCGCGACGCGGGCGCCGACGTCGTCTACGCGCCCGGGCTCGCCGACTTGGAGCAGATCGCCGCGGTCGTCGAGGCGGTCGGCGTGCCGGTGAACGTCCTCGCGCTGCCGAACGGGCCGTCCGTGCGGGAGCTCGAGTCGGTCGGCGTGCGGCGGGTCTCGACGGGCGGAGCGCTTGCGCGGGCGGCCTACGCCGCGCTACTCACGGCGGCGCAGGAGCTGCAAGAGCAGGGCACCTCGCGCTACGCGGAGCAGGGCGCGCCGCGAGACGCGCTCCAATCGGCCTTCGCCTCCTCGTAGGAACTTTTGCGCGGGGCGCCCCCCGTACGGTCAGCGGGTCGCCATGGCGCTCCAGCAGATCGCGAATCTGTCGAACCGGATCCTGGCTCGTCCGGTGCGGCCAGCCGTACTCGAAGACGCCTGCCAGCACGATTCCGTGCCGCCGCTCCCGCGACCAGACTGCCGGCCATGTACCCGCCTGTAACCCAGCTCGAGACCCGGCGGCGGATCGCCCGGGACGAGGCTCGGCTCCTCGGAGCGCGCACGTCCCGGCCGCGGCCGCAACCTCTTAGGCCGCTCTTAGGCCTACGCGTCAGACTCGGTGTGTGACGCGCCGGACGGCGCTCCTCTTCGCGGCCGCCGCTGCGCTCGGCGCCGGCGTCGCAGCGGCGGTGATCGCGACGCGCGACGACGCCGGGCCGGTCCGCCAGCGGGCGAGCACCACGCCCAAGGCGACGCCGATCGACAACCGGTTCCGGCTCAGCCAGGCGGAATCGCAGCGGCTCGTCGACTGGGCCACCCGCTTCCGGTCGTGCATGGCTCGCCGCGGCGTCGTCCTCGGCGCGCCGGTCGCGCATCCGAAGGAGATCGACCTCGCGATCGTGCGCGCGCCGGCCCGCAGCGTCCTCCTCAGGGACGTCCCCTCGTGCGGCGACGAGCTCGGCGAGCCGCCGCGCCGCTCGTCGCTCCAGCTCCGGCCGGGAAAGCTCGTGCTCTACCTGCCGAAGCAGTGCCTGCTGGACAAGAGGATCGTCAGTCCGACGACGCTGAGCTGAGGGTTCGCCAGCCGAGCAGGCCGGCGAAGCCGACGATCGCGAGCGCGGAGACGGCGTCGATGCCGGCGACGAGCCGCGGGCCGACGTAGCGCCGCCCGGCCGCGGTTCCGGCGGAGAGGAGGACGAACCACACGAAGGAGCCGGCGCAGACCGCGCCGACGAGGGCGAGCGCGGCCGCGCGCGAGGAGTCGACGACGCTCGCGGTCGACGCGGCGGAGAAGATCGCGGCCCAGGCGGCGATCGTCATCGGGTTCGAGGCGGTCGCGCCGAGCGAGGTGACGAACGCGCGCCGCGGCGAGCCGACCTCGTCCTCGACCTCGCCGCCGAGCCGGATGCGGAACGCGCTCGCGAGCGTGCGGAGCCCGATGAGCGCCAGCACGGCCGCGCCGGCCAGGCCGAGCGCGACGCGCAGCGGGTCGATCTCGAGCAGCCGGCTCGCCCCCGCGACGCCGAGCGTGGCGTAGATCATGTCGACGACCGCCGCGCCCGCGCCGATCGCAACGCCGACGCGGAAGCCACTGCGGAGCGTCGAGCGCAGGCAGAGCAGCCAGATCGGGCCGACCTGGGCCGCCGTGAGGAACCCGAGCCCCAAGCCTGCTGCGACGGCGCCTGCCATCAGACCCGGACGACGATCTCGTCGAGCGGCTTCCGCTCCAGGTCAGGTACCTCCGCGTCGTCGGCGGGATAGCCGACCGGGATGAGGATGAACGGCCGCTCGTTCGCGGGCCGGCCGAGGATCTCGCCGAGGAAGCGCATCGGCGAGGGCGTGTGCGTCAGCGCGCAGAGCCCGGCCGCCTGGAGCGCCGCGAGCAGGAAGCCGACGGCGATCCCGACCGACTCGCGCACGTAGTAGTGCTTGACCTTCTCGCCGTCGTCACCCGGGCGCCAGGCCTGCTCGAAGACGACGATGACGTAGGGCGCGTCCGTGATGTGCGTCTTGATCCAGTCGGTGCCGATCGGGGCGATCGCTTCGATCCACTCGGGCGTCGCGCGCCGCTCGTAGAACTCGCGCTCCTCGGCCTCGGCGCCCTCGCGGAGTCGGCGCTTCACCTCCGGGTCGGAGACGAGCACGAACGTCCACGGCTGCTGGTGCGCTCCCGAGGGCGCGGTGCCGGCGGCGCGGATCGCGTTCTCGACGAGCTCGAGCGGCACCGGCTCGGCCGAGAAGCGCCGGATCGAGCGGCGCGCCTCGAGCATGGCCAGGAAGGCCCGCGAGCTCTCGAAGGCCGCCTCCTCGGTTGGCCGCTCGTACACGAGCGGAACGGGCCGGTACTCCGCCACGCCGCGAGCTTAGCTACAGCGTTTCGGGCGGTTCTTACGCGCGCAGCCACAGCCGTAGCTCGGCGAGGTAGCGTGGGTCGATCGCGTGAGGGAGCGGGTACTCGCGGTAGAGCACGTCCGCGCCTGCCTCGGTGAGGAGGTCGCGGGCGCGGCGGCCCCACCCGACGCCGATCACCTCGTCGTAGACGCCGTGGCCGATCGCGATGCGCGGCAGCGGCCCCTCGAGGTCGAGCTCGAAGCCCTCGACAGTGGGGACGAAGCCGCTGAAGGCCAGAAGTGCCGTCGGCTTCGGCCGCCCGCGGCCCAGGCCGAGTGCGTAGCTCATCACCGCGCCCTGCGAGAAGCCGCCGAGGGCGAACGGCAGGTCGTGCTCGGCGAGGAGGTCGTCGAGCCAGGCGGAGGCGAGCGCGTAGGTCGACCTGAACGTCGCCGGATCGGGGTAGCCGAGCCGCCAGAGCGCGTACCAGTGGGCGCCGCCGGGCGGGAGCGCGAGCGGGCCGCGCGGCGTCACGCCGAGCAGTCGTCGGTCCGGGTCGAGCTCGTCGGAGAGCGGCAGCAGGTCGAGCTCGTCCGCACCGCGGCCGTGGAAGAGCACGAGCAGACCCTCCGGATCGCCAGCGGCGGGCCGGACGCGGTGGGCGAGCTCAGGCGTAGCCGCGAACCTTCCAGTACGCGACGGCGATGCTCGCTGCGCCGATCAGCACCATCCCGGCGACCCCGAGCAGGCCGAGCCGTCCGTACGCGGCATGCCCCCGGCCGAAGCGGGCGAGGACGAGGGTGGCGAGGATCCCCCCGACGAGGCCGCCGATGTGGCCGCCCCACGAGATGTTGCTGAAGGCGAAGCTGAAGATCAGGTTGATCACGATCAGCCCGAAGGCCTGGCCGCCGACGATCTGGCCGGTCGCGAAGTACTCGAGCACGAGTAGTGCGCCGAAGAGGCCGAAGATCGCTCCCGAGGCGCCGACCGTCGTGACGAGCGGGGCCTGGAGGAGCGCGCCCGCCGAGCCGGCGAGCAGCGAGACGAAGTAGAGGAGGAGATAGCGCCCGCGGCCGAGCATCTCCTCGAGCGGCGAGCCGACGAGCCAGAGGATGAGCATGTTCAGTCCGATGTGGAGGAGGTTCGCGTGCAGGAAGCCGGAGGTGATGAGGCGCCACCAGTCGCCGTTCGCGACGTCCGGACCGTAGAGCGCGAACCGGTCGATGACGCTCGAGCCGCTGCTCGCCCCCGTCGCGCCCGAGCCGGATCCGATCTCGGCGAGGTAGGCCAGGAGGTTGATCCCGATGAGCGTCTTGGTGACGAGCGCGCCGGTGCCGGCCCACCCGGTGCGGCGGACCCTTCGGCGCACGCGCGCGACGCCCTGCGGCTTGCCCGAGTGGTCGGGGCAGCGTAGGCCGACCGGCGCGACGGTCATGCACTCCGTGCAGATCGGGCGGCCGCACTCCGAGCAGGAAAGGCCGGTCTCGCGGTTCGGGTGCCGGTAGCAGTACGCCACAGGTCGCTAGCGTAGCCCCCGCCCATGAGGGTGCACGTCGCCTTCACCCCGTCCGAAGCGGCCACGGCCGAGCTCGGCATCGTCGTGGACGTCGTCCGCGCGACCTCGTCGATCGCGCAGGCGCTCGCGTCCGGCTACCGCCGCGTCCTCTGTTGCGCGGAGGTGGAGCAGGCTCGTGCGCTGCGGGCCTCGCTCGACGACGCCGTCGTCGGAGGCGAGCGCGACGCCGTGCGAATCGAGGGCTTCGACGTCGGAGCCTCGCCGCGCGAGTTTCTCGAGCCGCGCGCGAAGACGCTGATCCTCTCGACGACGAACGGCACGCAGGCGATCCTCGCGGCGGTGGAGCGCTGCGACGAGGTCGTCCTCGGCAGCCTCCTGAACCTCGACGCCGTGGCGCGCGCGGCCGGCGCGGCCGCCGAGGTCGCTGTGCTGTGCGCGGGCTACAAGGGCGGGTTCGCCTTCGACGACGCCTACTGCGCCGGACGGATCGTGGCCGCGCTCGACGGCGAGCGCACGGACGCGGCTATCGCGGCCGCGCTCCTCGCGCAGGCGTTCCCGCGCGCCCTGGACGGCCTGAACGCCCGCACCTACGGGCCTCCCGGTCTCGAGGCGGACATCGAGTGGTGCGCGCGCGAAAGCGTCCTCGACGTCGTCCCGCGCCTCGCGCGCGTCGCAGACGGCGCGGCCGAGATCATCGCGTGAGCGGGCGCGCGCCTCGTCGTCTCAGGCCCAGGGCAGCTCGTCCCATCTATCGGGCCGTTCTTCCCTCGGCGGCGCGAACGACGCGTACGCCTCCTCGGGCGATGTCGTCTCGCGCTCGGCGCCCGCGCCGTGGCGCCGCGCGAGCTCCGACGCCGGGTAGAGCAGCTGCTCGTCCTCGCTTCTCGCGCCCACCATGAGGATCGCGCACGGACCGTCGCCGGCGCCCACGAAGACGTGCTCCGTCCCCGGCGGAGAGTGCACGAAGTCCCACGCCTGAAGCGGCCGCTCCTCGCCGTCGACGAGCAGCAGGCACTCGCCCGCGAGCACGAGGAAGTCCTCCTGGAGCGACTCGGAGTGGTAGAGGCAGTTCGGCTGCCCCGGCTGGAGCACGCGGATGTTGATGCCGAGCTGCTCGAACGGCGCATCCGGAGGCTCGAACCGGCAGGACGCTCCGAACGTGTCGTGCTTGCGCCAGCGCGCGTCACGGACGTTGACGACGAACCAGTCCGGCATGGTGCTCCTTTCAGTCGACGGCGAGGGGCACGCTACTCCGCGCCGCTCGACCAGGGGGCCTACAAGGGGGGAGATCGTGAAGTACTCGACCTCGGGCCGTGGGAGCAGGTCTTCTACGCCGAGTTCGACGGTCGGCGGCGCAAACGCGTGCTGATCAAAACGATCGGAGAGTAGACACACTTCTCGCTTGACAGGGGAACGTATGTTCGCTAGAACACGTGTTCCCAATGATCGCGTGCCTCCTCATCCCGGGATTCGAGCTTCGGGCGGCGCTGCTCGACCGGCCGCGCCTCGCGCTGCGGCCGGCGGCGCTCGCGCCCGTCGAAGGAACTGAGCCGCTCCTCGGGCCGGTGACCGCCGTCGCCGCAGCGGCGGGCATCCGCCCGGGGATGCGGCTCGGTGAAGCGCTCGCGACGTGCCCCTCGCTCGTGCTCGTGGAGCAGGATCCGGCGCGGGCGGAGCAGGCGTGGGAGGGGGTCCTGCGCCGGCTCGAGGACGCCGGCTTTGCCGTCGAGCCGGCGGAGCCGGGCTGCGTCTACTTCGAGACGCGGGGGGTCGAGCGTCTCTACGGAGGGCTCCGGAAGGCGCTCGAGAGGGCGCTGGCCGCGGTCGGGCCGGGCTGGGAGGCACGGGTCGGCGCGGCGGAGCGTCGGTTCGCCGCCCTCGCGGCTGCGAGTGTCGCGCGGGCGGGTCAGGCGCTCGTCGTCTCGGACGAGCGCCGGAGCGAGTTCCTCGGGCCGCTCCCGCTCGACCTCCTTCCGCTGGAGCGCGAGCGCGCAGGGGAGCTGCGCGAGCTGGGGATTCGAAAGCTCGGCGAGCTTGCCAGGCTGCCGGGAGCTGCGGTGGCCGAGCGTCTGGGGCCGACCGGTCACCGCGCCTGGAGCCTGGCAGGGGGTGGGGCGGCCGCGTCCCCGAAGGGACGCCGGCCGCCCGCCGAGATCGCCGAGGCGATCGAGTTCCCGGAGGCGATCGACAACGAGCTCACCCTCCGGCGCGCGCTCGCGGCGCTCGTCGACACGACCCTCGCCCGGCCCGAGCGGGCTGACCGGTTCGTGCGCAAGCTTGCCGTGACGGCGAAGCTCGTCGGGGGCGGCTCGTGGCGTCGCACGGCGACGCTCCGCGATCCCACGGCCGAGCGCGACCGGCTGCGTGCTGCGCTCGGGCCCAAGCTGGCCGAGCTGCCGGCGCCGGTGACGGCGCTCGGTCTCGAGCTCGTCGAGCTGACCGCCTCCCGGGGACACCAGCTCGAGCTCGTGCGCACCGAAGGAGCCCAGCTCGGTGAGCGGCTCCACGAGGGTCTGCGCCAGGTCCGGGCCGCCACCGGCACGGGCTCCGTCTGCACCGTCGTCGAAGTCGCGCCGTGGTCGCGAATTCCGGAAGCTCGTGCGCTGCTCGTCCCGCGGGACGAGTAAACGACCCGCGGCCGGCGCTCGTCGAGGCGCGCTTCGACGGGACGCCCTGCCGGGTCGATCGGGAGCGGGTGGCGCTCGTTCGCGAGGAGTGGCGGGTCGTCGACCGCTGGTGGACGGAGGAGCCCGTCGACCGGCGCTACTTCGACGTCGTCCTCGAGAGCGGGCGGAACGCGGTCGTCTTCCGTGACGAGGAGCGGGGGAGGTGGTTCAGCCAGCGAGCGTGAGGTCAACCTCCGCGCACGCGACGAGTGAACCCGCCGTCGGGCGTGTGGACGTTCAAAACGCGTGCGCGCCCCGGGCCGGGGTTGCGGAAGCCGTGCCGAAAGCCGGGCGGAGCCGAGTACCACGTCCCGGGAGCAGCGCGGACCTCGCCGTCGCCCGCGGTGAAGTCGACCTCCCCGGCGAGCACGTAGAAGGAGTCGACGTGGTCGTCGTGGGTGTGCGGGTCGACGACGAACTCCGGGTCGAAGGCGATGTCGAAGGCCGAGATGTGCGGAAGGTCGCTCTTGACCCCGATCGCGCGGTCGCCGCGGTCGAAGAGCTCGCCGCCCTCGGCACGGGAGACGACGGCCTCGCTCACGGGCCGACCTCCGTCGGGCGGCGGGTCGGCCTGGTCGAAGCGCTCCGCATCCTCGTCTTGCCCGTCGCGCCGCGCGCGCAGCATGTCGGCGAAGCCCATGCTCGGCGCGTGGAAGTTGAGGAAGATCGCCTCGGCGCCGCTCGCATTCCGGAAGGTGTGCACGACTTCCGGCGGAGCGGCCACGAACGTGCCCGCGGTGGCGCGGACGACCTCTGCCGCCCCGGGGCCGAGCCCGAGCTCGAGCTCGCCTTCGAGGACGTAGAACGCGTCCGTGTGCCGGTGGTGGACGTGCGGGTCCGGCCCCTTCTCGCCCGCGGCATACCGGAACCACGTCACCGTCAGCTCCTCGCGTTCGACCAGGACGCGCAGCGTCGAGCGCTCGCTGTCGAAGATCGTCTCGCCTTCGCCGGGCGTACGGAGGATCCCGTCCACGCCGTGACGTTAACGACCGAAAGAAGACGACGTGGAGCTTGTCTGGTCTGGTGATGTCTGATTCTCCCGAGCGAAGCGATGGGACTAACCAGTCCCGCCGAAAGTGCGCCAGCACTTTCGGCGGCTTCGTCGAGCTGCATGCGCACTCGGCGTACTCGTTCCTCGACGGGGCGTCGCTGCCGGAAGAGCTCGCGGTGCAGGCGGCCGAGCTCGGCTACGCGGCGCTCGCGCTCACCGACCACGACGGCCTCTACGGGTCGCTCGAGTTCGCGCACGCGGCGAAGGCGTTCGGCGTGCGGCCGATCACCGGCGCGGAGGTGACGCTCGCCGACCGCTCGCACGTCACGCTCCTCGTCGAGACCTCGCGCGGCTACGCGAACCTGTGCCGGCTCCTCACCGCCGCGCACGCGGGGACGCGGCGGCCCGGGCGGGAGAGCGACCAGCCCTTCCCGCCGAGCCTCGACCTCGAGCTCCTGCTCGAGCACCGCGAGGGGCTCGTCTGCCTCTCCGGCTGCGCCCGGCACGGGCTCGCTGTCCGTGATCCGAACACGGCCGCCCGGCTCGCCCGCGCCTTCGGGCGGGAGCGGTTCTTCGTCGAGCTCCAGCGGCCGTACGAGCGCGGTGACGCCCACCGGAACGCGCTCCTGCGTGATCTCGCGGGCGTGCTCGGCGTCGAGACGGTCGCGACCGGCGATGCGCACGCGCACGACCCGAGCCGCGTCGCGCTCCAGGACGTCCTCGTCGCGATCCGGAATCGCACCTCGCTCGAGGGCGCCGAGCGTGAGCGGCGCGGCAACCGCGAGACCGTCCTCCTGCCCCCGCAGGCCATGGCCGAGCGGTTTCCTGACGATCCCGGCGCCGTCGCGCGCACCGTCGAGCTCGCGACGCGGCTCGAGTTCGACCTGACGCACGAGCTCGGCTACCGCTACCCCGACTTCTCGGACGGAGCCGAGCCGGCCGGCGTCCAGCTCCGCCGGGTCTGCGAACGCGCCTTCGTCGAGCGGTACGGCGCGCGCAACGCACGAGCACGCGCCCGACTGGACGAGGAGCTGGCGTTGATCGACGAGCTCGGGCTCGCAGGCTTCTTCCTCCTGCACTGGGAGGTGCTCGAGCTGGCGCGCGAGTGCGCCCGCGAGGTGCGCGGCGGCTCGGCGGCGCGCAACGTCCTCCCGCCCGGGCGCGGCCGCGGCAGCTCCGTCGGCTCGCTCGTCTGCTACCTGACCGGCCTCTCGCACGTCGACCCGGTCGAGGCCGAGCTCTCGCTCGGGCGGTTCCTGAACCGCGAGCTCGACGCGATGCCCGACATCGACCTCGACTTCCCGCGCGACATCCGCGAGAAGCTGATCGTCGCCGTCACCGAGCGCTACGGGCGCGAGCACGCCGCGCTCGTCGCCTCGTTCCCCACCTACCGCTCGCGGGGCGCGATCCGCGACGTCGGCAAGGCGCTCGGCCTGCCGTTCGCCGACCTCGAGCGGCTCGCGCGCCAGAGCGACGGCTGGAACGCGAAGCGCGTCGGGGAGGAGATCGCAGCGCTCCCGGACGCCGAGCGCAAGCTGCGCTCTCCGCGCTGGCGCGCCTTCGCCGAGCTCTGCTTCGAGATCGCCGGCCTGCCGCGGCACATCTCGCAGCACCCGGGTGGGATGGTCATCTCGACGCGGCCGCTGATCGAGCTCGTCCCCGTCCAGCCGTGCGCCATGGCCGGCCGGCAGATGTGCCAGTGGGACAAGGACTCGTGCGCCGACGCGGGCTTCCTGAAGATCGACCTGCTCGGCCTGGGGATGCTCTCCGCGGTCGAGGACTGCGTCGACCGGATCGCGCGCCTCCACGGGCAGACGATCGACCTATCGCGGATTCCGCTCGACGACCGCGCGGTCTACGAGGAGATCCGGCAGGCGGACACGGTCGGCGTCTTCCAGATCGAGAGCCGCGCCCAGATGCAGAGCCTGCTCCGGACGCAGCCGGAGAACCTCGACGACCTCACCGTCCAGGTCGCTCTCGTCCGGCCGGGGCCGATCCAGGGCAAGGCGGTGCACCCGTACATCGAGCACCGGCAGCGGCTGCGGGAGGATCCGGACTTCGTCCCGCCGGTCGACCATCCGCTCCTCGCCGAGCCGCTCCGCTCGACCCTCGGCGTCGTCGTCTTCCAGGACCAGGTGCTCGACGTGGCAATCGCCGTGGCCGGCTTCGGCGTCGGCGAGGCGGAGGGGCTGCGGCGCGCGATGAGCCGCAAGCGGAGCCACGCCGCGCTCGAGGCCTACCGCGGCCGCTTCGTCGAGGGCGCGCTCGGCCGCGGCGTCGACGAGGAGACGGCGCACCGGATCTACGACAAGCTCGTCGGCTTCTCGGGCTTCGGCTTCCCGAAGTCGCACGCGGCGGCGTTCGGCCTGCTCGCCTACCAGTCGGCGTGGCTGCGTCACCACTACCCGGCCGAGTTCCTGTGCGCGCTCCTGAACGAGCAGCCGATGGGCTTCTACCCGCCGGCGAGCCTCGTGCGCGACGCGCAGCGGCGCGGCGTGGAGGTCCTGCCGCCGGACGTGAACCGAAGCGGCGCCAAGGCGTCGCTCGAGGAAGGTGCGGTTCGCATCGGGCTGGACTACGTCGCGTCGGTGGGGGCAGACGACGCGGCGGGGATCGTCGCCGAGCGCGAGCGTGGCGGGCCCTACCGCGACGTGCGCGACCTCGCGCAGCGGGCGCCGGTCGACGACGGCGCGCTCGAGGCGCTCGTCGCGTCGGGAGCCTGCGACTCGTTCGGCGCGCCGCGGCGGACGCTCCTCTGGGAGCTCGGGCTCGTCCCGCGCGCGACGAGCGTCCCCGGGACGGGCGGCACCGAGCGGCAGCTCGCTCTCCCGCTCGAGCCGACCGTCGAGACCCCCGAGCTCCCGCCGCAGAGCGACTGGGACCGGATGCTCGCCGACTACCGGGCGACCGGCCTCTCCGTCGGCACGCACCCGCTCGAGCTCCTCCGCCCGCACCTCCCACCGGGCACGCTCTCGAGCCGCGAGCTGGCCGAGCTCCCGCACGGGCGGCGGGTGACCGTCGCCGGGATGACCGTCGCGCGCCAGCGGCCGTCGACGGCGAAGGGGGTTGTCTTCATGCTCGTCGAGGACGAGTTCGGGCAGGTGAACCTGATCGTGCCGCCGCCGGTCTACGAGCGCTTCCGCGCCGTCGTCCGCAGCGAGCCGCTCCTCCTCGCCCGCGGCCGGTACGAGCGCATCGAGCGGAACCGGAACGTCCTCGTCAGCGAGCTCGAGACGCTCGGCCCGCTCGCCCGCCGCATCGCCGACGAGTCGGACGTGCACAGCGCCTTACCGGGCGCCCATCACTTCGGCCACCGCTGATAATCGGCGGCCGTGGAACGGGTGGACGGCTTCGCGCCCATCGGCGCCTACGGCGCGATCGGCGACGGCCGGACCGTCGCGCTCGTCGCACTCGACGGCTCGATCGACTTCCTCTCGCTCCCGAACCTGCGCTCGCCGACCACGTTCGCGGCGCTCCTCGACCCGGAGCGCGGCGGCCGCTTCGCGCTCGCGCCCGAGGACGACTTCGAGGCCGAGCGGCGCTACGTCGAGCGGACGAACGTCCTCGAGACCGTCTTCCGAACCACCTCCGGCACCGTCCGCGTCACCGACGCGCTCACGCTCGAGGACGGTGTCCTCCTTCCGTGGGTCGAGCTCGCGCGGCGCGTCGAGGGGCTCGAGGGCTCGGTGCGCATGCGCTGGAGCGTCGAGCCGCGCTTCGACTGGGGGCGGGCGGAGCCGCGGATCCGCATGCGCGGCGGGACGCCGGTCGCGGAGGCGGCGGGCGTCCACGTCGCCGTGCAGGCGTGGGACGCGGGCGAGCCGGGTGTTGCGGAGGGCCGCATCGGCTCCGCCTTCGAGACGGCGTCCGGGTCGCGGGCGCTCCTCGCGCTCGCCGCGGTCGAGCAAGGCCCGGTGCCGGTTCCGCGGCGCGCTGACGTCGAGCGCCGCCTCGACGGCACGTGCGCCGGCTGGCGGCGCTGGCTCGACCACTGGGACTACGACGGGCCGTGGGGCGAGGCGGTCGCGCGCAGCGCCCTCGCCCTGCGGCTCCTCGTCCACACACCTGACGGGGCGATCGCCGCCGCGCCGACGACCTCGCTCCCGGAGCGGGTCGGCGGCGGCCGCAACTACGACTACCGCTACGCCTGGGTGCGCGACTCGGCCTTCACCCTCGACGCGCTGATCGTCCTCGGGCTGCGCCCGCTCGTCCACGAGTCGTTCTCCTGGCTCCTGCGCGCGATCGCGCAGACCGAGCCGGACCTGCGGCCGTTCTACGCCCTCGACGGCTCCGTCCCCGAGCGGCTCGAGGAGCTCCCGCTCCGGGGCTACCGCGACTCGCGGCCGGTGCGCTACGGCAACGCCGCGAAGTCGCAGCTCCAGCTCGGCTCCTGGGGCGACCTCCTCGAGACCGCCGACCTCTACGTCCGCGAGGGGAACGCGTTCGACGACGACACCGGCCGCCGTCTCGCCGACACGGTCGACCGGCTCTGCGTCATCTGGCGCGACGAGGACTCGGGGATCTGGGAGCTCGACGAGCTCCGCCACTACACGATCTCGAAGCTCGCGTGCTGGACGGCCTTCGACCGTGCGCTCCGGCTCGTCGACCGAGGCCAGCTCCCGGGCGACCACGCGGCGCGCTGGCGCGAGGAGCGCGAGGCCGTCCGCGAGTTCGTCGAGACCCGCTGCTTCTCGCAGGCGCGCGGCTCGTACACGTTCTCCGCCGACTCGGAAGAGCTCGACGCCTCGGTGCTCCGCGCCGCACGCATGGGCTTCGCCGACCCGGTCGGCGAGCGCATGGCCGGCACGATCGCCGCCGTCCGCCAAGAGCTCTCCGCCGACGGGCCGCTCCTCTACCGCTACAGCGGCCAGGAGGGTGAGGAGGGCGCGTTCCTCGCGTGCTCGTTCTGGCTCGTCGAGGCGCTGGCGCGCGCCGGCCGCATGGACGAGGCGCGCGCGACGATGGAGGAGCTCCTGCCGCTCGCCAACGACCTCGGCCTGTACTCGGAGGAGATCGATCCGCAGACGCACGAGCTGCTCGGCAACTTCCCGCAGGGGCTGACGCACCTCGCGCTCGTCACCGCCGCCGGGGCCGTCGGTGCCTGACCGGCACCGGCTTCGCGCCACCTTCGAAGAGGTGCCGGGGCTCTACGACCGGGCGCGGCCGCTCTATCCGCCGGAGCTCTTCGACGACCTCGTCGCGTACGCGGGCCTCGACGCCGGCTCGCGCGTGCTCGAGATCGGCTGCGGCACCGGCCAGGCGACGCTTCCGCTGGCGGCGCGCGGGCTCGTCGTCGTGTGCGTCGAGCTCGGCGCGGGGCTCGCGGCCGTCGCCCGCCGCAAGCTGGCGAGCTTTCCGCGCGTCGAGGTCGTGAACGCCGTCTTCGAGGACTGGGAGGCCGAGGAGGCGAGCTTCGACGCCGCCGTCGCCTTCACCGCCTTCCACTGGGTCGACCCGGAGGTGAAGTACGCGAAGCCTGCGCGCCTGCTGCGGCCGGGCGGCGCGCTCGCCGTCGCGGAGACCGACCACGTCCAGGTCGAGGGCGGCGACCCGTTCTGGGCCCGAGGTGCAGGCCGACTACGACGCCGTTGTCCCGAGCCCAGAGAACCGACCGCCGCCGCGGCCCGAGGAGGTGGGCGACCTGCGCGCCGAGCTCGAGGAGACAAGTCTTTTCGGCGACGTCGAGGTGCGCCGCTACCTCGCCGACGTGACCTACTCCGCCGAGGAGTACATCGGCGTCCTCGGCACGTACTCGCCGAACCTCGCCACGGAGCCGGCGAAGCGCGAGCGCCTGTTCGAGCGGATCCGGCGCCGGATCGACGCCAGCCCCGGCGGCCGGGTGCGGAAGACGTACCTCTTCACACTGAATCTGGCGAGACGGCTCGGCTAGTCCACGTCGTCGACGACCGTGTCCGGTAGGGACACCCAGGGATGCCGGCGCGAGCCGTAGACGGAGACAGTCGGCGGCGGAAAGGTCGGGTCGGCGAACGCGCCGATCGCAACCGCGATCGCGTCCGGCACCGTGGCGACGGGCCAGAAGACCGTGGCGCCGCAGTCGGGGCAGAAGCAGGACGTCCGCTCCTCGCCCTCGTCCGAGATGCGGACGTATTCGGTGTAGCGGCCGGAGACGCGCACGCGATCGGCCGGGAACCGCGCCTGGATCCCGAACGCGCTGCCCGTCCGCCGCTGGCAGGCGAGGCAGTGGCACATGGAGATCCGGATCGGATCCCCCTCGGCCGTCAGCGTCAGCTGCCCGCAGCTACAGGAGGCCTCACGCAAGCTAGTACCCCGCCGCGGTCGGCTGCTCCTCGGGGCGGCGCTGCGTCAGCGCGGATCTCTCCATCCGCTTCTCCGCGCACTCGAGGTTGAAGGCGCTGTTCACGAGGGCCACGTGCGTGAAGGCCTGCGGGAAGTTGCCGAGCTGGCGGCGGAGCTCCGGGTCGTACTCCTCCGCGAGCAGGCCGAGGTCGGTGCGGAGCGCGAGCAGCCGCTCGAAGAGCTCCCGCGCCTCGTCGAGCCGGCCCTGGAGCGCGAGGTTGTCGACGAGCCAGAAGGTGCAGGGCAGGAAGGCGCCCTCGCCGGGCGGCAGGCCGTCTATCGACGCCGTCTCGTCGTCCGCGCGGTAGCGCTGGACGAAGCCGTCGCGGACGAGCTCCCGCTCGATCGCCGCCACCGTGCCGACCATGCGCGGATCGTCGGCCGGCAGGAAGCCGACGAGCGGGATCACGAGCAGGCTCGCGTCGAGCCGCTTCGCGCCGTAGAAGCCGACGAACGAGTTGAGCTCGGGATCGAAGCCCTTGCGGAGCACCTCTTCGTGGATCTCCGCCCGCACGCGGCGCCAGCGGTCGACCGGGCCGGTGCGGTCGAAGCGCTCGACGGCCTGCACGCCGCGGTCGAACGCGACCCACGCCATCACCTTCGAGTGCGTGAAGTGGCGGCGCGGCCCGCGCACCTCCCAGATGCCCTCGTCCGGCTCCTTCCAGGCGTGCTCGAGGTGGCGGAGGAGGTGGCGCTGGAGCGCCCAGGCCTCCCTGGAGACCGGCAGGTCGTGGGTCCTCCCCTGGTGGAGAGCGTCCAGGACCTCGCCGTAGACGTCGAGCTGGAGCTGCTCCATCGCGGCGTTCCCGACCCGGACCGGCTTCGAGCCCGCGTAGCCGGGGAGCCAGGGCAGCTCGATCTCCGTGATCCGCCGCTCGCCTGCGACGCCGTACATGATCTGGAGCGCAGCCGGGTCGCCGGCGGCGGCGCGCAGGAGCCAGTTCCGCCAGGCGCCCGCCTCGTCGAGGTAGCCGCTGTTCAGGAAGGCGAGGAGCGTGAGCGTCGCGTCGCGGAGCCAACAGAAGCGGTAGTCCCAGTTCCGGACGCCGCCGAGCTGCTCCGGGAGCGAGGTCGTCGGCGCGGCGACGATCCCGCCGGTCGGCGCGTAGGTGAGCGCCTTCAGGACGACGAGGGATTGGCGCACCGCTTCCTGCCACTCGCCGCGATAGGTGCCCCGCTCCGTCCAGCCCTCCCAGAGCTGAACCGTGTCCTCGAGCGCGGAGTCGGCGTCGACCCGCTCCGGCGGGTCCTCGTTCGACGGGTACCACGTGAGCACGAACGGCACGCGGTCGCCCTCGCGAACGGTGAAGTCGGAGATCGTCCGCATGTTCTCGCCGCGGGTCTCGGCCGGCGTGCGGAAACAGAGCGCGTCGGGCCCGGCGACCGCGATGCGGCACTCGGCCTGGGGCACGCGCCGCACCCACGGGACGATCGAGCCGTAGTCGAAGCGGATCACGAGCTCGGAGCTCATCTCGACCTCGCCGCGGACGCCCTCGACGAGGCGGACGATGTCGGGCGCCTTGCCCCGCGGCGGCATGAAGTCGACGACCCGGACGACGCCCCGGTCGGTCTCCCATTCGGTCTCGAGGACGAGCGTGTCGGGCCGGTAGCGCCAGCCCGCGTGCCATGCCTCGTCGCGTGGGGCGAGCAGCCAGCGGCCGTGGTCTGGCGTCCCGAGGAGCGCCGCGAAGCACGCGCCCGAGTCGAACCGGGGGAAGCAGAGCCAGTCGACCGAGCCCTCGCGGCTGATGAGCGCGGCCGTCTGGAGGTCGCTGACGAGCGCGTAGTCCTCGATGTGGGTCATCGAGGCACCGCTTGCGGTGCCGACTTCAGGACGTGCGGGCCTCGCGCGCGCGTCCGTCTGAAACGACCGGTCGACACGCCTGGTCTTGGCGGTGAGGCCATCAGCGGTTTTCTATCTCCAACGCGAAGCGCGGGAGGCGCTTCAGGACGGCTCGGTTGAAGATGGCTTCGTATTCCTCGGCCGCGTCGGTTTCGATCGTGGACGCGTACCAGTCGCGGAGGTCGGCGAGCAGCTCGGTGCCCGTCTCGACGAGGTCCACGTAGTCACCGTATCGCTCCTCGGCCTCGTCGCGGTCGGCCCGGTCGTAGGCGCGCTCGGCGGCCTCGCAGTCGGCGATCAGGCCGGCGTGCTCGCGCTCGAAGAGGTCGAGCTGGCGCGAGACGACCTCTGCGAAGCGCTTGCGGAACATCACGCGAGCGACTCGTAGAGCTCGAGGTGGGCCGCCGCCGACCGCTCCCAGGTGAGCTCGCTCGAGGCCCGGTGGGTGCCCTCGCGCGCCTCCCGGAGCGCGTCGCGGTCGGAGAGCAGCTCGCGTGTCGCAGCGGTCAGCGCCTCCAGGTCGCCGGCGGGAACGACCCGTCCCGCGCCGTATCGCCGTACCGGCTCGGCGACGCCGCCCACGTCGTACGCGATCGCCGGGACGCCGGCGCCGAGAGCGCGGAGCAGAGCACCGCTCTGATCGAGCTCCGGGCGGTAGGGGAAGAGCGCGACGGTCGCCTCTCCGAACGCCCGGTCGACCTCGGCCTGCGGGAGGTAGCCGAGCCGCCACGCGACGTCGAGGCCGCGCGCCTGCTCCCGATAGCACTCGACCGGCTCGAGCGGGTCGCCCGCGACGACGAGCCGCGCTCCCGGAACGGCGCGGGTGACCTCGATCGCGTCGTCGAGGCCCTTGTAGGGCCGGATGACACCGAAGCAGAGAATCGTCCGGCCGTCGTCAGAGCGCGTCGGATGACTCGGGAAGACGGGATGCGGGATCACTCGGAGGCGCGGCGCTTCGAGCCCGAGCTCCATGAGCGTCTCGCCCCCGTGCTCGCTGTGGACGACGACTCTGTCGAAGCGGCGCAGGAGGTCGCGCCAGAGGCGCGTCTTCTGCGCGGTTCGCCGCGGCAGGAGATCGTGCGCGGTGAAGACGGCGGGCACGCGAAAGCGGAGCCGCCGGTCGAGCTGGGGCCACGCGAGCCATTGGAGGTGCAGAAGCCCGGCGCGGATCCGGGCCAGCTCGGCCAGCACGCCGAGGTGCTCGACCGCGCGAACCGGGAGGCGCGCGCGCGAGCGGCGGAAGAGCCGCGACGAGACGGGGTAGAGGCGCTCGTCGCGCACGTAGCCGTCCGGTGCCGGAATCTCGCCGAAGCGGAAGCGGGACGTGAGCAGGCGCACGTCGGCGCCCGCCCGAGCGAGCGCGGCGGCGAGCTCGTGGTCGTATTGCGGCGTGAAGGCGGGCGGGTCGGCGAGGACGATCTGCACGGCCGCAAGCCTAGGAGGGATTGGCGGAACTTCGTTCGTCGAACGAAGCGTGATGCTCGTTCCGAGGCAAGGACGCAGGAAGCGTTCGTAGCCGGAGGCTACGGGCGCGACCGAGGACGCCGCATCGGGGCGAGCAGCGCGCTTCGGGCGGCACAACGGTGTTCCGCCAAGCCCTCCTACAAGCCCTCCTAAACTTGCGCCCTTGCTCGTCCGGACCTGGAATCTCTTCCACGGCAACGCGAAGCCGCCGGAGCGGACGGCCTTCCTCGAGGAGATGGTCCGGCTCGCGGCCGCCGACCGGCCGGACGTGCTCTGCCTCCAAGAGGTGCCGGTCTGGGCGCTCGAGCACATCGGGGACTGGAGCGGGATGCGCGTCGCCGGCGCCGTCGCCGCGCGGCCGACGATCGGGCCGCTGCCCTCGACCGCGGAGATCGGCCGCGTCCTGACCTCGCTCGACCACGGCCTGCTGCGGTCGGCCTTCGCAGGGCAGGCGAACGCCGTCCTCGTCGGCGGCGGCCTGCGCATCCGCGACGAGCGGTCCGTCGTCCTGAACCCGCTGCGGTTCCGGCGCGCGCAGGCGCGGTGGCTCGGGCTCGACCTCGTCGCGCGGCTCGCGTGGGCCAAGGAGCGGCGCGTGTGCCAGGCGGTGCGCGTGGCCGCCGAGGACGGCACGACGCTCCTCGTCGGCAACCTCCACGCGACGAGCTACGACGCGGATCAGCGGCTTGCGGACGCCGAGCTCCTCCGCGCGGCGTGGTTCGTCGACGCGGTCGCGGTCCCGGGCGAGCCGGTTGTCCTCTGCGGCGACTTCAACGTCCCCGCGCGCCGCTCGAGGACACTCGCCGACCTCGCCGACCCCGAGTGGGGCTTCTCGGCCGCGGGAGCGGGGATCGACCACGTCCTCGTCCGCGGGGCGGAGTCAGGTTCCGCCGAGACGTGGCCGCTCGAGCGCCGCCGGGTGGACGGCCGCGTGCTCTCCGACCACGCGCCGGTCGAGGTGCGGATCGGATGACGTTCGAGGAGGCGCGCGCGCAGTTCCCGGTCTTCGAGCGGTACGCATACCTGAACGCGGGCACGCTCGGGCCGCTGTCGCGGGCGACGCTCGCGGCGATGGACGAGCAGATCCGCCACGACCAGGAGCTCGGCCGCGGCGGCGTCGCCTGGTTCGCGAGCGTGACGGCACTCCGCGAGCAGGTGCGCGCGCAGCTGGCCGCGCTGCTCGGGACGACGCCGGAGCGGATCGCGCTGACGTTCTCCACGACGGACGGGTGCAACATCGTCCTGTCCGGACTCGACCTGATCGCGGACGACGAGGTGGTCACGACCGACGCGGAGCATCCCGGCCTGCTGGCCCCGCTCGGCGCGTGCGCGGCGCGCGTCCGCGTCGCCGAGGTGACGAAGCGGCCGACGGCCGAGGCGCTCGAGATCCTCCTCGCGCAGGTGACGCCGCGGACGCGCCTGATCGCGCTCTCGCACGTGCTCTGGACGACCGGCCAGGTGATGCCAGTGCACGAGCTGAAGGCGGAGACGGGCCTGCCGGTGCTCGTCGACGGAGCGCAGTCGGTTGCCGCGATCCCGGTCGAGCTGGGCGAGCTCGACTTCTACACCGTGTCGGCCCAGAAGTGGCCCTGCGGGCCTGAGCCGACGGGAGCCCTGTACGTGCGCGAGCCGGAGGCGCTGCGGGTGGCGCTGCCGACGTCCTGGTCGCACCTGACGATCGAGCCGGACGGGACGTTCGAGCCGAGGGTGGGCGCGGCACGCTTCGACTTCGGCTGGATCGCAGCGCCGATGCTGGCGGGTCTCTCGGCCGCCCTCGACGACCTGCCGGAGTGGGGGTTCGCGCGGGCCGCCGAGATGGCCGCGCGCTGCCACGCCGCGCTCGTCGAGCGCTTCGACGTGGTGACCGAGCCCGGGCAGGCGGGGCTGATCTCGTTCCGCACGCAGCGCGACGCCCTCGAGGATGCGCAGCGCGCCTACGACGCCGGAGTGATCATCCGCAACGTCGACCCCGTCTGGCTCCGCGCCTCCTGCGGCTGGTGGACGAGCGACGAGGACATCGAGCGCTTGGTCACTGCGCTGGTTTGAGCCCGATGTAGAGGCTGCGCCCCATGAGGCCCTCCTCGTCGTGCTCGACCTCGAGGCCCGCGGCGCGGAAGGCGGCCAGCTGCTCCTCGTGCGTGAAGAGCGCGAGCTCGTGGTGCTCGACGAAGTGCTCGACGCCTGCGGGCGTGCCGACCACGTAGTGGAAGTCGAAGCTCGACCTCCGCCCGTCGACCTCGATCGTGTTCACGCGCGCGATCTTCAGCTCGGGCTCGTCGACGAACACGGCGCCCACGTGCGGGATCCTCACCGCCTCCGGGCTCAGCCACGGCTCCACGACCAGCACTCCGCCCGGCTCGAGATGCCGCGTCATCGCTGCGAGGGCGGCCTCCAGCGCCTCGAGCGTCATGAGGTAGCCGATCGAGCTGAACAGGCACGTCACGGCGTCGAAGCGGCGGCCGAGGTCGAAGTCGCGCATGTCGCCCTGATGCAGCGGCACGTCCGGGAGACGCTCGCGCGCGACCGCGAGCAGCTCGGGCTCGCGGTCGAGCCCCTCGCAGCGGTACCGGCGGCGGAGCTCCGCGAGGTGCGCGCCGGTGCCGCACGCCACGTCGAGGAGGGTCGCCGCGCCGGGCTTCCGTGCCTGGACGAGCTCGTGGACGCGCTCGGCCTCGCCCGCGTAGTCCTTCCAGGAGTAGACGGCGTCGTAGATCCGCGCGCTGCGCGCGAACATGCTCAGAGCCTACGCGTCGATGCTGGCGGGTCGACCGGTCGGTTCAGACGGGCGCGCGGGCAAAGCCCGCACGCCCTGATGGCGACGCCGCAAGCGGCGCCTAGGCAGGCGCGCCGGCCGGCAACCCGAGCTCGCGGGCGATCGGCTGCAGCGCCGCGACGACCGTGCGGATGTGGTCGTCGAGCTCCACGCCGAGCTCCTCCGCGCCTCGGTAGACCTCGTCGCGGTGCACACCAGCGGCGAAGGACGGCTGCTTCAGCTTCTTCTTCACCGACTTCGGCTCCAGGCCCTCGAGGCCGGTCGGCCGGACGAGCGCGCACGCGTGGACGAAGCCGGAGAGCTCGTCGCAGGCGAAGAGAGTCTTCTTGAGCAGCGTGTCGCGCGGCATGGCGAGGTGCTCGGCGTGGGAGAGGATCGCCTCGATCACGTCCTCCGGCCAGCCCTCCTCGCGCAGGATCGGCGCGCCGTCCTGCGGGTGCTCGTCGAGGGTGGGATGGATCTCGTAGTCGAAGTCGTGCAGGAGCGCGACGACGCGCCAGCGCTCCTCGTCCTCGCCGAACTCGCGCGCATAGGCGCCGACGGACGCCTCGACAGCCAGCGCGTGCCGGCGCAGGGCCTCGCTCTGCGTGTAGCGCGTGAGGGTCTCCCAGGCTCGCTCGCGGGTGGGTTCCAAGGCGGCGACTACGATAGCCTGCCCCGCCATGTCGACCACCGTCACCGACGCCGTGGCCGAGTCGTTCGTCATCGAGGGCGCGCGCTCGCTGAACGGCTCCATCCGGGCCTCCGGGAACAAGAACGGCGCACTGCCGATCCTCGCCGCGTGCGTGCTCAGCCCGGAGCCGATCGTGCTCCGCAACGTGCCCCGCATCCGCGACGTGGAGACGATGGTCGAGCTCATCGTCGACCTCGGCGCCGACGCCGACTGGATCGGCCCGAACGAGATTCGCATCCACGCCGCCGAGCTGACGAAGACGGAGCTCGACGAGGAGCTCTGCGCACGGATCCGCGCCTCGGTGCTCCTCGCAGGCCCGCTGCTCGCGCGCTACGGGCGGGCGATCGTCCCGCCCCCGGGCGGCGACGTGATCGGCCGACGGCGGCTCGACACGCACATCCATGCGTTCGCCCAGCTCGGCGCCGAGATCGAGGCGAACCGCCGCTACAAGATGCGGACGGACGGCCTCCGCGGCGCGCACGTCTTCCTCGACGAGGCGAGCGTGACCGGCACCGAGAACGCGGTCATGGCCGCCGTCCTCGCGCGCGGCGAGACGGTGATCGGCAACGCCGCCTGCGAGCCGCACGTCCAGGATCTGTGCCGCTTCCTCGTCTCGCTCGGGGCGCACGTCGACGGGATCGGGTCGAACGTCCTGCGCATCGAGGGTCGCACGTCGCTCGGCGGCGGCGAGTACCGGATCGGCTGCGACCACATCGAGGTGGCGAGCTTCATCGGCCTCGGCGCGATCACGAGCGGCGAGATCGCGATCGAGGAGGTCGAGCCGCGCGACCTCGTCGCGATCACGCCGACCTTCGACCGGCTCGGGGTCCGCATCGAGATCGAGGGCCGGACGATCCGCGTCCCGGACGGCCAGGTGCTGGAGATCCGTGACGACCTCGGCGGACACGTCCCGAAGATCGACGACGGGCCCTGGCCCGCGTTTCCGGCCGACCTGACGTCGATCGCCGTCGTCGTCGCGACGCAGGCCCGGGGCACGGTGCTCGTCTTCGAGAAGATGTTCGAGAGCCGGCTCTTCTTCGTCGACAAGCTCGTGAACATGGGCGCGCGGATCATCGTCTGCGACCCGCACCGCGTCGTCGTCGCCGGCCCGTCGAAGCTCTACGGCGAGCGGCTGACGAGCCCGGACATCAGGGCCGGGATGGCGATGCTGCTCGCCAGCCTGTGCGCCGAGGGCTCGTCGACGATCGGGAACATCGGCGAGATCGACCGCGGCTACGAGCGGATCGACGAGCGCCTGCGCGGCCTCGGCGCGCACATCGAGCGGGTCGAGGCGTAGGTGATCAGAGCCACGATGTCCAACAGCGGGTCGACCGGTCATTTCAGACGGACGCGCGGGCAAAGCCCGCACGTCCTGAGTGTCGGCACCGCAAGCGGTGCCTAAGGTGCCGGCGACGCGGCCGAGCGGTGCGCGGGTCGTCCTCGGCGGTGAGGGCCGCGCGCGCGTCGCGACCGGGGTCTCGGTCTTCGACCACCTGCTCACGCTGCTCGCCCGCCACGCGTGCTTCGACCTGACGCTCGAGGTCGCGCCGGGCGATCCGGACGAGGAGGTCGCGGCTGCCGGGCGGGCGCTGGGACAGGCGCTGGTGGAGGCGCTGCCGGACGGCTCGAGGCGGCACGGCTCCGCGGTGGTACCGGCGGACGAGGCTTTGGCACACGTTGCGCTCGAGGTCTCCGGGCGGCCGCTCGTCGTCTCGAACGTCGACCTCTCGGCGGCGCACGTGGCCGGGCTCCAGGGCGACGTCGTCGCGCGCTTCCTCCAGGAGCTCGCCGAGGGCGCCGGGCTGACCGTGCACGTGCGGCTCATCGACGGCAAGGACACCGAGCACGTGTTGGAGACGATCTTCAAGTCGCTGGGTGTCGCCCTGGCGCAGGCGGGCCGGGAGCGGCGTGGCTGACAAGGAGGTCGTCCGCACGGAGGCCGCGCCGGCGCCGTTCCAGGGCGCGCCGTACTCGCAGGCGATCCGGGTGGGCGACCTCGTCTTCGTCTCGGGCCAGCTCGCGCTGCGGCCGGGCGAGAGCGAGCTGATGGGCGGCGGAATCGGGCCGCAGACGGAGCAGGTGCTCGCGAACCTGCGCGCGATCCTCGAAGCGGCGGGCAGCGGCCTGGACCGGCTGGTGAAGACGACGGTGTACCTCGCGAACCTCGACGACTTTGCGGGAATGAACGAGGTCTACGCGCGGCACGTCGGCGATCGGCCTCCGGCCCGCGCCACCGTCGAGGTGGCGCGGCTCCCGTCGGGCGCGCTCGTCGAGATCGAAGCCGTCGCGCACCTCTAACGGATCGCGCACCAATACGGACGCCGTCGCGGCGAAGTCATGCCCGGGGGTCTGACCCCGGCACCGGCCGTTCGGGACGCGGAATTCGATACGAATCTTCCACAGAGAGGCCTGAACGGCGGCCATCCGCCACGAGCCGCCGTTCCTTCCGGCCACGTCCCGCGTGGCCAGGGCCGGGGTCAGACCCCGGACTGGCCGTTGCGGACAGCGGCAGAATTGGACTATGCGGGCCGAGACCGTGATCGCCACGCACACGAACGCCGACTTCGACGCCTTTGCGTCGCTCCTCGCCGTGCGCCGGCTCTACGAGGGCTCCGTCGCGGCGCTGCCCGGCTCGCTGGCCCGGAACGTGCGCGAGTTCTACCGCCTGCACGCCGACGAACTCGACATGTGCGAGACGGCGCGGCTCGACTTCGACGCCGTAGAGCGGCTCGTCGTCGTCGAGACCGTCCACGCGTCGCGGCTCGGCGAGCTCGAGCCCGTGGCGCTCGACCCGAAGGTCGAGAAGGTCGTCTTCGACCACCACGGCGACGAGCTGCCCGACTGGGTCACGCCCGAGAAGGCCGTGCTCTCCGACGACGCGGCCCTGACGACCACGCTCGTCGGCGTCCTCGCCGAGCGGGAGGTCGCCGTCACACCTCTCGAAGCGACCGTCTTCGCGCTCGGCATCCACGAGGACACCGGCTCGCTGACGTACGCCGCCACCACCCGCCGCGACGCCGACGCGCTCGCGTGGTGCCTCCACCACGGCGCGCGCCAGGAGGAGGTGAGCCGCTACCTGCACACGGCGCTCGCCCCAGCCGAGCGCGAGCTGCTCACGACGCTGCTCGATTCGCTCGCAACCGAAGACGTCGCCGGCACCGAGGTCGTCGTTGCCGCCACCACCGCCGAGCCGGGAGACGTGAGCGTCTCCACCCTCGCGCACAAGCTCGTCGACCTGACCGAGGCCCGCGCGCTCGTCTGCCTGGTCGAGATGGGCGGCCGCGTCTTCTGCGCCGCCCGCAGCCAGGCGCCCGAGCTCGACGCCGCCGCGCTCGCCGAGGCGCTCGGCGGCGGCGGCCACCCGGGCGCGGCCGCGGCGACGTTCAAGGGCTCCCTCGACGAGGCGCTCGCCCGCCTGCGCGAGGCGCTTCCGCGCGCCGCGCGCGAGCCGATCCGCGCGGAGGAGATCATGTCGCGCCCGGCCCGCTCCGTCACGCCCGACGAGACCGTCGCGCACGCTATGGCCGTGTGCCGGCGGTACGGGCAGAGCGGGATCCTCGTCGTCGAGGACGAGCGGCTGGTGGGCGTCGTGACGCGCGAGGACCTCGACAAGGCGATCGGCCACGAGCTCGCCCACGCGCCGGTGAAGGGGATCATGAGCACGCACCCGGCGAGCTGCGACGAGGCGACGCCGCTCCCGGAGCTCCAGCGCCGCCTCGCCGAGGCGCCCGAGGGCCGCATCGCCGTCCTCCGTGACGACCGCGTCGTCGGCGTCGTCACGCGGAGCGACGTCCTGCGCGCGCTCGGCGCCGCGACAGAGCCTGCGGCGCGCGAGGAGCGCTCGCTCGCGGACGAGCTGCACCGGCTCGAGTCGCTCCGGCCGGTATGGGACGCGGTCGCCGCCGTCGCCGGCGACTACGCGGGCGTCTACCTCGTCGGCGGGACGGTGCGCGACATCCTCCTCGGCGAGCCGAACTTCGACGTGGACGTCGCGGTCGAAGGTGACGCCGTCGCTTTCGCGGAGGCGCTCGCGCAAGCCCTCGACGGCCGCGTCCGCGCCCACCGGAAGTTCGGCACGGCGGTCGTCCTCTACGGCGAGGACGGTCGCGTCGACGTGGTCACCGCCCGCACCGAGTTCTACGACGCCCCCGCCGCGCTCCCGACCGTCGAGCACGCGACGATCCGCGAGGACCTATACCGGCGCGATTTCACGATCAACGCGATGGCCGTGTCCCTGAAGGGCGAGGACTTCGGGCGGCTCGTCGACCCGTTCGGCGGCCGGCGCGACCTGGAGCGGCGCACGATCCGCGTCCTCCACAACCTGTCCTTCATCGACGATCCGACGCGGATCTTCCGTGCGGTCCGGTACGAGAGCCGGCTCGGGTTCGGGATGAACGACCACACCCAGCGGCTGGCGCGGGGCACGGTCGAGATGGGCCTCGTCGGCGACCTGTCGTCGGCGCGCCTACGGGACGAGCTCGTCGCGCTCCTCGAGGAGGCCGACGCGGGGCGGTCGATCCTGCGGCTCGCCGAGCTCGGCGTCGACCGCGCGATCCACCCGCACCTCGCCGCCGACGAGGAGACGGTGGCGCTCCTCGGGCGGCTGCGCGCGCTCGCGCGCGAGTACCGGCTCGGCGTGCCGCAGTGGCGGCTCGGGCTGGAGGCGCTCGCGCGGCGGATGTCGCCGGACGAGGTCTACGACTGGCTCGAGCGGCTGCGCGTGCGCCGCCGCGACGCCGAGCAGGTCGCCGCGGCCGTGACCGTCGGGCCGAAGATCGCCGAGCGCCTGGCGGCGGAGGCTCTCGACGCGGCCGAGCTCGTCGCGATGGCGGAGCCCTACGCGCCCGACGCGCCGCTCTTCGCGCTCGCGACGGCCGACCTCGAGCCGCTGCGCCGCTACTTCCGCGACCTGCGCGACGTCCGCCTCGCGATTACCGGCGCCGACCTGGCCGACCTCGGCCTCGGCGAGTCGCCGCGCGTGGGGGAGATCCTCGGCGAGCTCCGGCGGCGGAAGCTGAACGGGGAGCTCGACGGGCGCGAGTCCGAGCTCGCCGCGGCGCGGGAGCTGATCGCGGCCTCGTGAGCCTCGAGCTCATCCGCTGGGACGCGCCCGGCCCGTACGACGTCGTCTTCTCCACGCGCCGGGGCGGCGTCAGCGAGGGGCCGTTCGCGTCGCTGAACCTCGGCCGCAAGCTCGGCGACGTGCCGGAGCGCGTCGACGAGAACCGGCGCCGGCTCTGCGTCGAGGTGGGCGCCGACCTCGACCGGCTCGCGCTCAACTACCAGCGGCACACGGCGCAGGTGAACCGTGCCGTCGCGGGCCGGCGCGGCGAGACGGGCGACGGCCTCTGGACGGATGAGCCGGAGCTCCCGGTCCTCGCCCTCGGCGCCGACTGCGCGCTGATCGGCCTTGCGCGCGTGAACGGCGACCGACCCGCTGTCGCCGCCCTCCACGCCGGCCGGATCGGGCTCCTCGCCGGAATCGCGGAGGCCGGCGTGGCCGCGCTCGGCGCCAGGGTCGCGGCGGTGGTCGGGCCGACGATCGGGCCCTGCTGCTACGAGGTCGGCGAGGAGGTGGCGGCTCCGTTCCGGGCGCGCTTCGGCGCCGACGTCGTCTCCGGCCGGAAGCTCGACCTCTGGACGAGCACCGAGCGCGCCCTCCGCGACGCGGGCTGCGCGTCGGTGGAGCGGCTCGATCTCTGCACGGCGTGCGACGCCGGACGCTTCTTCTCCTACCGCCGCGACGGCAAGCCGCGCGGCGGGCACGGTGTGCTGGCCCGTGTCGCCTGACGCCGTCCGCCGGAACTACGAGCGCATCCGCGCCGAGGTCGGCCCGGCGGTGACGATCGTCGCCGCGACCAAGTACGTGTCGGTCGAGGACATGGCCGTGCTCGCCGAAGCGGGGGTCGAGGTCGTGGGCGAGAACCGCGCGCAGGACCTCGAGGCGAAGCACGTGGTCTACGGCGACGCTTTCCGCTGGCACTTCATCGGCCGGCTCCAGAGCCGCAAAGCGAAGATCGTCAACCGGATCTGCGAGCTCTGCCACTCCCTCGAGACGGAGTCGGCGGCGCGGCGGCTCGAGATCCCGGCCCTCGTCGAGGTGAACCTCGCCGGCGAGGAGACTAAGGGCGGCGTCTCCCCCGACGAGTTGGAGGAGTTCCTCGGCCTCTACCGCGACGTACGCGGCCTGATGACGATGCCGCCGGAGACCGGCGATTCCGAGGCGTCGCGGCGCTACTTCCGGGAGCTGCGCGCCCTCGCGCAGGCCCATGACCTCCACGAACTTTCCATGGGCACCAGCCAGGACTACCGCGTCGCCGCCGACGAGGGGGCGACCCTCATCCGAGTGGGTTCAGTCCTCTATAGATCCTGAGCCGAGTCAGTTCGACGTTATCGTCCCTCTGCTCTTGCTAGCGACGGACAGGGAGCGAAATGGCGGACAAGATCGAGGCACTGGAGGCGGAGCAGGGCGAGCGGATGATCGAAGTGAAGGTTCGCTTCTGGACGAACGACCTGACAGAAGAGGAGCCGGCCCCGCGAGGGAAAGGCAAGATCCGGCCAAAGCATGCGTGGGCAGCCGGGGTCGTCAGGATTGGCCGGAACCCTTCGCACGGAATCGTTCCTAGAAAACCCGTGCCCTTCAATTCGCTACTCGAACTATCCACGGCGATCGAACGCGTCCTCATCGACCATGGCATCAAGATCCATCGGAGCCGCAAAATGCGACGGTACACGCCGAGGAACGAGGTCGAGGCTGGCCGGCGTGAAAGGCTTCTCAGGCAGGCGAAGCGATAGGCGCGGCGGCCCTTGGGCTCGTTTCTCTAGCAACCCGCAGGAGTAGAATCGCCGCTGCCCATGGGCTTTGCGGACGTCTGGAGTCGCACTCTCGTCTACTTCGGAATCGCCGAGGAGGACGAGGAGTGGGACGAGGAGGGCTACCTCGCGAACGAGGAGCTCGAGCGCACGTATGCCGAGCGGCCGAATGTGCGCCGGCTCGCTCCGCGCCGCCGCCGCGACTTCGACGACTGGACCGACCCCGACCCGGAGCCCGACGACCGCACCGCGGTGATCCGGACCGCGCCGCGCCTGCGCGGCGTCGAGAGCGTCCCGGCCTCCGTGCGCGTCCATCTCGTCCTGCCGCGGAGCTTCAACGACGCGCAGCAGATCGCGGACAAGTTCAAGGACGGCATCCCGGTCATCCTCAACCTCCAGGGCGCCGACCAGGAGCTCTCGAAGCGGCTGATCGACTTCGCGAGCGGGCTCACCTACGCCCTCGACGGCGGCATGCAGCGCGTCGCGGACAAGGTCTTCCTGCTCACGCCGCGAAACGTCGAGGTCTCCGCCGAGGAGCGCGCCCGCCTGCTAGAGCGCGGCGGCTTTTTCAACCAGGCGTAGGAAGCGCCTCCGCGAGCCCGAACTTCCCTCTGATGGGCGCACAGGTCGCCGCGTTCGGTCTGCTCTTCGACGCCGTCGACTCGGTGCAGAGCTTCGTCCACGTCTTCATCTACGTCTACATCCTGGTCATCTTCGTGTACGTCCTGACCTCGTGGATCCCGCTGCCGTACTCGCCGACGCTCAGTCGGATACAGCGGTTCCTCTACGACGTGTGCAACCCGTACCTGCGCCTCTTCCGCCGCGTCCTGCCGCCGCTCGGGCCGCTCGACCTCTCGCCGGTCCTGGCCGTGGTCGTCCTCTTCGCGCTCCAGCGAGGGCTCGACGCGCTCTTCGATCGACTCCACTGAGGAAGGGAGCTCCGCATGGCACTCACACCCGTCGAGATCCGCCACATCCGGCTCGGACGCGGCCTCCTCGGCTACCACCGCGCGCCGACCGACCGCGTGCTCGAGGAGATCGCCTCGAGCTTCGAGGAGGTCTGGCGCGAGCGCGCCGACCTGGCCGACAAGGTCGAGCAGCTCGAGTCCGACCTCGAGCGCTTCCGCGAGCTGGAGGCGCTCCTCCGCACGACCCTCGTCTCGGCCGAGCGCACCGCCGCCGAGCTCAAGACCCAGGCGATGCGCGAAGCCGAGCTGATCGTCGACGAGGCGCGGGCCGAGGCTCGCTCGATCGTGCGCCGATCCGCGGCCGACAACGAGCGGCTCGAGGCCGACTCGGCGCGCATCCGCGCCCTCCTCCGCGCGGCCCTCGCCACGATCGACGCGAACGGCGACGACGAGGAGGACGAGGAGGACGAGACGCAGCCCGAGGCTGCCTGAGTTTCACGCGATAGACCCCGCCATATACTGATCGCATGGCAGCGCCTTCCACCCGGGTGCGGGTCCGCGTGTCGCCGGGAGCGCGCCGCGGCGGGGTCGCGGGACGGGTCGGAGAGATCTGGAAGCTCCGCGTCACCGCGCCCGCCGAGGGCGGCCGCGCGAACGAGGCGGTCGTCCGGCTCCTCGCCGACACGATGGACGTGCCACGGCGAAGCGTCTCGCTCGTCTCCGGCCACACGGCACGGGACAAGGTCGTCGAGCTGGAGGGCCTGGAGGCCGCCGAGGTCGAGCGCAGGCTCGCGGGAGCGTCGGCGTGAGCGCCGTCGACACCGCGCGCTTCGAGCAGATCCTGCGGGAGGAGCGGCAGCGCGTCCTCGATGCGATCAGCTACCTCCACGAGGAAACGCCGGGCTCGCTCGAGGACGAGACCGAGGAGATCATCGGGAACTCCGACAACCACCTCGGCGACACGGCGACCGCGACCCTCGATCGCGAGATCGACTACTCGCTCGAGGAGAACTCGGAGCAGGTGCTGAGGTCGATCGACGCCGCCCTACGGAGGATCGACGAGGGCACGTACGGGATCTGCGAGACCTGCGGGCAGCCGATCTCCGAGGAGCGGCTCGAGGCGATCCCGTACGCCACGCAGTGCATCGACTGCCGACGGAAGGGCGAACGCGGTTGAGCGGCATCGCTTGCGATGCCGCCTTCAGGCCGTGTCGGCTCTGCCGGCTCGGCCGTCTGCGTCGCCGGCCTGACACGCGTGAGTTGGTGGAACGCGGTTGAGCGAGGCCCAGCGCCGGGTCGACGTTCGCGTCGGCTCCGCCACAGACGGGCTCACCCCGATCTCCGTTGCCGAGCGCTCGCTCGCCGCGAGCCCGGTTCAGTGGCTCGCGCTCGTGGCGGTGGGTGTCGTGGCCGTCGTGGCCGACCAGCTCACGAAGCACATCGTCTCGAGCCGGCTCGCGCTCGACGAGTCGGAGCACGTCGTCGGGCCGCTCTCGATCCACCACGTCCAGAACTCGGGGATCGCCTTCGGCCTCTTCGCGAGCGCCACGCCGATCGTGATCGTGCTCACCGGCATCGCCGTCGCCTGGATGCTCGGCTTCTTCGCCCGCTCCGGCGCGCGGCACCCGATCCTGCCCGTCTCGCTCGGGCTCGTCATCGGCGGCAGCGTCTCGAACCTCGTCGACCGCGTCCGGCTCGGGCACGTCACCGACTTCCTCGACCTGCGCTTCTGGCCGGCCTTCAACCTCGCGGACAGCTTCATCGTCGTCGGCGTCGGGATCTTGCTCTTCACGATGGTCCTCGCCGACCGCCAGCCGCGGCGCCGGCAGCGCGTGACCGACGCCCCGCCTGCGCGTCCCTGACGCGGCGGCGGGCGAGCGGCTCGACCGCTTCCTCGCCGGCCTTCCGTCGGTCGGCTCGCGGGCGGCGGCCGAGCGGATGGTCGGCGAAGGTGCCGTGCTCGTCGACGGCGCCGCGCGGCCGAAGAGCCACCGCCTGAGCGGCGGCGAGGAGGTGTCGTTCGAGGAGGCGCCTTCGGCGGGGAGCGGCCTCGTGGCGGAGCCGATGGACTTGCGGATCGCCTACGAGGACGAGCACCTGGTGGTGGTCGACAAGCCGGCGGGGCTCGTCGTCCACCCGGCGCCCGGGCATGCGACGGGCACGCTCGTCCACGGGCTCCTCGGCGTGGCTGCGGGTGGGAAGGAGGAGCGGCCGGGAATCGTCCACCGCCTCGACCGCGACACGTCGGGGCTCATGGTCGTCGCGCGGTCGGCCGAGGCGCACCGGCGGCTCGAGCGGCTCGTGCGGCAACGGAAGCTGGAGCGGCACTACCTGGCGCTGGCGGTAGGTCGCCCGCGCTCACGGCGGGGGACGATCGAGGCGCCGATCGGGCGCGACCGCCACGACCCGACGCGGCAGTCGCTCGACACGGCGACGCCGCGCGACGCCGTGACGCACTTCGAGGTGGTGGAGCTCCTACCGCAGCACGCGCTCCTAGAGGTGCGTCTGGAGACGGGCCGGACGCACCAGATCCGAGTCCACCTGGCGGCGATCGACCTCCCGGTCGCGGGCGACCCAGTCTACGGCCGACCCGGCGAACTCGGCCTGGAGCGGCAGTTCCTCCACGCGGCGCGGCTCGCCTTCCCGCATCCGATGAGCGGCGAGCTCGTGGGGACGGAGTCGCCGCTTCCGCCGGACCTCGAAGAGGCGCTTGCTCGGGCGCGTCTCTAGCGGCTGCGTCGCCGCAGATGCGGCATGACGTCGAGCATTCGGAGCGCGAGCACCGTGCCGGAGAAGGCGAATCCCACCATGACGACGACCACACCGCGTGCCAGGACCCGCTCGTCGTCCCCGAGCACGAGCAGGACGACGTAGAGCCCGATCGTCACGAGCACCAGGACTACCAGCAGGATCAGCTCCATCGTACGCCGTAGTAGCGCCAGCTCCGCCCGAAGCTCGGCCGCCGATGCGGCGTCGAGCTCTGCCCCTAGCTCGGAGGTGCTTGGCTGTATTCGTTCGTGCCTCACCGATGCCACCACCGTCGCCGCTCGACCATGTCCATTCTGGCCTGGCCCCGCTCCACTGCTTCGCAAGCTCCTCTACAACCATTCTGAGGTCTCGAACCTCCTGCCGCAGGCCGCTCTCAATCGTACGCCCGTAGCCGACGGGAGCGGGCCACGAGAGTAAGCGCGTGGAGAACACGCGGGGCAAGATCCCCTGAATCACTCCGTACTCGAAGATGGCGAGGACGCACAGGAGGCCCAGGAGCGTCCCGAATGCCTGCGCCGCACGAACGATCGATTCCGTCCCGACCGCAGCGTCGAACCTCCGGGGAACAGGGGCGAGCGCTCCGACAGCGGCGCCTCCGCCCAAGCAGCCGATCGTTCCGACGCGTACGACGATCCCCTCGATCTTCACTTCCACGACCGTACTGCTCGGACACCGAGCGAACCCATCGGCGTCGGGCAATCGGCACGCTTTCGTTCCGAAGACGGCCGTCGGCTACCATGCCGCGGTTCTCGCACCCGACCCGGCGGATCCAGCCCGGTGGCGGTGCCGGCGCGCACACGGAGCGCGTCGGTTCCACCGCGGCCCCGCCGGCAGCAGTCCAACCCAACCGAAAGGGGCCGATCAGTGCCAGTCGTCTCGATGCGCGAGCTCCTGGAGGCCGGAGTCCACTTCGGTCACCAGACGCGCCGCTGGAATCCCAAGATGCGCCGCTTCATCTTCACGGAGCGCGGCGGCATCTACATCATCGACCTGCAACAGACCCTCGAGCTCCTCGAGGAGGCGCACGGCTTCGCCCGCAACCTCGGCGAGCGCGGCGGGACGATGCTCTTCGTCGGCACGAAGAAGCAGAGCCAGGACGCCGTCTCCGAGCATGCCGCGCGCGTGAACATGCCCTACGTGAACCACCGCTGGCTCGGCGGCCTGCTCACGAACTGGCGGACGATCTCCGACCGGATCGACCACCTGCACGAGCTGCGCCGGCTCAGGGAGGAGGGCCAGCTCGAGCTCCTGCCCGCCAAGGAGCGGATCCACATGCTCGCCGAGCTCGAGAAGCTCGAGGCGAACCTCGGCGGCGTGGCGCAGATGCGCCGCCAGCCGGACGCGGTCTTCATCGTCGACCTCCGCAAGGAGCAGCTCGCCGTGCGCGAGGCGCGCCGGCTCGGCCTGCCGGTCGTCGCGCTCGTCGACACGAACTGCGACCCCGACGAGGCGGACTACGTCATCCCGGGAAACGACGACGCGATTCGCTCGTGCAGCCTCATCGTGCGTGCGATCGCGGACGGGATCGCCGACGGCCAGAGCAAGGCCTCGGTGCGCGACTTCGCCCGGAACGGCGGCGCCCAGCCGGAGCCCCAGCCCGAGCCCGCGGCGGAGGAGACCGTCCCCGAGGGCGACTACGAGCAGGTGAGCCAGGCCGAGGAGCCGGTCGCGGAGCCCCCGGCCGAGCCCGAGCCGCAGCCCGAGCCCGCACAAGAGGGGGCGACCGAATGACCGAGATCTCCGCAAAGCTCGTGAAGCAGCTCCGCGACGAGACCGGCGCGGGGATGATGGACTGCAAGCGCGCGCTCGAGGAGACGGGCGGCGACCTCGAGGCCGCGAAGCGACTCCTGCGCGAGAAGGGCATGGCCCAGGCGGGCAAGCGCGCCGGCCGCGCGACCACCGAGGGGCTCGTCGGCCACCGCGTCGAGGACGACCACGGGACGATGGTCGCCGTCGGCTGCGAGACCGAGCCCGTGGCCCGAAACGACGCGTTCCAGGCCTTCGCCCGCAAGGTGCTCGAGGTCGTGGACGCCGATGGCGTCGCCGCGGCGCAGCGGCTCGAGGACGAGCGGGTCGAGCTCGTCGCGAAGCTGGGCGAGAACGTCTCGATCGCGGGCGCCGCGCGCTTCGTCACCGTCGACGGCTCGACGATCTCGGCCTACGTCCACCCGCCCGCGAACAAGGTCGGCGCGCTCGTCAACGTCGGCGGCGGCTCGCCCGACCTCGGCCGCCGGCTCGCCATGCACATCGCGTGGTCGGAGCCGCGCTGGATCGCGCGCGAGGACGTGCCCGAGGAGGTCGTGACCGCCGAGCGCGGAATCTACGCGAGCTCCGACGAGGTGCAGTCGAAGCCGGAGCAGGCGCGCGAGAAGATCGTCGACGGGATGATGAACAAGCGCTTCTTCGCGGAGCGCGGCGGCGTCCTCCTCGACCAGCCCTGGATCCACGACCAGTCGAAGACAGTCGGCCAGGCCCTCTCCGAGGAAGGCGCCGAGGTGCTCGAGCTCGAGCGCTTCGCGCTCAGTGGCTAGGAACGCTCGTGGTCGCGTGACCGTGCGTCTCGACCGGTCATTTCAGACGGACGCGCGAGCCAAGCTCGCACGTCCTGATGCAGGCACCGCGAGCGGTGCCTGAGCCTGCTTTCCATCGCATCCTCCTGAAGCTGTCGGGGGAGGCGCTCATGGGCGAGCGGGAGTACGGCATCGACCTTCCGACCGTAGAGGCGATCGCCGGCGAGATCCTCGACGTCCACGGCCGCGGCGTCGAGGTCGCGATCGTTATCGGCGCCGGGAACTTCTACCGGGGCATGGCCGCCGCAGCCGAGGGGATGGACCGCGCGACCGCCGACTACGCGGGAATGCTCGCGACGGTGCTCAACTCGATCACGTTGCAGGACGCTCTCGAGCGGCGCGGCGCCGCGACGCGCGTCCAGTCGGCGATCGAGATCGCTGAGATCGCCGAGCCGTACATCCGCCGCCGCGCGATCCGGCACCTGGAGAAGGACCGGATCGTCATCTTCGCCGCCGGGACGGGCAACCCGTTCTTCACCACCGACACGGCGGCCGCGCTGCGTGCGCTCGAGATCGGCGCCGACGCGATCCTGATGGCGAAGCACGCGGTCGAGGGCGTCCTCGACGGCGACCCGCGCGTCGACTCGAAGGCGAAGCTCATCACCGAGATCACGCACCGCGAGGCGATCGAGCGGGGCCTGAAGGTGATGGACACGACTGCGCTCTCCCTCTGCATGGACAACAATCTCCCCATCCACGTGTTCGCACTTTCCGACGGGAACATCCGCCGGGTCGTCCTCGGCGAGCACGTCGGCACGCTCGTCTCCACTCCCAGGGAGGGCTGAATGCCAGCGATCGAAGACTTCCTCGCCGACGCGACTCGTCGCATGGACAAGTCCATCGAGAGCACACGGCAGGAGTTCAACAGCGTCCGGACCGGGCGTGCGTCGCCGGCGCTCCTCGACCGCGTGCAGGTCGACTACTACGGCACGCCGACGCCGCTCAAGAACCTCGCGACGATCTCGGCGCCCGAGCCGCGGCTGCTCAACGTGCAGCCCTTCGACCCGAACTCGGTGAAGGCGATCGAGAAAGCGATCCAGGAGTCCGACCTGGGACTCCAGCCCGCGAACGACGGGAAGATGATCCGCCTGCCGATCCCGCAGCTGACCGAGGAGCGGCGCAGAGAGCTCGTCAAGGTCGTGCGGCGCTACGCCGAGGACGGCAAGGTCGCCATCCGCAACGTGCGCCGCGACGTCATGCGGCACCTCGAGGACCTCGTCCGGAACGGCGAGGTCGGCGACGACGAGGAGCGGCGCGCCGAGAACCAGGTGCAGAAGCTCACCGACGAGCACACGAAGACGATCGACGAGCTCCTGAAGCACAAAGAAGCCGAGATCATGGAAGTCTGAGCCGCGCGGAGCGGCACCGTGAACCTCCTGACGAAGATCCGGACGCTTCGGCAGATTCGGCCTGCGCCGGAGCCGCCGCGGCCCGAGGTCGCGCGCGCGGTCGCGATCGTCATGGACGGGAACGGCCGCTGGGCCAGGCGCCGCGGCCTGCCGATCGCGGCCGGGCACCGGGCCGGCACCCGTGCGTTGCGCCGCACCGTGGAGGCGGCGATCGACCTCGGCGTCGAGTCGCTCACGGTCTACGCCTTCTCGACCGAGAACTGGACGCGGCCGGCGGAGGAGGTCGACGCGCTGATGGAGATCTTCGCCGAGACGATCGAGCGCGAGCTCCCCGACCTGGCGAAGGAGGGCGTGCGGACGCGGTTCGTCGGCCGGCGCGACCGGGCGCCGGCGGAGCTCCGGGCGCGGATGGCGGCGCTCGAGGAGGAGACGGCGGCGAACGAACGGCTCCAGCTCTGGATCGCCTTCGACTACGGCGGGCGCGCGGAGCTCGTCGCGGCGGCACGCAGGCTCGCCGAGGACGGCGTCGAACCCGGCGACATCGACGAGGAGGCGCTCGCGGCCCGCCTGTACGCGCCCGACATGCCGGATCCGGACCTGCTGATCCGCACGTCGGGCGAGCTCCGCATCTCGAACTTCCTGCTCTGGCAGCTCGCGTACGCCGAGCTCGTCTTCGTCGACCGCCTCTGGCCGGACTTCGGCGAGGCGGATCTCCGGTCTGCCCTGGAGGACTATGCGCGCCGCCGCCGCCGCTTCGGCGGCCGATAGGAGCGAGAGGAGCCCGCGGCTGAGCGCGTTCTGGTCGCGCATCGTCGTCGCGGTCGGCCTGCTCCCCGTCGTCCTCGGTCTCGTCTGGCTCGGCGGCTGGTGGATGGTGGCGCTCGGCGCCGTCGCCGGCACGATCGCGCTCCACGAGTACTTCGGGATGATCCGTGAGCTCCGCCCCGTCGCGCTCGCCGGCTTCGCCGGGCTGGGCCTGCTCCTCCTCGGCGTGGAGCTCGGCGGGACCACGTGGATGCTGGGCGGGTTCCTGGCGACGCTCGGACTCGCGTTCGGCCTGTTTCTGGTCGCGCGGACGCGTACCTCGGCGACGATCGCGGTCTCGTCGACGGTCCTCGGCACCGGCTGGATCGGCGTCGGCCTTGCGCACCTGATCCTCCTGCGCGGCCTGCCGGAGCACGGGCAGCTCGCCGCCTTCACGGTCATCATCGCCGTGTTCGCGGCGGACACGGCTGCGTACTTCACAGGCCGTCTCGTCGGGCGGCACCGGATGGCGCCGACCCTCTCGCCGGGGAAGACGTGGGAGGGCTTCGTCGCCGGGACGGCCACGGCCGTCTTCGTCGCCTTCGTGGCGCTCTACCGGACGGGCTTCGTCGACGGCTGGCGCTCGATCGCGCTCGGCTTCGTCATCGCGCTCGCTGCTGCCCTCGGTGACCTCTTCGAGTCGGCGCTCAAGCGAGACATGCACGTGAAGGACAGCGGCTCGCTCCTCGCCGGCCACGGCGGGATGCTCGACCGGATCGATGCCCTCCTCTTCGCCGGGATCGCGTCGTACTACGCGATCCTCACGCTCCAATGACGATCGCGTACGAGACGCACGGCGACGGGCCGGCGGTCCTGCTCGTGCACGAGGGGGTCGCCGACCGGAGGATGTGGCGCGGCCAGGTGCCGGTGCTCGCGCGCGACCACCGCGTCGTCGCAGTCGACCTCCGAGGCTTCGGCGAGACCCCGAACGCGAGCGGGCCGTTCTCGAACGCCGAGGATCTCCGCGAGGTGCTCGACGAGCTCGGGGTCGAGCGGGCGACGGTCGTCGGCGGCTCGTTCGGCGCGAAGGTCGCGCTCGCCTTCGCCGTCATGCACCCCGAGCGCGTGGAGCGGCTGGTCCTCTGCCCGCCCGTGCTGCCGGACTGGGAGTGGTCGGAGCACGTCCGGCGCGGATGGCAGGAGGAGGAAGAGGCCTTCGAGGCAGGCGACCTCGACCGCGCGACGGAGGTGAGCCTCGCGCTCTGGGTCGACGGGCCGAACCGCGGCCCGGACGCCGTCGATCCCGAGGTCCGGGAGCTCGTGCGGACGATGCAGCGGCACGTGTACGAGCTCCCCGAGCCCGACCCGCCGCCCGAGCCGGCACCCGAGCCGTCCATCCGGCTCGCCGATCTCCGCGTGCCGACGCTGGTCGTCGTCGGCGACGAGGACGTCGAGGACTTCCTGGCCATGGCCGACGCGGCCGCGGCCGGCATCCCCGGCGCGCGGAAGGTCGTGATCGAGGGCGCTGCCCACGTGATTGCCCTCGAAAAGCCGGAGGAGTTCAACGCCGTGCTACTGGCGTTCCTCGAGGACTCCCCCGGCCTAGACTGAGCGCGTGAAGCGGATCGCCCTGCTCGGGGCCACCGGCTCGATCGGGCGGCAGGCGCTCGAGATCGTCGAGGCGCAACCCGGGCTCGAGCTCGTCGCCGCGGCGTCGGGGTCGCAGCCGATCGACGGGCTCGCGCCGCTCACGCAGGTCGGCGGCGACCTCACGGAGCTCCTCGAGCGCGCCCAGCCGGACCTCGTCGTGAACGCGGTCATGGGCTTCGCGGGCCTTCGAGCGACGTTCTGGTGCCTCGAGCACGGCGTCGACCTCGCCCTTGCGAACAAGGAGAGCCTCGTCGCGGGCGGCGGCCTCGCGACGCAGGCCCACGCCCGCGGCGGCGGGCTCCTGCTCCCGGTCGACAGCGAGCACAGCGCGCTCCACCAGTGCCTCGAGGGCCGCGCCGCCGAGTCCGTCGACTCCGTCGTCCTCACCGCGTCCGGCGGCCCGTTCCGCGGTCGCACCCGCGAGGAGCTCGCGGACGTCACGCCGGAGGAGGCGCTCGCACATCCGACGTGGAACATGGGCCGAAAGATCACCGTGGACTCCGCCACGCTCGCGAACAAGGGACTCGAGCTGATCGAAGCGCACTTCCTCTTCGACCTCCCGTACGACTGGATCGAGGTCGCGATCCACCCGACCTCCGTCGTCCACGCGCTCGTCCGCTTCCGCGACGGCGCGGCCCTCGCGCACCTCGGCTACCCGGACATGCGCGTGCCGATCTCGTACGCGCTCACGTACCCGGAGCGGGCCGCGACGCCGATCCCGCCCCTCGACCTCGCCTCCGGCCTGACGCTCGAGTTCTCCGCCCCCGACCTCGACACGTTCCCGCTCCTCGCGCTCGCGCGCGAGGCCGGCGTGCGCGGCGGCACCTATCCCTGCGCCTACAACGCGGCGAACGAGGTCGCCGTGGCCGCCTTCCTCGACGGCCGGCTGCCGTTCCTCGGCATCGCCGAGGTCGTCGAGGAGGCGCTCGCCGCTGCCGACGGCGCACCCGCGCGCGACCTGGACGAGCTCGAAGAGGCCGACGCCGCCGCGCGCCGCGTCGCCGAGCAGGAGCTTCAGCCCGCATGAGCACGCTGATCGCGATCCTCGGCCTCGGCTTCCTGATCCTCATCCACGAGGCCGGCCACTTCTTCGTCGCGCGTGCCGTGGGCATGCGGCCGCGGAAGTTCTACGTCGGCTTCCCGCCGGCGCTCGTGAAGACGCGCCGCAACGGGATCGAGTACGGGCTCGGGTCGATCCCGCTCGGCGGCTACGTGAAGATCCCGGGGATGCACCGTCCGGCGCCGTCGGACGTCGACGTCTACTTCGGCCGGGCGATCTCGGAGCGGCCGCAGCTTTTCGCGCTCACGACCGCGCTCCGGCGGCGGCTCGAGAACGGCGAGATGGCCGGGGCCCGAAGCGAGCTCGAGGCGCTCCGGCCGGAGCTCGCCGCCGCCACGCTCTCGCCCGGCGCGCGTCGCAGCGCCGACCGCGGACTCCAGGAGCTCGAGGACGCCCTCGGCAAGGAGGCCTACTGGCGGCAGCGGACGTGGCGCAAGGTGGCGGTGATCGCGGCCGGGCCGGGGACGAACCTCGCCCTCGCAGTCGTCCTCTTCGCGATCCTCTCCGGAATCGCGGGCGGCCGTGTGACGGCCACGGTCGACCAGGTGCAGTCCGGCCGGCCGGCGGCGGAGATCGGTCTGCGGCCGGGGGACAGGATCGTGCGCATCGACAACCGCCGCGTCACGCCGACGGAGATCCGCGACCGCATCACTGCCTCCGGCGGCAAGCCGCTCGACCTCGTCGTCCGGCGCGACGGCCGGCGCGTGGCGCTCGGCCCGGTCACGCCGGTGCAGATCGACGGCGCGTACCGGCTCGGCTTCGTCCTGCGCGCCTCGGGGCTGTCGCCGCCCGCCGCGCTGTGGCAGTCGCTGAAGGTGACGGGCGAGGCCACGAAGCAGACCGCTGCGTTCCTGCCGAAGCTCGTCCACCGCAAGGAGCGGAAGGAGATCACGACGCCGGTCGGGATCGTCCAGGGCTCCTCGCAGGCGCTGCACGCCGGCTTCCAGACCTACCTGTGGCTGCTCGGCTTCCTCAGCCTCTCGCTCGCGCTGCTCAACCTGCTCCCGCTGCTGCCGCTCGACGGCGGGCACATCGCCTTCTCGCTCGTCGAGGGCGTGCGCGGGCGCGCCGTCGGCCGGGAGGTGTACGAGCGCGTGTCCGTGGTGGGGATCGCGCTCGTGCTGATGCTGTACTTCATCGGCCTCTCCAACGACGTCGGCCGCCTCGGCGGCGGCTGAGGCGCCGCTTGCGGTGCCGTCATCAGGACGGGCGGGTCCCCCGCCCGTCCGTCTGAAATGACCGGTCGGCACGATCGTCGGCAATCCGGACGCCGGCTGATCTAGGCTCCGGTCGGGTCGATCAAAGGAGGGAACATGAGGCGGGCACTCATCCCGTGGCTCCTGCTCGGGCTGGCGCTGGTCGCGATCGTCGTGCCGATGGCGCAGGGCACGTCGTCGGCGAAGGATCCGCGCGTCGCGGGCCTGATCAAGAAGGTGAACGTGCTCCAGAAGCGGGTCGCCGCGCTGACCGTGAAGTCGAACTGCATCGGCGCCCAGGGCGTCGTCTTGCGCGGCACGCCCGCGAGCCAGGACGGCTACGTCTACAAGCGCGCGGCCGATCCGGCTCCGCAGTGGCTGTACACGGCGCTCGACGCGCCCGCGACCGGTGAGACTCCCTCGGCGCTCTTCGCGACCGTGAACGCGTCGTGCGTGACGCCGAGCCCCGGGCTCTACCGGGCCGGCGGGCCGCTCGTCGGGCAGTCGACGCGTTCGAGCCGCTAACCCGTCTCTACAATCGAGCCCGGATGGCGAGTGAGCGGCAGATCCGGGTCGGCAACGTCGCGATCGGCGGCGGCGCGCCGGTCGTCGTGCAGTCGATGACGCTCACCATGACGCACGACGTCGAGGCGACGACGGCGCAGATCGCGGCGCTCGCCTCGGCCGGCTGCGAGATCGTCCGCTGTGCGGTTCCGAAGATCGAGGACGCGGAGGCGCTGCGCATGATCGTGCGGCTCTCGCCGATCCCGGTCGTCGCCGACATCCACTTCAACGCGAGCCTCGCCCTCCGGGCGATCGACTCGGGCGTGGCCGCCGTCCGGATCAATCCGGGGAACATCGGCGGCCCGGAGAAGGTCGAGCAGGTGGTGCGGGCGGCGAAGCAGGCCGGCATCCCGATGCGGATCGGCGCCAACGCCGGCTCGCTGCCGCAGCACCTCCAGGAGCTCGCGCGCCGCGACACCGCCGAGGCGCTCGTCATCGAGGCGCTCGAGCAGGTCGAGCTGCTCGAGAGGCTCGACTTCCGCGACTTCAAGATCTCCGTCAAGGCGAGCCACGTGCCGACGATGATCCGCGCCTACCGGATGCTCTCCGAGAAGGTGCCATACCCGCTCCACCTAGGGGTCACCGAGGCGGGGACGCCGTTCGCGGGCTCGATCAAGTCCGCCGTCGGGATGGGCGCGCTGCTCATGGACGGGATCGGCGACACAATTCGCGTCTCGCTCACCGCCGACCCCGTCAAGGAGGTCGAGGTCGCCTGGGAGATCCTCAAGGCGCTCGGCCTGCGCGAGCGCGGGCCGGTGATGATCGCGTGCCCGAGCTGCGGCCGGGACAACGTCGGCGTCGAGAAGCTCGCCGTCAAGGTCGAGGAGCGGCTGCGCGCCTACCCGCAGGCCTTCGAGGTGGCCGTGATGGGCTGCGCCGTCAACGGGCCCGGCGAGGCGGGCGACGCCGACTTCGGGATCGCGGGCGGCCGCGACGTCGGCTTCGTCTACGCCCACGGCCGCGTGCTGAAGAAGGTGTCGTCGGACATCCTGATCGACGAGCTCTTCCACGAGATCGACCGCTGGATCGAGGGCGGCATGCACCGCCCGAAGCGGCTCAAGATGGCCAAGCCTGCGGCCTTGGCGATGGCCGAGGCCTCGCTGATCCCGCTCGAATAGTCTCCGGCGACAACATGATCGCCCGGGCCTCCAAGCTCTTCCTCCCGACGCTGCGCGACGACCCCGCCGACGCGGAGGCGGCGAGCCACAAGCTGCTCGTGCGCGGCGGGTTCGTCCGGCAGCTCGCGACAGGGCTCTGGAGCTTCACGCCGCTCGGCTGGCGCGTGCACCGGAAGATCGAGCAGATCATCCGCGAGGAGCTCGACGCGTTCGGCGCGCAGGAGTGGCTTGCGCCCGTTTTGACGCCGATCGAGCTGTGGGAGACGACCGGCCGCGCCGGGATCCCGGAGCTCTTCCGCCTAGAGGACCGCACCGGGCGCAGGTACATCCTGCCGCTGACGCACGAGGAGACGTTCGCGTCCCACGCGCGCGAGATCCGCAGCTACAGGGAGCTCCCGCAGTGGTGGTACCACTTCCAGACGAAGGACCGCGACGAGCCGCGGCCGCGCGGCGGCCTCCTTCGCGTCCGCGAGTTCATCATGAAGGACTCGTACTCGTTCGATCGCGACGAGGCGGGGCTCGAGCAGAGCTTCCGGCTGCACGAGCAGGCGTACCACCGGATCTTCGAGCGCTGCGGGCTCGAGACGTACCTCGTCCAGGCGGAGTCCGGGATCATGGGCGGCAGCGGCTCGATGGACTTCCTCGCACCGGCCGCCTCCGGCGAGAACACGCTCGTCACGTGCGAGAACGGCGACTTCGCCGCGGACATCGAGGTTGCGTCGACGGTGCCGCGGCCGCCGGCGTTTCCGGAGCGCCTCGACGCCCCGCAGGAGGTCGAGACACCCGGCGCGACCACCATCGATGACCTCGCGAGGTTCCTCGACGTCGATCCCGCGGCGACGTCCAAGGCGATGCCGGTCGTGAAGGCGGATGGAACGCTCGTGCTCGGGCTGCTGCGCGGCGACGACCGGCTCGAGGAGATGAAGATGCTGACCGCGCTCGGCTCCGACTTCCGTCCGGCGACCGAGGACGAGATTCGCGCCGCGTTCGGCGCCGATCCGGGCTCGCTCGGGCCGATCGGCTTCGACGGTGAGGTGATCGCGGACAACGCGCTCCGCGAGGGCCAATTCGTCGCGGGGGCGAACCGCACCGGGTGGCATCTCCGCGGCGTCGAGGCGGGCCGTGACTACCAGCCGCGCTTCGCGGACATGCGGCAGTCGCAGGAGGGGGATTCTTGTCCGAGCTGTGGGGGAAGGCTGCGCTTCCAGGTGGCGATCGAGGTCGGACACATCTTCAAGCTCGAGACGAGGTACTCAGGCCCGCTCGAGGCACGCTTCCTCGACGAGGACGGGACCGAGAAGACGGTCCTGATGGGCTCGTACGGGATCGGGCCGGGGCGCGTGATGGCCGCGATCGTCGAGCAGCACCACGACGAGCTGGGAATCCGATGGCCCGCTTCCGTCGCGCCTTACGACGTGCACGTCGTCGCGCTGCCGGGAGCGGAGGAGATCGCCGAGCGGGCGGCGGAGCGGCTGGACGGGGCCGGCAAGGCCGTGCTGCTGGACGAGCGCGACGCGCGGGCAGGCGAGAAGTTCGCCGACGCCGACCTGATCGGGATTCCCGTGCGCGTGACCGTCGGCCGGAAGAGCCTCGAGGACGGCGCCGTCGACATCCGTGACCGCGAGACCGGCGAGGATCGGCGCGTGGCCGTGGAGGAGCTCTAGTGCGCCGCCGCCGGTTCAGCGTGGAGCCGTTCGGCGCGACTGTCGAGCGGCTGATGGGCGAGAACCGCATCACCTACCGCGCCCTCGCGGACAAGACGAACCTCTCGGCGGGCTACCTGAACCACCTCGTGCACGGCAACCGCCCGGTGCCTTCGAACGACTTGGTGCAGAATCTGGCCGCCGCGCTCGGCGTGGAGCCGGAGCACTTCCGCGAATACCGCCTGCGGGTGATTACGGAGCGGCTGGAGTCGATGCCGGAGATGATCGACCGCTTGTACAAGCGGCTCGGCTAGCCGCACGCGACGTGCGGTATCGTGGCCCGCGACGGGGCGTGGCGCAGCCTGGTTAGCGCGCTAGTCTGGGGGACTAGAGGTCCCCGGTTCAAATCCGGGCGCCCCGACTCTCGATCGCCGGTTTCGGCTCAATGCGGAGGGGCCGGCCTCTCCCTTGAACGTCAACGCGGCCCCCCCGCGGGAGCGCGACGCTTCAGGACGCTGGCCGCTCCAACGGCCCCGATCGCCGCGCTCTCTAGGACAGACACCGCGGGACCGGCGGACTGTCGCCGAGGCGGCGGATCTTTACGGAATGCCAACAGATGCGGGCGCTACTCGGCCGGCCAGATGATGCTCGCCATGTACGGCAGGCCGGCGGTCTTCGTCGAGAACGTCAGGTACTCGAGCTCCGCCGTCCCGCCGTCGAAGCGCTCGAACTCGACGCGCCCGCGGCCGCCGTGGCCCCGCACCACCTCCTGGACGAGCTCCTCGCCCTGCACCGTGCGCGAGCCGACCTCCGAGCCGAGGAGCTGCTCGAGCGTGCAGCCGAGGAGCGCGCACGCCGCGGCGTTCGCGGCGATGTAGTGCCGGTCGTCGTCCCAGACGACGAAGCCGACCTCGGCCGTCTGGATCGCCTCGGCGAGGAGCGTCGCCTGCACGTGCGGCGCGATCAAGAGCCGCGTCGACTCGCTCTCCACCGGCCGACGATACACCGGCCGCGCGCGAAGGCCGAAGCTACCGGCCGAGCGTGCCGCGAATCGCGCCGGCCGGGAACTCGCGCGTCGTGACGTTCAGGAAGTAGGCCGCCGGGCGCGCGAGGATCGAGCGCACGAGCGCGCGGCTCACGTTCGGGCAGCCGCTCGACACGCCGGTTGTGGCGTCCGGCGCGCGGAGCCCGACGACTGTCTTCCCCGTCGAGACGAGCTGGATGCGCGCCGCCGTCGCCGGCAGCTCGATCCTGCTCACCGTGAGCTGGTAGCAGAGCTGCCCGAGGCCCGGAAGCGATCGGACGGAGGCGATACCGAGCCCGTCCGGATCGCCGGAGGCCTCGTCGGCGCCGCTCAGGTTCGCCGCCAGCGCCCGCCCGCCGGTCGTCGGCGTGACGGGAGCCTTGGGACACGTGCGCGGAGCGGGGACGATGTCGGCGTGACGGGCGAGATGCGCGCGAAGCTGCATCCGCGTCCGGACGACGACGCGGAGGTACGGCCGGGCGTCCGACCTCGTCCGCTGGCAGACCGTCACCCTCAGCGCTTCTCGATGGGTCGCAGCCTCGACGGCGCCGGCCGTGAGGGCGCAAAGGACGAGCGCGACAGCCGCGATTCGGAACACGGGCTACAGTGTGCCCGCCGCTCTCCGGCCCTGCTGGACATCGGCGGTAGTACGACTTACGATTCACATTCGCAACGCTTGGGGGAGCGGGGAGTCGCCGAATGAATTCCAGGAGAAAGATGGTCGTGCTGCGGCGCGCGGGCGTCGTCGGGGTCCTGGCCCTCGCGAGCCTCGTTCCCGCAGGAGCCCATTCCGCTCCGCCTCCGCTTCGCATCTCCGACCCCACCGTGGAGGCGACCGGGCCGGACGGCGCGGACGCGACCTACCAGGTCAAGGCCTTCGACCCGACGAGCGGAAACCCGCTCAGCGCGACCTGCGACCCGCCGGCGGGAGCAGGCGGGAGCGGCGACTTCTCCGTCACGGGCCACTTCCCGCTCGGACAGACGACTGTCACCTGTAACGCGACGACGGAGAGCCAGACCCCGGTGCAGGCGACCGGGACGGTGACGGTGCGGGACACGACGCCGCCGGCCGTCACGGCACCCGCGAACGTCACGACCTCGACGGACAACCCCGGCGGGACGGTGGTGACCTACGGCGCCGCGAGCGCGAGCGACATCGTGGACGGCTCGCTCACGCCGACGTGCAGCCCGGCGTCCGGCAGCAACTTCCCCGTCGGCACGACGACCGTCACGTGCACGGCGACGGACTCGCACGGGAACACCGGCTCCGCCTCCTTCACGGTCACCGTGAGCCTCGAAGACACGGTCCCGCCGGTCGTGACCGTCCCGGGCGACTTCACGGTCCAGACGGGATCGAGCTCCGGCACGACGGTGACGTTCTCGGCGAGCGCGACCGACGACAGGGACGGGGCGCTCACCCCGACGTGCAGCCCGGCGTCCGGGAGCACGTTCCCGGTCGGGACGACGCAGGTGACCTGCACCGCGACCGACTCGCACGGCAACACGGGGAGCGCGAGCTTCCACGTGACCGTCGTCGCCGACACGACACCGCCCGTGATCAACGTGCCGAGCGACATGTCGGTGAACTCGCCGAACCCGGCGGGCGCCACGGTCACCTACACGGCGAGCGCGAGCGACAACTTCGACGGGGCGATCTCGCCGACCTGCACGCCCGCGTCAGGCGCGGTGTTCCCGATCGGCGCGACCACCGTGACCTGCACCGCACAGGACGCCCACGGAAACTCGAGCCAGGCGAGCTTCAAGGTCACGGTCGTGCTCGTCGACGGCGCGCCGCCCGCGTTCGCCAACGTGCCGTCCACCGTGACGCGAGAGGCCGACGGGCCGACGGGCTCGGTCGTGACGTACACCCTGCCGACCGCGGTCGACAACGTCGACGGCCCGGTTCCGGTGACGTGCTCGCCGCTCTCCGGGAAGCGCTTCCCGCTCGGCGTCACGAGGGTTCAGTGCAGCGCAACGGACGCCCACGCCAACATCGGGACCGCCGCCTTCGACGTGAAGGTCGTCGACACGGCGCCGCCGCGGCTGCTCCTGCCGCCGGACGGGGCGGTGTACGCGACGAGCCCGGGCGGCATCCCGCGTGACGATCCCGTCGTGCAGTCGTTCCTGAACGCGGCCGGCGCGACCGATCTCGTCGACGAGCACCCGTCGGTGACGAACGACGCGCCGCAGACGCTCCCGGTCGGGAACGACACGGTCACCTTCGTGGCGAGGGACGCGAGCGGCAACTCGACGACCGGGAGGGCCGTCCTGAACGTGAAGCCGCAGCCGCCGCCCGGAACGCCGCAGCTTCCGCCGACGGTCGTCGACCGCACGCCTCCGGGTGACGTGACCGGCGTGAGCGTGAAGGTCGGCAACCGGCTCGTCCGCATCCGGTGGAAGAACCCGACGGACAAGGACTTGGCGTACGTCCAGATCACGCGGTCGCTGCCCACACCCGGCGCCGAGCTGACCACGGTGTACAAGGGCAAGGGGGTCCAGCTCGTCGACCGCAAGGTCACGAACGGCATCTCGTACCGATACCTCCTCCTCGCGTTCGACCAGACCGGGAACGCCTCCGGCGGCGTCGCGGTCGCGGCCACGCCGCACCGTCAGCTCCTGACCGCCCCGCCCGACGGCGCGAAGGTGAAGAAGCCGCCGAAGCTCGTGTGGATCGGCAAGGCGAGCTTCTTCAACGTCCAGCTCTACCGTGGCAAGACGAAGGTGTTGAGCACCTGGCCGACGAAGAGCACGTACGTGCTCAAGAAGACCTGGAAGTACGACAAGCGCCGGTACCGGATGAGCCGGGGCGTCTACCGCTGGTACGTGTGGCCCGCCTTCGGCACGCGCAGCAGGCCGGAGTACGGAGGGCTCCTCGGCACGAGCGCCTTCACCTATGCGCCGTAGGGTGCGCCGGCCGGCGGTGGCGCTGGCGGCGGCCGTCATGGCCGTCGGCGGCTTCGCGGCCGCGGGCGCGCTCGCCGGAATCCGCGGCGTCGACTCGCTCCTGACGACGACGATCACGCCGCAGCCGCCGCCGCAGACGACGGCGCCCAAGCCGGATCCTCCGCCGCCGAAGCCGAAGCCGCCGCCTCCGCCTCCGCCGGCCAAGCCGCGGCACGTGAAGAAGCACGCAAAGAAGCCGCGTCATCGGCGCCCGGTCGTCGCCGCGCCGGTGCCGTGGAGCCGCGGCTCCGGCGGCCCGCCGCGCGCCGCCGACTGGATC
>Ga0268251_10000028_pt1 | contig 157017 bp, 162 predicted proteins | sample AgamicAsMae_FD_200527 | JGI IMG/M metagenome (GOLD analysis project Ga0268251, IMG submission 200527) | Agave microbial communities from Guanajuato, Mexico - As.Ma.e (v2) (version 2) | ecosystem: Host-associated > Plants > Phyllosphere > Phylloplane/Leaf | place: Guanajuato, Mexico... | reverse complement strand
CCCCACCCACGGGGAATGAGCACGGTAGCGCCCGGAGCTGCACGTGTCTGCGCCGGAAGCGAGCCAACTCCGTCACGCGCCGACCAGCGCGGCGAGCTCCGCGGCCAGCGCGGCCGGGTCGTCGCCGCTTCGCCGCTGGATCCACCGCCCGTCCTCGTCCGCCACGAGCGCCGTCAGCGTCTCCCCGTCGTGGTGGGCCGCCACCGGTGCGAGGCAGCCGCCGCCGATCTCCGCCACGCACGCGCGCTCTGCCTCCACGCGGCGCCGCGTCTCGGCGTCGTCGGCCGCCCCCACCAGCTCCTCCTCGCCCGCCCGCACCTGCAGCGCGACGGCCCCCTGACCCGCCTCCGGCAGGACGTCCGCCGGATCGAACCGAAGGCCGATCTCCCCGCCGAGGCTCAGGCGGTCGAGCCCGCACGCCGCCAGGACCACCGCGTCAAGCCGTCGCTCGCGCCGCTTCCGCAGCCGCGTCTCAACATTTCCCCGCAACGGCTCGACGAGCAGCCCCGGCTCGAGCGACAGCAGCTGCGCCCGCCGCCGCACCGACGCCGTGCCCACGCGCATGCCGGGCCGTAACGACTCCGCCCCACAAAGCGCGTCGCGCGGGTCGTCCCGCGGCAGGTACGCGCCCACGGTCAGCCCGGCCGTGTCCGAAGAAGTCATGTCCTTCGCCGAGTGGACGGCGACGTCGATGCGGCCCTCGAGGAGCGCCTCCTCGATTTCCTTGACGAAGACGCCGCGCGCCCCGATCTCGCCGAAGGGCCGCGAGCGATCGCGATCCCCGACGGTTGTGATCGGCACCAGCGCGACCTGCACGCCCGGCTCCCGCAGCCGCTCCGCCGCGAGCTCGGCCTGCGCGAGGGCGAGCCTACTGCCGCGCGAGCCGACCCGGAGCAGCACGGCAGACGACGCGCCCGCGCCGCGTCTGGCCGCACACGACGGCGCCGAGCGGGCGGACGCGAACGAAGGCCGTGGGCGCCTGGATCGGAAGCGGCCGGCCGGTCAGCCGGCGCGAGGCGACGTTCAGCGGTCGTCCTCCCCGAGCCCGAACAGGTGCCTCACGGTTTCAGCATAGAGCACCCCATCGGCTGCCGCGGCCGCCTGCTTCATGCGCACGGTCGGCAGGTGGAGCAGCTTGTTCACGATCTGCGCGGTGACCGACTCGACCGTCCGCCGCTCGCCCTCTGTCAGCCGTCCGAGCCGCGCCTCGGCCTTCGCGAGCTCCGCCGCGCGGATCTCCTCCGCCCGCGCGCGGAGCGACGCGATCGCCGGCACGACGTCGAGCGAGGCCTGCCACTCGCGGAAGCGCGCGGCCTCGGCGGCGACGATCCCCTCGGCGCGCTCGGCCTCCCGCCGGCGGCCCGCCAGCGTCTCGGTCACGACCGCCTCGAGGTCGTCGAGGTCGTAGAGGTAGCACCCGTCAAGCGAGGCAATCTCGGGGTCGAGGTCGCGCGGCACGGCCAGGTCGACGAACAGGAGCGGCCTGCCGCGGCGACCTCGCAGCGCCGCCGCCACGTCCTCCCGCCGCAGGACGAACCCGGGCGCGCTCGTCGACGCGACGACGACGTCCGCGGCTCCGAGCACTTCACCGGTCCGCTCGAGCGGCAGCGCCTCCGCGCCCAGCCGCTCCGCAAGCGTGCTCGCCCGGTCTGCGCTCCGGTTCGCGACGACGGCGATCCGCGCGCCCCGCGTGAGCAGGTTGCGCGCGGCGAGGTCGCTGACCTTCCCCGCGCCGAGCAGCACGATCGTCCGCCCGTCGAGGTCGCCGAAGACCTGCTCCGCGAGCGCGGCCGCCGCGGACGAGACCGAGGCCGGGCTCTCGCCGATCGCCGTCTGCGCGCGTGCCTTCCGGCCCGCGTGCAGCGCCTGCCGGAAGAGCCGGTCGAGGAACGGCCCGGCTGCACCGATCTCGTACGCCGTCCGCACCTGGCCGAGGATCTCGCCCTCGCCGGGCACCATCGAGTCGAGCCCGGCCGCAACGCGGAACAGGTGCAGCGCCGCCGCCTCGTCGCGGAGCCGGTAGAGCGCGTCGCCGACGGCCTCGAGCCTCGCCTCGGCGATCGCCTCGGCCGCGTCCGGATCGTCGGTCGCGAGATAGAGCTCCGTCCGGTTGCAGGTCGACAGGCAGACGCACTCGAGCCCCGACTCCGCCAGCTCCCGGGTCAGCGCCGCCGCGGCGTCCCGCGGGAAGGCGACCCGCTCCCGGAGCTCGACGGGGGCGAGGTGGTGCGAGGTGCCGACGAGGACGAGCTTCACGAGAAGTGGGCGATCGGGAGCGTGGCGACGACGAGCGTGAGCGCGACGAGGGCGAGCGAGGCGGAGCGCCGCCCGCGCCAGCCCGCCCAGTAGCGCAGGAGGAGAAAGGCGCAGTACACCCCCCAGGTCACAAGCGTGACGGCTACGACGGCGGAGAAGTCCCCGCCCGACTGCACGAGCCGGCCGATCCCGACCCCGATCCCGAGCGTGAGGATCGGCAGCGCGACCGCGATCGTGCGCGCGGCCAGCTCGTCGAGGGCAGAGAGCGACGGCACGCGGACGCGGAGGATGCCGCGCTCGCGCCGCTTCAGGCGCCGCTCCTGCCAGAGGTAGAGCGCGGCGAGCGCGGCGGCGAGCGTGAAGCCCGCGAAGGCGGCGAGGACGAGCCCGACGTGGAGGGCGAGGAAGAGGCTGCCGTAGTCGGCGTGTCTCGTCGCGCCGGTGCCGCCGCCTGCGTACGCGATCGCGAGGAGCGCCGCGGCTGGCGGGATCACCGCGAGCCCGAGTAGGCGGAAGCGCGCGCGGCAGCCCCAGATCAGGTAAGCGCCGACGATGAGCCAGACGAAGAGGTTGAGCGCGCCGCCCCAGCTCGTCCACGCAAACCCCTCCGAGCGGAAGGCTTGGACGGCGAGCAGCGCGGTCTGCGCGAGCCAGCCGAGCCGCACCCCCCAGGTCGCGAAGCGGCCGGCGAGCCCCGGCCGCCGCGCCTCGCCGACGAAGGCGACAGCCGCCTCCCCGTAGGCGAGGAGCGCTGGCCAGAACAGCAGCTCAACCAACGGGCGCCGCCTCCCGCACGCGCCGCGCCCGCGCGAGCTCGGTCAGCTCGGCGACCTCCCGCTCCAGGCGCACCAGCTTCAGCGAGATGATCAGCACGTAGGCGAGCACGGTCGCGAACACGACCAGGTACGCCGCGGCCACGTACTTCTCGGCCGCGGTCACGCGAGCAGCTCCCGCAGCTCCCGCAGGCGGGAGTCGAGCCGCTTGCCCGCCAACTCGACGTGGTAGAGCGTCCCCACGAGCAGGAGCATCGCCGCCCACGAGACGCAGAAGGTGGCGAACATCCGCCCGGACATCTGCGGCCCGGCCGACGTGAAGACGGTCGGGTGGATGAAGTCGTTCGCGAGCCGGATGGCGAGGAAGCTCACCGGGATCAGCGCGACGCCGAAGAGTGCGTACACCGCCGACAGGTTCGCGCGGCGCGGGCCGGGCTCGACCGAGAAGCGGAGCATGAAGTAGGCGGCGTAGAAGAGGAACAGGACGAGGAAGAGGACGAGCTGGTTCGAGCTCCACGCCCACCAGACGCCCCACGAGATCTTCGCCCAGATCGACCCCGTCACCAGGGTCAGGGCTCCGAAGATCACGCCCTGGTGGATGGCGACGTAGCTCTCGAGGTCGGCGCCCGGGCGGCGTTGCCACAGGTGGAGGAGCCCCTTCCAGGCGCCCCAGCCGAAGCAGACGTACGCGGTCAGCGCGATCGGGACGTGGAAGTAGAAGATCTTCTGCGAGAGGCCCTGGTCGGCGTCCTCGGGTGCGAAGAAGGCGATCAGCGCGATCGCCGCGACCATGGCCGCGAGCGCCGCTCCGGCGAGCAACGGGACGCGGCTATTCGGTGACGACGTACTCAAAAGAAGCCCAGCAAATGATCGCAAAGATGGCGTCGTAGAGAACGAGGAGCTCGACGTAGCGGCCGCCGCCCGCGACGCTCGCCCCAACCCCGCCGATCACGATCGGAATCGCGAGCGGCAGGAAGAGCAGGGGGAGCAGGAGCTCGCGCGCGCGACTCGCAGCGGCCATGCCCGCAAGGAGCGTGCCCACGGTGCAGATCCCGAGGTCGGCGAGCGCGACGCCGAGCACAGTGCGGCCGTCGATCCCGGGATCGAAGAAGAGTGCGAAGGCCGGGAGCGCGACCGCCTCGGCCGCGATGAGGAAAACGAGCATCGCGATCGCCTTCCCGAGCCAGATCGCGCTCCGGTCAGAGGGCGCGAGCACGAGCCCGTCGAGCACCTCGCCCTCCCGCTCGGCGGCGAAGGCCCGGGTGAGCCCCAAGAGCGCAGTGAAGACGAGCGCCACCCAGAGCAGGCCGAACGCGGCGAGCCGCGAGCCGCCCTGGGGGAGCGTGAAGTGGAAGACGACGAGCGTGGAGATCACGAAGAGCAGCATCGCGGGCAGCGTGTCGCGGGCGCGGAGCTCGAGCCGCAGGTCCTTGCGCGCGAGCGCGGCGACGTCGGCGAGGTAGGTCATCGGGCGAGCGCCGTCTGCGCGGTGGCGAGGCCCGCGAGCCGGGCAGGCGCGTGCGTCGCGACGAGGAAGGTGCCGCGCTCACGCCGCTCGGCGAGCTCGCGGTCGAGGAGCTCGGCGCCCTCGGCGTCCAGGGCCGTGAAGGGCTCGTCCAGGACGTACAGGTCCGGTTCGTGCAGGAAGGCCCGGCAGAGCGCGAGCCGCTGGAGCATTCCGCGGGAGAACGAGCCGACCCGCTGGCGCCGCGCCTCCCACAGCCGGAACCGCTCGAGCAGCATCCCGATCCGCTCGCGCCGCTCGGGCACGCGGTAGAGGCGGCCGTAGAGATCGAGGTTCTCGAGCGCCGTCAGTTCGCGGTAGACGAGCGGCTCGTGGGCGAGGAAGCCGAGCCGGCCGCGCGGCACGCCGACCTCGAGCTCGCCCGCGGTCGGCTGCGCCAGGCCGACGACGAGGCGCAGGAGCGTCGTCTTGCCGGAGCCGTTCGCCCCGGTGACGACGACGAAGCCGCTCCGCGGGACCTCGAGGTCGATCCCGCGCAGGACGCGCTTGTCGCCGTAGCGCTTCTCCAGCGCGTGGGCGTGGATCACGCTGCCGCCTCGGCGAGGACGAAGGCGAAGAAGACGACGCTGATGATCCCGTTCACGGTGAAGAACGCCGCGTCGAGCCGGCGCAGGTCGCCGGGCCGGACGAGCGAGTGCTCGTAGAGGAAGAGCGCGCAGACGACGCCGAGGCCGATCCAGTACGCGACGCCGAGGTGCAGGCCCGCGCCGACGACGCCGAGCAGGACGACCGTCGCGAGGTGCGCGAGCCGCGCGCCGTGGAAGACTCCGCGGTCGCCGAAACGGACGGCGACGGAGTGCAGCCCCTGCTCGCGGTCGACCTTCGTGTCGAAGAGCGAGTAGAAGAGGTCGAATCCCGCCACCCAGAGCGCGACCGCCACCCCGAGCGCCCACGCAGGCCAGGGCAAGTGGCCGGTGATCGCGACCCAGGCGCCCACCGGCGCCAGCCCGTCGACTGCGCCGAGCCAGAGGTGGCAGAGCCACGTGAAGCGCTTCAGGTACGGGTAGACCACGAAGGCGACGACCGGGATCGGCCACAGCCAGCGCACGATCGGGTCAAGCTGGAAGACGGCGAGCAGGAAGAGGCCGAGCGAGAGGAGGCAGAAGACGACCACCTGCCGTGTGGTGAGGAGTCCGGCGGGAAGCTCGCGGCTCGCCGTCCGCGGGTTGCGCGCGTCGATGCGCGCGTCGATCAGGCGGTTGAGCCCCATCGCGAGCGAGCGGGCTCCGACCATTGCGAACGTGATCCAGACGAGGTCGTGCGCGGCCGGGATCCGGCGCACGCAGAGCAGCGCACCGACGTACGCGAACGGGAGCGCGAAGACGGTGTGCTCGATCTTGACGAGCCGCGCGAAGCGGGTCGGAAGCGCAGGCGCGGTCGCGGTCATGTCTGCCGGTGCGCCGTCGGCTCGCCGGCGAGCAGCTCGAGCGCGTGCACGAGCGCCGGCTTCAGGACGGCGTAGCCGTCGCGACAGCCGCCGGGGGAGCCGGGGAGGTTGACGACGAGCGTGCGTCCGCGCACGCCGGCGACCCCGCGCGAGAGCAAGCCGTGCGGCGTCCGCGCGATCGAGTCGGCGCGGATCGCCTCGGCGATCCCGGGCGCGGCGCGCTCGAGCACGGTCATCGTCGCCTCAGGCGTGACGTCGCGAGGGCCGAGACCGGTGCCGCCGGTTGTGAGGAGGAGGTTGGCGCCGGCGTCGGCGATGTCGACGATCGCGTCGGCGATCGCGTCGCGCTCGTCGGGCACCGTGCGGCGGGCGACGTCGTAGCCGTCCGCGGCGAGGAGCTCGTCGAGCACGTCGCCGCTTCGGTCCTCACGCTCGCCGCGCGCGACGCCGTCGGAGACCGTGAGAACGGCGGCTCTCACTCGACCGGCTCTTTCGTCTTCTCTACCAGCTGCACGTCTCCGATGACCATGTCCTTGTCGATTGCCTTCGCCATGTCGTAGACCGTCAGGGCTGCCACCGACGCGGCGACGAGCGCTTCCATCTCGACGCCGGTCTGCGCCGTCGTCTCCGCCGCGGCGGTGATCTCGACCCCGTCGTCGGCGACCTCGAGCCGCACGCCGACGTGCGAGAGCGGAAGCGGGTGACAGAGCGGGACGAGCTCGCTCGTCCGCTTGGCGGCCATGATCCCGGCGACCTGGGCCGTCGCGAGCGCGTCGCCCTTGGGCAGGTCGCGGAGCCGGCGGGCGGTGTCGGCGGCCATGGTCACGCGCGCGCGGGCGAGCGCACGCCGGCGCGAGAGCGGCTTGCCGCCCACGTCGACCATGCGCACCGACCCGGCCTCGTCCACATGCGACAGCTCCCTCACAGCCGTGGCCCGTCCGGCCGAGCACTTGTACCCCCGGGGGACCCCCCGAGGTTTCCCCGCTGGTTCGAGCCTAGCGGGGAAATCCGCACCCGTGGGTGACGGCTTCGGGTCGAAAGACGCGCGTTCACCGGCTCGAAAGGTAGCGCCGCGCGAGGTGCGCCAGGCCGCGGCGATGGCGCCACGCCGCCCGCGCCCGCGCACTCACCCCGTCGCCGTACAGGACGCCGAGCGCGCCGCGGAAGGCCTCAGCGGCCGGTGGCCCGTACGGATACCACCACGGCACCGGCACGCGGCCGCGGTCGGCGTCGACGAACTTCACCTGCGTGCAGGCATACAGCCCGTGCTTCGAGTGCGTCCGCCCGAACCCCGACTCCTTCACCCCACCCCACGAAGCCTGGCCGGCGCCATACGAATAGGCCACGTCGTTCGTCCACACCGAGCCTGCCTCCAGCCGCGCCGCGAGCCGCCGCGCCCGCTGCAGATCCCGCGTCCACACGCTCGCCCCGAGGCCGAACGGGGTCGAGTTCGCGAGCGCCACAGCCTCGTCCTCGTCGACGAACGGCGCCACGGTGACCACCGGCCCGAAGACCTCCTCCCGCTCGAGACGCGCCGACCCGTCGCCGCCGGCCAGCACCGTCGGCTCGTAGAACCAGCCCGGTAGGCCCACCTCGGGCCGACGGCCGCCGCACACCGCCTCCGCGCCGCGCTCCCGCGCCTCGGCGACGAGATCCTCCACCCGCGCGCGCTGGTCTTCCGAGACGAGCGGCCCGAGCTCCGTCGCCGAGTCGTCGCCGCGCCCGAGCCGCAGCTCGCCGGCCCGCCGCGCCAGTGCGCCGACGAACTCCTCGTAGCGCTCACGCGCGACGTAGATCCGCTCGACGCCGGCGCAGACCTGGCCGCAGTTCGAGAAGGCGCCCCAGACCGCCCCCTCGACCGCCCGGCCGAGGTCGGCGTCTCGCAGCACCAGCATCGGATCCTTCCCGCCGAGCTCGAGCGTCACCGGTCTCAGCAGCTCCGCGCACGCGACGCCGATCCGCCGCCCCACCTCCGTCGAGCCCGTGAAGAAGACCTTCGCAATCCCCGGCGCGCGCACGAGCGCGTCGCCCACCTGGTCCCCGGAGCCCTGCGCCGTCTGGACGAGCCCTTCCGGCGCCCCGGCCTCCGCGAACGCGCGCTCGACCCACGCGCCCGAGACCGGCGTCAGCTCCGAGGGCTTCACGACGACCGAGTTTCCAGCCGCGACCGCCGCCACGGCCTGCGTGAACGGAATCGCGAGCGGGAAGTTCCAGGGCGAGATCACCGCCACCGCGCCGAGCGGCTCGTACACCAGGAACCCGCGCTTGTGCTTCAGGTAGAGCTGCGGAAACGGCGCCCGCTCCACTCGCAGCACGCGCGGCGCGTGGGCCGCCACCCAGCGCGCGTTCTCGATCGAGACGAGAAGCTCCGCCGTGTACGACTCGGCGCGCGGCTTCCCGGTCTCCGCGGTCACGAGCGCCGCGACCTCGTCCATCCGGTCGAGGAGGACGCGCGCCGCGTCGAGCACGAGCCGGCGGCGCTCGTCGAGCGACGTCTCCGCCCAGCGCGCCTGCGCCTCGCGCGCCCGCGCCACGATCTCCTCCAGCTCCGCCGGATCGGTCGCCGCCACCGATCCCACCACCTCGAGCGTGGCGGGGTTCAGCGAGCGCAGCTCGCCTTCGACCACGAGCATCCCGCGCCAGCTTAGCCCTGGATCAGAGCCGCGCCCCGATCCAGATCGACGAGCTGGGCGGCAATCCAGGCGCCGAGGTCGTGCTCGCGCACCTGCGCGCGAATCGCCTCGAGCCGCGCGCGCCGCTCCTCGGCCGACAGCTGGAGCGCGGCGTGGATCGCCTCCGCCTGCCCCGAGACGTCGAAGGGGTTCACCGAGAGCGCCCACTCCCCGAGCTCCTCGTGCACGCCCGCGTTCTCGGAGAGGACGAGCACGCCGTCGCGTTCGTTCACGAGCGGCGCCTCCTTCGCGACGAGGTTGAGGCCGTCGTAGATGGCGTTCACGAGCAGGACGTCGAACTGCTTGTACGCGGCCACCGCCTGGGGAAAGTCGTCGCGGATCTGGAGGTCGATCGGCGTCCAGCCGTCCTGCTGGAAGCGGTCGTTGACGACCCGGGCGGTGCGCTGGATCGCGCCGAGGTACTCGGCGTACTCGGGGATGTCCTGACGGGACGGGTCGAGAAGCGCCAGCATCGTCACCCGCCCGTGCATCTCCGGGTGCTCGTCGAGGTAGAGCTCGAAGGCGCGGAAGCCGCGGACGACGTTCTTCGACGGGTCGGTGCGGTCGACGCGCAGGACGAGGAACTCGGGCCGTCGCTCGACGATCTCGCGCTCCGCGGCGAGCACGGCCGGGCTCGTCGCGAGCTCCTCGAACTCGTCCGTGTCGACGGAGATGGGGTGCGCCGTGACGAGGATCCGCCGGCCCCGGTACTCGGCGCTCTCGAAGTCGGGCTCGAAGGACGCGCCGAGGAAGTCGAAGCAGCAGCGGAGGAAGTTCCGCCGCCAACGCCGCGTATGGAAGCCGACGACGTCGTTCGCCAGCACGCCGTCGTGGATCGCACGCCGGATGGGCTCCGGGAGCACGTGCCAGTAGTCCGGTTGCGCCCATGGGACGTGCATGAAGTGCGCAAGCGTGGCGTCCGGCGCCTCGTCGCGAACCATGCGCGGCGCGAGGTAGAGGTGGTAGTCGTGGAAGAAGACCGTCGCCTCGGGCTCGCGCTCGAGCTCGGCGAGCACCGCGTCGGCGAAGCCCCGGTTGACGGCGACGTAGCCCTCCTCCCACGCGTGATGCAGGCCCCGGTTCACGTTCGGCGCCTGCGCGAGCCCCCACAAGTAGTGCTGGAGGAACCAGAGCGTCGGGTTCGAGACGACGTTGTAGTGCCAGTCGTAGGCCTGCTCGTCGTGCGACACGAGCCGCAACCGGTACGGTGACCCGTCCCGGCCGGTCTCGTCGAAGGCCTCGCCTCCCGCCTCGTCGGCGGCCGCGCGGTCCTCGTCCGAGATTGCGCTCGCGACCCAGGTCACGTCGTGGTGCGTGACGAGGCTGCGCAGCGCCGTCACGAGCCCGCCGCCGCCCCGCCGGGCGACGCGCGAGCCCGCCTCGTCGCGGGCGAAGGTCGTGGGCCCGCGGTTCGAAACGACGATCAGCTTCCGCCGGTCGGCCATCGCGCGCAAGGGTAGCCGCGGCGGGGTGAGCCGTTAGGCGGTAGCCGCGACCGTAGCCACGTCCGCGCCGGCCGTGTCGTTCCCGCTGAGCCGGTTGAAGAGGACCAGCCAGTCGCGGAGCAGGCGCGGCGTGAGGAAGTTCCGTCGCACGACCTCCTTGCCGCGGAGCGCGAGCCGCCGCGCGCCGAGCGGGTCGGCGAGGATCTCGAGGCACGCCGCCGCGCACCCGGCCGGGGAGTCGACGAGCCAGCCCGTCTCGTGGTCGACGATCTGGTCGACGATCCCGCCCACGCGCCCCGCAACCGTCGGCCGCGCCTTCCAGAGCGCCTCGCTGACGGTCAGCCCGAAGCCCTCGCGGATCGACTTCTGGAGCACCGCGGCCGAGTGCACCTGGAACGCGTTCACCTCGACCGAGCCCACGTTGTTCAGGTTCGAGAGGATGTAGATGTCCGGGTCGCCGTCGGCGTAGGCGACGGTGCTCTGGTAGAAGTCCCAGCCCTCCGGGTCGTCGTGCGCCATCGAGCCGACGAGCGCGAGCTGCACGTCCGACCTCTCGCGCTTCACCTCGCGGTACGCGTCGATGACGCCGAGCGGATCCTTCCAGGGATCGAACCGCGAGACCTGCGTGAGCAACGGCCGGTCGACGTCGATGCCGAACTGGTCGACGATGTACGCTGCGTCCTCGGCGGAGAGCGCCATGTTCTTCGGTGCGAGCGGATCGATGGCCGGCGGCCAGATGAAGGCCTGCGGCAGGCCGGCGGCGTCCGGCACGTACTGGCGGCGGTGGAAGATCGTCGCGTCGTAGGAGCGAAGCCACGGAACGAGGAACCCGAGCACGTCGGGGTTCGGGGTCGAGAGATCGATGTGGCACCGCCAGATCCACTGCGCCCGCGAGCCCTCGCAGCAGCCGATCATCCCGGCCGGCTGCGGGTCGTGGACGATGACGAAGTCGGCGTCGTCCGCGAACTCGGCCGCGTTCAGCTCCTGGTAGCGGAGGAAGATCGCCTTGTCGTCGGCGGTCAGCCCCTCGGGCGCGCCCTGGAGCGCGTTGTGGATCGTCTTCGTGACGTTGAAGAACTCCTCCTGGCCGCGGATGATCCGCCACTCGACGTCCAGGCCCGCGTCCTGCATGAGCGGGATGAGCGTGTAGTTGATCTCCGCGACGCCGCCGCCGAAGGCGGTCGCCGAGAGGTGAACGACACGTTTGCCCTCGAGCGGCTCCGCGAGCCGGCGGATCTCGTCCATGAGCCCGCGCGTCGCGATCGTCGCGTAGTCGCGCAGGGCTTTATGACCGACGTTGACGAGCTGGAGCACGATTGGTTGAGACGGTGGACCCGACGCGAGGTTAGCGGGCAGCCTCCGGCAGAAGTTTCACGAAGCGCAGACGAGAGCCGCGGCCGCCGTTGCGCGGCCCCAGCTCGAACTCGTCCGCGATCGCGCGGATGATGGCGATCCCGAGACCGCCCTCGACCAGATCGTCGTCGGGCTCGCGCGCGCTTCCCTCGCCGAAGCCGGCGCCGTCGTCGACGACCTCGATCGCGAGCCGGTCGTCGTGCAGCTCGTAGAGGATCTCGACGGCACCCTGCCCGCCCGCGTAGGCGTGCCGGACCGAATTGGAGCAGGCCTCGGTCAGCGCGAGCTTCAGGTCGGCGAGCGTCTCCTCGCCCAGCGGTCGCAGGCGCGAGAGCCCCGTGAGGGCGAGGCGCCCCAGCGTGATGTACTCCGCCTTCGCGGGGATCGTCAGCCGGATCGCGCGCGTGTCCGTCTTACCCGTCCTCCGGGAGACGGCGGTCTCGGTAGTCACCGGACCGCTTGTACGAGGTTTGGGGAGGAAATCCTGCCGATGTCATCGAGATTGCCGCGTCCCGAGTCTCTTTTGCGGACCTTATTGCCGCGCGCGCCGAAGTCCCAAACGCAGGGTGACCTGCCGCCGCTCCTTGCCGCGGGCAATCGTCAGAGTCGCACGCCGGCCGACGGCCAGTCGTTCCGAGACGATGCGCAGGACGTCGTCTGCGCTTCGCACCGGCTGGCGGTCGATCGCGACGATCACGTCGCCGTCGACCGGGACGGCCGCATCCCCTTCGAAGAACTCCCGGCTCGTCGCCGGGCGCAGGCCCGCGCGGCTGGCCGGGCTCTCCGGCTCCACCTTCACGATCACCGCCCCGCGACGGACGCCGAAGCCGAAGTGCTCCGCCGCCGAGGGCGTCAGATCCTGCGTGTTCACCCCGATGTACGGGTAGACGACCCGCCCCGTCGCGATCAACTGCTCCATCGAGCGGCGCGCCGCGTTGATCGGGACGGCGAACCCGACCCCTTCTGCGTTCCCCGAGTCGCTCCGGATCTGCGCGTTGATCCCGATCACCATGCCGCGCGCGTCGAAGAGCGGGCCGCCCGAGTTGCCGTGGTTGATCGGCGCGTCGGTCTGGATCGCGTCGGGGACGGAGAAGGTCGAGGTCAGCGACTGGATCGAGCGGTGGGTCGCCGAGACGACACCGGTCGCGAGCGACTCGGCGTTCCCGAACGGGGCGCCGATCGCCGCCACCGGCTCGCCGACGACGACCGTCGACGAGTCGCCGAGCGGCACCGGCGCCACGCGGTGCTCCTTCGGGTCGACCTTCAGCACGCCGACGTCGTCGAAGACGTCCCACCCGACGACCTGCGCGCTCGCGCGGTCGCGGTCGGCGAACTCCACGTAGACGTGCGCGGCGGGCCGCACCGACGGCGCGTCGCCCGCGTTCGTGATCACGTGCGAGCTCGTGAGGATGTAGCCCTTGGACGAGACGGCGAACCCGGATCCCTGCGAGGCCGACGTCGCCGTGGTCTCGTTGCCGAAGAACGCGTAGATCGTCACCACCCCGGCCGCCCGCTCGCGGTAGAGGCGCGCCGGGTCGAAGCCGTTGCCGGGCAGCGGCTTCCCCGCGCTGCGCAGGATCGCCCGCTCGGAGACCGGCCGCGGCTGCGTGACCGGCGGGACGACCACCGTCTGCGTGGTCGAGCTTCCCACCCAGCCCACGCTGCGCGCGATCGCGAGCGCCGTGACCGCGCCGAGAGCGGCGCAGAGCAGCGCGAGCGTGGCGAGGCGAGCCGGGCGCATCGGGAGGCGAACTGTAGCTTGGCGCTAGATAGTCCCTACCTCGGCGTTTTCACGTGAAAACGCCTCGGCGGGCGGGAGGACGAGGCGGAAGACAGTCCGGCCCGGTGCCGACTCGACCTCCAGCCGGCCGTTCATCCGCTCCGCCAGCTCCCGCGCGATCGCAAGCCCGAGCCCGCTTCCGGAGGCGAGGGAGCCATCGCCGCGGTAGAAGCGGTCGAAGACCTGCCCGAGCTCCGAAGTGGGGATGCCGGGCCCGTCGTCTGAGACCTCGAGCACCGGCCGCTCGCCGCCCCCGGCGCGGACGACGACTCGCGTCCCCGTCGGCGTGTGCCGCAGCGCGTTCTCGACGAGCGCCCGTCCGATGCGAACCGCCCGCTCGTCGTCGCCGAGCACCCGAGCGCCGCCGTCCAGCTCGAGCTCGAGTGACCGCCCGCCGGTGCGCGCGAGCGGATGGAACTCCTCGACGAGGTCGCGCGCAACCTCCGCGAGCTCGATCGGCTCCCGCTCGATGCGCAGAGCATCAGCGTCGAGTCGGGACAGGTCGAGGAGGTCGCCCGCAAGCCGAGCCAGCCGCTCGACCTGCTCGTGCATGGTCGCGAGGAACTCCGCCCGCGTCTCGTCGTCGAGCTCCTCGTCGGTGAGCAGCTCGAGGAAGCCGCCGAGCGAGAACAGCGGCGTTCGCAGCTCGTGTGAGGCGTTGGCGATGAACTCGGCCCGCGCGCGGTCGAGCTGTGCGAGCCGGAGGCGCATCCGGTCGAAGGCGCGTGCCAGCTCGCCGAGCTCATCCGGAGTGGGATCGTCGACCGGCTCGTCGAACCGGCCGCCGGCGATGCGGTCGGCGGCACGCTCGAGGCGGCGGATGCGGCGCGCGAAGACCGACGCGCCGCCGAAACCGAGCAGAAGGGAGGCGAGCAGCGCGCCGACGCCGGCGATGAGCAACCGGCGCTGCACGAGGTGCACGTTCCCGAGCGAGTCGTGGAGCGACGCCGAGAGCAGGAGCACCTCCTGGTCCGGAAGCGGGATCGCGACCTCGGCGAAGCGTTCGTCTCCGCGTGAGAGCGTGCCGCGCTGTGGCCCGCCTGTCGCCGCCGCCCGCAGCGCCACCGGGTCGTTCTCGACGTCGGACGACGAGCCGCCCTGGCGCGAGTCTGCGATCGCCCGCAGGGTCGGCGGGCTCGACGCGAGCATCCCGAAGACCACGACCCGCGCGTTCGCGTCGTCCGACGCGTTCCCGACGAAATCCGGATCGTTGATCCCCAGCCGGTCCCTGGCGAGCTGCCGGCGGACGTCCGGCGCAACCCGCTCCAGCTGCGAGAGCTTCGCGTTGATCAGGTTCCGCTTGAGCGACGGGACGACGAACAGGTAGACGACACCCAGCGACCCGGCGACGAGCACGGCCAGCGCGAGCGACAGCTGCGCGCCGACGCTCCGTAATGGGTTCATGACGAGGCGCCGCTTGCGGCGCCGCCATCAGGACGTGCGGGTTTCCCGCACGTCCGTCTGAAATGACCGGTCGACACGACGAGGTTCGCCGTTTCCGTCACTGACTGTCCCGGAAGCGGTAGCCCACACCGCGTACGGTGAGGATGAACTCGGGCTCCTTCGGGTCGCGCTCGAGCTTCTCGCGCAGGTGACGCACGTGGACGTCGATCGTCCGCGGCTCGCGGTAGTCCGAGCCGCCCCACAGCGACTGGAGCAGCATCTGCCGCGTGTAGACGCGACCCGGGTGCGAGGCCATCGTGCGCAGGAGCTCGAACTCCACGTACGTGAGCTGCACGGGCTCGTCCCGGACACGAACGGTCCGCTTGGCCACGTCGATGACGAGTCCGTCCGCGGAGATAACGTCCTCCTCGGGCGAGGGCGTGCGCGGTGTTGCCGCGCGGCGGAGGAGCGCGCGGACCCGGCTGCGGAACTCGCGGATCGAGAACGGCTTCGTGATGTAGTCATCCGCGCCGATCTCGAGGCCGACCACCTTGTCGAGCTCGTCGTCGCGAGCGGTGAGCATGATGATCGGCACGGAGCTCTGGCTGCGCAGACGGCGGCAGACCTCGAGCCCGTCCAGCTTCGGCAGCATCACGTCGAGGACGACGAGGTCAAACGGCTCGGCCGCGAAGCGCTGGAGCGCCTCCTCGCCGTCGCGCGCCGGAACGACACGGAAGCCCTCGCGCTCGAGCGGATACGTGAGGAGCTTCTGAATCGAGTCCTCGTCGTCGACGAGGAGGATCGTTGAGGCGTCGGGCATCGCGGAGCTGCCTGCCGGGCGCTCTGGGGGCTTGCGGCCTACTATAGCCAGGGATGGCGGCGGCACCCGCCCGATCGGAGCGCCGGCGGCCGCGCCCCGGGTCGCTCGAACGGCCGGTCAGCGCCCGGATGTACCGCGGGACCTGGCTGCTCGTCGCGCTGCCGCTCCTCGTCGCTGCGTTCAGCGTCGCCCATCCCCCGCCGCTCGCCGCGCCGCCGCTCCCGGCCGCCTTCGACCGGAACGCCGCGGTCGCGCTCGCCTCCGACCTCGCCCGGTCGTTTCCCGACCGCTCGCCGGGCTCGCCTCAGGCGACCGGCGCCGCGCAGTGGTTCGAGCAGCAGCTCCGGGCCTACGGCTTCCAGACGCAGGTCGACCGCTTCGAGGCGACGATTCTCGGCCGCGGCCGCGTCCCGCTCGAGAACCTCTCGACGGTTGCGCCGGGAAGCTCGCCGGACACGATCGTCGTCATGGCGCACCGCGACAACACCGGCACGAGCCCCGGAGCGAACGACAACGCCTCCGGAACCGCCGCGCTGATCGAGCTCGCGCGCGGCTACGCGAACGTCGGCGGCGGAAGACGCGCGATCCCGGCGCACCGGATCCTCTTCCTCTCCACCGACGGCGGCGCCTTCGGCGGGCTCGGCGCAGAGCACTTCGCCGTGGAGGCGGCACGGCGGCAGGACGTCGTCGCGGTCGTGAACCTCGACTCCCTCGCCGGCGTGGGCCGGCCGAGGCTCGAGCTCGCCGGCGACACCTCCCGCTCCCCCGCCGCCTCGCTCGTGGAGACGGCCGCCATACGCATCCAGCAGCAGACGGGCTCGCTGCCCGCGCGCCCGAGCGCGCTCCGCCAGCTCCTCGACCTCGCCTTTCCGTTCAGCCTCTACGAGCAGGCGCCGTTCGTCGGCCGCGGCATCCCGGCGGTGACGATCACGAGCTCGGACGACCGGCCGGCGCCCGCCTTCGGCGACACCGTCGAGCGGCTCGACCAGATCCGCCTGGCCCAGCTCGGCGGCTCGGCACAGGAGCTGCTCGGCTCGCTCGACCAGGGCGTCGACCTCGCGCAGGGCACCTCGACGTACGTCTACCTCGGCTCGCGCCTGATCCGCGGCTGGGCGATCGAGCTCGTGCTGATCGCCGCGCTGCTGCCGTTCTTCGCCGCGACGGTCGACCTCTTCGCGCGCTGCCGGAGGCGGCGAATCCCGCTCGCGCCCGCCTTCCGGAGCTACGTCAGCCGCCTCGGCTTCTGGCTCCTCGTCGGCGGCCTCTTCGAGCTCTTCCGCTTTGCAGGCGCGTGGCCGGGCGGCGCCTCGGTGCCGCCCGCGCCGGAGAGCTCGGTCGCGACGAACTGGCCGGTCGCGGCGACGCTCGGGTTCGCGGCCGTCAGCGTCGTGGCCTGGTTCGTGGCCCGCAGTCGGCTGATCCCGCGGCGACGGATCGGCGCGGGCGAGGAGGTCGCCGGGTACACGGCCGCGCTCCTCGCCCTGGCCGTCGTGTCCCTCCTCGTCGTCGCGACGAACGCCTTCGCGCTCCTGCTCCTCCTCCCGTCCCTGCACGCGTGGCTCTGGCTGCCGCAGTCGCGCTCGAAGCCGCCGTGGACACGCGCGGCGATCCTCGTCGCCGGCTTCGCGGGTCCGCTGCTTTTGCTCTGGTCGCTCGGCTCGCGCTTCGGCCTCGGCCTGCACGCGCCGTGGTACCTCCTCGAGCTCACGGCACTCGGCTACGTCGGGACGACCGCCGTCGTCATCACGCTCGCGTGGGCGGCCGCCGCGGCGCAGCTAGTCGCGCTCGTGACGGGTCGTTACGCGCCCTACCCTACGCCCGGAGAGCGCCCGCCGCGAGGCCCGCTCCGCGAGCTCGTTCGCACGATCGTCCTCGCCCGCCGCGCCAGGCGTCGCGCACCTGCGATCGTCTGAACCGACCGGTCGACACGCTGGAGTCATGACGAAACCACCTCTAACGTGTGACGTGCGATGAGGCGCCTCACCCGGATCCTCGGCACGCTCATGGTCGCCGGCGGCGTGCTGACGCTGCTCTGGGTCGTCGTCGTCTGGCAGTGGCAAGACCCATTCACCGCGCTCTATACCCGCTGGGAGCAGCACCGCCTTGCGTCGAGCTATGACGAGCGCTTTGCCAAGTTCCAGCCGCTCCAGCCGGCAAGCGCGGGCCTGGCCGCCGAGCGGCTGACGATCGCGCGCGACGCGGCGCGCTACCGGCGCGAGTCCAAGCGCGGCGAGGCGATCGGCCGCATCAACGTCCCCCGCCTCGGCCTGAACATGATCCTCGTCAACGGGACCGACCACGACACGCTCGAGAAGGGCCCCGGCCGCGACCTCCGCACGTACATGCCGGGCCAGGGTCAGCTCATCTACGTCGCCGGGCACCGCACGACCTATCTCGCGCCCTTCTCGCACATCGACTCCCTCCGCGCCGGGGACCGCGTGACGCTCGAGATGCCCTACGCCACCTTCGTCTACCGGATCGTCCGGCACCGGATCGTGCCCTCGGATGACCTGGCCGTCCTGAAGTCGCACGGCCGCGAGGTCGTGATCCTCCAGGCGTGTCATCCGCGCTTCTTCGCGACGCACCGGTACCTCGCCTACGCGGTGCCGGTCCGGGTGGAGCCACGCACGGGACCGGCGTACACGCCGGCGGCCGTTGCGTCACAGGTCGGCTAAGAGGGCAGCGGTAGGTAGCGGACGATCTCGCCAGCGGCGAGCTCGCCGTCGCCGCGCGGGACGAGCACGAGCGCATTGGCGGCCGCGGCGCGGACGATCATGTGGGAGTCCTGGCCGCTCACCGGCTCGAGGCGCGAGCCGTCGGAACCGGTCGTCCGGCGCGCGCGCACGAGCTCGTCGCGCGCCGGGTTCCGGCGCACCGTCGCCGCGAGGCGCCCGGCCTCGAAATCGGGGCCAGGGTCGGCCGCACCTTGGAGCGCCGCCAACGCCGGGCGGACGAAGAGCTCGAAGCCGACGAGCGACGACACCGGATTCCCCGGCAGGCCGAAGACGAGCGTCGCCCCTCGCACCCCGAAGGAGATCGGCTTCCCGGGTTTGACGGCGACGCGCCAGAAGACCTCTTCGACGCCGAGGTCGGCCGCGGTCTGACGCACGAGGTCGTGTGGCCCGACGGACACGCCGCCCGTAGTCACGACGACGTCGGCCTCGAGCGCGCGCTCCAGTGCGTGCCGGTGGGCGGCCGGATCGTCCTCGACCGGCGGCAGCCGCTCGACCTCGGCTCCCGCCGAGCGAAGCTGAGCCTCCAGCATCGGCCCGTTCGACTCGTAGATTTGCCCGGGGGACAGCCGCTCGCCGGGCGAACGGAGCTCCGTCCCCGTGGTGAGGACGGCGGCCCGCGGGCGACGGGCGCAGGTGACGGACGCGACCCCGGCCGCGGCGAGCGCGCCGATCTGAGCCGGTCCGAGCCTGGCTCCGGCGGGTAGCACCACCTCCCCGGCGCGAACGTCACCGCCGCGTGGACGAACGTTCGCGCCCATCTCCAAAGCGGTGGATACCTCGACTGAGTTGTCATGCTCGACAACGTACTCGATGGGGATGACGGCATCGGCTCCGTCGGGAACGAGGCCTCCCGTCGCAATCGCCGCGGCCTCGCCGGGCCCGAGCGGCCGACCGGCGGGGCGCCCCGCAGCAATTCGCTCGACAACGGGGAGCGTCCCCGGAACGTCCGCGGCGCGAAGGGCGAAGCCGTCCATCGCCGAGCTCGGAAACGGCGGAAGATCGACCGCGGCGAGAGCCGGCTCGGCCAGCACGCGACCGGCCGCAGCCTCGAGCGGAACCTCCTCGCTCTCGAGCGGCCTCGCCCGCGCCAGGATGCGCTCGAGCGCTTCGTCGATCGAGAGGAGGTCTGCCACGCCGGCCGCATAACGTATCGGCGTGGCCGACCAGGTCGTCGCCGACCGCTACCGCCTCGAACGGCGTCTCGCCACGAGCCGCATGGGCGAGGTCTGGGCCGCGCGCGACCTCGAGCTCGATCGTGCGGTCGCGCTGAAGCTCCTCGGCCACGAGGCCGACCCGGCGCGGTTCCAGCGGGAGGCGCACGCCGCCGCCGCGCTCTCGCACCCGAACGTGACGCAGCTCTTCGACTACGGCTCGTGGGAGGGCCGGCCGTACATGGTGCTCGAGTTCCTTCCGGGCGGAACGCTCGAGGACCGGCTCGGCGACGCTCGGGCGCTGCCCGACGCCGAGACCGAGCGCATCGCCCGCGAGGTGGCCGCCGGGCTCGCGCACGCGCACGACCGCGGCCTCGTCCACCGCGACCTGAAGCCCGCGAACGTCCTCTTCGACGCGGACGGGAGAGCAAAGATCGCGGACTTCGGCATCGCCCGCATGGGCGGCGCCGGAACGCTCACGGAGGCCGGCACGCTGCTCGGCACCGCCGCCTACATCTCGCCCGAGCAGGCCTCGGGGGAGCCGGCCACGGCCGCGAGCGACGTGTACTCCTTCGGCGTCATCCTCTTCCGGATGCTTACCGGGCGGCTGCCGTTCGCAGCCGAGGTGCCGCTCGAGCTGGTCGCGATGCACCGGAACGAGCCGCCGCCGCCCGTCGCGTCGTTCCGCCCCGACGCGCCTCCGCAGCTCGCACGCCTCGCCGACGCCTGTCTCGCGAAGGATCCCGGCGCGCGGCCTCGCGACGGGAGCGCCCTCGTCGCTGCGCTCGACGGCGTCCCGGCGATAGCCGAGGAGGCGACGGCGGTGCTGGCGCCCCCCGTCGAGCCAACGGCCGTCATTCGCCCACAGCCGCCGCCCCGCCGGCCGGCCCGTCGGCGAGGCCTCCTGGCCGCACTCGTCCTCGGGCTCCTCGCGGCGGCCGCGGCCGGGCTCGCGGTCGCGCTGATCGGCCACGGATCGTCCTCTTCCGCTACGACGACCACGACGACGCGTCGCCAGACGACCCACTCCACGACCACCCGCGCGACCTCGACGACGCAGCCGAGCACGCGCACGTCGACCAGCACGACGTCCAGCACCACGACGAGGACGACGACGACACGTCCCACGACGACGCGGCACACGTCCACCCGGACGACCACGCGGCCGCCCTCCACGACGACGACCGAGCCGACGGAACCAACGACGGAGCCGACCGACACCGTCGACTCGACGACGATCTCGACCACGATCCCGTAGGCTCGCTGGCCGTGCTCTCCGTCGTCGTCCCGGTCCGGAACGAGGAGCGCTCGGTCGCCCTCCTCTACGACGAGCTCGCCGCCGCGCTCGACCCGCTCGGCGAGGCCTGGGAGGCGGTCTTCGTCGACGACGGCTCGACAGACGGGTCCTTTGCGGCCTTGACCCGGCTGCACGCCGCGGCGGCGAACGTCCGCGTCGTCAGGCTGCGCCGCAACTTCGGCAAGGCCGCCGCGCTCATGGCCGGATTCGACCAGGCCCAGGGCGAGACGATCGTGACCATCGACGGCGACCTCCAGGACGATCCGAACGAGATCCCGCGCCTGCTCGCGAAGCTCGAGGAGGACTTCGACCTCGTCTCCGGCTGGAAGACGCGGCGGCGGGATCCCCTCGTGCGCCGCGCCCTCTCGCGGCTCTTCAACGCGGTGACCAGCCGCTTCTCCGGCGTGCGGCTGCACGACATGAACTGCGGCCTCAAGGCGTACCGGGCCGAGGTCGTGCGCGGTCTGCGCATCTACGGCGAGCTGCACCGCTTCGTCCCGGTGCTCGCCCACTACCGCGGCTACCGGATCGCCGAGCTGCCGGTGAACCACCGCCCGCGCGAGCACGGCCGCTCGCGCTACGGGCCGGAGCGCTACCTGCGCGGCTTCCTGGACCTCCTGACCGTCTCGTTCATCGGCCGCTACCGGCACCGGCCGCTCCACCTCTTCGGTGGGCTCGGGCTCGCGCTCGGCGCGATCGGGCTCGCGATCCTCGTCTACCTGACGATCCTCAAGATCGGCGGCCACGCGATCGGCGGGCGGCCGCTGCTCACGCTGGGCGTGCTCCTCGTCGTCGTCGGCCTCCAGTTCTTCTCGCTCGGCCTGATCAGCGAGATGATCACGAGCCACCACGAGGAGCGGGTGCCCGAGCGCGAGCGCGCCGATCGGCTCGTCGACGAGATCCTGTCCTGAAGGTTCTCCAGTTCGGCACGTACGAGCGCGGATATCCGCGGAACGCCCAGGTCGCCTCCTCGCTGCGGGGGGCGGGCGTCGAGGTCGTCGAGCGGCACGTGCCGGTGTGGGAGGGGATGCGGGACTGGACCGCAGGGCCGGCGGCGGCGGCGCGGATCGCGCTCGCGGAGCTCCGGCTCGCGCGGCGCGTGCCGGCGGACGTCGACGCGGTGCTCGTGGGCTACCCGGGCCAGCCGGACGTGCCTGCGGCACGGCGCGCGGCGCGCGGGCGGCCGGTCGTCTTCGACGCGCTCGTCTCGCTCCACGAGACCCTCGTCGAGGATCGCCGCCGCTTCCGGCCCGGCTCGCTGGCGGCGCAGGCACTCCTCGCGCTCGATCGCGCCGCTCTCCGCAGCGCCGACCTCGTCGTCGCCGACACGCAGGCGAACGCGGAGTTCCTCGCCGCCCTCGCCGACCTGCCGCCCGGGCGCGTCGAGGTCTGCCTCGTCGGTGCGGAGGACCGGCTCTTCTGGCCCGGCTGGAGCTCGACTGAGCCTTGGACGTGCCTCTTCGTCGGCAAGCTCATCCCGCTCCACGGGCTCGAGACGATTCTCGCCGCCGCGCGGCTCGCGCCGGAGCTCCCGTTCCGCGTCGTGGGAAGCGGCCAGCTCGAGGCGCTGCTCGCCGACCGCCCGGCCAACGTGGAGTGGGTGCGGTGGGTCGAGTACGACGGGCTCCCTCGGGAGCTGCACCGTGCCGGCTGCGCGCTCGGCGTCTTCGGCCGCTCGCCGAAGGCCGCGCGCGTGATCCCGAACAAGGCCTACCAGGCGCTCGCGTGCGGGACACCGCTCGTCACCGCGGCAACGCCTGCCGCGCGGGAGCTCCTCGTCGACTGCGAGAGCGCGCTCCTCGTCCCGCCCGGCGATCCCGACGCGCTCGCGGCCGTGCTGCGCCGGCTCCGGGACGACGCGGCCCTCGCCGCGCGCGTCGCCGCCGGCGGCCGGGCCGTTTACGAGGAGCGGGCCAGCGAGGCCGTCCTCGGGGCTCGCTGGCGCACGCTTTTCGAGCGGCTGTGCGGCACGTAGTCACGCCGCGCGTGCTAGTGGCCCTCGCGGCCGCCGCCTACGCAGCGGGCTTTTCCACGCTCTCCGTCCTCCGCCACGACGCCTTCGAGACCGGTCGCTTCGACCTCGGGAACATGGTGCAGGCGGTCTGGTCGACCGCGCACGGACACCCGCTTCGCGTCACGAACCTCCATGGTGAGCAGGTCTCCCGGCTCGCGGCCCACGTCGACCCGATCCTCGCCCTCTTCGCGCCCCTGTGGTGGATCTGGCCCAGCCCGGACATGCTGCTCGTCGTCCAGGCCGTCGCCGTCGCGGCCGGTGCGTTTCCCGTCTTCGCGCTGGCCCGGAAGCACCTCGGCTCGGAGCGCGCCGCGCTCGGCTTCGCGCTCGTCTACCTCGTCCTCCCGGCGGTGCAGTGGCTGACGCTGAACGAGTTCCACCCGGTCGCGCTCGCGTGCCCGCTCCTGCTCTTCGCGTTCCGCTACCTCGACGACGGCCGCCTCGTGCCCTTCGCCGTCTTCGCGCTCCTCGCCGCGGCCACGAAGGAGGAGATCTCGCTCGTCGTCGCCGGGTTCGGCGTGTGGTACGCCCTCTCCCGCCGGCGCCGCGTGGCCGGCGCGGCGATCCTCGCCGCCGGCGCGCTCTGGTTCGCGCTCGCAGTCGGAGTCGTCGTCCCGCACTTCAACGACGGCGGGACCTCGAGCTTCTACTCCCGCTACCGCGAGGTCGGCGGCTCGCCCGGCGGCGTGCTGCGGACGGCGGTGACCCATCCGCTCCGCATCCTCGACAAGGCGTTCGACGGCCGCTCGCTCCGCTACCTCGCCGACCTCGCGATCCCGCTGGCGGCCCTCTTCCTCGCCGCACCGCTCGTGCTCGTCGCGGCGCTGCCGGAGCTCGCGCTCAACCTCCTCTCCTCGGTAAAGACGCAGACGTCGATCCGCTTCCACTACACGGCCGGGCTGATCCCGCCGCTCGTCGTCGCGAGCGTGCTCGGCGCCGCCCGGCTCTCCGGCCGCGCGAGCCGGCGGGCGGGCGTGATCGTCGCCGTCGCCCTTGCCGTCGCGCTGGTGGAGAACGCGCGGCTGGGCGCAATGTTCGAGGCGCCGGTGACGGCCTCGCGGCACGACCGGATCGCCGCCCACGCCCTCCGGCTCGTCCCGGACGGCGCGGTCGTGAGCGCGACGAACACCCTCGGCGCGCACCTCTCGGCGCGCCGCCGGATCCTCAGCTTCCCGCGCCTCGACGGTGCGCGGTGGGTTGCCGTCGACGCGACCCGGCTCAGCTACCTCGACCGGTCGAGCGGCAAGAAGCCCGCCGCCCTCGCGCTCGTCGGGTTGCGCCGAAGCCCACACTGGCGCCTCGTCTATGCACATGACGGCGTATTGATCTTCCGCGCGCGCTAAGGGATCGCGGCGCCCCGCAGCGACGTCGTGGTGGTCGTCGTGGCCACAGGCGCCGGCGGCGGAGGAGGCGCCGACTGGATCGCGTACTGGCCACGCGTGAACGGCTTCCACACCGGCAGCTGCTTCGGCTCCGGGAAGTCGTACTCGCGCGACGAGCCGAGCGCGCTCTCCATGAAGAGCTTCCAGATCGTCGCCGGAAAGGTGCCTCCGGCGACGGCGATCCCGTGCACGTTCGTCATCGGGATCTCCGCGCGCGGATAGCCGACCCACACGGTCGTGTCGAGGTTTGGCGTGTAGCCGCAGAACCAGGCGTCGGCGTGGTCGTCCGTGGTGCCCGTCTTGCCCGCGGCGGGACGACCGAAGTACGCCTCGACGCCGGTGCCGTGGAGGACGTTCTGCTCCAGGATCTTCGTCACCTCGTAGGCGACGCCGGCCGGAATGACGCGCGTGCGGTGCGGCCGTCCCCAGCCGCTCGATGTGTCCTTCTTCCCGCCCGCGAAGATCACCTTCCGGATCGCCATCGGCTGCGAGTAGACGCCCTGCGCGGCGAGGGTCGCGTACGCGGAGGCCATCTCGAGCGGCGAGACGGCGATCGCACCGAGGCCCATCGAGGGGACGAACGCGCCGTGGACGCTGAGGTCGGTGGTGATCCCGAGCCGGTGCGCCGCCGCGGCGACCTTGTCGGGGCCCACGTCCAGGGTGAGCTGCGCGTAGACGGTGTTGTCGGAGCGGAGGGTCGCGTTCGCGACCGTCGTCGTGCCGACGTAGGAGTGGTCGTAGGTGGACACGTTCCAGGCGGGCGTGAACGGATCGGGCTGGTAGTGGAACGGCGCCGAGACGTACGTCGTCGTCTCCGGGTTGATCCCCTGGAGGACGGCCGCGGTGAGGACGAAGGTCTTGAACGTCGAGCCGGCCTGGCGCCGCGCCTGGGCAACGAGGTTGAACTGGCTCCGCCGCGATCCCGGCGTCAGGGAGGTCATGGCGCGGATCGCACCCGTCCGCGGGTCGATCGAGACGACGGCGGCCGCGGGATCGGTCGGCCGGTCGAGCGTCTTCCGGATCGACGCGAGCGCGGCCCGCTGGAGGCGCGGGTCGATCGTCGTGTAGACGCGCAGGCCGCCGGAGCGCACCGTCTGCGCGCCGTATTGCGCGATCAGCCGGTCGCGGACGAAGCTGAAGAAGTACGGCTCGCGGATGCGCGTGTAGAGCCGGCCCGGCTTCAGGCCCAACGAGCGCGAGGAGACGGCGCGCTCGTACTGGGCCTCCGAGACGTCGTGGTTCGAGAGCATCGCGCGCAGCACCTCGTTCCGCCGGGCGAGCGCCGCCGCGGGATCGTGGAACGGGTCGAAGTCGGTCGGCGCCTGCGGGAGCCCGGCGAGCAGCGCCGCCTGGCGCAGCGTGAGGCCGCGCGCGTGGCGCGAGAAGTACGTCTGTGCCGCGGCCTCGATCCCGTACGCGTGGTTGCCGTAGTAGACCTGGTTCATGTACGCCTGGAGGATCCGGTCCTTCGACCAGGAGCGGCTGAGCTTCACCGCGAGGCACGCTTCGGAGAGCTTGCGCCGGAACGTCCGCTCCTTGCCGATGTAGAGGTTCCGGACGAGTTGCTGCGTGATCGTCGAGCCGCCCTGGACGATCCGCCTGGCGCGGATGTCGGCGATCACCGCGCGCAGGATCCCCTCCGGGTCGATGCCGCCGTGCTCGTAGAAGCGCCGGTCCTCGATCGCCACCGTCGCCTTCGCCGCCCATGGGCTCACGTGCACGAGCGCGACCGGCTCGCGGTTGCGCTCGGCCGGGATCGACCCCAGGAGCGACCCGTCGGAGGCGTAGACGAACGAGTTCTGGCCGATCGCGACCGGCCGGAGCGAGGAGAGGTCGCACCGGGAGGTGATCGCCGCCGCCCCGCCGAAGCCGCCGATCGCGAGTAGTAAGACGAGGCAGACGAGCCCGCCGACGATGGAGAGCACGAGCCGGCGGCGGCGCTGCCGGACGCGCTGGCGACGGCGCCTGCGGCTCCGGATCCCGATCGGGAGGTGCGGGTCGCGCGGCGCGCGGCCGCTGCGGCGGCGGACAGGCGGGCTCACGCGTACACCCCCGCGGCCCGGAGACGCTCGTGGGCACGCAGGCGCAGGTCGCTCTCGAGGCGCTCGGCGCCTGCGACGTCCGGCGTCCACTCGCGCACCGTGACCGTCGCCTTGTCAGCGATCCCGGTGACGAGCACCTCCCCGTCCGGCGCGGCCTCGCGCAGCGCCTCGACGACCGGGCCGAGATCCTGCTCCAGCGGCACCTGCACCGAGACCTCCGCGAGCGCCTGCTGCGCCCGGATGGTCGCGTTCCGGATCGTGTCCGAGACGAGGCGCTCGTTCGGGATCACGAGCCGAGTGTCGTCGTCCGCCCGGATGAAGGTGAACGTGAGCCCGATCTCCTCGACCACTCCGGCGTCGCCCTCGATCTCGACGCGGTCGCCGAGCCGGAGCGGCTGCGTGAACGCGATCAGGAGGCCGGCGACGAAGTTCCCGATCGTGCGCTGCGACGCGAAGCCGACGACGAGGCCGATCACCGCCGAGGAGGCGAGCAGGCCGCCTGCGACGGCGCGCACCTGCGGGATCACGAGCAACGCCGAGAGGAGGCCGACGACCACGACCGCCGTGGCGACGCTGCGGCGGAGCACGCGGTAGCGCGTCCTCTGCGCGGGATCGAGCTGCCGCCGCGCGATCCGCGCGTCGAGGATCCGCGCGACGAACGCGGTGACGAGGAGCACCGCGCCCACGACGACGAGGCGATGCCAGAGCGGCATGCGCTCCGGGTTCGACGTGGGCCGCCGGGCTCCTCAGTCGAGGGGCAACGGCTTGCGACCTGCGTACCCCTCGTCGGCCCCGTGCCAGAACGCCACCTCGTCCTCGCCGAGCTCCCAGCAGAGCAGGACGACGCGGCCACGATGCGCGCACGGGAAGTCGACAAGGCCGCGGTCGAGGTCCTTCACCTGCACGCCGAGGCGCTCCAGCTCCTCGAGTACAGCCACGAGCTGCGCGGTCGTCTGCTGCACCTCGGCCGCCGCGGCGGCGACGTCGGGCGGCGTGAGCCCGCCGCCGTTCGACGCGACGCGGGCGACGAGCTCCGCCTGGCGGCGCTGCGCGTCGAGGAGCACGCTCCGCGCCGCCACCATCCGCTCGACGAGCGGCCGCACCTCGGCGAGGGCCGCATTCGCCTCCTCGGGCGTGAAAGTTCGCTCGGGCACGCCAGTATGATCCCCCGCCGTGGGCGTCGGTCAACGGGTAGGACCGCGCCGGCGTCTGGCTCGCGTCGAGCTGCCGCGCCGCACGATCCGGAACCCGGCGCCGGAGATCTTCATTTGGTCGCGGCTCGCGATCTGGGCGGCGGCGCTTTTCGCCTGGCTCACCTTCGAGCCGAACGTCCACCCGCGGGCCGCCCGCTGGGACGCGCCCTGGCTGCACGACTCCGGCTGGGTGCTGGACGTCTGGGCGCGCTGGGACAGCAAGTGGCTGATCGGCATCGCTGAGCACGGCTACACGCGCGCGCAGGAGTACGCGTTCTTCCCGCTCTATCCCGGCGCGGTCGGCGCTCTCGGCCGGGTCTTCTTCGGCCACTACGTCGCCGCGGGCGTCGTCGTCTCGCTGGCCGCCGCGCTCGGCTCGTTCCTGCTCCTGCACCGGATCGCCGACCAGTGGCTCGGGCTCGACGGCGGCCGCCGCGCGGTGCTCTACCTCGCCGTCTTCCCGATGAGCCTGTTCCTCCAGGCCGTGTACACGGAGTCGCTCTTCCTGCTCCTCACCCTCGCAGCCTTCCTCCTCGCCGAGCGGCAGCGCTTCGTGGAGGCCGGACTCGTCACCGGCCTGGCGCTCCTGACCCGCCCGGCCGGGTTCGCGCTCGTCCCACCGCTCGTCCTGCTCGCCTGGCGATCCTCGAGCCGCCTTCGCGCCCTCGGCGGCCTCGCCTCGGCGCCGCTCCTCTTCGCCGCGTATCCGCTCTACCTCTGGCGGAAAGCCGGGCATCCGTTTGCGTTCGTCCACGCCGAGCTCGACCCCGGCTGGACGCGAGACACGTCGTGGTGGGGCCCGATCGCCGGCCTCCGCGAGGGCCTGCGGGCAGGCTGGGCCGGCGTCCTCCAGCTCGCCTCCGGCTCGAACGCGCACCGTTACTGGGAGCCCGTCCACGACACGCCGCCCCTCCGCGTAGCCGCGATCAACCTCGAGCAGCTCGCGTTCCTCGTGCTGTTCCTCGCCCTGACGATCGTCGTGTGGCGCCGCTTCGGCACCCCGTATGGGCTCTTCTGCGCCCTCAGCCTGGCGTTGCCGCTGAGCGCGCCGGCGGAGCGGTGGCCGCTCGTCTCCATCCCGCGGTTCGGCCTCGTCGTCTTCCCCTTCTTCCTCGCGCTCGCCGCTCTCGGCGGCCGGCCGCGCGTCCACACGGCGATCGTGGGGGTGAGCGCGATCATGCTCGGTGTCGCCGTGTCGCAGTGGGCGCTGTGGCAATGGGTCGCCTGACGGCGGCCGACCTGGACGCCGTCACGATCGACGCGTTCGGGACGCTCGTCAGGCTGCGCGACCCCGTCGACGTGCTCCGGCAAGCCTTGCGAGACCAGGGTGTCGAGCGAACGCGCGAGGAGGTAGCGGCCGCCTTCGAAGTCGAGGGCCGCTACTACCGCGACCACACGCACGAGGGCGCCGACGAGGCGAGCCTCGCTCTCCTCCGCCGCGACTGCGCGGCAGTCTTCCTCGACGCGCTCGGCGCCGGGCTCGACCCGGGCGAGTTCGCGCCGACGTACGTCGCCTCCCTCGAGTTCGAGCCCATGCCCGGCGCGGTCGACGCGGTCCTCGAGCTCGAGCGGCTCGGCCTCCGGCTTGCCGTCGTCTCGAACTGGGACGTCGCGCTCCACGAGCACCTCGAGGAGCTCGGGCTCGCAGACCACTTCGACACCGTCGTCACCTCGGCCGAGGCGGGAGCGCCGAAGCCCGACCCGCGGATCTTCGAGCTCGCCCTCGAACGCCTCGGCGTCAGGCCTGAGCGCGCGCTCCACATCGGTGACGCGGAGGCCGACGAGGAGGGCGCCCGTGCCGCCGGGATGGCCTTCGCGCCGGCGCCACTCGCCGACCTCCCGACGAGGCTCGCGTGAGCGGCGTCGCTTGCGATGCCGCTTTCAGGCCGTGCCGGCTCTGCCGGGTCGGCCGTCTGCGCCGCCCGCCTGAAACGTGGGAATTCGTGGAGGCCGCGTGAACGAGCGGCTCGGCGGGGGCCGGCTCGTCGCGTGGGCGACGATCGTCGGAGTGCTGGCGGCGCTCGGCTTCGCCGGCCGGTACGCGGGCCCCAAGCCGCCGGAGGAACCGCTCTATCGCTGGGACCAGTTCGCCGGCGGCCTCGTCCAGTTCCTCGTCCTGCTCGGCCTCATGCTGCTCGTCGCGATCGGGCTGCCGAAGCGCGAGGTGTTCGCGCTCCGCCTGCCGATCTCCTGGCGCCGGGCCGCCAAGATCGGCGCCGGAGTCGTCGTGGCGATCGCGGTCGTCTCGGCCGCGCTCGACCCGTTGCTCCATCCGGGCAAGGAGCAGGACCTCGCGCCGCACGGCTGGGAGCCCCGCCACGCCGCCGCGTTCGCCGCGAACTTCGTCGTCGTCGCACTCCTGGCGCCGTTCGTCGAGGAGCTGACCTTCCGTGGTCTCGGCTTCACATTGCTCGAGCGCTTCGGGAGGTGGCCCGCGATCGTCCTCGTCGGCATCGCATTCGCCCTCGCGCACGGGCTCGTGAGAGCGCTGCCGCCGCTCGTCGTCTTCGGGGCCTGCCTCGCGTACCTGCGAAGCCGCACCACGAGCGTCTACCCGGGGATGATCCTGCACGCGGGCTACAACAGCCTCGTCCTGCTCTTCGCCGTGGATTTCTTCCGCGCCGGCCATTGAGAACGTCCTGCTGAGCAGGCAAGATGCACGGCCCGTGCGCCGTGTCGCCCTGCTGCTCGCACTGCCGGTCGCCCTCGCGACCCCGAGCGCGGCGGCACGCGAGCACGCCGGCTGCGCGCGGGTGAGCGCCGCGAAGGGACCGGCGCCGTTCGCTGTCTCGTTCACCGCCTCCTGCGCGGCGGCGGCCTACCACTGGGACTTCGGCGACGGCACCTCGGCGGACGGCGCGGCGGCGAGCCACACGTTCACCGCGGGCCGCTTCGCGGTCACGCTCACCGTCACCCAGCCCGACGGCTCCAAGGCGGCGGAGCGGTTGTCGATCGACTCGCTCGGCCTCTCGCTCGCGGCCCGGCACGCGGGCCGCTACGGCCGGCCGATCCTCTTCCGGGGACGGCTCGTGCCGAGCGAGAAGGGCCGCGTCCGGCTCTACCGCGGCGCGCGCCTCGTCGGGTCCGCGCCCGTCCGTGCCAACGGCGCCTTCCGCCTCCGTCCGCGGCTCGTCTCGCCCGGGCCGTGGCAGGCCCGGTTCCAGGGCGCGGTCTCGCCGCCCATCTCGGTGCTCGTCCGGCCACGGCTCGTCGCCCGCTTCGACGGCTCCGGCGCGGTCGGAACACCGCTCAGCCTCGTCGCGCGCCTCGTCCCGGCTTCCGCCGGCGGGGTGACCGTTCGAGTCTGGAAGAACGGGGCGCTTCGCGTCTCGCGCACGTACCCGCGCGGTGTGCGCATCAGGCTCGCCTCGACCCGCACCAGCACCTACCGCGTCGCCGTCTCGTCCGTCCCGCGACCCGGGTTCGCCCGCGCTGCGCGTGTTCTCTCGACCCGGCTCTTCCTCCCGACACTGCGGCCGGGCGCGAGCGGCCCGACCGTCACCCGCCTCGTCTCGACGCTGGCCTCGCTCCACTACGCCGTGCGGCGCACGGGCAGTTTCGGCGCCGAGCTCGTTGATGCCCTCTATGCCTTCCAGAAGGTGCAGGGCCTGCCGCGCACCGGCGTCGCGGACCCGGCGACGTGGCGCGCGCTCGCCCACCCGCACCTCGCGCGACCGCGTTACGCGAGCCCGGCCGACCACCTCGAGGTCGACAAGGGCCACCAGGTGCTGTACGTCGTCCGCAGGGGCCAGGTCACGCTGATCGTCCCGGTCTCGACGGCGGGGATCGCCGGCTACTTCACGCCGGTTGGCCGCTTCGCGATCTACCGCAAGGTCGTCGGCTTCGACCCGAGCCCGCTCGGCACGCTCTTCGACCCGATGTACTTCACCGGCGGCTACGCCGTGCACGGAAACCCGTCGGTTCCGCCCTACCCTGCGAGCCACGGCTGCGTGCGCGTCCCGATGTGGATCGCGCCGTATCTCTTCCAGACGAACTCCTACGGCGAGACCGTCTACGTCTACTAGCGCCTGCGCCCCAACTCCAATTGCGTCGACCGGTCGTTTCAGACGGACGCGCGGGAAACCCGCGCGTCCTGATGGCGGCACCGTAAGCGGTGCCTGAGCCTGACCCCCTCATCCGGCAGCTCCGGGAGCAGATCTCGGACACGGATCGCTCCATCGTGGAGGCGATCAACACGCGCCTGAAGCTCGTCGCGCGCTTGAAGCGCTACAAGGAGGAGCGTGGCCTCGAATTCGTCGACCTGGAGCGCGAGGAGTGGATGCTGAACTACCTCCTGCGCGCGAACCGCGGCCCGCTCTCGACGGAGGGCCTGCGCGAGCTCTTCACGGAGATCCTCGACCTCACGAAGCGGGAGGTCGCCCGCTCCGACTCTTAGTCCTCTTCCTCCTCGACGGCGAACTCGTCCGGGGAGACGTTCTCGAGGAACTGCTTGAACTCGGAGACGATCTCCTCCTCGTTCACCTCTTCGCCCTCGAACTCGATCGCCGACTCCTCGATCACGCGGTCGGCGACGAAAATCGGGGCCTCGGCGCGGATGGCAAGAGCGATGGCGTCGGAGGGGCGCGAGTCGATCTCGATCTCCGAGCCGTCCTGCTGCACCGTGATCTGGGCGTAGAAGGTGCTGTCGCGGAGCTCAGTGACCGTGATCCGGACGACCTGGGCGTCGAGCTGCGAGAGCATGTCCGTGACGAGGTCGTGCGTCATCGGGCGCGGAGTCGTCGCACCCTGGAGCTTCATCAGGATCGCCGCCGCCTCCGGGTGGCCGATCCAGATCGGGAGGAACTTGTTCCCGTCGGTCGTTTTCAGCAAGACGATCGGCTGCTTGCCGACGAGATCGAAGCTGACTCCGTAGATGACCATCTCGTGCATGGGCGCGCCTGCGCCTGATGTTAGCTCAGGGCTCTCGCGTCAAACGCCCGCGCTCGGGCCGCCCGCGCTCCTCGACCTCGTCGAGCGGCACGGAGACGCGGGCGCCCGTGAAGGCATCCTCGAGCTCCGCCTGCCGGTCGGAGACGGACATGGGGTCGAGCCCGCGCAAGTAGTACGGCCGCCCCTTGTGGATGACGAGTGAGCCCAACTGCATTGTCGCCGCAGAGGTTGGTGCTGCGACCTTCCTCGGCCAACGCCGACGGCTTCTTCATCCCTTGATTCAGCGTCTCGCTGCTTCCACAACAGATCGGTTGTTTCCATAAGTTTGCATTAGACCTCGAAGTGCGCTACAACCGGCAGACGGAGACGGTAGCGGTCGCGAGACGAAGGGGGATCAATGATCGACAGCGACCAAGAACCGGCACCGGTCGCGTGTATCGAGCCGGAGAGCTCCAGCCGCAGCAGGTTCTTGAAGCGAGCTGGCGCGTTCGTCCTGGTCGGCCTGGGCGTGACGCTCGCGCCCGGCACGGCCAAGGCGGCGGGCGCCCATTGCTGCAAGGACACGACCTGCGGCCCGTGTACAAACTCGATTCCGTACCGGTGCCACGACAATTGCTTGAACCGGGACTGCTGCATCTGTACGAATCTGCACTGCACCACCTGCTTCGACACAGGCTGCGTTTGCTGATCGTGGGCGACGGAAGGCGCAGCACGCGCCTCCGTGTTCGCTCGGCAACAGCGGCATGGGCGATCGTGGATTCGAACCACGGACCTCCGCCTTATCAGAGCGGCGCTCTAACCGACTGAGCTAATCGCCCGCGCGAGGCGCCAGTCTAGCCGCGCTTCAGTGGATCCGGCGGCTGGAGCACCTTGCGGCGCCAACCTCTGAAACGACCAGTCGGAACCGCCGGCCGTCAGTGGATCCGGCGAGTCTGCTCGACGTACTCCTCGACGGCGAGGAGGAACGCTCGATCGCGGGCCAGCTCGGTCAGAGTGCCCTTCAGCTCGTCGTCGAGGTCGTCGTCCCGGGCGATCTCCGTCACGAGGGTGCTCGTGCGGCCCGTCTGGCTCATCGCAGCCATCCGGAGGAAGATCTGGCGCGCGTCGTCGTCCTGGGAGATCGCCTCGAGTGACTCGAGGTCTTGGAGCCAGAGACTCAGCATCTCCTAGGTGCAACGACACCCCTGCGGCGACGGATACGGGGCCGCTCAGATATGCCGCTCGAGGGCCTCTACGAGCTCGGCGAGCTCGTGCTCGTCGGCGAAGTCGATCTCGAGACGGCCGGCCCTGACACGAACGCGGCGGCCGGTCAGCCGCTCCGCCGCGGCCCGGGCGCGTCCGGCGAGATGCGGGTCGACAGGCGCGGCGCGCTCCCGCCGCCGCGCTCCCGAGGCCTGCGCCGCCCGCTCCGCCGCGCGTACCGAGAGCCCGTCCCGCACGATCCGCCGCGCGAGCCGGCGCCGCGCATCGTGGTCCGGCACCGCGAGCACCGCCCGCGCGTGACCCTCGGTGAGCTCGCCGCGCGCGAGCATCCACAGCACCTCGTCGGGGAGCTCGAGGAGCCGGAGCCGGTTCGACACGGACGGCTTCGACCGGCCGACGCGTTCAGCGACGTCCCCTAGGGACAGGCCGAACTCGTCCAACAGCACGGCGTAGGCGCGCGCCTCCTCCACAGCCGACAGCTGCTCCCGGGCCACGTTCTCGACGAGCGCGAGCAGCAGCGAGTCGCGATCGTCGGCCTCGCGGACGAGGGCCGGCACTGTCTCGACACCCGCCTGCCGTGCCGCGCGCCAGCGGCGCTCTCCCGCGATCAGCTCGTAGCCGCCCTGGGGTCGCGGCCGCACGACGACCGGCTGGAGCAGCCCCTGCGCCTTGATCGACCCGGCGAGCCCGTCGGTCGCCTCGGGCGCGAAGCGGCGGCGCGGCTGGCGCGGGTTCGGGTGGATCTCGTCGAGCGAGAGCTCCGTCAGCTCCTGCCCGGCTCGACCGAGGCCGCCGATGAGGACGTCGAGGCCCCGGCCGAGGCCGCGGCGGGCTTCGCTAGCGCCGGCCGACAAGCTCCATCGCCGCCTTCCAGTACGCGTCTGCTCCGGCCGAGCGGCGGTCGTACGCGATCGCCGGGAGCCCATGGCTCGGTGCCTCCGCGAGACGCACCGAGCGCGGCACCGTCGTGTCGAAGACGAGCGGCCCGAAGTGCCGCCGTACCTCTGCGACAACGTCGGCGGCGAGCCGCGTGCGTCCGTCCACCATGGTCAGGAGCAGCCCGCCGAGAGCGAGCGTCGGGTTCAGGCGCGCGCGCACGAGGTTCACCGAGTGGACGAGCTGCGTCAGCCCCTCGAGCGCGTAGTACTCCGCCTGCACCGGGACGAGCACGCGGTCGGCGGCGGCCAGCGCGTTCACCGTCAGCGGCCCGAGCGACGGCGGACAGTCGAGGAAGACGAACGCGTAGCGTTCGCGCGCGCTCCCGAGCGACCGCGCGAGGTAGCGGTCGCCGTCCCCGCGACGGGCGAGCTCGACGACGGCGCCGGCCAGATCCGGCTTCGCCGGGACGAGGTCGAGATTCGCGAACCGGGTCGGCCGCGCGAGGCTCTCGAGCGCGGCGCCGTCGAGGAGGTCGTAGCTCGAGGTTCCGTTCGCGCGCTCGCCGAGTCCCGAGGTGGCGTTCGCCTGCGGGTCGAGGTCGACGACGAGCGCCCGCTCACCCGCCTCCGCGAGACAGGCGGCCAGGTTGATCGCGGTCGTCGTCTTCCCGACCCCGCCCTTCTGGTTCGCGAGCGCGTAGACCGTTCCCGGCACGAAGACGAAGGCTATTCAGGCGAGAGGACGTTTCCGGGCCATCCCCGGTCGGCGCGGAAAGCCCGGCGGCGTCGGCCCTTCCTTGCGCAGGACGAGCAGGCCGGGCGGGCCCTCGACGAGCCGCGCAGCGAGCTTCTCCGCCACCCGAGCGACCGCCTCGATGTCTGCGGTCGGCCCGACATAGAGCACCGCCGCGCCGCCGGGAGCGACGAGCGGCAGGCACCACTCGGCCGCCACGACAGGCGGCGCGAGTGCCTTCGCCACGGCCACTCCGTACGCGTCCGTCCCCTGCTCCTCGGCGCGCCCTTGCACGACCCGCGCATTCGACGGCGCCCACCGGCGGAGGAAGTCACACTTACGACCGTTCGCCTCGAGCAGCGTCACCTCCCGCTCGGGCAGCGCGACTGCGAGCGGGATTCCGGGCGCGCCGCCGCCGGAGCCGACGTCCACCAAGGGCCCGTCGAACTCGGACACGGTCTCCGCAGCCCGCAGCGAGTCCTCGAGGAGCACGCGCCGCGCCTCCTCGAGATCGCGAAGTGACGTCAGGCCTGGGGTCTCGACGACGGCGCGGAGCCAGGCCTCAAGCGTCAACCGGCAAGACGACGACGTAGCGGTTCGGCTCGGAGCCCGCGCTGGAGGTCTCGACGCCGTCGAACTCCTTCAGCCGCAGGTGCACGACCTTGCGCTCGACGGCGGTCATCGGCTCGAGCTCGACCGGCTCGCCGGATCGCACCACGCGTTCGGCGCTTCGCACCGCCAGCGCCTCCAGGATGGTGCGCCGCCGTTCGCGGTAGCCCGCCGCGTCGACGACTACCTCCTTGCGCCCGTCCGGGAAGGCGCGGTAGGCAATCGCGTTCGCGAGGTACTGGATGGCATCGATCGTCTGGCCGTGCCGGCCGATCAGGACGCCGAGGTCGCGCCCGCTGCACTGGACGTGGACCGCGTCGTCGTCCTCGTCGACCTGGATGCGGCACTCGACCCCGATTGCCGCCGCGACCCGCTCCACGAGCTCGCGGGCCTGCGCGCCGAGCGGCGACTCCGGCCCGGCGGGCTGCGCCTGCGCCGTATCGTCGACGGCGGCGATCACGCGCGCCGGCGCATAGCCGACGCCGAGGATTCCGCGCTCGCCCTCGGAGACGACCTGGAAGCGGACGGCCGCCTTGTCGAGGCCCGGCGCGATCCGCTCGAGCTCTCGCAGCGCGGCCCACTTCGCCTCGCCGACCGTCTCGCCGGTCGCCTCGACCTGGAGCGGCTGCTCGGTCTCCGCGCTCACCGGCGCGCTTTCTTTTTCTTCTTCACCCGCCGCGGCGCCGTGGTCGGCTTCGGCTTCGGATCCGGCTGCTTGCGTGCCGCCCCGTCGCCGTCGCCGTCCCCGCCGCGCGGGGGCGTGCGGGAGGAGCGCTTCGGAGGCGGCGCGCCCTTCTTCGGCATGAGCTGCCGCGTGATGAGCCCCTGGCCGACCGTCCACAGGTTCGTCGTCACCCAGTACAGCACGAGCCCGGCCTTGAACTGGACGATGAACGGGATGAAGGCGATCGGCAGGACCATGAACAGGATCCGCTGCGACCTCTCCACGGTCGCGGACATGAAGTAGCTCGAGGCGACCTGGCTCGCCGCGTAGATCGCGATCAGGAGCGGCCCCCAACCCGTCGAGGCCTTGTCGGTGATGTCGATAAGCCCGAGCCAGGAGAGGTTGTCGCCCTCCTGTCCGTGGAAGTGGCGGAGGACGAAGTAGAGCGCGAAGAAGACCGGGAGCTGGGCCAGCATCGGCAGGCAGGACGCGGCCGGGTTGATGTTGTTGTCCCGGTAGAACTTCATCAGCTCCTCGTTCTGCTTCGCCCGGTCGCCCTTGAACTTGCGCTGGATCTCCTTCATCTGCGGCGCGTGGGCCTGGAGGTTCTGCATCGAGTGGATCTGCTTGACCGTCAGCGGCACGAGCACGATCCGGACGAGGACCGTCAGTGCGACGATCGACCACCCCCACGGAAGCCCGATTGCGCCGTGCGGGCCAAGCCAGTCGAGGATGGCGCGAAGGGCGTCCTCGAGCGGCGTAAGGATCCCGGCGACGATCACGCGAAGAGCCTCTGGTCCTCTACCCGGTCGACGCCGCCGCGCGCCCAGGGGTGGCAGCGCAGCAGCCGCCAGCCGGCGAGGACGCTGCCGCGGAGAAGCCCGTAGCGCCGCAGCGCGTCGATCGCGTACTGCGAGCACGACGGGTGGTACTTGCACGTCGTCGGGAAGAGCGCGCCGAACGTCATCCGGTACGCCCAGACGAGACCGATGCCGAGGTACCTCACGAGCCTCACGAGCTCGCCTTCCCGAGCACCTCGCCGATCCGCTCGCCGAGCCACTCGAATCCGCGTGCCTCGGCGGCCTCGGCCAGCCCCGGCCGCGCGATCAGGACGTAGTCGCAGCCGGCAGGGATCTCCGCCAGGCGCGCGCGCCACGCTTCCCTGAGCTGACGCTTGACGCGGTTACGAACGACCGCGCTGCCGGTTCCCTTGGGAACGGCGAAGCCGATCCGCGGCGGCCCGTCGTCGTCGCGGGCGAACGAGTAGAGCACGAGGAAGCGGGTCGAGACGGAGCGGCCGTGCCGGTAGACCGCGTCGAAGTCGCGCGAGCGCGAGAGGCGGTGCCGGCGTTGCACGTCGATCCCCGAGCCGAGCGGGCGCGTCAGGCGGACAGGCGCTTGCGCCCTTTCGCGCGCCGCCGCTTGAGGATCGCGCGTCCCGCACGTGTCGCCATCCGCGCACGGAAGCCGTGCCGGCGCTTCCGGCGACGTACGTTCGGCTGGTAGGTCCGCTTCAAGGTGAGAGGTGTGACGCGAGATCGGAGAAAGCCGGGCGAAGGCCCGACGGCCAGTATAGAGCAGGCCCTGCGGCGATCGTTGTCCACAGCGGCGAGGCGGCCGGAGGTGCTGCTGGCAGGAGATTCGTCGCGAGGCCGCGACGGTTTCTCCACACCTGGGGATCGAATTGTGGGTTTCGCGAAAAGCCTGCAAAGAGCGGGCTTTTTCGTCGCGACGGGTCGTTGTGGGCCGGAGCCGCACATTGGTATGCTCGGCGTCCCAGGCGGCGAAGGAAGGAGAGGGTCCCGGCGAGTGAGTCGCCAAGTTGAGTTGACCGCGCAGAGCCTGTGGTCAGAAGTCGCCGGTCGGCTCAAGGGGGCTCTCAACGACACCACGTATCGCACGTGGTTCGCCGACGCCGAGGGCGTCGAGCTGACCGACGACGCGCTCGTGATCTCGGTCCCGAACGACTTCACGCGCGAGTGGATCGAGGGGCACTTCCTCGGCCTGATCGGCGCCGCAGTCCGGGACGCGACCGGGCACGAGCGGAAGATCCGGCTCACCGTCGCCGACCAGCCGCACCAGACCGCCGCCGCGTCGGCTGCACCGCCGCGCAAGCAGAACGAGAGCGGCCTCAACGCGAAATACACCTTCGACTCGTTCGTCATCGGCTCGTCGAACCGCTTCGCGCACGCGGCCGCTCTCGCGGTCGCCGAGGCGCCGGCCCAGGCCTACAACCCGCTCTTCATCTACGGCGGGACGGGGCTCGGCAAGACGCACCTGATGCAGGCGATCGCGCAGTACGTAGGCGAGCACTCGAGCGAACTCTCCGTCCGCTACGTGACGAGCGAGACGTTCATGAACGACTTCATCAACTCGCTCCGCGACAAGCGCATCGAGGGCTTCAAGCAGCGCTACCGCACCTACGACCTGCTGCTCATCGACGACATCCAGTTCTTCGAGCACAAGGAGCGGATCCAGGAGGAGTTCTTCCATACCTTCAACTCGTTGTACGAGGCCGGCAGCCAGATCGTCATCTCGTCCGACCGGCCGCCGCGCGAGATCTCGACGCTCGAGGAGCGGCTGCGCTCGCGCTTCGAGTGGGGGCTGATCACCGACATCCAGCCACCCGACCTCGAGACACGGATCGCGATCCTGCGCAAGAAGGTTGCCGCCGACGGGATCGAGATCGACGACCCGCAGGTGCTCACCTTCGTGGCCGGCCGCGTCTCGACCAACATCCGTGAGCTCGAGGGCGCGCTCACCCGCGTCGTCGCCTTCTCGTCGCTAACCGGCCGTCCCATGACGGTCGAGCTCGCGCAGGACGTCCTGCGCGACGTCTTCCCCCAGGGCGAGGCCGCCGAGGTCTCGATCAAGCGGATCCAAGAGCTCGTCTCGGAGCGCTTCAGCCTCTCGCTCGACGAGCTCACCGGCGACAAGCGCTCGCAGAACATCGTCTACCCGCGCCAGGTTGCGATGTACCTCTCGCGCGAGCTCACCGACTCCTCGCTGCCGAAGATCGGCAAGGAGTTCGGCGGCCGCGACCACACGACGGTCATCCACGCCACGTCGAAGATCGCCCGGCTGATCCGGGAGGACCGCTCTGTGTACAACCTCGTGCAAGAGCTGACCGCAAGGATCAAACAAGTCCGGTGAGGTGTGGAGTGAGCGACCGGTCTCCGAGCTGCCTGTTCGCCGGGCCCATTCGCCCCCACCTCTCGTCCACCGCGGGATGCCTCTCCGGAAGCCGAAGCACCACGTCTTCCCCGTCGTCCACACTCCCTACGTACTACGACGAGAGGTCTTTCATTACATGATTGAGACAGACGTGATGGTGAGCTCCGGCATGAAGCTCGTATGCTCGCGAGAGGAGCTGGGTGCGAAGCTCGCGGTCGTTGCCCGCGCCGTGTCGACGCGGACGGCGGTGCAGATCCTCTCGGGGATCCTGCTCCGCGCCGAGGGCGGTGAGCTCCACCTGGCCGCAACCGACATGGAGCTCTCGGTGCGGACGTCGCTCGAGGCGCAGGTCGAAGGCGACGGTGCGGTCGTCGTCCCGGGGCGCCTCTTACTCGACATCGCCCGCGGCCTCCCGGAGAGCGAGGTCGCGATCGAGCACCGCGAGGAGGAGGGACTAGTCCGGATTACCTGCGGGCCGTCGAACTACCGTCTGAACACCTACAGCGCGGCCGACTTCCCGCGCCTGCCCACCGCCGAGGGAGCGGAGCTCCACTCCGTCGAGCGGGCCGGCCTCCTCGATGCGGTGACGCGCGTCCAGCGCTCCGCTTCGCGGGACGAGTCGCGGCCGGTGCTGACTGGGATCCTGCTCCGCTTCGAGACCGGGCGAATCGTCGCCGCCGCGACCGACTCGTACCGTCTCTCGGTGCGCGAGACGCCTGTTTCCGGCGACCTGCCGGAGCTCGAGGCGATCATTCCCGCTCGCGCCCTCATCGAGCTGGCGCGGATCGCCGCCGGTGAAGGCGAGGTCGAGCTCGGGATCCAGGAGAACCAGGTGCTCTTCGGCGTCGACGGCATCTGGCTCGCGACGCGCCGCATCGACGGCCAGTTCCCGAACTACAAGCAGCTCCTCCCGGAGAGCTTCGAGCACGAGCTGACGCTGCCGCGTGCCGAGCTCCTCGAGGTCGTACGCCGCGTGGCCGTGCTCGCGCAGCGAAACTCGCCGCTCCGGCTGCGCTTCGCGGACGGCGAGCTGACGGTCTCGGCGCGAACGCAGGACGTCGGTGAGGCGAGCGAGTCGCTGCCGGTCGGCTACACGGGCGATCCGCTCGAGATCGGGTTCAACGCGGAGTTCCTCCGCGACGGCTTCGAGTCGGTCGCCGGCGACGAGCTCGTCCTGAAGCTGATCAGCCCGCTGCGGCCGGCGGTCATGACCTCGCCGGGCGACGACTTCACGTACCTGATCATGCCCATACGCCTCGCGGGCTAGAGACTGATCGTCGAGACGGTCTCGCTACGCAATTACCGCTCGTACGAACGGCTCGAAGTAGGGCTCGAGCCGGGACTCGTCCTCGTCGTGGGCGCGAACGGGGCCGGGAAGACGAACCTGCTCGAGTCGCTGCACGTCGGGACCCAGGGCTTCTCACCGCGGACGCGCTCGGACGTGCAGCTGATCCGCTTCGGTGAGTCCTCCGCACGGGTCGCGCTCGCGGGCTCGCGGAGCGGAACACCGGTCGAGCTCGAAGTAGTGCTTCGAAACGGCGAGGCCAAGCGGGCGCGGCTGAACGGCGCGCCCCTTCGTGCGGCGGAGCAGCTCCGGCACGAGGTGGCGACGCTCGTGTTCACGCCTGACCGGCTGGCCGTGGTGAAGGGCGGACCGGCGGTGAGGCGCGCGTACTTCGATCGCGTGCTGGGCCGGCTCGTTCCCGCGCGCGCGACGCTGTCGGCGGAGTACGGCGCCGCAGTCGCGCAGCGGAACGCGGCGCTTCGCCGCATCGCCGCCGGGTTCTCGAGCCGGGAGGCGCTTGCTCCGTGGACGGAGCAGGTCGCCGAGCTCGGCGCCGCACTCGTCGCCGGACGGCAGGAGGTCGTCGCCGCGCTCGCGCCGGGGTTCGCCGCGCAGGCTGCCGCGTTCGGGCTCGAAGGTGCCCTGCTCCGCTACGAAGGCGAGCCACCGACCGCCGAGGCTCTGGAGCAGCGCTACGAGCGCGACCTCGACCGCGGGGCGACCGGCCTCGGCCCGCACCTGGACGACGTGGTGATCCTCGCCGGCGAGCGCGACCTGCGTGGGTTCGGGTCGCAAGGAGAGCAGCGGCTCGCGGTGCTCTCGCTGCTTCTGGCGGAGGCGGACGTGCTGGCCAAACGCGGCGACCCGCCGCCGCTCCTGCTCCTGGACGACGTCCTGTCGGAGCTCGACCCGGACCGGCGGCGGATCCTCGCCGAGCGGATCGCGCGACGCGGTCAGACGCTCGTCACGTCGACGACCGCGGCCGCGCTCCCGACCGACCCGGACCAGCTGCTCGAGGTCACCCCGGGCCGGGCGGAGGTTCGCTGAATGGAACGAATCGGTGACGAAGTTCGCCGCGAGCTTGCACGCTTCGGGCCGTCCGCGGGGATGACGGAGATCGTCGCCGCCTGGCCCGAAGCGGTCGGGGAGGGGATCGCCCAGAACGCGTGGCCGGCGCGGATCGGCCGCGACGGGACGCTGCACGTGCACGCCGCGGATGCGATCTGGGCCTTCGAGCTCGGACAGCGCGCACAGGAGATCGCCGAGCGCGTCGGAGTGGAGCGGATCCGCTTCGCGCCGGGGCCGCTCCCGGGACCCGCGGAGGAGCCGGCGCCGCTCCGTCCGGCCGCCCCGAAACCGCTGCCGGAGCACCTCGAGCACGCCGCCGAGATCACCGCCGGAATCGACGACGACGAGCTTCGCCGGACGGTCGCGCGGGCCGTCGCGGCGAGCCTCGCGAGAGAGCCGTCCGACCGTGCCGGCTGGTAGACTGTCTTGCGCCCAGATGCAGGGCTTTTTTGATGGCTGAAGCCGCCTACACCGCAAAGGACATCACTGTTCTGGAGGGCCTCGAGCCCGTCCGTCTGCGACCCGGCATGTACATCGGCTCGACGGGCGCGCGCGGCCTCCACCACCTGGTCTACGAGGTTGTGGACAACTCGGTCGACGAGGCCCTCGCCGGCCGGAACGACCTCGTCGAGGTGACCCTCCATCCGGACAACTCGGTAACCGTCCGCGACACAGGCGCCGGCATCCCCGTGGAGGTCATCCCGGAGCAGGGTCTGTCCGCCCTCACGGTCGTGCTGACGAAGCTCCATGCGGGCGGCAAGTTCGGCGGCGACGGCTACAAAGTCTCCGGCGGTCTCCACGGCGTGGGCGTCTCGGTCGTGAACGCGCTGTCGGAGTGGCTGACCGCCGAGGTCCGCCGCGACGGCAAGATCTTCCGCCAGGAGTTCGCGCGCGGCGAGCCGATTACCGACATGGTCGTCGCCGGCAAGACGACCAAGGCCGATACCGGCACGACCATCTCGTTCCTCCCCGACGCGGAGGTGTTCGAGGAGGTCGAGCTCTCGGCGCCGACGCTCACGCAGCGCCTGCGCGAGACGGCCTTCCTGACGCGCGGCCTCCGCATCGTCCTCGACGACCAGCGCGCCGAAGGCGAGCGCGTCGAGTTCCACTACGAAGGCGGGATCAAGGACTTCGTCGGCTACGTGAACGCCGCGAAGGACGCCGTCCACCGGCACATCGTCTACTTCGAGGGCGAGAGCGAGCAGGGCGCGGTCGAGGTGGCGATGCAGTGGAACTCCTCGTACCAGGAGTCGGTCTACACCTTCGCCAACAACATCAACACGCACGAGGGTGGCACGCACCTCTCCGGCTTCAAGGCGGCGCTGACCGGGACGCTCAACAAGTACGCGCGCGACAAGGGCCTGCTGAAGGAGAAGGAGGAGAACCTCGACGGCGAGGACGTGCGCGAGGGGCTCGCGGCGGTGATCTCGGTCAAGCTGCGCGAGCCGCAGTTCGAGGGTCAGACGAAGACGAAGCTCGGCAACCCCGGCGTGCGCGGGCTCGTCGAGCAGACGGTGAACCAACGTCTCGCGGAGTTCCTCGAGGAGAACCCGACCGACGCGCGGCAGATCATCCAAAAGGCCGTCGCGGCCTCACGCGCGCGGCAGGCGGCACGGAAGGCCCGTGAGCTCACGCGCCGCAAGAGCGCGCTTGAGGGGTCGTCACTTCCGGGCAAGCTCGCCGACTGCCAGATCCGCGATCCCGAGTCGGCCGAGCTCTATCTCGTCGAGGGCAACTCTGCCGGCGGCTCGGCCAAGGACGCGCGCGACCGCACGTATCAGGCGATTCTCCCGCTGCGCGGCAAGGTCATCAACGCGGAGAAGAACCGCATCAACAAGGTGCTCTCGAACGCGGAGATCCAGGCGATGATCACCGCGATCGGCACCGGCATCCTCGACGAGTTCGACATCACGAAGCTGCGGTACCACCGCGTGATCGTGATGACGGACGCCGACGTCGACGGCTCGCACATCCGCACGCTGATCCTGACCTTCCTATACCGGAACATGCCGGAGCTCGTCGAGCGGGGGCACGTCTACATCGCCGTGCCGCCGCTCTACCGCGTGAAGCTCGGCGGCCGCGAGCTCTACGTCGAGAAGGAGTCGCAGTTCGAGAGCCTGCTCGTACGCGAGCGCGTGAAGGACATGGTGGTGACGGACGGCTCAGGCGCCGAGCTCGCGTTCACGGAGGCGAAGTACGACCGCTTCGTGCGGGAGCTGGCGCAGTTCGAGGGCCTTCTGCAAAAGCTTCGTGCCGATTTCGGGCACCCGGCCGCGGACTTCGTCGTCGCGCACCGGCTCGTCGAGCTCGAGGTCAGCGAGCCGACGGAGGTCGAGCCGGCCCTCGCGACGCTCGAGCCGAACGGTTATGACGTCGCCGTCGTCCAGCACGACGCAGAGATGTTCGAGGCGAAGGTGGTGGAGCGCGAGACAAGCGCAGCGTCGTTCGTCACCGTGCCGGCCACGCTGCTCGCCTCCCCGTTCTACGCGAGCCTGCGCCAGGTGTACGCGCGCCTCGTGCGCGTCGTCGGCAGGCCGCCGTTCCGCGTGCGTGCCGGTAAGAAGGCGCGCGACGCGCTGACGTTCGAGGAGCTCCGCGCGGCCGCCCTCGACCTGGCGAAGGAGGGCATCCAGGTCAGCCGCTTCAAGGGTCTCGGCGAGATGAACCCGGACGAGCTCCGCGAGACGACGATGGACCCGGCGAAGCGGATGCTGATCCGGGTCGACGTCGAGGACGCGACGCTCGCCGACGAGATCTTCTCGAAGCTGATGGGCGACCAGGTCGAGCCGCGGCGCGCCTTCATCGAGCAGAACGCAAGGGACGTTCGCTTCCTGGATGTCTGAGCTCGAGACCGGCGCACTTGGCCCCGGCCGCATCGAGCCGCGCGAGCTGGAGCAGGAGATGCGCTCCAGCTTCCTCGACTACGCGATGTCGGTCATTGTCGCACGCGCTCTTCCGGACGTGCGCGACGGCCTGAAGCCGGTGCACCGGCGAGTGCTCTACGGAATGCACGAGGCCGGGATGCAGCCGAACCGGCCGTACAAGAAGTGCGCCCGCATTGTCGGCGACGTGATGGGGTCGTACCACCCGCACGGCGACGCGGCGATCTACGACACGCTCGTGCGCATGGCGCAGCCGTTCTCGCTGCGCTACCCGCTCGTCGACGGCCAGGGCAACTTCGGGAACCTGGACGACGATCCGCCGGCGGCGATGCGCTACACCGAGTGCCGATTGTCACGAATGGCGACCGAGATGCTCCGCGACATCGACGCGGACACCGTCGACTTCAAGCCGAACTACGACGAGTCGCGTCGCGAGCCCACGGTGCTGCCGTCGCGGTTCCCGAGCCTGCTCGTGAACGGCTCGGCCGGGATCGCGGTCGGGATGGCGACCAACATGCCGCCGCACAACCTCGGCGAGACGATCGGCGCGATCGTGGAGCTCATCGACAACCCGGGTGCTGACGCGGATCGGCTCATGCGCCACATCAAGGGCCCGGACTTCCCGACCGGCGCGATCGTCGTCGGCCGCACGGGCATCCGCGACGCGTACCGAACCGGCCGCGGGCGGATCGTCATGCGCGCGCGGGCGCACATCGAAGAGCTCCGCGGCGGCAAGTCGGCGGTCATCGTCACCGAGCTCCCGTACGGGGTGAAGAAGGGCGGCGACACCGGCGTGATCAAGAAGATCGCCGACCTGGTTCAGGACAAGGTCCTCACGGAGGTGGCCGACCTCGCCGACCACTCCGACCGCAGCGGCATGCGGATCCAGGTCGAGCTCAAGCGCGACGCCGTCCCGCAGGTCGCGCTGAACAAGCTCTTCAAGCACACGCCGCTCCAGTCGACGTTCGGCTACAACGCGGTTGCGCTCGTCGACGGCGTGCCGCGGACGCTGTCGCTGCTCGAGCTCGTCCGGTACTACCTCGACTACCAGCGCGAGGTCGTCACCCGCCGCTCGAAGTACGAGCTCCGCAAGGCCGAGGAGCGCGCGCACGTCCTCGAGGGCTATCTCGTTGCGCTCGACAACCTCGACGCGGTGATCGCGCTCATCCGCTCCGCGGCCGACACCGACGAGGCGCGCACCGGCCTCCAGGAGCGCTTCTCGCTGAGCGAGATTCAGGCCCAGGCGATCCTCGACCTGCGGCTCGCGCGCCTGACCGGTCTTGCGCGCAAGGAGATCGAGGAGGAGTACGCCGACCTGCGTGAGCGGATCGGCGAGCTGCGCACGATCCTCGGCGATCCCGGTCGGATCGACGGCCTGATCCGCGAGGAGCTGCTCGAGATCAAGCAGATCTACGGCCGCAGCGACGAGCGCCGCACCGAGATCGTCGCCGCCGAGGAGGAGCTCGAGCTCGAGGACCTGATCGCGGAGGAGGACATGGTGATCGCGATCACCCGCTCGGGCTACATCAAGCGGCTACCGGTCACCTCGTACCGCGAGCAGCGCCGCGGCGGCATCGGCGTCATGGGCATGGATCTGAAGGACGAGGACTACATCGAGCACCTCTTCGTCGCCTCGACGCACGACTACATCCTCTTCTTCACGAACGTCGGCAAGGTCTACCGGCTCAAGGTGCACGAGCTCCCGCTCGGGTCGCGGCAGTCGAAGGGCCGCGCAATCGTCAACCTGCTCCCGTTCCGGCAGGACGAGCAGGTGCGGGCCGTCGTCCAGACGCGAGACTTCTCCGAGGCGAAGTACCTCGTCTTCGGGACGAGGAACGGTGTCGTCAAGAAGACCGAGCTCGCGGCCTACAACACGCCGCTCAGAGCGGACGGGATCATCGCGATCAAGATGCGCGAGGGTGACGAGCTCGTCGGCGTCCGCCACGCCTCCGGGGCCGACGACGTGCTGATGATCTCGCGCAAGGGCCAGGCGATCCGCTTCCACGAGACCGACGTTCGGTCGATGGGCCGCGACGCCTCCGGAGTGCAGGGCATGCGCCTCCGCGCCGGCGACGAGGTGATCTCGATCAACATCGCCGAGGAGGACGCCGATCTGCTCGTCGTGACCGAGAACGGCTACGGGAAGCGCACACGGATCGCCGATTACCCCGTCAAGGGCCGCGGCGGGATGGGCGTCAAGACCGTGCAGCTGACGGAGGAGCGGGGCCAGCTGGCCGGGGCCCGCGTCGTGCGCGACGGCTACCAGGTGATGCTGATCTCGACCGGCGGCACGGTGATCCGCATCCCGGTCGACGACGTCCGCCGCATGGGCCGGGCGACGCAGGGCGTGATCGTGATGCGGCTCCGGGGCGACGACGAGCACGTCTCGGCGCTCGCGCCCGTCGTCGACGACGAGGACAGGGAAGAGCCGGCGGAAGCACCAGAAGGCTGAGGTTTCGGTAGGAAAGCCTTTTCTAGTCGGCACGACCCGTCTATGCTTTTCGCGAGGGGTTAGTGTCCGTTCAAGAAAAGGTGACGCCATGGCGCCGAGCACACAGGTAGACCTTCTGGAGCCGATCGACCTCGCGGAGCACCTGGACAAGATCGAGCTCTACCTCGGCCAGGTCTGCCAGATCGCCGGGATCTCGAAGATGCAGCTCGACTACTGGACGAACAAGGCGCAGATCCCGACGAAGGGCAAGAAGCAGCGGATCTACGACATCGACGCGCTCGAGACGGTCATGCTCATCAAGCAGGCGAAGGACAAGGGCCTCAACCTGGGTGCGGCGATCGACGCGGCTCGCCGGTTCCGCGAAGTCCAGGCTTCGGCGAGGCTCTAGGCGTCGCGCAAGGCGGCTGCGGCCTGTTCGGGCGGCAGCGAGTTGACGTAGATCCCGGCGCCCAGCTCGAGGCCCGCGAGGACGGCGAGGCGTGGCACGACCTCGATGTGCCAGCGGCGCCCGGGGTGGAGCCAGGCGTTCCACGGGAAGGCGCCCTCCAGGCGGCGGAGCCGCCGGATCGCCTCGGCGAGCAGCCGTAGCGCCGGCGTCAGGAGGTCGCTGCGCAAGCCGTCGGCTTCCTCCGTGAGCGGCGCGATGACGAGCTCGTAGGGCAGGCGGCTTCCGGGCGGACAGCCGAGGACGAGCCCGTCACGCTCGAGCACGACCTCGCCGGGATCGAGCTCGCCTGTCTCGGCGGCCACGGCGGGAGGCGGCTCGGCGAGCCACGCAAGCTGCGAGTGCGTGTGCGGCAGGCTCGCGCCTGCGTCGCGGCCCTCGTTCACGAACGCGTGCGCATACCCCTCCGGCACGGCCTCCCGCCGCCGCCGCCACGCCTCCGCGACGAGGTCGATCTCGTGCCCCTCGAGCTCGGCGAACGAGCGCACGTGCCGCGGCGTATGGACGACGACTTCCTGCCGCTCCAGGGCGCGGTAGAGGTTCGGGACGACGCGCACCGTCCACTCGTCGCCCTCGGGAAGTCGAAGCGTCTCCGGTGGGGTGCGCTCCTCGTGGCCCGCGCAGAACGGGCACTCCTCGAGCTCCTCCGGAGTCGGCGGTGGGATGGTTCCGCGTGCCGCACCCGGCCGCCGGCCGCGCGCGGGCGCGAACACGACGAGCCGCCCCGAGAGCGGATCGCGCCTGAGCTCGCCGCTCAGCTTCCGTCCGACGCGGCGCCGCGCCCGAGGAACGGCTTGATCAGCTCGATCGGCGCCGGGAAGACGATCGTCGTCGCTTGCGACGAGCCGAGCTCGAGCAGCGTCTGAAGGTAGCGGAGCTGGAGGGCGATCGGGTGGTCCTCGATCACGAGCGCGGCGTCCTTCAGCCGCTCGGAGGCCTGGAACTCGCCCTCGGCGTTGATGACCTTCGCGCGGCGTTCGCGCTCGGCCTCGGCCTGGCGCGCCATCGCCCGCTGCATGCCGCCCGGGATCTCGACGTCCTTCACCTCGACGATCGAGACCTTGATCCCCCACGGCGAGGTGGCCTCGTCGATGATCCCCTGGAGGATCGCGTTGATCTTCTCCCGCTCCGACAGGAGCTCGTCGAGGACGTGCTGGCCGAGCACCGACCGCAGCGTCGTCTGCGCGATCTGCGACGTCGCGACCATGAAGTTCTCGATCTGGACGATGGCCGCCTTCGGCTCGACGATGCGGAAGTAGGCGACCGCGTTCACCCGCGCGGGCACGTTGTCCTTGGTGATGACCTCCTGCGGCGGGATGTTCAGCGTGATCGTCCGCAGATCGACCTTCACCATCCGGTCGACGATCGGGATCAGGAGGAAGAGCCCCGGCCCCTTCGGCTCTGGGAGCAGGCGGCCGAGCCGGAAGACGATCCCGCGCTCGTACTCCCGCGCCACCTTGATCGCCGAGATCAGGAAGAGCAGGAGCAGGAAGACGACGACGGCGAGGATGACGAACGCAGCGGCCACGAGGTGATCCTACGAGACCGCGGCCGCCGCGGGCAGGTGCCGGACGGTCAGGACGAGGCCGTCGACGCTCTCGACGCGCACGTGGTCGCCCGGCCGGAGCCGCTCGCCGTCCGCCGGCTCCGCCTGCCACAGCTCGCCGCGGACGAAGACGAGGCCCTCCCGCCGCACCTCCCCCTCCGCGCCGATGAGCTCGTGCACGCCGACGCTGACCGGTCGCCGGCGCACCTGGATGGACTTCGTGATTGCGATCGCCCAGAACGCGCCGAGGCCGCCCGCGACCGCGAGCACGACCGGCACGGACGTGTGGTACGGCGAGGGCGCGTTGCGGAAGAGCATGATCGAGCCGACGACGAGACACGTGAGCCCGGCGACGCTGATCGCGCCGTGGCTCGTCACGTGGGCGTCGATCACCAGCAGGACGATGCCCAGGACGAGGAGGATCAGGCCGCCCCAGCTGACCGGCAGCACCGAGAAGCCGAACAGCGCCGTGACGAGCGCGACCGCGCCGAGCGCGCCGGGCAGCACCACCCCCGGGTGGAAGATCTCGAACCCGATCCCCGCGAGGCCTGCGAGGAAGAGCAGCGTGATGAGCGTCGGGTCGATGAGCGTGTTCAGGATCCGCTGGAACAGGCTCAGATGGACGTTCACGAGTTCGGCGTTCGCGGTGTGCAGGACGATGCCCTTCGGCTTCGTCGTGCGGCCGTCGATCTTGTTCAAGAGCGTCGTCAGGTCGGGCGCCGTCAGGTCGATGACGTTCATCTTCAGCGCCTCCTCCGCGGTCAGGTTCGACGCCTTCCGCACCGCCGCGTCTGCCCACTTCGCGTTCCGCCCGTGCGTGGCGGCGAGTGCGCGGAGCTTCGCGGCGAAGTGGTTGATCGCCTTGCGTCGCAGATCGGAGTTGAGGTTCCCTCCGTTCGCGCCGATCGGCGTCGACGAGCCGAGGTTCGTGGCGGGCGCCATCGCTAGGACGTCTGCCGCCTCGGCGACGAAGACGCCTGCCGACGCTGCGCCCGCGCCGGCCGGCGAGACGTACACGATCACCGGAAGCTTCGACGCGAGCTCCCTCTCGTAGATCTTCTCCATCGAGGTGGAGAGGCCCCCGGGGGTGTCGAGGAGGATCACGACGGCGCTGTAGCCGCCGCTCTCCGCCCGGTCGATCTGGTGGTTCACGAAGTCCTGTGTCACCGGGTTGATGTCGGCCGCGAAGTGGACGACGAGGACCTTCGGCCGGGCGGCTGCCGACGCTGGTGAAGAGGCGAGAGAGAAGGCCGCGAGGGCGGCGACGAGCGCGAGAAATCCCCGCAAGAGCGCCCTATCCACGACTGTAAAGATTCTATCAGCGGCAGGGCCGCGGCCCTTGAGGCCGAAGGTGGCCTCTGCCACGGTGGAGCGCGGTTCGGAGTGAAGCGAGTCTGCGCAGCCGTCCTCGTCGTGCTCGCGTTTCCGGGGGTCGCTCGGGCGGGGGGCGCGCCGCTCGTCGTGCGCGAGGTGCCGCTGCACGGGGAGCGCACGCTCGCGGCGGCGACGCCGAGCTTCGAGCTCGTCGGGCTCCACTGGCGCGGGCCCGGGTCGGTCTCGTTCTCGACGCGCTCCCTCGCCGGCCGCTGGAGCGCGTGGCATGCAGCGGCGCCCGAGGCCGAGGACGAACCCGACGTGCTGAGCGCCGAGGCGACGCGCGACGCGAGCTGGCGGCTCGGCAGCCCGTACTGGACAGGCCCCTCGAACGGGATCCGCTACCGGCTGCGCGGTCGCGTCACCCGCCTGCGGGCCTACTTCGTCCGCTCGAAGGCGGCGGCGATCCCGCCGCGCATGCTCTCGATCGCCGGGTCGCCGCTCATCGTGCCCCGGCTCGGGTGGAGTGCGAACGAGCGGATCCGGCGCGCGCGGCCGAAGTACGCGCCGGCGCTTCGGTTCGCGCTCGTCCACCACACCGTGGGCTCGAACTCGTACTCACGGGCGCAGTCACCGGCGATCGTCCGGGCGATCGAGATCTACCACGTCCTCGGCAACGGCTGGAACGACATCGGCTACAACTTCCTCGTCGACAAGTACGGCCGGATCTTCGAAGGCCGCTTCGGCGGCATCGAGCGGAACGTCGTCGGGGCGCACGCGCAGGGCTTCAACACCGGCTCGGTCGGCATCGCGCTGATGGGGACGTACACGTCGCGGACGCCTTCGAAGGCGGCGCTGCGCTCGCTCGACGCGCTCCTGGCCTGGCGGCTCGACCTCGCGCACGTCGCTCCCCGCGGGTCGCTCACGTACCTCTCCGGCGGCAATCCCCGCTTCGGGCCGGGCATCCCTGTCTTCCTGCGCACGGTCTCCGGCCACCGCGATACCGGCTTCACGGAGTGTCCCGGCAACGCGCTCTACCGGCGGATCCCCGACATTGCGATCGCCGCCTCCAAGATCGGGCTGCCGAAGCTCTACGCGCCTGTGGTGACCGGCCGCGTGCCCGGCCTCGTCCGCTTCCGCGGCAGGCTGTCGAGCCCGCTCCCGTGGACGGTGACGGTCGGCGACTCGCAGGGCGTGCTGCTGGCGAGCGGGGCGGGCACGACGGCCAAGGTCGACTGGACGTGGGACGCGCGGAGCTACGGCAAGGGCAAGTACGTCTGGGCGATCGCCGGCTCGGGCGTGCGGCCTGCGACCGGCACGCTCGGTGGCGGCACGGCGCCGCCTCCGCTTCGCATCACCGACGCCGTCGCGGCGCCGTCGGTGATCAGCCCGAACGGCGACGGCGTCGACGACACCGCGACGATCTCGTACACGCTGAGCGCACCGGCCACGGTGACGGCGACGTTGGTCGACGCGACCGGGGCGACGGTCTCCACGCTCTTCGCGGACGAGCTCCAGGGCGCCGGTCCGCAGTCGTTCGTCTTCTACGGCGACGACGTGCCCGACGGCTCGTACACGATCCAGCTCGACGCGACCGCGAACGGGAAGACGGTCACGGCGAGCATCCCGCTAGTCGTTCTTCCCCAGTAGCCACTCGTCGTAGCGGCGCTCGAGGCGGTCGAGGAGCGCGACGAGGAGCGCCGCGCGGTCGATTTCGCGGCCGGTCTCGAGGAGGAGCGAGGTAGGGGGCGTGCGCGCCTCGGGGAGCTCGCCGAATGGTTGGCTCACGTTGACGCCGAGCCCGAGGACGACGCGGCCCTCGCTCGCCTCGGCGAGGATCCCCGCCACCTTGCGGCCACGGATGAGCACATCGTTCGGGAACTTCACCTCGGTCTCGACGCCGGCCGTCTCGGCGATCGCCTCCGCGCAGGCGCGGCCGGCGACCAGCGAGAGCTCGGGCAGCCGGGCCGGCTCGACGTCCGGCCGCAGGAGGACGGAGACGAGGACGCTCGTCCCGGCCGGCGCGAGCCACTGTCGCCCCAGCCGCCCGCGCCCTTCGGTCTGCTCGTCGGCGACGGCGACTGTGCCCTCGGGATCGTCCGCACCGAGCAGCCGCTGCGTCGAGGCGGTGCGCTCGACGAACCGGTACGGCTGCCCGAGCCGCCCGCGCAGCCTCGGAACGACGTTTTCGGGCGTTAGCAATCCGGGCACCGATCCGTAGACTAGGCCGCTACTCGTGCAACCTCCCGCAGCCCCAGGCCGTCCAAGCCCCAGGTCCGCACGCTCGAGCGGAACCCTCGTCTACGAGAGGCTGAGCGACCCCATCCTGGTGCGACGCGCGAAAGACGGAGACCCGAAGGCGCTCGCGGCGCTCTGCGAGCGGCACGCTCCCGCCGTGGAAAAGCTCGCGCGGCATCTCCTCCGCGACCCGGAGGACGCGCGGGACGCGGCGCAGGAGGCGCTCGCGAAGCTCTGCGTCCGAATCAAGCAGTTCCGCGGCGAGGCCCGCTTCTCGACGTGGCTCCACCGCCTCGTCGTCAACACGTGCCGCGACGTCGCCGAGCGCCGCCGCGCGCGGCCGTGGGAGCCGCTCGAGGAGGATCTGCGCGCCGCGACGGATGCCGATCCCGCCCGCGCGGCCGATCTCTCCGAGCTCCGCACCGAGCTCTGCTTCTCGCTCGCCGGGATCGCGCCCGACCAGGCGCGCGTCGTCGTGCTGAAGGACGCGCTCGGCTTCTCCTTCGACGAGATCTCGGCCGCTTCTGGCATGCCCGTCGGGACGGCGAAGTGCTACGCGCACCGAGGACGCGCGCGGCTTCGAGCCCGGCTCGAGTCGCTGGAGCGCTCGGTCGCTTGACGACGACCCTCGGCCGCACCGAAATCGAGGCGATCCTGCCCCACCGGCCGCCGTTCCTGCTCATCGACGAGGTCGTCGAGCTCGAGCCCGGCGCGCGCGTCGTCGCGCGCAAGCGCGTCACCGAGGAGGACTGCGCGGGCCACTTTCCCGGGAACCCGATCATGCCCGGCGTGAAGATGGTCGAGGCGCTCGCGCAGGCGGGCGCCGTCGCGGTGCTCGCCGAGGAGCAGAACCGGGGCAAGCTCGCGCTCTTCGCCGGGATCGACGACGTCCGCTTCAAGCGCATCGTCCGCCCGGGCGAGGAGCTGACCCTGACGTGCGACCTCGAGACCGTGCGCGGGCCGATCGGCCGCGGCAAGGTGCGCGCGACGGTGGACGGCGATCTCGCCGTGCGCGGGACGCTGACCTTCGCGGTGGAGTCGTGATCGGGACCGCGAACGGCCGGCCGGTCTCGATCACAGGGCTCGGCTGCTACGTGCCCGACCGCGTCCTTTCGAACGACGACCTGGCGCAGATGGTCGACACCTCGGACGAGTGGATCATGGAGCGCACGGGCATCCGCGAGCGTCGGATCGCCGCGCCCGAGCAGGCGATGTCGGATCTCGCGCTTCCGGCCAGCGAGCAGGCGCTCGAGCAGGCCGGCCTCCGCGGCGCCGACATCGACCTGATCATCATGGCCACGGTCACGCCGGACATGTCCTTCCCAGCCACGGCGGCGCTCCTCGGTGACGCCCTCGGCGCGACGGAGGCCGCCTGCTACGACCTCTCGGCCGGCTGCACCGGCTTCATGTACGCGCTCGCCCAGGCCTACGGGATGCTCGCCGGCGGCCTCGCCGAGCGGGCGCTCGTCGTCGGCGGCGACGTGCTGTCGAAGATCCTCGACTGGACCGACCGCTCGACGCTCGTCCTCTTCGGCGACGGCGCGGGCGCGGTCGTGCTCGAGAACGTCCGCGGCGGCGGCTTTCTCGGCTTCGAGCTCGGCGCCGAGGGCGCGGGCGGCGTCCACCTCTGGCTGCCCGGGAGCGGTTCGCGCCACTTCGACGATCCGGACAAGTTGGTGAAGATGAACGGGCGGGAAGTGTTCAAGTTCGCCACCCGCGTGCTCGTGTCGTCGGCCGAGAAGCTGCTGCGCGAATGCGGCCGCTCAGTCGAGGAGGTCGACGTCTACGTGCCGCACCAGGCGAACGTCCGCATCATCGACCACGCCGCACGAAAACTCGGAATCCCGCAAGATCGCATCGTCGTGAACGTCGACCGCTACGGCAACACGTCCTCCGGCTCGATCCCGCTCGCGCTCGCCGACGCGGAGGCGGAAGGCCGTCTCGAGGAAGGGAGCCTGGTGCTCATGACCGGGATGGGCGCGGGTCTCACCTGGGGATCGAGTTTGATGCAGTGGACGGAGCAGCAGGAAAGGATGGCGGCATGAGCGGAAACGGCCACAAGATCGCCTTCTGCTTTCCGGGCCAGGGCTCGGCCGCGCCCGGCATGGCACGCGAGATGAGGCAGAGCCGCGAGGCGATGGAGGTGCTCCAGGCCGGCAGTGAGGCCTGCGGGCTCGACCTCGAGTGGCTGTGCTTCGACGCGCCGCTCGAGGAGCTCGTCGAGACGGAGGTGCAGCAGCCCGCGCTCGTCGCCACGAGCCTCGCGCTGCTCGCGGCGCTGCGGGCGCGCGGCTTCGAGCCCGACTACGTCGTCGGCCACTCGGTCGGCGAGTACGCGGCACTCTCGGCGGCGGGCGCGCTCGGCGCGCCGGAGACGATCGCCCTCGTGCGCGAGCGCGGGCTTGCGATGGCCGAGGCGGCGCGGCAGCATCCGGGCTCGATGGCGGCGATCCTCGGTCTCGAGGACGAGATCGTCGAGAAGCTCTGCCGCCGCATCCTCGGCGTGTGGCCGGCGAACTACAACTGTCCCGGGCAGGTCGTCGTCTCGGGCGCCGACCCCGCCGTCGACGAGTGCTGCACCGAGGCGAAGGAGGAGGGGGCGCGGCGCACCGTGAAGCTCAAGGTCTCGGGCGCCTTCCACAGCCCGCTCGTCGCGCGCGCGGCCGACCGCCTGCGCCCTGCGGTGGAGCGCATCCGCTTCGCCGAGCCGATCGCGCCCTTCATGTCGACGGTGACGGCGAAGATCGAGCCCGCTCAGCGGATGGGGACGCTGCTCGTCGACCAGCTCACCGCGCCCGTGAAGTTCACGCAGGCGGCGAGGGAGCTGGCCCGCGAGGGCGTGAAGACCTTCGTCGAGGTCGGCCCCGGCGACGTCCTGTCGGGACTCGTCAAGCGGATCGACCGCAGCGTGAAGTCGATCTCCGTGAACAGCCTCGCCGCGATCGAGAACCTCGAGGAGACCGTCCGCACTGCCTGACGACCGGGGGTTCTGCTCGCTCGAAGGCAAGACGGCGCTCGTCACCGGCGCGTCCCGGGGGATCGGCCGCGCGATCGCGCTCGAGCTTGCCCGCGCCGGCGCGTCGGTCGTGCTCGGCTACCGCTCGGGCGGCGACGAGGCCGAGGAGGCGGCGAGAGAGACGGGCGGCCGGGCGATCCAGGCCGACGTGTCCGATCCGGACGACGCGCGGCGTCTGGTCGAGGAGGCCGGGGAGCTCGACCTGCTCGTGAACAACGCAGGCCTCACCCGCGACGGGCTCATCGCGCGGATGCCGGACGAGGACTGGCGCGACGTCCTGGAGACGAACCTGAGTGGCGCCTTCTACACCTGCCGCGCGGCGGCGCGCTCGATGATGCGGCGCCGGTCGGGCGCGATCGTGAACGTCTCGAGCATCGTCGGCCTGCACGGAAACCCGGGCCAGGCGAACTACTCCGCCTCCAAGGCCGGGATCATCGGTTTGACGAAGGCGCTCGCGCGGGAGCTTGCTCCGAGAGGCGTGCGCGCGAACGTCGTCGCGCCCGGCTACGTCGACACGCGGCTGACGCGCGCTATCTCCGACGACATGCGCGAGCTGATGCTGACGAACACGCCCCTCCAGCGCTTCGGCGAGCCGGAGGACGTTGCCGGGGCGGTACGCTTCCTCTGCTCGGACGAGGCCTCGTTCATCACGGGGGAAGTGCTCCTCGTCGACGGCGGCCTGGGGATGTGATGACACAGAACGGCAGCGTGAATGGCGCGAGGCGGGTCGTGATCACCGGCCTGGGCGCGGTGACCCCGCTCGGCAACGACGTCGAGACGACCTGGCGCAACCTGATCGCAGGCGAGTCCGGCGCGGCCGAGATCACCGCCTTCGACCACTCCGACTACGGCGTCCACTTCGCCTGCGAGCTCAAGGACTTCGACCCGAAGCAGTGGATCGACCACAAGACCGCGCGCCGGATGGACCGCTTCGCGCAGATGATCCTCGCCGCCGCGCGCCAGGCCGAGGCCGACTCCGGCGTTGACGTCGCCGCGGACCCGGACCGCGTCGGCGCCTCGATTGCGACCGGGATCGGCGGCCTCAAGTCCTTCCAGGACTGCTACGACGTCCTCCGCGACCGCGGCCCCGACCGGGTGAGCCCGTTCTCGATCCCCTGCATCATCCCGAACATGGGCGCGGGCTGGGTCTCGATCGAGCTCGGCACGAAGGGCCCGCTCACCTCACAGTGCACCGCCTGTGCCGCTTCGAACATGGCCATCGGGGACGGGCTGGACGCGATCCGCATCGGCCGTGCGGATGTCATGTTCTGCGGCGGCACGGAGGCGCCGATCACCCCCGTCGGCATCGCCGGGTTCGACTCGATGCGCGCGCTCTCGCGTCGAAACGACGATCCTACGGCCGCGTCGCGCCCCTTCGACGGCGCGCGCGACGGGCTCGTGATGGGCGAAGCCGGCGCGGTGATCGTGCTCGAGGAGCTCGAGCGGGCGAAGGGCCGCGGCGCGAAGATCTACGCCGAGCTGATCGGCTACGGCGTCTCGTCGGATGCCGCGCACATGACCGAGCCCGACCCGACCGGCGAGAACCCGGCGCGGGCGATGACGATGGCGCTCCGCGACGCGGGGGTCGATCCCACCGAGGTCGGCTACGTGAACGCGCACGCCACCTCGACGCCGCTCGGCGACGCGAGCGAGACGCGGGTGATCAAGCACGCCTTCGGCGAGCACGCGAAGAAGGTGCCGGTCTCCTCGACGAAGGGCGCGACGGGCCATTGCTTCGGCGCCGCGGGTGCGGTCGAGGCGGTCTTCACGATCATGGCGGTCACCGAGGGCGTCGTGCCGCCGACGATCAACTACGAGAACGAGGACCCGGAGTGCGACCTCGACTACATCCCGAACGAGGCCCGGAAAGCCGACGTACGGGTCGCGGTCTCGAACTCGTTCGGCTTCGGCGGGCACAACGCGTCGATCGTCGTCCGTCGCTACGAAGGCTGAGTAGGTCGAGCCGCGCCCGCCGGGCGGGCTACACGTGCCGTAGTCGCGCAGGAGAAGACGATTCGAACGTGAAAGAAGTCGCTCATGTCTGCGTCGAGAATCGCCGATCGATGGCGGATGGCGGCTGGATCAGCTACAGAAGCCGAGGAGGCGACGTGCCCGTGCCAACCGGCCCATCTGTTACGACAACCACGGCGTTGACAGTGAGGCTCTTCCAGATATTGTTCGCCGGTCGCATGTCACCCGAAGACTCGAAGCAGGGGTGGGAGCAGACGAACGGAAGGGACCTACCGACGGACAGGGACCTTCCGAAGAAGCTCGACCTCGGCGTCACCCTCAAGTCGGAGGCTGAGCCAAGCGGGCCGATGACCTCACACATCGGTGTGGTCCGGCGAGCCGGCCGCTTCGCCCAAGTCGCAGTCGAATCGGCCGACGCAGACTTATCCGATCCCGAGGCTTCGCTGTAGTCGTCCGGGCCTCAGGTGATGGCCCGACTGACGAAGTACATCCCGAGGCTGACGAGGATCGCCAACAACGCTAGGTAGAGGATCAGCCTCGCCGGGGCGAGCTTCTTGAAGGTGATCGGGCGTGGGTGCTGAATCGCGGTCAACCAAAGGCTCACGGTAACGGTGAGGACGCCGACGGTGACGACGACACGAAGATCCGGCGGCAAGATTTCCCGCTCCTCGACCGCATGAGGAATAGCGGCGCTCCCGATGTAAAGGGCCGCCAGTACGAATGCAGCAGCCGCGTACAGGTGCCCAATCAGGACCGCCCATGTGAGGCGAAGCCTCACCTTCACGCGGAGGTACGGCAGAAGCCAGTCGTAACGAGTCGCCTCGCGCCGCATCCGGCTTGAGTACAGATGGACGTATCGCTCCGAGGCGCGTTCGGCGCTGCCGAAGACCCACTCCATCGGAACCTCGGGCTGCCGCCACCGTCGCTTCTGGCCGGGGATCAGCGCAACGACCGGCAAGCGACGCCCGAGCTGGAGTGCCGGATCGGGAATCTCGACCTCGACGTGGACTCCGTCCGCGTCCTTCAACGGGATCGGGTAGAGGTGCGCGCCCCGGACGGCAAAGAGGAGCTGGCGGCCGAAGTGCAAACGGGGACTGACCGGCATCGTCTCGTGAAAGCGAAGCGTGAACGGTCGCCCGAGGGCGATGTCGATCGGGATGTAGACCGTCCAGGCCTCCAGCTCCTTCTGGAAGTCCTCGCGAACGGTAGCGTCGGCCTGGTTCAGTTCCGTCAGCAGTAGGTCGAGGCCTTTCAGCGCGTCCTCTTCGACATGAGCTGCCAAGCGGTCTGGATCGTCCATGAGCTGGGTGCGCGTCAACCTCGTCCCAGCGCCGGTTGCCACGACCGGCGCGAGTGACACCAACGTCTTCAGGACGTCTCGAATGTCGTGCAACAAGAGCGTTGTGACGTCGGCGAAGCGTTCGAGCGCCGGCACCGAAGCAGGGGCAAGTCGAAACGGCGGTGATGCTTCGGCTTGATCACCGCGCTGTCGGAGGTAGTCGGCTACCGCGCGCTGGAGAGGCGCCCCCAACCCGCGCAGGAAGCTCTCGCCCTCGGAGGCAATCCATCTGAGAAGCTCGTAGTCTGGAAGCGCCTCGCCGCTCTCCCAGCTTTCCCGGACTCTTTTTAGGTCCCGCGGACGCCAGACGTCCTCGCCAAACGTCTTCCGTACGCGTCTCGGGGTCGGTTGCGTCCAGGCCTCGACGCGCTGCTCGAGGCCCAGCGGGTTCTGGAATGCGAGCGTCGTCAGTACCGCGTGAAGCTGCCGGGCCTCGCCCACCGATATCGGACGACTGCCGATCAGGATCGTGAGGAGGTGGACGGCCGTGATGCGCGCACTCTCGAAGTGACTGACTCTGGGAAGACGCTCGCCCGTGCCTCGGTGAACCGAAAAATCGAGGTGAAGCCGTTTCGATTGCGCGATTGCCGGGACGTAGAGCGTCAAAGGCTCGTCCTTTCGCACGCGAGCGGGATCCAGGGTGATCCTCGGGTCTGCCTCGAACTCGACGAAACGCCTGAGGAGCGAAGGATCGATTCGTCCCTGAAGCGAGACGTCGCGATCGGCGAGGTGGAAGTCCACTGGGCGGAAACGATCGGTTCGGCGGACCCGCCACGCTTCGGGGTTGCGCCGCAAAAAGGACGCGAAGGCGAGCGCGAACGTATCGCTAGCGCCAAAAAGGTCGCTCGGGGCGACGCCGCTTAACCCGGAAGGGTTCACCATGTTGGTTCCTGGAACCTCGCATTCTGACACGGGTCATCGCGTCGTCATCGTGACGTGGTCGATTAGCTTTGTGGAATGCGCGAGCGGTGGGCGACCTTCGACTGCTACGGGACGCTGATCGACTGGAACGGCGGCATCCGGCGCGAGCTCGCCCGCGTCTTCGGCGACGAGCGTGCCGACGCGCTGCTCCACCGCTACCACGGACTCGAACGGGAGCTCGAGGCCGACGGCTCGCGCTCCTACGCCGAGGTGTTGAGCGAGGCGATGCGCGGGCTCGGCGCGCCGCCCGACGAGGACGACGCGCTCGCGCGCTCGCTGCCGACCTGGGAGCCGTTCCCCGAGGTTCCGGCCTCCCTGCGTCAGCTTCGGGAGCGCGGCTGGCGGCTCGCGATCCTCTCCAACACCGATCCGGACTTCCTCGCCGCCTCGCTGGAGCGGATCGGTGTGCCCGTCGACCTGACCGTCGTCGCCTCGGAGATCGGCTCGTACAAGCCCGGACACCGGCACTGGGAGCTGTTCTTCGCGGAGACCGGCGCCGACCGGGAGCGCCACGTGCATGTCGCGGCGAGCCTCTTCCACGACATCGCGCCGGCCCGCGAGCTCGGGCTCGCGTCGGTGTGGATCAACCGGCTCGGTGAGCGCGCCGACCCGGAGCCGACTCGGGAGCTGCCCGATCTGAGCCGCCTGCCGGAGACCCTCGGTGAACTCGTCGCCGCCTGAGTTCGCCGTCCGCCCCGCGCGGCCCGAGGACGCGGAAGCCGTGCTCCGGCTCGTCCCGCCCGAGCTCGGCTTCGGCGTCGACGACATCCTCGCCGAGTGGCGCACGACCGACCTCGAGCGCGACACCTGGGCGTGGGAGCAGGACGGCCGCCTGGTGGCGTTCGCGATTCTGTACACCCGCGGCGAGGAGCTCAGCGTGAACGGCTTTATCCACCCGGACTTTCGCGGCCGCGGCCTCGGCACGGCGATCGTTCACGCGACGGAGGCCCGGGCGCGCGAGCGAGGCGCGAGGAAGCTCGACAACGGCATCCTCGCGACGGACGGCGCGGCCGCGGCGCTCCTCGAGGCCAACGGCTATCGCGATGTCGCGCACTACTACGTGATGACGATCGAGCTCGAGGAGCGTCCGCCCGAGCCCGTGTGGCCGGAGGGCCTGGAGCCGCGCCCGTTCGAGCGCGAGCACGCACGCGCGTTCTGGGCCGCCGACGACGAGGCGTTCCAGGACGACGCCGACTACGAGTCGGAGCCGTTCGAGGAGTTCGTCACGCGGCGGCTCGAGAGCCCGCGGTTCGATCCGGAGCTCTGGACCGCCGTGTGGGACGGCGACGAGATCGCGGCGACGCTGATCGTCAACCAGAAGCGCTTCGGCGTCGGGTGGATCGGCGGGCTCGGCGTCCGGCGCCCGTGGCGGCGGCGCGGCCTCGGCCGCGCCCTCCTCCTCCGCGCCTTCGGCCAGCTCTACGAGCGCGGCGAGCGGCGCGTCTCGCTGAACGTCCACACCGAGAACCCGTCCGGCGCGACGAGGCTCTACGAGAGCATCGGCATGCGCGTCGAGCGGGAGGACGTCCTCTACCGGAAGGAGCTCGTCGTCGTTCGCGCGCCGGTCGACGCGGACGCGGAGGGGATCGCCGAGGCCTGCAACGAGCTGAGCGAGAAGCTCTACGGCGTGGCCGACCTGTCGGCGGAGGAGATCCGGCACTGGCTCACCCTGCCGGACCTCAGTACGGCGATCGCCGAGGCCGGCGGCGAGATCTGGGGCTATGCCGACTTCCACCGGCGCGAAGACGGGCCGCTCCACGTGGACATGCGCGTGCGGCCCTCGGCGTGGGGTCGCGGCGTCGCCGACGCGCTGCTCGACGAGGTCGAGGCGGCGGCGGAGGGCGGCCGGGTCCACGGCATCGTCGCCGAACGCGACGAGGAGGGGCGCGGTGCGCTCGAGCGGCGCGGCTACCGGCTGATCCGGCACTCGTTCCTCATGCAGGTCGACTTCGCGGAACCGCCCACGCCGCCGGAGTGGCCGTCGGGCTTCGCCGTGCGCACCTACGCCGGCGAGGAGGATGTCCGGGCCGTGTACGAGTGCCATCAGGAGTCGTTCGCCGACCACTGGGAGTTCCGGCCCGTGCCGTTCGAGGCGTGGCGGGCGTTCGGCGTCGACAGGTCCGACTTCGACCCGACCCTCTACTGGGTGGCGGAAGCCGACGGCGAGGTCGCCGGCATCTGCCTCGGGCAGTGGCATACCTCCGGCGACCCGACGTTCGGGTGGGTCGAGGTCCTGGCGGTCCGGAGGCCGTGGCGCGGCCGCGGGCTCGGGCTCGCGCTGCTCCGGCACGCCTTCGCGGAGCTCGCGGCCCGCGGTGCCACGCGCGTCGGCCTGGGCGTCGACGCCGAGAACACAACCGGCGCGGTCCGCCTCTACGAGCGCGCCGGGATGCGGCCGGTGCGCCGCCTGGACATCTACGAGCGGACGCCGTGAGCCGCCTGCGCGCGAAGTGCCCGGACTGCCGCACCTTCACCGCGGTCGCGCTCGGACCGGAGTACGAGTGCCACGCCTGCGGGCGTGTCTTCGGCGCGGGTCTCGTCCGGGTGCCGCGCGCCTGGGGCGACGGCGGCGTGCCGATGATCGAGTCGGCGAGCCTGCCGCTCCCGTATCCCGAGGCGGCGGTGATCGAGGAGGACACGCTGGGCGAGCAGACGCTCGCGCTCGCGTCGGAGCTCCCCGAGCGGCCGCTCGTCCTCGGCGGGTGCTGCTGCTCGCACGTCGGCGCGGTCGAGGGGCTCGCGGCGCGGCACGAACGGCTCGCGGTCGTCTGGCTCGACGCGCACGGCGACCTCAACACGCCCGAGAGCTCGCCGTCCGGGAACGAGTGGGGGATGCCGCTGCGGATGATCCTCGACGCGGGGACGGTGCGGCCGCAGGACGTCGCGCTCGTCGGCGCGCGCAACCTCGACCCACCGGAGGTCGAGTTCATCGCCGAGGCCGGGATCGCGACGGGCGACGGCGCCGTGGAGCGGGCGCTCGCGGACGTCGACTGCGTCTACGTCGCGCTCGACTGCGACGTCTTCGATCCCGGCGAGGTGGCGTCGTTCATGCCGGAGCCGGGCGGCCTCCAGGTCGCGGAGGTCGAGGCGCTCTTCGCCGAGGTGCGCCGCCGCGGCGCCGTCGTCGGCGCCGGCCTGAGCGGGCTCGCGCCCGACCCGGCGAGCCTTCCGGCGCTCGAGCGGCTCTGCGCGGCGCTCGGCCTGTAACCCGCGGCTAAGGGGCGAGGTCTAAACTCCTGCCGCCTGTGAGCTCCCGGATCGACGTCTCCATCGAGCACAAGAACGCGCCCGAGCCGCCGGCGCGGTCACATCCGAACACCTGCCCGGGCTGCGACTCGCACTACCGCGACGACGAGCTCGAGGCGCACCTGTGGGTCTGTCCCCAGTGCGGCCACCACTTCCCGATGCGGGCGCGCGCACGGATCGCGCACCTGGCCGACGAGGGCAGCTTCGTCGAGACCTCGGCCGACCTCCGCTCGGAGGATCCGCTCCAGTTCTTCGACCTGCGCCCGTACACCGAGCGGCTCGCCGAAGCGGAGGTCTCCACGGGCCTCGGTGAGGCGATCGTGACCGGCCGGGCGGCGATCGAGGAGCGCCCGTGCGAGCTCGCGGTGATGGACTTCGCCTTCATGGGCGGCTCGATGGGGAGCGTCGTCGGCGAGAAGCTCTCCCGCGCCTGCGACGCAGCCGCCGAGCGCGGCGTGCCGGTCGTCGCGGTCACGGCCTCGGGCGGCGCGCGGATGCAGGAGGGGATCCTCTCGCTGATGCAGCTGCCGAAGACGGTCTGCGCCGTCGAGGACCTCCACGACGCCGGCGGCGCGCTCTTCACGGTCATGGCCCATCCGACCACGGCCGGCGTCCTCGCGAGCTTCGCGAGCCTCGGCGACGTGCTGATCGCCGAGCCGGGCGCGCTGATCGCGTTCACCGGCCCGCGCGTCGTCCAGCAGACGACGCGCGAGAAGCTCCCCGCCGACTTCGGCCTCTCCGAGCAGAATTTCCGCTTCGGCCACCTCGACGCAATCGTCCCGCGGCCCGAGCTGCGTCCCTACCTCGCCCGGTTGCTCCGGCTCTTCCGCAATGACGCCGGGTGAGGCCGAGCTCCGTCTCCGCGAGCGGCTGGGGAGGCTGAGGAGCCTGCCTCTCCTCGGCCGGACCGGTCTCTCGGCCGAGCTCGAGCGGCTGGAGCGCCAGCTCGCGCGACTGGAGGCCGAGCCGACCGACGAGGAGATCTGGCGCTCCGTCGAGCTCGCGCGGCACCCCGACCGGCCGTACACGCTCGACTACGTGCAGCGGCTCCTCGACGACTTCGTCGAGCTGCACGGCGACCGCGGCCGCGCCGACGACCAGGCCGTCGTGACCGGGCTCGGCCGCTTCGACGGCCGGACGGTCGCGCTCGTCGGGCACCAGAAGGGCCGCGACATCCGCGAGCGGACGACGCGGAACTTCGGCATGGCTTATCCGGAGGGTTACCGGAAGGCCATGCGGATCATGGCCCTGGCCGACCGGCACGGCTTCCCGCTCGTCTCGCTCGTCGACACGCCGGGCGCGTATCCCGGCGTCGCCGCCGAGCAGCACGGGCAGGGCGGGGCGATCGCCCGCTCGCAGGCAGTCATGGCCCGTCTGGGCGTGCCTACGGTGGCGGCGATCATCGGCGAAGGGGGCTCGGGCGGCGCGATCGCGCTCGCGCTCTCCGACCGCGTGCTGATGCAAGAGAACGCGATCTACTCCGTGATCACGCCCGAGGGCTGCGCTGCGATCCTCTGGCGCGACGCGGGCGAGGCGCGCAAGGCGGCCGCGGCGTTCAAGCCGGACGCCGCCCACTGCCTGGAGCTCGGCGTCATCGACGCGATCGTCCCCGAGCCGCCGGGCGGCGCGCAGACCGACCTGGACGCGGCCGCAGCCTCGCTGGGCGTGTCGATCGCCGAGGCGCTCGAGGAGCTCGACGGCGTCTCCGGCGACGAGCTTCGCCGCCGCCGGCGGGCGCGCTTCCGCTCGATGGGCGTGTTCGCCTCGCCGCACGCTGTATAAGGGCTATCCACAGACTCCACAGGCTTTTCCCCTGCGGAAGGCTGGTCTTCACGACACGTATCAACCGGTTCTTCACCGGTTGGAGATACAGCGAAGCCGGTCGCCCGACCGGCTCCGCTAGCGAACCCCCCGCTCTGTTGGAGAAGCCTTGCGCAGGCGCTCTGGCCTACGACTTTGAACGCCTAATACCACGCTCTGCAGGTCGTAAACCTTCCGGAACCCAGTTTTCGTCCCGAGCCGCTTCGGGTAGGTCGACGGCATGCGCTCGATCTGGAGCGGCACCATCTCGTTCGGCCTCGTCAGCGTCGCCGTGCGGATGTTCCCGGCCACCGAGTCGAAGGAGCTCCGCTTCCACTTCCTGGACAAGAAGGACATGACCCCGATCGCGTACGAGAAGGTGCGGCGCGACGACCGCAAGCCGGTGGACACCGACGACATCGTCCGCGGCTTCGAGATCGAGAAGGGCCGCTACGTCGAGATCGGAGACGAGGACCTCGACCGGCTCGACATCGAGCTCACGCACTCGATCGACATCTGCGACTTCGTCTCGCTCGAGGAGATCGACCCGGTCTACTACCGCAAGGCGTACTATCTGCTGCCGTCGCAGGGCGCGGAAAAGCCGTACCGGCTGCTCGTGCGCGCGCTCGCCGAGACCGGCAAGGTCGGGATCGCGAAGGTCGTGATCCGCAACAAGCAGCACCTCGCCTGCCTGCGCACGTACGAGGACTACCTGCTCCTCGAGACCATGTACTACCCGGACGAGATCCGGAACCCGTCGTCGCTCGACGGCGACATCGGCACCGCGAGGCTCCAGAAGGCCGAGGTGGACATGGCCACGACGCTCGTGGAGAACCTCGGCGAGCCGTTCAAGCCGGAGAAGTACACCGACGCCTACCGCAAGGAGCTTCTCGACCTGATCCGCGCCAAGGCGAAAGGCAAGAAGCTGCCCGAGCCCGAGGCCGAGGAGGAGGGCGAGGTCGTCGACCTGATGACCGCGCTCCGCGAGTCGGTCGAGCGCACGAAGAAGCAGCGCAAGCGCAGCAGTAGCTCGAAGAAGCGCGCTAAGGCAAGCTAACGGAGGCGCCGCTTGCGGTGCCGACCTCAGGACGTACCGGCTTTGCCGGTGCGTCCGTCTGAAACGACCGGTCGAGCCGCGAGGTCTCGCCACCTAAGCTAGGGCCAATGGCGGAGCTGCGCGAGTACCGGCGCAAACGAGATCCGAAGAAGACCCCCGAGCCGTTCGGCGGCAAGAAGCGCGGCAAGGAGCCGATCTTCGTCGTCCAGCGGCACGACGCACGGCGGCTCCACTACGACTTCCGTCTCGAGCGCGACGGCGCGCTCGCGAGTTGGGCGGTGCCGAAGGGCGTGCCGCTCGAACCGGGCCAGCAGCATCTCGCCGTGCACGTCGAGGACCATCCGCTCGAGTACTCGGGCTTCGAGGGCGAGATCCCGAAGGGCCAGTACGGCGCCGGCACGGTCGAGATCTGGGACAACGGCACGTACGAGCTCGTGGAGGAAAAGAAAGACGGCGGGCTGACCGTGCGGCTGCACGGAAATCGGCTGGAGGGGACGTGGGCGCTCGTTCCGGCCAAGCTCAGCGGCGACCCGAAGAACTGGCTCATCATCCGCAAGCGCGAGGACGGGACCGCGACGCCCGCGAAGCGCGCGGAGTACCGGCCGATGCTCGCCACGCTCGCCTCGGAGCTGCCGACAGCGGACGGCTGGGCCTTCGAGGTGAAGTGGGACGGGTTCCGCGCGGTCGCGCGCGTCTCCGGCGGCGAGGCGGCGCTCACGAGCCGGAACGGCAACGACCTGACGGGTCGCTTCGCCAACGTGGCGAAGGAGCTGCCGAAGGCTCTGAAGACCCCCGACGCCGTGCTCGACGGCGAGGCGTGCGCGCTCGACGAGCAGGGCCGGTCGAGCTTCTCCGCGATGCAGCAGGGCAAGGCGGGGACGCCGATCGTCTACTACGTCTTCGACGTCCTCGAGGTGGAGGGGAAGCCGCTCCTCGACCGGCCGCTCGCCGAGCGGCGCAAGCGGCTCGACAAGCTGCTCGACCGCCGCAACCGGACGATCCGGCTCTCCGAGACCTTTGACGACGGCGCCGCGCTGCTCGAGGCCGCACGCGACCAGGGGCTCGAGGGCGTGATCGCCAAGCGGGTCGACTCGCGGTACGCCGAGGGGAGGCGGACGCGCGACTGGCTCAAGGTGAAGACGCACGGCCGGCAGGAGTTCGTCGTCGCCGGGTACACGAAGGGCCAGGGCCGGCGCGCGGGGCGCTTCGGCTCGCTCGTCCTCGCCGTCCGCCGCGAGGGCGAGCTCGTGTACGTCGGCAACTGCGGCACCGGCTTCACCGAGGACGAGATCGACCGGCTGCTCGCGAAGCTGCGGCCGCTCGAGCGCCCGAAGCCGCCGTTTCGGCAGGTCCCGAAGATGCCGAAGATCCGCAAGGGCGACGTCGTCTGGGTCGAGCCGGAGCTCGTCGCCGAGGTCGAGTTCGCGCAGTGGACGCACGACGGCCACCTGCGCGCGCCGGTCTACCAGGGCCTGCGCGAGGACAAGGAGCCGGAGGAGGTCCAGCGCGAGGAGCCGGTCGCCCCGCCGCCGGACGAGGTCCGGAAGGGCCGCCGCCTGCTCAAGCTATCGAACCTGGACAAGCCCTTCTGGCCCGACGAGGGGATCACGAAGGGCGACCTGCTCGACTACTACCGCCGCGTCGCGCCCGTCCTCGTTCCGCACCTGCGCGACCGGCCGTTCACGATGCGCCGCTACCCGGACGGGGCCTTCGGGGATGCGTTCTTTCAGAAGGACGCGCCCTCGCACATGCCGGAGTGGATCCCGCGCGTGCCCGTCGTCGTGACGACGCGTGACCGGCCGCGGCAGCGCCGGCGCATCCAGGCGCCGCTCGTGAACGACGAGCTCGCGCTGCTCTGGATGGTGAACATGGGCTGCATCGACATGAACACCTGGTACTCGCGGGTCGACAAGCTCGACCGGCCCGACTTCGTGCTCTTCGACCTCGACCCGTCGCCCGACGTCGGCTTCGCCGAGACGATCGAGGTCGCGCTCTATGTGAAGCAGGCGCTCGACGCGCTCGGGCTCGTCTCGTTCCCGAAGACGTCGGGCTCGGACGGCATCCACGTGCTCGTGCCGATCGAGCGGCGGCACACCTACGACGACACGCGCGAGTTCTCGGAGATCGTCGCAGGCGCGATCGCGCGCGCTCACCGCGGGCTCGCGACGACGGAGTGGTCGAAGTCGAAGCGGCGCGGCGTGCTCATCGACTCGAATCAGAACGGCGAGGGGAAGACGATTGCCTCCGTCTACTCGGTGCGGCCGAAGCCGGGCGCGCCGGTCTCGACGCCGCTGCGCTGGGACGAGGTGAACGAGAAGCTCAACCCGTCGATCTACACGATGGAGGTGGTGCTGCGGCGCGTGGAGCAGCACGGCGATCTCTTCGAGGGCGTGCTGACGACGAAGCAGCGGCTGAGCGACGCGCTGAAGAGCCTCCGCTGATGCTCGCCGTCGTGGTCGCGGCGGCAGTCGCGGCGCTCCCGCCGCAGGGGCTCGTGACCCGAGCGGCGGCCGGGGTCGTCCTCGTCGACCTGCGTGGGCACGTCTTTCGCCGCCTCGACGGCTTTCGGCTCGACGAGGTCGCGGAGCCCGCCCGTCGCCCGCGCGAGGTGCTGCTGCGGAAGGGGAGTCACTCATACGTGCTCGGGTCGCGCGGCATGCGGCCGGTGCGGCGCCTCCGCGGCGGGTGGCCGAGGACGGCGACCGGGTGCCATCCCGGCCCGGCTCCGTTCACGATCTGCGGGTATCCGTGGTCGCTGCGCGCGCGGCCGTCGACGGTCTACCTCCGAGGGCGGAAGCTGCTCAGCCGGAGACACGGATACTGGAGGAGCGCCGAGCTCTCGCCCGACCGGCGCAGCCTTCTGCTCCAGTGGTCGGGTGAATGCGAGATCCCGACGGCGTACCTGGCCCGCGCGGACGGCGGCGGGCTTCGTGCGGCCGCGCCGGAGTCGGTCGCGCTCGGCTGGGCGCGGAACGGACGCGCCGTGGTCGACCTGCCGCGTGGAGGCTGCGCCGGGAACACTCGCCGTCCGGGGATCTATCTCCTCGATCCGCGGTCGCGCCGCATGTCCTACGTCTACGCCGGGCACGGGCGCCTCTGGGGCTCGGCCTTCGCCCGATGAGCTTCCGCGAGCTCCTGCGCCGTCGGCGGATGGTACGGAGGTACGAGTCCGACCCGGTGCCGCGGGAGGCGATCGAGCGGATCGTGCGCAGCGTGCGGCACGGCCCGAGCGCGGGCTTCAGCCAGGGGCTGCGCCTCGTGGTCGTCACCGAGGCCGACCGGCGTCGGCGGCTCGGCGAGATCGTCGGCGAGGAGTCGTGGGTCGCGGGCGCACCGGTCCTGATCGTCGTCTGCGTGCGCGAAGACGACTACCACGACCGCTACCGGCAGCCGGACAAGCTCGCGCTCACGGGCGGCGTCGAGATCGAGTGGCCGATTCCGTTCTGGTACTTCGACGCCGGGGCGGCGGCGATGCTGATCCTGCTCGCCGCGATCGACGAGGGCTATGCGTCCGGGCTCTTCGGCGTACCGGTCGAGGTGCTCGCGGCCTTCCGCGCGGAGCTCGGGCTTCCGGAGGACGTGGAGATCACCTGCTGCATCACGGTCGGGCGGGGCGCCGACGACCCCGACGCGAGCGTCCCGTCGAGCCGGCTCACCCGGCGCCGCCGCGCGGAGGAGGACATCCTCCACTGGGAGCGCTGGTAGCCGGGCTGCTACACCCCCGGCGCGACGAGCTTCACGTAATGGCCGATCGGCTCGAAGCCGAGCCGTTGGTAGAGGTGCTGTGGCCAGTCCTCGGCGTCGGCGACGAGGAAGACGAAGTCCGCTCCCGCTCGGCGGGCTGTCTCGACCGCGTAGAGGACGACCGCGGTCGCGTAGCCGCGGCCGCGGTGGGCCTCGAGCGTGCCCACGTCCTCGATCTGCGCGTTCGGCGGCTCGATGTACACGTCCGCGTAGGCCACGACCTCGCCGTCCACGACGATGCCGAGGAAGCGAGTGTCGACCCGCGCCGCGATCAAGTGCTTCGCCTCGTGCAGCTGCTCCAGCACCTCCGGACGCGCCCACGGGAAGTCCTCGATCAGGCGCCTCCGCGCGGGGCGCAGGGCGTCGGCGTCGAGCTCCCGGACGAGCTCGACGGGCGCCTCGCGCGCGACGGGGCCGCGCTGGACCATGAAGACGTGGCGGTCGAGCCGCCAGCCGAGCGCCTGGAAGCCGGGGAGGAGCGGCTCGGCGCTCTGCTCGTCGCGGAAGAAGATCATCGGGCGGTCGTGCGCGCTCGCGTCGCCGGCGAGCTCCTCAGCCGTCGTCCCGGGCGGCACCGTCTCGACGAGGAGGTAGTTGGAGTCGTAGCGCTTGGGGACGCGGTCGTCGTAGACGGCGGTGCCGAACCGCGTCGGCTCCGAGCGCTCGCCGGACATGTCCGCCCGAGCCAGGAAGTCGTACGCCCGGCGGAGCTCAAACGTCGCCAAGGCGCTGAGGGTGGCCGAGCATCCCGAGCTCGGCGATGTCGCGGCGGAAGAAGAGCGACGTCGTCCAGTCGGTGACCACGCGCAGCTTCCGCGAGAGGAGCGGGAGCTGGTACAGGTGATACGTCCGCGTCACGAACCAGCCGGGGAAGCCGCGCAGGCGGAGGCCGAGGACGTCGGCGATCCCCTTGTAGCGGCCGAGCGTCGCCACCTGGCCGAGCATCCGGTAGCGGTACGGGCGCGGCTCACCGCGGAGGTTCTTCGCCAGGCGGCGGGCCTGGCGGAGCGCGTGCTGGCTGGTCGGCGGGTCGAACTCGCCCGGCGTCGCCAGGTTCGGGACGCGGGTGCCGTCGCCGAGCGCCCACACGTGCTCCATTCCTTCGACGCGCAGCGTTCCGTCGACAAGGACCCGTCCGCGCTCGTCGAGCGGCAGCCCGAGCTGGCTCAGGTGCGGGTTCGCGCGCACGCCGGCCGTCCAGACGAGCGTGCTCGTCCGGATGCGGTCGCCGTCCGAGAGGAGCACGTGGTGCGGCCCCACCTCCTCGAGCGTCGTCTCGACGCGGATGTCGACGCCGCGGCCGGCGAGCTGGTCGGCGGCGTAGTCGCCGAGCCGCGGCGGGATCTCCGGCAGGATCTTCGGCGCCGCGTCCACGAGCACCCAGCGCTGACGGGTCTCGCGGAGCGACGGGTAGTAGCGGAGCGCGTCGCGGACGAGGTCGGAGAGCTCGGCGAGCGCCTCCACGCCCGCGTAGCCGGCGCCGACGAAGACGAAGGTGAGCTCGCGCTCGCGGTGCGTCTCGTTCGGCGCGGCGGCGGCGGCCTCGAGGCGGCGCAGGACGTGGTTGCGGAGGTCGATCGCGTCGGCGAGCGACTTGAAGCCGCGGCCGTAGTCGGCCAGGCCGGGAATCGGCAGCGTCCGCGAGACGGCGCCGAGCGCGACCACGAGGTCGGTGTAGCGCAGGTTGAGAAGGCCCTCGCCGGTCTCGACCTGGACGCGCCGCCGCTCGGCGTCGTGCGCCACCGCGCGTCCGAGGACGAGGTCGGCGTGCGGGCACATCATCCGCAGCGGGACGACCACGTGCCGCGGCTCGAGTGTCCCCGACGCGGCCTCGGGGAGCATCGGCGTGTAGAGCATGAAGTTCTCGAGGCTGACGACGGTCGCGCCGCGCTTCCCGAGCAGGCGCGCGACGTACGAGCCTGCGAACCCACCGCCGAGGACGAGCGTGCCGCCGCGCGCTTCGCGGTCCACCTAGCTGAAGGTTTGCAGGGCTTGGTTGTACGACCGCGCCCCGGCCGTGCAGGCGTCACGCGTCTTCGCGTACATCAGCTCCCGGCAGCCCTCGTCGCCGAAGCTGCCGTCCCGGACGACGTTGAGCGCCGTGCCGAGCCACGCATAGCAGGCGCGCTGCGCCGCGTGGTCGATGCCGGCGCACCCCCGGATCAGCCGTACCTGGGTCCTGAGCGGCTGGGCGAGGAGCGCGGGCACGCGGACGCCGCGGACGCAGGCTTCCGCGTCAGCGCCGCGCAGCTCGCGACACACCGCGAGCTGCGTGAACGGGTCGGGCGAGACGATCACCGAGGCGCCGGTCACGCACGAGGCCTGCTGGAGCCCGGAGAGGCCGCGGCAGAGGGCGACGAGAGCGCGCCCGCTCCTCGGGATCCGGTGCGGAGGCCGCTCGAGCCACGCGCGGTACCAGCACGCGCGCACGAACTGGGCGTGCTGGGCGCTGCAGAGCTTGCGCGGAGAGGTGCTCGTGCCGGTCGGCCGGCGCGTCTGGTCGAGCCCGGCGACGGCGATCCAGTAGTCGTGGAAGGCGCCCTGCGCGCAGTCGGCCGCGTTGTCCGAGCCGAGGGCGGAGCAGGCGGCGAGCGCCGGGCCGACGAGCTCGCCGAAGAGCCGCATGTACGCGTGGCCGAGGCCGTGGACGCAGCTGTAGCGCTGGTAGCGCGTCGACGCTTTGTGGCACGCGGCCGCCGCGCCGCGTGGCCCCATGCGGACGATCTGGGGCCCGAGCTCCATGATCATCCCGTGTCCGAAGCCGGCCGAGCAGCCGGGATCGTTCGACCTCGGCAGGTAGTCGCGGAGGCGGGCGAGCGTCAGGTGCACGCGACGCGCGTAGCGGCGGCCGACCGGGTGCATCAGGATGTGGCAGTTGTTGCCGAGGACCCCGCCGACGCTGTGCGCATAGCGGTCGATCCGCGGCAGCTCGCGCGCGGGGTTTCGCGTGTGGGCGACGAGCCAGAGCGCCTGCTCGCTGAGGCAGGTCCGGAAGCGCGCCGGCCGACGCGTGAAGTTGTCGCAGAAGCGGAACGCCCGCGCCTCGCGGACGTAGCGGCCGTACCCGAAGGTCGGGCCTTGGAAGCCGCCGCCGCCGAGGGCCGCCGTGGCGGCGAGACCGGCCGCCGCGACCACCGCCGCGGCGACGAGCACGCGTGCTCTCATCGCGCCGCCAGGCTACCCGGACCACGATGCAGGTAGCCGTCGTCGGCAGCGGCGTCGAGCACGAGGAGCGTGCCGAGGAGGTCGGGCGGCTCCTCGCGGAGCGAGGCTGCACGGTCGTGTGCGGCGGGCTCGGCGAGGTGATGGCCGCCGCGGCTCGCGGGGCCAAGTCGGCCGGCGGGACGACGATCGGGATCCTTCCCGGCGAGTCGCGCGCAGGCGCGAACGAGTGGATCGACCACGTCGTCGTGACCGGGATCGGCCACGCGCGCAACCTCGCCGTCGTGGCGAGCGGGGACGCCGTGATCGCGGTGGGCGGACGGTGGGGGACGCTCGCGGAGATCGGCTTCGCGCGCGTGCTCGGCCGGCCGGTCGTGGTCCTCGAGCCCGGTTGGGAGATCGAAGGGGTCGAGCGCGCGGCGACGCCGCAGGAAGCCGTGGAGCGGGCGCTATCGTTGGCGACCTCCTGATGGCACTCGAGCTGCGTCCCGAATGTGAGCGTTGCGCCGTCGCGCTGGCGCCCGAGGGTGACGCGTACATCTGCAGTTACGAGTGCACGTTCTGCGGCCTGTGCGCCGAGGAGTTCGGGCACGTGTGCCCGAACTGCAGCGGCGAGCTCGTGCGGCGACCGCGCCGCAGGCCCGCCTAGCCGCTCTCGCGAGCGTGCGCCGCGGCGTCGACGTCTGCAGCGAGCGCACGTCACCATGCCGCGCGTGTGACGGAACCCGCACACATGTGCCCGAACTGCGGCGGCGAACTGCTGTGCTGTTCGAGGCGCCGAGCGCGTTCGCGCCACCTAGACATGTCCGCGCGGGCTGCCAGGGGGTCTGACCCCTGCCATGGCCCGGCGGGACGTGGTTGAAAACACCATGGTTAGGACGAGGCGAGCATGCGGCGGAGCAGGGTCAGCGCCCCCGCCTTGTCGAGCGGCTCGTTGAGGTTCCCGCACTTCGGGGACTGGACGCAGGACGGGCAGCCGCGCTCGCACGGACACCCCTCGAGCATCGAAGCGGCGTCGCCGACCCAGCCCTCGAAGGCGTCGAAGCCGCGCTCGGCGATGCCGACGCCGCCCGCGTGGCCGTCGTAGACGAAGACCGTCGGGCGGCCGGTCTGGAAATGCAGGTTCGTGGAGAGGCCGCCGATGTCCCAGCGGTCGCACATCGCCCACAGCGGCAGGAGCGCGATCATCGAGTGCTCGGCGGCGTGCAGCGAGCCGAGCAGGCGCGGCATCGTCTCGAGGCCGGCGAGCATGTCCGGCTCGGGCAGGTACCAGACGGCCTCGGTCTCGAAGGTCGTCTCGGGGAGGTCGAGCGGACACGTCTCGAGCGTCGAGCCGTCGCCGATCGCCTTGCGCTGGTAGGCGACCACCTGCTCGGTGACCGCGACGCGGCCGAAGGCGACGCCCGTGCCGAGCCGCCGCTCCGCGCGCAGGGTCTCGTCGATCGCCGTCGTCGTCTCCTTCTTCGTCTGCGTGTACCAGTTGCCGCGGAACGGCTCGACGAGCGCGCGCCGGGCGCCGAGGTCGAACTCGCGGACGAGGTAGCTCTCGCCCAGGTGGAGGTACACGGCGCCCTCGTGGACGGTCGAGTACGCACGCTCCCGCTCGACGAGCCCGAGCACGGAGCCCGTCGCGACGTCGACGACCGTGAACGCTTCCGGGCTCGTCGACCGGAGCGGGACGCGCCCCGCGGGATAGTCGCGCCCCGACCACACGAAGCCGGCCGGCGTCCTCTGGAGCTCCGGCAGCACCGCCGCGCGCTCGAGCGCCGCGTCGCCGAGCGTGGCGCGGTCGGCGTCGTCGAGCGGCGCCTCGTAGGCGGCCGCGCGGACATGGCCGTCGAGGACGCGGACGTTCGCGTGGTCGAGGATCGCCGCCTCGACGCGCCGGCCGAGCAGCGTCTCGGGACGGCGCATGAAGTACTGGTCGAGCGCGTCCTCGCTCGCGACGAGCACGGCGAGCCCGTGCCCGCGACGCCCGGCCCTCCCCCACTGTTGGCGCAGGCTCGCGACGGTGCCGGGGAAGCCGACCGAGATCGCGCAGTCGAGGAGGCCGATGTCGATCCCGAGCTCGAGCGCGTCCGTCGCGCTCACGCCGAGCAGCTCGCCCTCGACGAGGCGTCGCTCGATGTCGCGCCGCTGCGCGGGCGTGTAGCCGGCCCGGTACGGCGCGAGCCGTTCGCCGACGTCCGCCGCGACCCGCTCGACCGTGAAGCGGTGCACGAGCTCCGCCGCCTTGCGGCTCTTGGCGAAGCAGATCGTCCGCAGGCCGCCGGAGACGAGGCCGGCGTAGAGGCGCGACGCCTCGCCGAGCGCGCTCGCCCGCAAGCCCAGCTCCGGGTCGACGAGCGGCGGGTTCCAGAGCGCGATCGTCCGCTCCGCGCGCGGCGCGGCGTCCTCGTCGACCACGGTCGCTTCGACGCCCAGGAGCGCCTGCGCGAGCTCGCCGGGGTTCGCGATCGTCGCCGAGGCGAGCAGGAACTGCGGGTCGGAGCCGTAGACGCGCGCGATCCGCCGCAACCGACGCAGGACGTTGGCGACGTGCGAGCCGAAGACGCCGCGGTAGACGTGCGCCTCGTCCACGACGACGTAGCGCAGGTTCGCGAGCACGTCGCCCCAGCGGTCGTGGTGCGGGAGCACGCCCACGTGGAGCATGTCCGGGTTGGTCAGGATGAGGTTCGCCCAGCGGCGGATCTGCCAGCGCCGCTCGGTCGGGGTGTCGCCGTCGTAGATCGCGGCCCGCACCCGGGGCACGCGGAGCGCCGCGAGGCTTCGTGCCTGGTCCTGCGCGAGCGCCTTCGTGGGGTAGAGGTAGAGCGCGCGCGTCTTCGGCTCGCGAGCGAGCGCGTCGAGCACCGGGAGGTTGAACGCGAGCGTCTTCCCGCTCGCTGTGCCGGTCGTGACGATGACGTTTTCGCCGCGGGACGCGGCCTCCCAGGCCACGGCCTGGTGGACGTAGAGCGCGTCGAGGCTCTTCGCGTCGAGAGCCGCACGGACGCGCTCGTCGAGCTCGGCGGGGACCGGCGCGGCGCGAGCCGCCGCGGAAGGCACCGTCTCAGCGTGCGCGAGCTCCTCGCCCTGGAGGAGCTCGTCCCACAGCGCCGTGGCTAGCGGCGGCATCGGATCGCGACCACGTGTGGGTAGTCACGCTCGCCCGGCTCCTCGAAGCGCTCGAGCGCGAAGCCCGGGTCGAGGAACGCGTGGAGGAACTCGGCGAGCGGCAGGTGTGTGGCGCCCACCCGTACGCGGAGGCCATCCGGTGTGATCCCGGGCGCGTCCTCGTAGCGACCGGTGCGGCGGTACCAGCCGAGGTGGAGCTCCGGGACGCCCTCCCCGTGGGCGTACAGCGAGTGCGGCCCGACGAAGCACGGATGAATGCCGGCGTAGACGAACGGCGCTCCGGGCTTCAGGACGCGCGCGGCCTCCCGGCAGACGGCTGCGAAGTCGTCGACGTCGGTGTGCGTCCAGATCGAGACGGCGGCGTCGAAGTGAGCGTCGCCGAACGGCAGCTCCTCGCCGTGGCCGCGGACGACCTCGAGGCCACGACCGCGCGCGAGTCGGAGCTGGTCGTCGGACGGGTCGACGCCCACGACCGACCAGCCGGCATCGGCGAACCGCACCGTGTGGAAGCCGGTTCCACAGCCGACGTCGAGCAGCCGGCCGGGCCCGGGGCCGAGCAGCCGGAGCACCGTGTCCGGGACGAGCGGGTCGCCGAGGAGCGTGGTCTCGTACCAGTCGGCGAGGCCGTCGTAGCGCGCGCGGGTCACGGCGCCGATGCTAGCCTCGGGCCACCGGGGTGCCCCGCTCGGGGCTGAGATCACACCCGTCGAACCTGATCCGGTTCGCACCGGCGAAGGGAGTCATGACAGTTCCACGTTGTCTCACCATCGCGACGTCCGACTCTGGGGGCGGAGCCGGGATCCAGGCCGACCTGAAGGCCTTCGCCGCGGCCGGCTGCCACGGCATGAGCGCGCTCGTCGCCCTGACCGCCCAGAACACGGTCGCCGTCACGGCGGTGCACGAGCTGCCGGGCGAGTTCGTCGTCGCGCAGCTCGACGCGGTCTTCGACGACATCGGTGTGGACGCGGCCAAGACGGGCATGCTCTTCTCGCGCCGGCTGATCGAGACCGTGGCCGACTTCCTCGCCGCCCATCCCGTGCCGCTCGTCGTCGACCCCGTGATGGTCGCGAGTTCGGGCGCGCGCCTCCTCCAGGAGGACGCGGGCGCAACGTACGTCGAGCGGCTCTTCCCGCTCGCGACGGTTGTGACGCCGAACCTCGCCGAGGCGGAGGCGCTGGCCGGCTTCAGCGGGCCGCGGCGCGACCTCGCCGAGCGGATCCGCGAGCTCGGCGCCCGCGCGGTCGTCGTCACCGGCGGCCACGGCGACGAGCCGGGTGACCTCCTGGTGGACGACGAAGGCGAGCTCCTGATCCCGGTGGAGCGCCGCTCGCGCCGCGCCACGCACGGCTCCGGCTGCACCCATTCCGCATCACTGGCCGGACACCTGGCGCGCGGCTCGTCGCTTCGGGACGCGGCCCGCGCTGCCGCGGCCGCCGCCTCCGCCGCGGTCGCTAACGGCCACGAGGACCTCGGCGCCGGCGAGGGTCCCGTCGACGTGCTTGCGCGATGAACCTCACCCCGGGAGAGACGCTGCGCACGATCCGTGGGACGAAGCCGCTCGTGCACCAGATCACGAACTACGTCGTCATGAACGAGACGGCGAACGCGACGCTCGCGCTCGGCGCGCTGCCGGTGATGGCGCACGCGATCGAGGAGGTCGAGGAGATGGTGAGCCTGGCGAGCGCGCTCGTGCTCAACATCGGGACGCTCTCGGGGCCGTGGGTCGAGTCGATGCTCCGGGCCGGGAAAGCCGCCTCGGCGCGCGGCATCCCCGTCGTGCTCGATCCGGTTGGCGCGGGAGCGACCCGCTTTCGCACCGAGACCGCGCTCCGGCTCCTCGACGTCGTCGACGTGACCGTCCTGCGCGGGAACGCGGGCGAGGTCGCGTCGCTCGTGGGTGTCGAGGCCGAGGTGCGCGGGGTGGAGTCGATCGGCACGGGCGAGTCGGCGGCGGAGCTGGCGCGGGCCGCTGCGAGCCGGTTCCAGTGTGTTGCGTCCGTTACGGGGCCCGTCGACCAGGTCTCGGACGGCGAGGCCTCGGTCGCGGTCGCGAACGGACACGAGCTCCTCGCGACGGTGTCGGGCACCGGCTGCATGTCGTCCGCGCTCACGGGCTGCTTCCTCGCCGCGAAGCCGGACGAGCCGCTCGCGGCCGCGGCGGAGGCGCTCGTCGCGTTCGGCGTCGCCGGGGAGGACGCGGCCGAGGGTACGCGCGGGCCGGGGTCGTTCCACGTCGGGCTGTACGACGCGCTGGCGGCGCTCGACCCGAAGACCCTCGACGGCCGCGCGCGGGTCGAGCGATGAGGGTGCACGCGCTCGTCTCCGATCTCGCGGGCGCGGAGCGTGCGCTCGCGGACGGGGCGACGGTCGTGCAGCTGCGGCTGAAGGCCGTCGGGACAGCGGAGGTCGTGACGGTGGGAGAGCCGATCCTCGCGGCGTGCCGGCGTGCGGGGGCGGTGTTCGTCGTGAACGACGACGTCGAGGCGGCGCTCCGGCTGGGCGCCGGCGGCGTGCACCTCGGCCAGAGCGATGCAGGCGTCGAGCGCGCGCTGGAGGCGGGGCTCGTGCTCGGCCTCTCCGCGGGGAGCGTCGAGGAGGCGCGGGCGGCCGAGGCGGCAGGCGCGACCTACGTCGGCGCGGGCCCGGTGTGGGCGACGCCGTCGAAGCCGGACGCGGGGGAGCCGCTCGGCCTGGAGGGGCTCGCGGCGATCTGCGCGGCGGTCGCGCCGCCGGTGGTCGCGATCGGCGGGATCGACGCCTCGAACGCGGCCGACTGCATCCGCGCGGGCGCGACCGGGGTCGCGGTCATCCGGGCGGTCGAGGAGCTGCGCCCCCTGCGCGCTGCGGTCGACGCCGCGTTGGGCGAGCGTCAGACCGCGTGACCAACTCGGCGCACAACCGGCACAGCGGCGGCACATCGACCCGCGTACGCTGTTGCAAGGGGGCCTTGCTGCCCCCTTGGGGGGTGGTGGAGGGGGACCGCGGCCGGAGCCCGAGGCGCGGCCCGTGAAGCTCTCCGAGCTCGGCGAGCGCGGCCTCATCGCCGAGCTGGAGCGGCGCGGGCTCGCGCGCGGGATCGAGAACGACGCAGCGGAGCTCGACGGCGGGGTCGTCGTCACGCAGGACGCGCTCGTCGAGGGCGTCCACTTCCGGCTCGACTGGATCTCGTGGCGCGACCTCGGCTGGCGGGCGGCCGCGGTCAACCTCAGCGACCTCGCCGCCTCGGGCGCGTCGCCGGACGGCCTCGTCGTGAGCCTCGCCCTTCCGGCGGACACGGCCGTCGAGGACGTGCTCGAGCTCTACGAGGGCATGGCCGAGACCGGCGTGCCGGTCGTGGGCGGCGACACCTCGCGGGCGGAGCATGTGACGCTCTCCGTCACCGCCCTCGGCCGCTCCGAGCGCGTCCCGGGCAGAGGCGGCGCGCGGCCGGGCGACCGGCTCGTCGTCACCGGTCCGCTGGGCGCGGCCGGCGCCGCCTTCCGCGAGCACCGCTACCTACGCCCGCCGCTCCGGCTCGCGGAAGGGCGCGCGCTCGCCGCTCACGCGACCGCGATGCTCGACCTCTCCGACGGCCTCGCCGTCGACGCCCACCACATCGCGCGCCGCTCCGGCTGCCGCGTCGTCGTCGACCTCGACCGCGTCCCGCTCGCGCCCGGCGCTCGGCTCGAAGATCTCGGGTTCGGCGAGGACTACGAGCTCCTCGCCGCGCTTCCCGGCCCGACCGACCTGCACCACGAGATCGGCCGCTGCGAGGAGGGCGAGGGCGTCGAGCTCCTCCACGAGGGCGCCCCGGTCGCCCTCGCCGGCTGGGACCATTTCAGGATCTAGAGAAGGAGTTGCAGAACCGCTCGAGGCCAGGCACCGTACAAGCCGACGTGCTGGCCTATGCCGTCAGGCGGATGCTGTGGGTGGGGGTCCTCTTCCTCGCGATCACGGCGGTCACGTACATCCTCTTCTTCATCCTGCCCGTGCAGAAGCAGCAGCGCGTCCGGCGCACGGAGTTCTCGGCCACCGACGTGCGGCACGAGCTGAACATCAACGGGCCGGTGTACGTCGAGTACGCGAAGTTCCTGTCGCGCACGGTGCACGGCGACCTCGGGCACTCGTTCGTCGACCGCCAGAAGGTGACGACGATCGTGAAGGACGCGGCGCCCGTCACCGCCTGGCTCGTTCTGGGCGGCGCGTTCTTCTGGCTCCTGATCGCGATCCCGGTCGGGATCCTGTCCGCCCTCAGACCCCGCAGCCTCCTCGACAGAATCACCATGACCGGGGTCCTGATCGGGATCTCCGCCCATCCGCTCTGGATCGGGCTCATGCTGTCGTACTTCCTCGGCTACCGCCTCCACGCGGTGCCGCTCGGCGGCTACTGCGACCTGATCAACCCGGCGACGACCTGCGGCGGGCCTGTCCAGTGGGCCTACCACATGATGCTGCCGTGGCTCACGTTCACGATCCTCTTCGCCGCGCTCTACGTGCGGATGATCCGCGCGAACGTGCTCGACGTGCTCGACTCGGACTACGTCCAGACCGCGCGCGCGAAGGGTGCCTCGCCGTGGCGCGTGCTCCGCTCGCACGTCGTCCGGAACGCGCTCCTGCCGGTCGTGACCATGCTCGGGATGGACATGGGTGTCGCCTTCGGCGGCGCGGTCTTCGTGGAAAGCGTCTACGGCCTCCCGGGGCTCGGGCAGATTGCGGTCACGAGCCTGCGCCGGCAGGACCTGCCGACGATCATGGGCATCATCGTCTGGTCGACGCTCGCCATCCTCGCCTTCAACCTGATCGTCGACCTGGTCTACGCCGCGCTCGACCCGCGGGTCAAGCTCGTCGAGCCGAAGGACCGCCCGGCGGCGGCTCCGGTGACGGCGGCCGCGCCCTCGACGACGCAGCCGGCGACGCAGTCAGCGCGCTGAGGCATCGCTTGCGGTGCCGTTGTCAGGACGCGCGGGTTTCCCGCGTCCGTCTGAAACGGCCGATCGACACGTGGTCGTCAGCTCGCCGCGGCTCGGAGCCACGGGCCGAAGGCGCGCTCGTAGTGCGAGCGCGGTCGTGCGCCGATCAGCGTCTCGCGTGCCTCGCCGCCTTCGAAGAGGATGACGCTCGGGATCGAGAAGACGTCGTAGCGCGACGCGGCGGACGGGTTCTCGTCGATGTTCAGCCTCGCGAACTCGACGCGTCCGGCGTGCTCCTCGGCGAGCTGCTCCATGATCGGGTGGATCGCCCGGCACGGCCCGCACCACGGCGCCCAGAAGTCGACGACGACCGGCGTCTCCGCGCCGAGCACCTCCTGCTCGAACGTCGCGTCGGTGACCTCCTTCACGACGGTCATCGTAGTTCTCCCCGCAAGGCTGCGAGCCGTAGCGCCGGCACCTTCCAGATCGCCTCGAGCACGATCGAGCGGCTCATCTTCGAGCCGCCGACTTCCCGGTCGACGAAGGTGATCGGGATCTCGACGACGCGGAAGCCCGCGCGCAGCGCGCGGTAGGTCGTCTCGATCTGGAAGGCGTAGCCGCGGGAGTGGATCGCGTCGAGGTCGATCCGCTCGAGCACCTCGCGCCGGTAGCACTTGAAGCCGCCGGTCAGGTCGCGGAGCCCCACGCCGAGGAGCGCCTGCGCGTACAGGCAGCCGCCGCGCGAGATGAACCGCCGCACGAGCCCCCAGTTGCCGATCCGCCCGCCGGGCGCGTAGCGCGAGCCGAGCACGACGTCGGCATCGGCGGCCGTCTCGATCAGCCGGCGCGTGTCCTCCGGGCGGTGCGAGAAGTCGCAGTCCATCTCGAGGACGAGCTCCGCGCCGTCCGCCAGCGCGCGCCGGAAGCCGGCGAGGTAGGCGGGGCCGAGCCCCTCCTTCCGCGGCCGGTGCAGGACGTCGACGAACCCGAGCTCCGCCGCGAGCCGGTCGGCGATCTCGCCGGTGCCGTCGGGCGAGCTGTCGTCGACGACGAGCACGCGGTCGTCCGGCCCGAGCACCTCGCCGAGCGCCCGGAGCATCGGCTCGAGGTTCTCCTTCTCGTTGTAGGTCGGCAGGCAGACGGTCGCGCGCACGCCCGTAATATCGCCGGGGTGCCGGACTCACTGCCCAGGAACAGCGATCTCGCGGAGCAGCTCGACCTGCTCGCCGACCTGCTCGAGATCGAAGGGGAGCAGTCGTTCCGCGTGCTTGCGTACCGGCGCGCGGCGACGCGCGTCCGCGAGAGCTCGACGCCGGTCGCGCGGCTCGCGCTCGACGGGAAGGCGAAGGACCTGCCCGGAATCGGCAAGACGATCGAGGAGAAGATCGTCCAGGTCGTCGAGCGGGGTGAGATGCTCGCGCTGACGAAGCATCGTGCGCTCGTCCCCGGTGAGGTCGTCCTCTTCACGCGCCTCCCGGGCCTGGGGCCGAAGACGGCGCGGAAGATCTGGCAGGAGCTCGGGATCACGACGCTCGAGGAGCTCCGCCAGGCGGCGGCGGACGAGCGGTTGCGGCGGCTCGCGGGGCTCGGCGCCCGCAGCGAGGAGAAGATCCTCGCTGCGCTGAGCGAGGCCGCGAAGCCGGTGCCCGACGAGGGCCGCCGCCTGCTCGGCGACGGTCTGCCCGCGGTCCTCGCCGTCGTCTCCGTCCTCCGCGAGCACCCGGCGGCAGTGGCCGTGTCGGAAGCGGGCAGCGTGCGCCGCCGCAAGGAGACCTTCCGCGACCTCGACCTGATCGCGACCGCGACCGACGCGGCTGCGCTCACCGAGTACTTCACGAAGCTCACCTGGGTGGAGCAGGTCGCCGCGCACGGCGACACGAAGGCGACCGTGGTCTCGAACGACGGCCTGCGCTTCGACCTCCGCGTCGTGCCGCCGGAGTGCTTCGGCAACCTGCTCCAGCACTTCACGGGCTCGAAGGACCACAACATCGCCCTCCGCGAGGAGGCCGTGCGGCGCGGCTTCTCGGTCTCTGAGTACGGAGTCAAGGTGGTCGAGACGGGCGAGACCTTCCAGACCGGGAGCGAGGAGGAGCTCTACGCCTTCCTCGGCTACGCCTACATCCCGCCCGAGCTGCGCGAGAACAACGGCGAGCTCGAGGCGGCGCGGCGCGGCGAGCTGCCGAAGCTCGTCGAGCTCTCCGACCTGCGCGGCGACCTGCACTGCCACTCGACGTGGTCCTCGGACGGCAAGAACACGATCGAGGAGATGGCGCGGACGGCGATCGAGCGCGGCTACTCGTACCTCGCGCTGACCGACCACTCGCACTACCTGCGCGAGGGCCGGCTCGACGCGCAGACGCGCGAGATCGACGCGCTGAACGAGCGCCTGGCGCCTTTCCGGATCGTCAAGGGGATCGAGGTGAACATCCGCGCGAACGGCGAGCTCGACGTGGCCGACGAGATCCTGGCCGAGCGCGAGTGGGTGATCGCGTCGCTCCATACGGCGTTCGACAAGAACCCGACCGAGCGGGTGCTCGCCGCGATGGAGAACCCGCACGTCGACTGCATCGGGCACCTGACGGCGCGGAAGATCACGCGCCGCCCGCCGGCCGACGTCGCCGTCGAGCGCGTGATCGAGAAGGCGCTCGAGACGAAGACCTTCCTCGAGATCAACTCCCAGCCCGACCGGCTCGACCTGCGCGACGTGCACGCGCGCGCCGCGGCCGAGGCGGGGGTGAAGGTCGCCGTCTCGACCGACGCGCACGAGGTGCCGGCACTCGGGTGGGCCGAGATCGGCGTCGCGCAGGCGCGCCGCGCCTGGATGACGAAGGAGCAGGTGCTGAACACGCGGACGTGGCCGCAGATCGCACGCCTCACGCGGCGATGACCCGTCGGCTCGTCGTCCTGCACACGAACGACGTGCACGGGGACATCGAGGCGCTGGCCCGCGTCGCGACGCTCGTCGAGCGGATCCGCGCCGCGAGCGACTGTCCGGTCGTCTACGTCGACGCGGGCGATGTCGAGGAGACGACGACCTGGATCAGCAACGCGACGAAGGGCGCGGCGATGCACCGCCTGCTTTCGGCGGCGGGCTGCGAGGCGGCGGCGATCGGCAACGCGTCGTGGCTCCGGTACGGGCCGCAGGTGCTGCCATCGCACGCCGAGGAGGCCTCGTATCCGCTGCTGCTCGCGAACGTGCGCGCGCCCGACGGCTCGCTCCTCGACGGGACGCGCGAGAGCACGCTGGTCGGGCGCCTCGGCCTCGTCGGCATCACGGCGCCGCACCTCGAGTTCGGCATCGAGACCTTCGGGGCGTCGTGGGTCGAGGAGGGACCGCTCGTGCGCCGACTCGCCGCCGAGCTGCGCGAGCGCGGCGCCGAGCACGTCGTTCTCCTCTCGCATCTCGGCCTCGAGGACGACCGCCGGCTCGCGCCCGAGGTCGCGGGCGCCGTCGACGCGATCGTCGGCGGGCACTCGCACGACGTGCTGCCGCACGGCGAGCGGATCGCGGGAGTGCTCGTCACCCAGGCCGGCGAGCGTGGCGCCTACCTCGGCCGGTTGGAGTTGGGGCCGGATGGTGCGAGCGCGGAGCTGCTGCCGGTCGGCGAGGACGTCCCACTCCATCCGCGCGTGCTCGAGGCAGCGGAGGTAGCCGAGGGCGACGTCGAGGAGCTCTTCGCGCAGGTCGTCGCCGAGCTCCCCGAGCCGCTCGACCCGGAGGCCGGTGCACGGCTGTTCGGCGACCTGCTTCTCGACCGGCTCGACGCGGACGCGGCGATCGTCGTACCGGGCCAGGCGTTCACGGCAGGCCTCCCGGCCGGCCGGATCACGCGCGGCGACCTATGGCGGGCGTGCGACTCATCGGCCAATCCCGGCTTGGTGACGATGAGCGGCGTCCAGCTGGCGGCCGTGCTGGAGCGTGGCCGCGATCCCGAGACGGCGGCGTCGAGCGCTCAGGTGCTGCGCGGCCGGCCGCGCGGCTTTCTCCAGGTGCGTGGAGTCGACGAGCCCGATCCGGAGCGCCGCTACCGCGTTGCCGGCACCGACTGGGAGCTCGAGCCTCGCGGCGGCCTCGTGGAGGCCGAGTGGGGCCTGCGCCCCGAGTACGAGTTCCCGACGATCGTCCGCGAGGTGTTCGAGGAGCATTTCGCGCGCAGCCGCGTATGAGCTACCGCGACGACGGTCACGCCGCCGTCGAATGGGTTTTCGACTACCTCGAGCGCGTCGGCGAGCTGCCGGTGCTGGCGCAGGTGGAGCCGGGCGAGCTGCGGCGCTCGCTTCCCGCCTCGCCCCCGGAGCGGGCGGAGCCCTTCGCCGACGTCCTCCGCGACGTCGACGAGCGGATCCTGCCGGGGATCACGCACTGGCAGCACCCGCGCTACTTCGCCTACTTCGCGACCACGGCGTCGGAGCCCGGCATCCTCGCCGAGCTCCTGATCGCCGCGCTCAACCAGGTCGCCTTCATCTGGCGCACTTCGCCTGCCGCGACCGAGCTCGAGGCGGTCGCGCTCGACTGGCTGGCCCAGCTTCTCGGCCTCCCGAGCGGCTGGCACGGGCACATCGAGGACACGGCCTCGACGTCGACCCTCGCCGCGCTCGCCGCGGCGCGGGAGACCACCGGCCGCAGCGTCGTCGTGTGCTCCGAGCAGGCGCACTCGTCGGTCGAGAAGGCGGCACGGCTGCTCGGCATGGAGCTGCGCAAGACGCCCGTCGACGACGGGCTCCGGCTGCGGCCCGAGGCGCTCGACCTCTCGGATGCGGCCGCGGTCGTCGCAACGGTGGGCACGACTTCGACGGCCGCGGTCGACCCGGTGCCGGCGATCGCGGACGCCTGCGAGGCGGCCGGCGTCTGGCTGCACGTCGACGCCGCCTACGCAGGCTCGGCGTGGGTCTGCCCCGAGCTGCGCGACTCGCAGGCCGGCGTCGAACGCGCCGACTCGGTCGTCGTCAACCCGCACAAGTGGCTCTTCGTGCCGATGGACTGCTCGACTGTGTGGAGCCGCCGCCCGGAGGCGCTGCGGCGCGCGTTCAGCCTCGTCCCCGAGTACCTGCGCACCTCCGACGAGGCGGACAGCCTCTCCGACTACGGGCCGGCGCTCGGGCGGCGCTTCCGCTCGCTGAAGCTGTGGGCGGTCCTACGCTGCTTCGGGCGGGAGGGCCTCCAGGCGGCGATCCGCGAGCACGTGCGCCTGGCGGAGCTCTTCGAGGGTTGGGTGCGCGCGGCCGACAGGTGGGAGCTCGCCGTGCCGCGCGGCTTCTCGCTCGTCTGCTTCCGCCTCGACGCCTCGGACGAGGCGAACGAAGCGCTCCTCGAGCGCGTCAACCGGACGGGCGAGCTCTTCCTCTCGCACACGAAGCTGCGCGGCCGCTACGTCCTGCGGCTGGCGATCGGGAACCTGCGCACGACGGAGGCGGACGTCCGCCGCGCGTGGGAGGTTCTGCAACGCGAAGCGAAGGAGGTGGCCTGAAGGTGCTGGTGTCGACGACGAACGAGCTGCCGGGTCAGGAGATCGTCGAAGTGCTAGCGGTTCATGCGACGAGCCGCCGATCCCGCGACACCAGCCGATTCGGCGAAGAGCAGGAATAGCTCCGTCCGTACACTCGGAGGACGAGCACGTTCGCTGATCTCCTTGAATTGATGTACACCGCTCCGTCCCGATCGAGGACGGTACAGGCGCTCGTGCGGGAGTGGTGGAACGAGGAGCTGCTTCATCGGGAACTCGGGCGTAGGTTTCGGCCAAAGGCGCCCACAGGGTTCCCGCCCGCCGAGGACATCCCGCGAGGCAGAGGCAGCTGGCGCGATGCTGTCCGACTCATCGATAGGCGCACGGAGCTAATCGCGGTACTGCCACATCGCTTGCGCTGGGAAACCGACGTGAGGTTCGACGGAGGGCACACGGCACATACGACCGGCGTGAAGGACGGCGACCTCTGGTGGATGACGAACCTCTGGGGGGAGATCGAGTCGAACGAGGACCATCCCGAGCGAGGACCCCTCACCTGCGGTTTCGAGCACTTGCTCGACCCGGCTCGCCTCATTGGTGCCCTCGAACTCGAACTGGGCGATGCGAGCTCATGGCACGGCCGGGACGCGCTGCGACTCCGGGGCACGCCAAAGCCTGATGTCGGAGATCTGGCGCTCCACGAGCTCGGCTGGCCGAGCGATGAGTATGACCTCCTCATCGACCTCGAACGCGGGGTACTTCTGCGAACGTCCGCTCGGCTGGGAGCGGACGAGGTCAAGTTTCAGGAAGTGATCACAGTTACGTTCGACGAGGACATCTCAGATGAGAAGTTTCGCTTGCTACCGGCCGGTTGAACTCCACCAAAGGGCCGGTAGCAAGCGTTCTTCGGCTTCCTGTTTCTCGCAAGCGGGCCAGCGTCGTCTCTCTCACGTGGCTCATTCGCAGCGGCCAGACCCGGAAGAACTCATTCTGTTTTGGGTGTCAATGAGAGGTCCACGAACTGGCTCAATTTCTGGATGCCCAGCCCGGCGCCTCAGCGCCCAAACCCGGACGATCCAGAAGGACGACTACCGCTGGTCGACTGTCGGGTGGCCTAGGCGCCGGCCGGCGGCGAGTTCAGAGCGTGCGCAGCGCGTCAAGCAGCGCCGCCGGACTGGAGACGACGAGGTCGGCGGCCGCGCGCAGCTCCAGCGGGCCCTCGGCCGACGCGACGGCCACGCGAACCGCGACCTCGAGGCCATCGAGCGCAGTGAAGGCGTCTAAGTCGGTGGTGTCGTCGCCGGCATAGAACGCGCGCTGCAGCTCGCGCTCGCGGAGCAGGCGCCGGATCGCCGTGCCCTTGTTCGCCTCGATCGGCGGCAGGAGCTCGAGCACCTTGCGGCCGAAGCGGGCGCGGAGGCCCGCGGCGCGCGCCGACGCGGCCACGCCCTCGAGCTCGGCCCGGGCCGCGGCCTCCTCGAGCGCGCCGCGGTAGTGGAACGAGACGGTCAGGCCCTTGTCCTCGGCCGGCCACGCGACGCCGGCCGCGAAGTCGCGCAGCGCGCCCGCCCACCGCTCTGCCTCCGGCTCCAGCTCGAGCCCGTGCGTTCCGACGTAGACGAGCCCCTCGACGCCGACGGTCGCGGCCGCGTCGGCGGAGGCTCTGCCGCTCACGCACGCGACCAGCGCGTAGCGCGCCGCCAGCCGCTCGAGCTCGGCCTGGGTCTCCGGCGGAACCCCTGCATCCTCGGGCCGCGCGACGATCGGCGCGAGCGTGCCGTCGACGTCGAGGAGGATTGCGGCCTGCTCCGGCGAGGCGGCGAGCTGCGCCAGGAGGTCGGCGGCCACCTTCCTACAATAGGCCGGTGAAGCTCGTCGTGATCGGCCTCGTGGCGGGCTTCTTCAGCGCGCTCTTCGGCGTCGGAGGCGGGATCGTGATCGTTCCGCTGCTCGTCCTCGTGGCGAGCTTCGAGGAGCGCCGGGCGATGGCGACGTCGCTTGCGGCTATCGGCGTGACGGCGCTCGCCGGCACGCTCTTCTACGCCTACTACGGACGTGTCCATCCCGGCTCGGCCGCGCTGGTCGGCCTGCCCGCCACCGTGGGCGCGGTTGGAGGCACCTGGCTCCAGCAACGGCTCCGGCGGCGCGAGCTCTCGCTCCTCTTCGCTGCGCTTCTCGTCGCGATCGCCGTCAAGCTGCTCGTGACGTGAGCGGCGTCGCTTGCGATGCCGCCTTCAGGCCGTGGCGGCTTTGCCGACTCGGCCGTCTGCGCGGCTGGCCCGGAGCGCGTGAATCGGAAGCGGACGCGTGAGCACCGACCTGCTCGCGGTCGGGCTCGGGCTCCTCGCAGGCGTGATCTCGGGCCTGCTCGGCGTCGGCGGCGGACTCCTCTTCGTGCCGACGCTGCTCGCGCTCGGCCTCTCGCAGCGCTCGGCCGAGGCGACCTCGCTGCTCGCGATCCTCCCCACGGTGGCCGCGGGCGCCTGGAGCCAGCAGCGCTACGGAAACGTGCGCTGGCGCGCGGCGCTCGTCGTCGGCGTCGCTTCCATCGGCGGCGTCGTCGGCGGCGTGCTCGTCGCAGAGGCCCTGCCCGAGGTCGCGCTGCGTCGGCTCTTCGCGGTGCTGCTGCTCCTCGTAGCGGCACAAATTACAGTTCGGGCGCTCAAACGCTCCTAAGATCCCGGGATGACGCGGATCGAGGACATCTGGCTCCCGCTCGTGGACGAGCCGATCGGCGGCATCGTGATGCGGCTCGAGGCCGACGATCCGGAGCTCCAGGGCCGCGTCGGCTCGCCCCGGCGGCTGCTCGCCTTCCGCACCTTCGCCTACATCCGCGTCGGCATCGTCCTCGGCCAGCTGCTCTTCGACGACGAGATCGACCCGTACGACGGAAGCGACGCCTGGGTCGAGCGGCTCCTCGCCAACCCCGCCCATCGCGAGGCGCTCGTGAACGAGCTACGCACGACCGCCGAGGAGATCGTCGCCGACCCGCGCTACGCGGACGACGAGCCGCTCGGCCCCGACGAAGGAGCCTGGGAGCGCTTCCGCGAATTCGCCCGCAAACGGCTAGGTTCGACCTAGCCCGCCGGATGTGTAACGACCAGCACACACGACCATAATGCGGCCGAGGGTGAAGGCACGGCTCGCGATCGTCCCGTTCGTGCTTGCCCTGCTCGCGGCGGGATCGGCCGGGTCCGGCTCGGGTGCGAGCAGCGCGGGCGCGCTTGCGCGTGCGTACGCGATCCGGGTCGTCGTGCCGGGCGGCGGGGCTTCCACGCCGACGATCTCGTCGCCGCCGAGCGACGCGGTCGCGCCGGGCAACGGCTTCTCGTACTCCGGCACGGAGGGCCCCGCGGTGACGGCCGGCTCCTACGTCGCGACCGTCCAATCCGAGCTGACCGGCAACCCGTTCGCGACCGCCTCGGCCGAGGTCACCGACCTCTCGCTCTTCAACGGCGAGATCACCGCGAGCGACGTCGTCGCCCACGCGAAGGCCTCGGCGAAGCCGGGTGTCGCGACGGGCGACCTTTCCGGCGTCGGCGTCTCGGGCCTGACCGTCGACGGGGTGCCGGCAGGGGCCGGTCGCGTCCCGCTCGGCGACTGGGGCTATGCGGACGTGAACGTCCAGAGCTCCGCGCCGACCCCAACCTCCTTCCGCGGGTTCGTGACCGCGCTCGACATCCACCTCACCGCCGACCACGGCGGCCTCCCCGCGGGGAGCGAGATCCAGGTCGGCTACGCCGAGGCCTCGGTGCAAGCGCCGCCGAAGGCGCCGCCGCGCAAGCCCAAGCCGAAGCCGAAGCACGCCGCCGGCGGCACGGGCAAGTCGAAGGCGAGGAAGGCGCCCGAGCCCGCGAAGCCGATCCCTGGCATCCCGCCCGAGCAGCTGCCGCGCCGCACGCCGCCGAACCTCCATCCGAAGCTCGCGCCGACCCCGAACGGCTACGTCTTCCCGGTCTACGGCCCTAGCTCGTACACCGACACGTTCGGCGCGTTCCGTGGTGACGTGCCCGGCAACTGGCACCACGGCGACGACATCTTCGCCCCGCTAGGCGCGCCCGTCCTCGCCGTGGCCAAGGGGACGGTCTTCTCCGTCGGCTGGCAGGACGTCGGCGGCAACCGGCTCTGGCTCCGCGACCAGTACGGAAACCAGTTCTACTACGCCCACCTCTCCGCGTACACGCCGCTCGCCGTCGACAACGCCCACGTCTCGGCGGGCACCGTCCTCGGCTTCGTCGGCAACACGGGCGACGCGCAGGGGACGCCGTACCACCTCCACTTCGAGATCCATCCCCTCGGCCTGCTCGGGATGGGCTACGACGGTGCTGTCAACCCGACGTCCTACCTCGACGCCTGGAAGCACCTCCAGGATCTCCGCTTCGCGACGGCCGCCGGCTGGGCGCCGGGCCAGAGCTCGTCGAGCACCGCCCCGCACGCGGGCGCGATCCTGCTCCAGTCGTCCGACATCTCGACTGCGAGCGGCCTCGCGCCCGGCTCGCTCGCTAAGGCGCTCCAGGTCGCCGCGACAGAGGGCGCGGGAGGAATCCTCCACACCCACATCGCCCCGCCGCCGCACGGCAAGGTCGTGGAGCTCGCCGCCCCAGGGCGGCGGACCTACTAGAACCCGCGCCGCGCGCTAGGTGGCGCCGTTTCCGCCGGTCCCCTGGTAGGTGAACTCGTCGCTGCCGCCGAAGATCTTGTTCGAGAGCCACTTCCGCGTCTGCGGGCCGGTGGCCGGGTTGAACAAGATCCCGAGCGTGATCCCCGCGAGCAGGAGCGCCGTGTTCCGGCCGCTGTGGTCCTTCTTTCCCTGGATCCGGTCGGCCGCCACGCGCAGCTCGTCCATCGCGTGCTTGAGGTTCTCCTGCATGTCCTTGTCGGTCGCGACCCGGCGGGCCACCGTCGTCACGCTGCGGTTCCCGATCAGCTCGTCGTAGACCTCTTTCGCTGCGGCGAAGGCCGTCATCACGTTCTCGCGCAGATCCTCGTCCTTCATCGCCCGCTCGATGTACGGCTTGACGTTCCCCGCCTGATTGACGACCTTGTCCTTGGTCTTGGCCATGCTGAGGGTGTCCTTTCGATGGTTGCCGAACGCCTCATTCCCTCGCCTCAAAGGAGGCAAACCGGCGCTCGTAGGGCTTGCCGCGGCGCTGATCGTACTCGCCGGCTGCGGGAGCGAAGGCCACAAGGCGAGCGCCACCGACCTCCGGACGGTCGGCGGCGACGGCTATCGCTTCTCCGCGCCCTCGTCCTGGAGCGTCCACCGCGGCGTCCGCCAGGTCACCGCGACCTCCGGCCCGGTCAACCTCGTCGGCGTGAACGACTTCACGCTCGCCCGCCCTTACCGTCCCCCGCTCTGGGCGAAGGCCGTGCCGGCGCTCAACCGCACCGCGGCCGGGCTCGCGGCGCAGCTCGGCGGCGAGGTGCGGTCGCGGTCGACGGTCGTCATCGCAGGTCACCGCGCGCGTCAGTACGAGATCGACTACCCCGGGGCCGGGAAAGGACTCGTCGAGCGGACGGCGTTCGTCCTCGCAGGACGCCGTGAGTTTCAGCTGCTCTGCCGATTCGAGCGCGGCGGCGACGACGGCGCCTGCCGCACCCTGTTCAGTTCCTTCCGGCTGGGGTAGCCGCCTGCCGCTCGGCCGCGGCAGGACGCCGCGCCCGCCGCTTCCCCGCGCCGTCGAAGGCGACGGCGAGCACGCGGTCGAGCGAGTCGGCGAGGACGAACTCGAGCGCCTCCCGCGTCTCGTCCGGCAGCTCCTCCAGGTCGGGCTCGTTCTCGCTCGGCAGCACGACCCGGCGGATCCCGGCCCGCTGCGCGGCGAGCACCTTCTCGCGTACGCCGCCGATCGGCAGCACCTGCCCGGTGAGCGTGATCTCGCCCGTCATGGCCACGTCGTCGACGACGGGCTGGTCGCGGACGAGCGAGACGATGGCCGTCGCCATCGTGATCCCCGCAGAGGGCCCGTCCTTCGGGACCGCGCCGGCCGGGACGTGCACGTGGACGTCGTGGTCCGAGAACCACGCCGGGTCGAGGCCGAGCTCGCCGGCGTGGCTCCGGACCCAGGAGAGCGCGGCCTGCGCCGACTCCTGCATCACCTCGCCGAGCTGGCCGGTCACCGTCAGCCGCCCCTTGCCCGGGTAGCCCGTCGCCTCGATGAAGAGGACGTCGCCGCCGACGGCCGTGACGGCGAGACCGGTCGCCACGCCCGGGTCCGCCGTCCGCTTGCGGACGTCGGCCGGGAAACGGCGCGGCCCGAGCCATTCGCGGACGCGCGCCTGGTCGAGTCGGATCCGCTTCGCCTTGCCCTTCGCGACCTGGGTCGCCGCCTTGCGGCAGAGGGCCGCGATCTGGCGCTCGAGCCCGCGCACGCCCGCCTCCCGCGTGTACTCGCGGATCACGACCCGGAGCACGCGGTCGCCGAAGCGCATCTGGTCTCGCTGGAGCCCATGCGCCGCGAGCTGCTTCGAGACGAGGTAGCGCTTCGCGATCCCGAGCTTCTCGTCCTCGGTGTACCCGGAGAGGTGGATCACGTCCATCCGGTCGAGCAAGGGGCTCGGGATCGTCTCGAGCTGGTTCGCCGTGCAGATGAAGAGGACCTTCGAGAGGTCGAACGGGAGGTCGAGGTAGTGGTCGCGGAAGGTCGAATGCTGCTCGGGATCGAGGACCTCGAGCATCGCGCTCGCGGGGTCGCCGCGGAAGTCGGCGCCCATCTTGTCGATCTCGTCGATGAGGAAGACCGGGTTCCGCGACTCGGCGTCGCGGAGCGCGCGCAGGATCGTGCCCGGCATGGCGCCGATGTAGGTGCGCCGGTGGCCGCGGATCTCCGCCTCGTCGCGCACGCCGCCGACCGAGATGCGCACGAACTTCCGGCCGAGCGTGCGCGCGATCGACTGGCCGAGCGACGTCTTGCCGACTCCCGGCGGGCCGACGAAGCAGAGGATCGGGCCGGAGACGTCGTTCTTCAGCTTCGAGACGGCGAGGTACTCGACGATCCGCTCCTTCACCTTCTCGAGGTCGTAGTGGTCTTCGTCGAGGATTCGTTGCGCCCGCGCGAGGTCGAGGTCGTCCTCCGTCTGCTGCGTCCAGGGCAGCGTGAGGATCCATTCGAGGTAGGTGCGGATGACGCCGTACTCGGCCGCGGCGGAGGGCAGCCGCTCGAGGCGGGCGAGCTCGCGCTCGGCCGCCTTGCGCACGTCCTCCGGGACCTCGACCTCGTCGAGCCGCCGGCGCAGGTCGGTGACCTCCGCCTGCTCGGGATCGCCCTCGCCGAGTTCCTCCTGAATCGCCTTCAGCTGCTGGCGGAGGAAGAACTCGCGCTGGCCCTTCTCCATCTCGGACTGGACCTGCGACTGGATCTTCGTCCCGAGCTCGAAGACCTCGAGCTCGCGGTTCAGGATCGCCGAGAGCTCGCGCAGCCGCTCGGCCACGTCGGCGAGCTCGAGCAGCCGCTGCTTCTCCTCCGTCTTGATCCGGATCGTCGAGGCGACGAGGTACGAGAGCGCGTTCGGGTCGTCGACGTTCGCGGCCGCGAGCTGGAGCTCCTCCGGCAGGTAAGGAACGAGGCCGATGATGCGGCCGAAGAGGCTCTGCACGTTGCGCGTCAGCGCCTCGAGCTCGCGCGACTCGGCGACCGCGTCCGGGACCTCCTCGATCTCCGCGACGAGGTACGGCTCGTCCTCGACGCGCTGCACGAGCCGGATGCGCGCCAGGCCCTGGGCGAGGATGCGGAGCGTCCCGTCGGGGACGCGGATCATCTTCTGGACGAGCGCCGCCGTCCCGATCTCGTACAGGTCGTCCCAGCCGGGCGGGTCGGCCTCCGCGCCTCGCACGGTGACGAGCGCGACGAGCCGGTCGCCGGAGACGACGTCCTCGACGAGCTTCACGGAGCGCTCCTGGCCGATGGCGAGCGGGCTCATCGACTCCGGGAAGACGACCGTCTCCTTCAGCGGGAGGACCGGCAGGACCTGCGGGACCTCGAGGGCGCCTGTGGGTTCCGGAATGATGTCGCTCACGCGCTCCTCCGCACCTCGATCGGCACCGTGGCCGTCTTCGGCGCCCGCCGCGCGAGCGGCAGCACGATCGTCAGCAGGCCGCGCTCGTAGCTCGCCCGGCCGCCCTCCGGATCGACGTCGTCGCCGAGCACGAGCTCGCGGCGGAACGGGCCGTAGTCGAGCTCCATCTGCCGGTAGACGCGACCGTCGCCGGGCGGCCGGCGCCGATTGCCCGCGACGAGGAGCGCCTGGGGCGTCGCGACGATCTGCACCTCCTCCGGCTCGACGCCCGGAAGCTCGACGACGACCGTGATCTCCGGCGGCTCCTCGGTGCGGTAGCAGTCGATCTGCGGCCGGAACGAGCCGCGGGCGGCAAAGCGCGGAACCTGCCACAGCTCGGAGAAGAGGTCGTCGATCTCGCCGCGCAGCCAGTCGATGTCGCGGCGGCTCGTCATGCGTCACAGCGTACTGCGCGCTGAGGCACCGCTTGCGGTGCCGGCTTCAGGACACGCGGGCTTGCCCGTGTGTCCGTCTGAACTGACCGGTCGAACCGCCGTTGGTTTCGTACTTCCCGCTCCTGGGCTATCGCACCGCCGCCCAGATCACGATCCCGACGACGATCGCGATCGGGACGAACGCCCAGAGCATGACCCGGAACGCACGCCGCTCGCCCGGGCGCGGGCCGGGCTCCGGGATGAACGGATCGCGGTGCGAGGTCGGCTGGCGCGGCAGGTCGTCGTCGCCCTCGAGCACCTGCGGCTCGTGCTGGACCTCGTGCTCCTCGGCCATCGCGAGCACCTTTCCCTTTCCTTACAAAGCCGACACCGGCTCGAAACACCTCGGGCCTACCTTCGAGGGATGCGCATTCTCGTCGCTGGCAGTGGACTCGTCGCGCTGCTCATTCTCTTGATCCACCCGTAGCCCGTAGCATCCGCGCCCAAGGCGCCGCTTGCGGCGCCGCATCAGGATGCGCGGGCTTTGCCCGTGCATCCGTCTGAAACGACCGGTCGATCCGCGCGAAGTAGCATCGCAGGCGATGAAAGGAGTCATCCTCGCGGGCGGCAAGGGTACGCGGCTCGATCCGCTGACGCGGATCACGAACAAGCACCTGCTCCCGATCTACGACCGGCCGATGGTCACCTACGCCATCGAGGCGCTCGTGAACGCTGGAATCACGGAGCTCATGCTCGTCACCGGCGGGACACACGCGGGCGAGTTCTTCCGCCTCCTCGGCGACGGTCATGCGTACGGCATCGACCGGCTCTTCTACGCCTACCAGGAGGAGGAGGGCGGGATCGCGGAAGCGCTCGGCCTGGCGGAGCGCTTCGTGCGCGGCGACCGGGTCGTCGTGATGCTCGCCGACAACGTCTTCGGCGGTCCCCTGCGGCCGTTCGTCGAGAACTTCGAGCGGCAGGAGGGCGGCGCGCGGATCCTGCTCGCGCACCTGGAGCAGGACGAGCACCTTCGGCACCTGGGCGTGGCCGTCGTCGACGAGGACCGGCGGGTGACCGAGATCGTCGAGAAGCCCTCCTCGCCGCCGTCGCGGTACGCCGTCACCGGCCTCTACGGCTACGACACGCAGGTCTGGGACGTCGTCGCGGAGCTCGAGCCGTCGGCTCGCGGCGAGCTCGAGATCACCGACGTGAACAACTGGTACGTGTCTCGTGGTGACATGGCGGCCGACGTCGTCGAGGGGTTCTGGGGCGACGCGGGCGAGTCGATCGACGCGTACTACGCCGTGAACGACCACGTGCGCGCGAACGGCGCGAACCGATCGTGATCGAGGGCTTGCTGCGCGTGCCGCTGCGTCGGTTCGAGGACGACCGCGGCTGGTTCGTGGAGCTGCGGCGCGAGAGCGCGCTGCCGCGGCCGACGCGCCAGACGAACCTCTCCTTCTCGCGGCGCGGGGTGATCCGGGGCCTCCACTACCACGAGCGGGGCCAGGACGACCTCTTCGCCTGCATCCAGGGCACGGCGCGCGTCGTGGTGCTGGATCGGGCGAGCGGCGAGGCGTACACCGAGGACATCGGCGACGAGAACCCGGTCGCCCTCTACATCCCCGGCCGGCACGCGCACGGCTTCGAGGCGCTCACGGATCTCCTGTTCCTCTACCACGTCACCGAGGAGTACGACCCGGCCGACCCGGACGAGCACGAGATCCCGTGGGACGACCCGCGCGTCAAGCACCTCTGGAGCACGACATCGCCGATCCTGTCCGAGCGGGATCTCGCCGCGTCCTGATCACCGGCGCGGGCGGCCAGCTCGGGCGCGCGCTCGGCGAGACGTTCGCGGACGAGGAGTTGGTGGCGCTCGGGAGAGAGGAGTGGGACGTCACCGGGCCCTCGCCTTCGGGCCTGGGCGCGGTGGATCTGGTGGTCCATGCCGCCGCCTGGACCGACGTCGACGGAGCCGAGTCCGATCCCCAAGGCGCCGCGGCGGTGAACGTCGGCGGGACGGCGCATGCCGCGGAGCTCGGCGCGCCGTTGGTGTACGTCTCGACCGACTACGTCTTCGACGGCTCGAAGCGGACGCCGTACGTCGAGTCGGACGCGCCGAACCCGCTCTCGGTGTACGGGCGGACGAAGCTGCTCGGTGAGGCCGCGGCGGGTGAGGCGGCCTGGGTCGTGCGGAGCTCGGGGTTGTTCGGCTGGACGGGCCGGAACTTCGTGCGGACGATGCTCGCGCTGGGGGCGGAGCGCGACGAGGTCGCGGTGGTGGACGACCAGCGCTCGGCGCCGACGTACGTCGGCCATCTGGCGCTGGCGCTGCGGGAGGTCGTCGGGCTCGCGCCGGGCGTGTGGCACGTCGCGGCGGAAGGCGACTGCACGTGGGCCGAGCTCGCAGAGGCGATCTTCGAGGAGGCGGGACTGCGGTGCCGCGTGCAGCGGATCTCGACAGAAGAGCTGGGGCGTCCGGCGCCGCGCCCTGCGTACTCGGTCCTGCGGAGCGAACGCGCGGGCGCGCCGCGCTTGCCGCACTGGCGCGAGGGCCTGCGCGCCTGCCTCGACCGTCTGGAGCTCGCGGGGAGCGACCCGGCGCAGTAGCGTTGTACGAGCGTGGTGACGCCGGACGAGCTCGATGCAATCCCGGTCTTCGCGGCCCTGAACCCTCGCAATCGCGAGCGGCTCACGCGGGCGGCGGCCGATGTCAGCCTCGTGCCGGGCGAGTACGCCGCGCACGAAGGCGGCGAGGCTGCGCTCTTCGCCGTGCTCGAGGGTCGCATCGAGGCGACGAAGCTCGTGGACGGGATCGAGCGTGTCGTGGGCGAGCGCCGCCCCGGGGAGCTTTTCGGTGAGGTGCCGATCACGCTCGGGACGGTGTTCCCGGCCGGTTTCCGGGCGGCCGAGAACTCGCGTGTCATGCGCGTCGAGCCTCACGACTACCACGCCCTCGCCGCCGACGAGCCGGATCTCGTCAGGGATGTGGGGAGGCTGGCGAGCCACAGGATCGGCGGCCCCGGCGGGCTTCAGGGGATCATCGGCGAGCCACAGCCGCCTCGGGCGATCGTGGTCGGGAATCGCTGGGATCCCTCCTGCGGCGAGCTGCGCCGCTTCCTCGACCGGAACCAGGTCACGTTCAGATGGCTCGAGGCCGATGCGCCGGATGCCGCCGAGCAATGGGATGGCCCCTTGCCGCCCGAGGAGGATCGCCCCGTCATTCGCGTCGTCAACGGCAAGACGGTGGTGCGACCCCCACTGCGCCGGGTTGCCGAGCTCGTGGGCCTGGGCACCGAGCCGAGCCTGGCGGAGTACGACACGGTGATCGTCGGCGCCGGGCCCGCCGGGTTGGCGGCGGCGGTCCACAGCGCGTCGGAGCGCCTGCGCACGATCGTGATCGAGCGGGAGGCGCCCGGCGGGCAGGCCGGCACGTCATCCCGGATCGAGAACTACCTCGGGTTTCCGTCAGGGGTCTCGGGCCAGGAGCTGGCGAGTCGTGCCTTGCAGCAGGCACGGAGGCTCGGCGCGGAGATCCTCGTGACCCGGGCGATCACGCGTATCGACCCCGCGACGCGCCAAGTGCACCTCGACGGCGGCGACGTCCTGCGGGCGCGGACGATCATCCTCGCCTGCGGCGTGGCGTGGCGCCGGCTGTCCGTCGAGGGATTCGATCGCCTGGCCGGAAAGGGAGTCTTCTACGGGGCGTCGCGCAGCGAGGCGCCGAACACGCACGGCCTCGACGTCCACATCGTCGGTGCCGGCAACTCGGCAGGGCAGGCGGCCATGTTCTTCTCCACCCATGCCAGGAGCGTGACCATCCTCTACCGCGGCGAGAGCCTCGAGAAGGGCATGGCCCGGTACCTCGCCGATCAGATCGCGTCGCGGTCGAACATCAGGATGTTGTTCCGAAGCGAGGTGGTCGCGGCGCATGGCGACGTGTCGCTCGAGGCGATCGACGTCCGCAACTCGGCGACCGGCGAGACGACGCGGCTCGAGACGGGGGGGCTGTTTCTCTTCATCGGGGCCGATGCCGAGACGGCGTGGCTGCCGACCGAGATCGCGCTCGATCCCCAGGGCTACGTGCTCACGGGACCCGACGTGACGGCCGGCGGAGGCTGGGAGCTCGAGCGCGATCCCTACCTCCTCGAGACGAGCGTTCCGGGGATCTTCGCGGCCGGTGACGTCCGTTTCGGACCTGTGAAACGCGTCGCCGCCGCCGTCGGCGACGGCAGCATGGCGGTGGCGTTCGCACGACAGCATCTCCGGGACAGCGCGACGCAGCTCCAACACTAGATTCGCTCGGCCAGGGCCAGGCTAGGCTTGGCTGGGATGGCCACGCTGCTCGCCCGGCTCGCGGACGCCGCTTCGCGGCGGCGGCGGGTCGTGATCGGGGTCTGGATCGCGCTGCTCGTCGCGGGCGGCTGGTTCTCGCTCCACCAGTCCGACCGGCTCTCGGGCGGCGGCTGGGAGGTGCCGGGGAGCGCCTCGGTGCGGGTCAGCGACGCGCTCGATGCCTTTCCGAGCTTCAGCAGCCCCGCGCTCTCGGTGCTCGTCACCGGCCGCTCGCCCACCGCCGTCCGGGACCGCCTCGCCGCCGTCCGCGCGACGACCGCCCGCGACCCGAACCTCCGCCCCGGCCGGGCGCAGCTCTTCGCCGGCGGCACCGCCGCGCTTCTCCCCGTCACCTACGTCGGCCCGACCGGCGACGCGATCGACGTCGCCACGCGCGCCCGCCACGCGCTCGTCGAGACGACGCCGGAGACCCGCACGCGCCTCATCGGCCAGCCCGCGATCTGGTCGAACTTCCAGGAGGTCGCGAAGCGCCAGCTCGCGCGTGGCGAGACGACCGGCTTTCCGCTGATCCTGATCATCCTGCTCGCGGGCTTCGGGACGCTCGTCGCCGCGCTCGCCCCGCTCGCCGTCGGCTTCGCCGCCGTCTTCCTCACCGGCGGCGTCGTCTACTGGCTGTCCCGCGCGATCGAGATGTCGATCTACGTCACGAACATGGCGTCGATGATCGGGATCGGCGTCGCGGTCGACTACTCGCTCTTCGTCGTCAGCCGCTACCGGCGCGAGCTGCGCGCGGGCGTGCCGAGCGACGAGGCCCTGCGCCGCGCGCTCGCGAGCTCCGGCACCGCCGTCGTCTTCAGCGGCGCGACCGTGGCCGTGTCCCTCGCGGGCCTGTTCGTGATCGACGTGAACGCGGTCCGCTCGATGGCGATCGGCGCGATCGTGGTCGTCAGCATCGCGGTGCTGGCGACGATCATCCTCCTGCCGGCGCTGCTCGGCCCCGGCGTCGAGCGCTTCCGTGTCCGCCTTCCGTGGCGGACCGGCGAGAGCGGCGATCCGGTGTTCTGGCGCCGCTGGACCGAGTCGGTGATGGCGCATCCGGTGCGCGCGCTCGCGCTCGTCGTGCCGTTTCTCCTCCTCCTCGCCGCCCCACTCCTCGCGATCAAGACCTACAACCGGGGTCTCGAGCAGCTGCCGCGCGGCTCGGAGGTGCGGCAGGCGACCGAGCAGGCGCAGCGTCTCGCGGGGCCGGGGTTCTCTGGGCCGGTGCACCTGCTCGTCGACAGCCGCGCCGAAGCCGATCGGCTCACGAGCCGCCTCGCGCGTGTCCGAGGTGTCGCCCGCGTGGCGCCGCCCCTGGCGAGCCCCGACGAAGGACGGTTCCTCGTCGACGCCTACCTCGCCTCCGATCCCGAGTCCGCCGCCGCGCACGCGACGCTGCGCCGGCTCCAGCGCGCCGCGCCCCAGGCGACCGTCGGCGGCGCGACGCAGTTCGGCGTCGACGTGAACGGCGCCATCTTCGGCGGCCTCCCGAAGATGCTCCTCTTCATCCTCGCCGTCTCCTACGTCGTCCTGCTCGTGCTGCTGCGGAGCGTGGTCCTGCCGCTGAAGGCGATCCTCATGAACCTGCTCTCGGTCGGCGCCGCCTACGGCGCGCTCGTCGCCGTCTTCCAGTGGGGCTGGCTCGACTGGATCGGCTACTCGTCGCCGGGCTACGTCGACACGATCGTGCCGGCGCTCGTCCTCGCCGTCACCTTCGGCCTCTCGATGGACTACGAGGTCTTCCTGCTCACGCGCATCCGCGAGCGCTACCTGCTGCACGGCCGGAACGACCAGGCCGTCGCGGAGGGCCTCGTCGGCTCGGCGCGGATCATCACGAGCGCGGCGCTCGTCATGGTCGCCGTCTTCGCCGCCTTCGCGGTCGCGGGCGCGCCGTCGCTGCGGGAGCTCGGCGTCGGCCTCGCCGTCGCGGTCGGACTCGACGCGAGCCTCGTCCGCCTCGTCGTCGTGCCGGCGACGATGCGCCTCCTCGGCGACTGGAACTGGTGGGTCCCGCGCCGCCTCGCCAAGTTGCTCCCCGCCCCTGCGCCACTAGGGTAAGAGGGCGATGCGGCTGCTCGTCACCGGCGGCGCCGGGTTCATCGGCGCGAACTTCGTCCGCTACTGGCTGGAGGAGCACCCGGACGACCGGGTCGCCGTCTACGACCTCCTCACCTACGCAGGGAACCGCGCGAGCCTGGCCGACGTCGAGGAGCGGATCGGCTTCGTCGAGGGCGACATCGCCGACCCGGACGCGGTCGCACGCGCCCTCGCCGGCGAGCAGATCGACACGATCGTGAACTTCGCCGCCGAGTCGCACAACAGCCTCGCCGTCCTCGATCCGGGCCGCTTCTTCCGCACGAACGTGCTCGGGACGCAGACGCTCCTCGAGGCCGCGCGCACGGCCGGGATCGGCCGCTTCCACCACGTCTCGACCTGCGAGGTGTACGGCGACCTCCCGCTCGACTCCGAGGAGGCCTTCACCGAGGAGTCGCCGTACCGGCCGCGCACGCCGTACAACGCCTCGAAGGCGGGCGCCGACCACGCGGTGCGCGCGTACTCCGAGACCTACGGCCTTCCGGTGACGATCACGAACTGCGCGAACAACTACGGGCCGTACCAGTTCCCGGAGAAGGTGATCCCGCTCTTCACGACGAACGCGCTCGACGACGAGCCGCTGCCGCTCTACGCGTCGACCGAGAACCGGCGCGAGTGGCTCCACGCGCTCGACCACTGCCGCGCGATCGACCTCGTCCTCCGCGAGGGGCAAGTCGGCGAGACGTACAACGTCGGGTCGCGCACCGAGGCGTCGATCGAGGAGCTCGCCGACCGGATCCTCGCGCTCCTCGACAAGCCGTCGTCGCTGAAGACGATCGTCCCCGACCGGCCGGGGCACGACCGGCGCTACCTCCTCGACGCCTCGAAGATCGAGCGCGAGCTCGGGTGGCGGCCGTCGATCGACTTCGACCGTGGCCTCGAGGACACCGTCCGCTGGTACGCGGACAACCGCGCCTGGTGGGAGCCGCTCAAGCGGCGGGCGCCGGTCGAAGAAACCGCCTGGCGCTAATCACCGCCGCCACGGCACTGTGACTTCTCCTGCGCCTTGGCGGTGTCGATCTCGCTGCGGTGGCCCTGGATCCGCTCCGAGCTCTTCAGCAGGTCCTTGACGCCGTCGCACTGGTTCAGGTGGAGCCGCGTCGAGGCGAGGTTGTAGTCGGCGTACGCCTCTTCGATCCGGCCCGTCCCCTGCAGCTTCTGGACAGCCTGCTGGAGGAGCGGGAGCGCGCCCTCGTAGTCGCCGACCTTCATCCTGTTATAGCCCGCGTCGTTGAGCGCCGCGCCGCTCTGGCTTCCTGCCGCAGGCGGCGGTGAGGGAGGCGGCGAGGGCGGTGGCGGCGGCGAGGCGGCCGTCGTCGTCACCTGCTGCGTCACCGTCGTCGCCTGGCCCTGGATCGTCTTCACGATCGTGCGGACGTCCGGCGGCGCGGCGGTGTGATCGCTGCCGCCGCGCGTGAGCGCGAAGGCGAGGATGCCGCCGGCGAGCGCGCCGAGCAGGAGGAGCGCAAGGACAAACGGCCAGCGCCGCGCGGGCCGCGCGGAGATCGGTGCGGGCGGCACCGGCACGGGCATCGCGACGGTCTCATCGGTGGCCGAGGCGCGGAGCGCGTCCTCGAGCGCCTCGACGAACGCGCGGGCGCTCGGGTAGCGGTGCTCCGGCCGCTTGGCGAGCGCCTTCTGGAAGACGAGGTCGACCTCGTGCGGCAGCCCGCGGCGCCGCGCGGAGGCCGAGGGGACGGGCTCGTTCGCGTGCGCGGCCGCCTCGGCGGTCATCGACTCGCGCTTGAAGGGCCGCTCGCCGGTCAGGAGCTCGAACGCGACGACGGCGAGGCCGTAGAGGTCGCTGGCCGAGGTGGCGCGCTGGCCCTGCGCCTGCTCCGGCGAGAGGTAGCCGGCGGTGCCGAGGATCGTTCCGGTGGCCGTGAGCGAGTCCATCCCGGCCGCGCTCGCGATCCCGAAGTCGGCGACGTGGACGTTGCCGTCGCGGTCGAGGAGCAGGTTCCCCGGCTTGACGTCGCGGTGGACGACGCCACGCGCGTGCGCGTGATCGAGTGCTGCGGCCGCCTGCTCGAGCCAGCGCAGGACGCGGTCGACGGGCTGCGGTCCCTCGCGCGCGATGCGGTCGTCAAGCGTTCCGCCGGGGAGGTGCTCCATGACGATGAACGGCCGCTCGTTCCACTCGCCGACGTCGAAGATCGTTACCGTGTTCGGCTCGCCCGAGAGGCGTGCCGCGGCCAGCGCCTCCCGCATGAAGCGTTGCCGGACGGCGTGGTCCTCGGCGAAGCGCTCGGAGAGCACCTTGATCGCAACGGAGCGCCCAAGCGACTCGTCGACGGCGCAGAAGATCTCCCCCATGCCGCCATGGCCGACGCGCAGAGGGTCGCGGTAGCGGGGCGGAAGCAGGTCCGTGCGAACAGCCATACCCCTATGACAACGGATGACGTGCGCGATGGGGTCCGCTAGCCTCGGGCGCGCCCGTTTCCGCCCGTGCGCAGACCTTTCGCCCTCGCCGCCCTGCTCGTCCTCGCCGTTCCGGCGTCCGTGTCCGCGCGCGTCGACGCCGCGGCCGCGCGCCAGCCGGCGCCCCTCTTCGTCGTGAGCGGGCACGGCTGGGGACACGGCGTCGGCATGGCCCAGTACGGCGCGTACGGCTACGCGAAGCACGGCTTCGGCTACCGCAGCATCCTCGCCCACTACTACCCGGGGACGACGATCGGCCCGGCGGCGGTGCGGCGCGTGCGCGTCCTGCTCGCCCAGAAGAAGGCGAAGCTGACGATCGCCTCCGCTGCCGACTTCACCGTCACCGACGCGACCGGCGAGAAGCACGACGTCGCCGCCGGGAAGATCACCTTCGACTCGAAGCTGAAGCTGAAGGTGGAAGCGGCCGCCAAGGCGAAGGCGCTGCCGGGGCCGCTCCTCTTCGCGCCGGGGACGGCGCCGCTCGAGCTCGGCCGCTCGTATCGCGGCCAGATCCAGGTCACGGTCGCCGGGAACAAGCTCCAGGCCGTGAACGTCCTGGGCCTCGAGGCGTACCTCCAAGGCGTCGTGGCGGCCGAGATGCCGCACACCTGGGCTGCCGAGGCGCTGAAGGCGCAGGCGGTCGCGGCGCGCTCCTACGCGCTGGCGAATCTCAAGACCGGCGCCTTCGACCTCTACCCGGACACGCGGAGCCAGGTCTACCGCGGGCTCGCGGGCGAGGCTCCGGAGACGAACGCGGCCGTCCAGGCCACCGCCGGCCAGGTCGTGCTCTACGCCGGCCGCCCGGCCAAGACGTTCTTCTTCTCCACCTCCGGCGGGCGGACGATGTCGGCCGCCGACGCCTGGGGAACGTCGATCCCGTACCTCGTCTCGGTGCCGGATCCCTACGACGCGCTCTCGCCGTACCACGACTGGGGGCCCTTCGCGTTTACGGCGGCGAAGCTCGGCAAGGCGCTCCATGCCCAGGGCCGGCTCGTCGACGTGCGGGTCGAGACGAATAGCTCGGGCCGCGTGGCGGCCGTGACAGCGCTGGGCGCGAACGGCGAGTCGACCGCCACAGGCGCGGCCGTCCGCAAGGCGCTCGGGCTCCGCTCGACGTGGTTCAGCGTCGGCGTCGTCTCGCTCTCGCCGCCCGCGGGCGCGTCGCCGGTCGTCTACGGCGGCCGCGCGAAGCTCACCGGTCTTGCTCGCAGCGTCACGTCTTTGGGCCTCGAGAAGCGCCCCACCACCGCGAAGACGTGGACGAGCGCCGGCCGCGTCAAGCCTGCCGCCGAGGGCACCTTCACCGCGTCGGTGAAGCCGAGCACGACGACGTGGTACCGGCTTGCGGTGGGCACGCTGCGGACGGCGCAGGTGCGGGTCGCCGTGGCGCCGCTCGTCCGCTTCGACCTCAGCCCGAGCAAGACCTCGCTCACCGGCCTCGTCCGGCCGTTGCTGCCCGACGCGCTGGTCGAGATCCAGCGGCTGGCGGGCACGGACTGGAAGACGGTGGCCAAGACCCGCACCGATGCGAACAGCGCCTTCACCGCGACGCTTCAGCTCGATGCAGGGAGCTACCGGGCCCGAGTGACGCCCGGGCACGGCTTCGTCCCGGGGACGACGAAGCCGCTCGAGGTCGTCTCCGGGTGAGGCGCCTCGCGGCCGCCGCGGCCGCGACCGGCCTCGCGCTCGCGGGGAGCGCGACCGCCGCGGGGGCCGCGGGCTTCGTCCCGAACGACCCGCTCGCACCGCGGCAGTGGTACCTGACGCAGGATCACGCCTTCGACTTCTGGCCGGTGCCGCTGCCGCCGCTTCCGGGCGCGGGCGTGCGCGTCGCCGTCGTCGACTCCGGCATCGACGGCGGCCACCCTGACCTCGCGGGCCGGGTGGTGGCCGCGAAGAGCTTCGTCGGCGGAAGCCCGCTCACGGACGAGGACGGGCACGGCACCTTCGTCGCGGGCGAGATCGCGGCCGCCACGAACAACGCCGTCGGCGTCGCCGGCATCGCTTTCCCGGCGAAGCTCGTGATCGCGAAGGTCGTGCACGGGGAGGAGATCCCGCTCAGGGCGGAGACCGCGGCGATCCGCTGGGCGGTAGGGCAGGGAGCGCGCGTCATCAATCTCAGCCTCGGCGGCCTGCGCGACCCGACGGATCCGCTTCGCGACACCTTCTCGCCGGCCGAGGCACGCGCAATCGACTACGCGGTCGCGCACGGGGTCGTCGTCGTGGCGGCGGTCGGAAACGGCGACCAGGCGCCGCGGACACCCTGGCCGTTTGCAAGCTATCCCGCAGCGCTCCCGCACGTGATCGGCGTGAGTGCCTACGCGCGCGACGGCTCGGCGCCCTCCTTCTCGAACCGCGACGCCGTGTTCAACGACCTGACCGCCCCCGGCCAGGACATCCTCTCCACGCTGCCGCGCAGCCTGACCGCCAGCCGCCCGGGCTGCGTCGACCAGGGCTACTCGGACTGCGGCTCCGAGGACTACGTCCACGCGAGCGGGACGTCGTTCTCTGCGCCGCAGGTCTCGGCCGCGGCGGCGCTCTTGCTCGCGCTCCAGCCGACCCTGAAGGCCGACCAGGTCTCCGCGATCCTCGAGCGGACCGCCGACGACGCCAACGCCTCGAACGGCTGCCGCCGCTGCCCGCTCCTCCGCGACTCGCTGACCGGCTGGGGACGGCTGAACATCGCGAACGCGGTCGCCGCCCTGGGCGGGCCGCGGCCGCCCGCCGACCGCTACGAGCCGAACGACGACGCGGGCCCGCACGCGTTCACGCTCTGGGGCCCGACGATCCGCGCCGCGGCGACGCTCGACTACTGGGACGACCCGGTGGACGTCTACCGCGTGCGGGTGCGCGCGCGGCAGCGGGTGTCGCTCGCGGTGCGCGGCCCGGGCCGCGCGGACACGGACATCTCGCTCTGGAAGCCGGGAACGCGAACGGTCACCGGGGTGGCGCCGTCGATCCTGCGAAGGCGGGTCGCCGCCGCCCAGGGCCCGGGAGCGACCAAGCGCCTGAGCTACCGCGCGCCGGCCGGAGGCTGGTATTACGCCGAGGTGAAGCTCGGCTCGGCCGGCTTCGGGCCGTACAGCCTCACCATCGCGAAGCGCTAGCCGAGCAGCTCTTCCTGGGGCACCTCGCGGATCTGCCGCGCCGGGTTCCCGACGACCACCGCCCGCGGGGGCACGTCTCGAATCACCACTGCGCCGGCGCCGACGAACGCCTCCTCGCCGATCTCCACGCCCGGGCACAGGACGGCCCCGCCGCCCACCCGCGCGCCGCGCCGGATCGTCGGGCCCTTGATCAGCTCGTGCCGCCGCTCGGTGCGACCCATGAAGTTGTCGTTCGTCGTGACGACGCAGGGCGCGATGAAGACCTCCTCCTCGAGCACCGAATACGCGGTGATGTACGCGTGCGCCTGGATCTTCGTCAGGGCGCCGATCGTCGTGTCGTTCTCGACGAGCGAGCCGCGGCCGACGACGACGTCGTCTCCGACGACGCAGCGCTCGCGCACGCATGCCTGGTCGCCGACGATCACGCGCGCGCCCACGCTCGTTCCGGCAAAGACGACGGCGCCCGTGGAGACGATCGTCCCCGGCCCCAGCTCGGCCGGCGGCAGCGGCTCGCGCTTCGCCGTCGAGCGCGGCGAGAGCGACGGCTGCTTGCCGACCACGGCGTACTCGAGCACCTTCACGCCCTCGCCGAGGACCGTTCCCGGGTAGACGATCGCCGTGGGGTGGACGTCAGCCACGCAGCGAGTCCGTCAACCGCTCGAGGGCACGCACCACCATCGCCCCGTCGCGCGCGACCTTCTGCCGGTCGCCGTTTCCGTCGAGGAGCGCGAGGAAGTGGCTGCACTCGAGGCGCAGCGGCTCGTCGGTCGCCACCTTTGGGATCCAGATGTCGCCGCTTCGCGTCTGCCACTCGCCGTAGGTCTCGACCTGCTTCCACGGCGCCTTCTCGTACACCGTCACCTTCCGCTCGAGCTCCATGTCGTCGAAGACGGCCATCTTCTCGCGTCCGACGACGGTGATCCGCCGCATCTTGTGCGGATCGAGCCACGACAGGTGCATGTGGGCGATCTTTCCCGACGGGAAGCGGAGGTAGCAGAAGACGACGTCCTCGACGCCGTCCGTGAGGAAGTCGCGCCCATACGCGACGGCCTCCGACGGCTCCTCGTCCAGGAGGTAGAGGATCACCGAGAGGTCGTGCACACCGAGCGACCAGAGCGCGTTCTCGTTCGTGCGCACGATTCCCAGGTTCTGGCGGTTGCCGTAGATGCAGAGGACGTCCCCGAGCTCGCCCGTGTCGACGAGCTCCTTCAGCTTCTGGACGCCCGGGTGATAGAGGAGCAGGTGCCCCGGCATGAGGACGAGTCCGCGCTCGGACGCGAGCGCGACGAGCTCGTCCATCTCGGCCGCGTGCATCGCCGGCGGCTTCTCCACGAAGACGTGCTTGCCGGCTTCGAGCGCGCGCTTCGCGAGCTCGTGGTGCGTCGGCACCGGCGTCGCGACGGCGACGGCGTCGAGCTCCGGGTCGGCGAGCATCTCGTCGAAGCTGCCGGTCGTCCGCGCGTCGGGGTAGCGCTCGGCGAAGCGGGCGCGCCGCTCCTCGTCGGGCTCGCAGAGCCACGCGAGCTCCGCGAGATCGTCGAAGTTGCGCGCGAGGTTCGGGCCCCAGTAGCCCAGGCCTGCCAACCCGATACGGGTCACAACTTCCAGACTTTTCCGTTGCCGGAGCCGTTCCTGCCGGTCGCATTGCGCAGGTCGACCACAAGGGACGCATCTTCTGCGAGCCGGTCGTAGTCGATCGAGGAGTGCGCCGTCACGATCACGACGCAGTCGTAGGCGGCAGGATCGAGCGGCGACGAGCGCAGCCCGTGCTCCGGCAGCTCGGGCACGTGCGGGTCGTGGTAGCCGACCTCCGAGCCCGCGTTTCGCAGCAGGTCGATCAGCTTGAGCGCGGGCGACTCGCGGACGTCGCCGATGTCGGCCTTGTAGGCGACGCCGAGCACGAGCACCTTCGACCCCTTGAGCGAGCGCTCCTTCGCGTGGTTCAGCGCCTGCGAGATGAGCGAGCGGCAGAAGTACGGCATGTTCTCGTTCACCTTCCCGGCGAGCTCGACGAACTCGGTGTAGAAGCCGAACTCGCGCGCCTTCCACGTCAGGTAGAAGGGATCGATCGGGATGCAGTGGCCCCCCAGGCCGGGCCCGGGCTGAAAGGGCATGAAGCCGAACGGCTTCGTGGCCGCCGCCTCGAGGACCTCCCAGACGTCGATCTCCATCCGGTCGCAGAGCTGCGCGAGCTCGTTCACGAGCGCGATGTTCACCGAGCGGAAGATGTTCTCGAGCAGCTTCGAGAGCTCGGCCGCCTCGGGGGACGAGACGGGGTGGATCGTGTCGATCGCCGACCCGTAGAGCTCGGCCGCCGCCTCGGTGCAGGCCGGAGTGATCCCGCCCACGACCTTCGTCACGTTCTTCGTCGTCCACTTGTCGTTGCCGGGATCGACGCGCTCGGGGGCAAAGGCGAGGTGGAAGTCGGAGCCGGCCTTCAGGCCGCTTCCCTCGAGGATCGGGAGCAGGCAGTCGCGGGTCGTGCCCGGATAGGTGGTCGACTGGAGGACGACGAGGTGGCCCGGCCGCAGACGCTTGGCGATGTCGGCCGCGGCGGCTCGGAGGATGCCGAGATCCGGTTCGCGCTGCTTCGAGAGCGGGGTCGGGAGGGCGATGAGGATCGCGTCGCGCTCACGGAGCTCGTCGTAGTCGGTCGTCGCGCGGAGCCCGTGGTCGCGGACGAGCCGACCGAGCGTCTCGGAGGACACGTCCTCGATGTAGCTCTCGCCGCGGTTCAGCTTCTCGACGCGCTCGCGGTCGACGTCGAGGAGGAGGACGTCGTGGCCCGCCTCCGCGAAGACCTGCGCCAGGGGCACGCCCACGTAGCCCGCGCCGACGATCGCGATCCCGCCGCTCATCGGGGCGGAAGCATAGAGAGGAGGGCTTCCGCCACCCGCTCGGAGGCGTGGCCGTCGCCGTAGAGCGGCGGCGGGTCGGGAGGCATCCGCGCCTCGCGGACCGCCTGGACGATCCGGTAGGGATCGTCGTCGACGAGCGTGTTCGCGCCGGCCTCGACCGTGTCGACCCACTCGGTGGAGGGGCGGAGCGTGACGCAGGGGACGCCGTACCAGTACGCCTCCTTCTGTAGGCCGCCGGAGTCGGTGAGGATCACACGTGCCTGCGAGGCGAGTGCGGCCAGGTCGAGGTAGCCGAGCGGCTGGATCGTCGGGATGTCGAGACGGTTCGCGTCGAGTGCCGCGCGCGTGCGCGGATGCGCGGGAAAGACGAGCGGCTCGCGGAGCCGCCGCAGCCCTGCGACGATCCGGCGCAGGCGCTCGGGCTGAACGTTCGCCTCGCGGTGGAGGGTGACGAGCAGGTACCGGCCGCGCTCGACCTGGAGGCGCTCGAGCGCGTCCGAGCGTTCCCGCGCGATGGGTGCGAGGCGGAAGCACGCATCCGCCATCACATCGCCGACGACGACGGCCTCTCCTTCGACGTCCTCGGCGGCGAGGGTCGCGCGCGAGCGCTCGTCGGGGCAGAGAAGCAGGCGCGCGAGGCGGTCGACCTCGATCCGGTTCCGCTCCTCCGGCATGTCGAGGTCGCCGCTGCGGAGGCCTGCCTCGACGTGCGCGAGCGATGTGCCAGCCTCCGCGGCGGCTCGGGCCCCTGCGAGCGTCGAGTTCGTGTCGCCGTAGACGAGCGCCCAGTCCGGCCTCTCGGCGCGCAGCGCGTCGACGATTCCGGGCGTCATCGCGTCGGGGTCGGCGGTGTGGCTGTCCAGCCGGTAGCGGGGCTCCCCGAGCCCGAGCTCGTCGAAGAAGACCTGTGAGAGCTCGGGGTCGTAGTGCTGCCCCGTGTGGAGCACGACGTCCTCGATCCCGCGGTCGCGCAGAGCGACCGAGAGCGGCGCCGACTTGATGAACTGAGGCCGGTTTCCGACGACGGAGAGCACCTTCACCGCGTGGCTACACTACGCGCCGCCCCGGGCCGTTAGCTCAGCTGGTAGAGCAGGGGACTCTTAATCCCAAGGTCGAAGGTTCGAATCCTTCACGGCCCACTGCCTCGCGAAGTCCGGCCCGCTTCGCGGGCCATGACGACTTCGCGAGGATCGTCCTCTACCGGCTTGCCGCAGTGAGCCGCGCCCGCCATGTCGGTCGCGGCGGCGCAGCCCACTGGCCTTTCAGCTGGCTCCGTCCGTGCTTTCGCACGGCGAAGCGGTGGCAGTTTCGAGCTTGACTTCGTTTGGTGCGCGTGCTCGCGATCGCGGCTCTCATGGCTCTCCTTGGGCTCGGTGCCGTCTGGGTTGGAAACCACGCGCCCGTGCCCTCCAACCATCCCTCGGCGAGCCAGCTTGCGCGGGACCGTCAGCTCGAGCTCGCCTACCACGTGCTCCAGAAGCGAATAGGGGCGAGCGCAACGCGCCGAAGAGCGCTGGAACGAGCGCGGGTTCGCTGGGCGCGCCGAGCGAACAGGATCTGCGGATCGGTCGCTCGGGCGAATTTGGCTGCGCTTCGCCGCGCCGCACAAACGAAGTCGCGGGCCGAGGCACTCGACATCTTGTCGACGATCGAGGTTCGGGGCCGAAGCGTTCTGGACGAGCTCGAGGCGTTGCGGCCACCGCCGGGACGGACGGGGCGGCGCGTCAGGCGCATGCTCGGCTTGTACGAGAAGACCTACGGACTCGACCAGGAGGCCTTCGAGGCGCTGCGGCTCGGCGACCGGGCGGGCGTCGCTCGAATCCTGCAGCGGGAGGGCCCGCTCAGCGAGCAAGGCGACGAGATCGCGCGCGACCTCGGCGCGAACGTCTGCGCGGACGGCGTCTTCGCCGATCGCTAGCCAGCCGGGGCCGGCGCGAAGGTTCTCGTCGCGCCGGCCCCGGCCTTGCTCAGCTCGTCAGCAACCCGGGAGCTTGAAGCTCGCGATTCGCGTGTGCCACGGCCTGCCGTCGGCCGCGGTTCCCGAGGTTAGGTAGTACTCGTTCACGTACCAGAACGTGCAGTCGTCGACCGGGTCGACGGTCATGTCGGTGTAGTCGCCCCAGCGCGAGTTCGTCGTGGTCTGGACGCCGGAGCCGTTGATGATCGTGCCTTCGCCCAGCGTCATCTGCCCGAGCGGATCGCCGGCGAGGCGGCCCGTGCAGCGGATGCCGGGGAAGACGGTGGTTCCGTTGACGACGCTGTACCCGAGCCCCATATCGCCCTTCTTGTCCTGGGCGATGCTTCCCATCCAGCGGTGGATGCCGTCGGCAGGCGCGTACGTGCCCTGCTGGTACACGCTGTACGTCGTGCCTGTCCTCCTGACTTCGTACCAGCGCTCGCCGGCGACGCCCGGGGTCGCCTCGACCGACTGGCTCGTCACCAGCGCTTCGTAGTTCTTGAAGTTGCGGTAGGCGAGCCGGAAGGTTGGCCGCTGCCGGTACGAGAGGATGTCGAGGTACTGGTTCGGATCGACGATGCCCGGCTGTGGCAGGCAGTCACGCGGCGTCGGCGCGCACGGGAAGATCGAGTCGAAGGCCGCCGTCGGAAGCTGCGTGTTGAGCACGAGGGTGGAGCTCGCCGCCGAATTCCACTTCACGGTCAGGTCCCAGACGTTGAGGGCATCGAAGGTCGCGCCGTAGTCGGAGTTGTCGTCCTGCGTCCCGACGATCGGAACCGCCGTGTCGGCCTTCGGCTTCTGCTTCCCGTCGATGTCGGCCGGGAGCAGCCCGTCGCCGACGAGCGGCAGCATTCCCGGAGCGTTGCCGTCGAGGAAGAAGCTGACCGACCTCGCGGGCTGGCCGTTCACCATCTTGTTCTTCTCCAGCGCGTACACCCCGATCCCGTACTCGACCGTCGGCCCGAACTCGCGCGTCGTCAGGACGTAGGAGTCCGTCCAGACGCCGTACTTCGGATAGTCCGGGAAGAACTGGAAGTTCTCCGTTTCGAAGGCGTATCGGTAGTAGCTCCCTGTCGGGTCGCTGGTCGTCGAGACGGCAACGCAGTTCCAGAACGGCTTGCTCGGATCGTCGAGCCCGCTCGTGGTGAACTGCGAGAGGATCCAACGGTCGGTGATCTGGTCGTAGAGGACGACCGGATCACCTGACGGATCGGTGCAATCGGGTACGGCGAACCCGCTCCACAGCGTGCCGGTGTCGACCGGCCCGAGGAGCTTGTTCCCCGCTTTGTCGTAGACCGCGAAAACCAGGTTCACCATCTCGACGTAGTGGTTCGGCCCCACCTCGCCGTTCGGGTCGGGCGGGTTCACACGCAAGCCGACGACGTTGAAGTTGTCCTGGTTGCTCAGCCCTTCGAAGTTCTGCTGGGTCGACCGGCCCGGCGTCGGCGAGGATCCGCTCGACGTTCCGCTACACGAGCGCGGCGAGGCGACGAACGAAATCCGCCAGACTCTCTTTGCTTTGATTCCCGATGTTTACTAGGCTACCCTGCGGCTCTGGGGGTATGTCAACAAAGAGAACGCATCAGTGAAGCGCCTTAGATTGCTTCTGCTCGCGCTTGTCGCGAGCGTCGCGCTGGGGTGGGCCAGCCCTGCGAGCGCGTGGTACTACCGCTACGTCTACAACGCGATCTGGGCTCCAGGCTCTATCGCGGGCTCGCCGTGGAACCGCATCACCTACAACGCGGTGTCGTTCAGTAACTGCTGCGGCGGCACGCCCCAGATGGGGACGACACTCCAGCGCACCGACGGCAGTGCTTATCCCTACCTGTGCTCGAACAGCGGTTCGATCTTCGATTCACGGACGATCGCCTACGGCCAGGCAATCTGCATCGCAAACGTGGGCAATGGATACAAGGTCTACATCAGCTTCTGCGATACGGGGAACACATGAGCCGGCGCAGACGCGGGGGAGGGCGGATGAACGTTGCACGCCGGAAGCCTCTAATCGCCATCACGGCGTTCGTGGTGGTAGCGGCGGCGACGGTGAGCGTGCTCGCCGGATTGAGCCAGGCCGGCGAAACCCGAGCACGCGCGCCGCAGCCGTATCTCCGGCACCCGGAGTACGCGCGGAAGGCGCTTCTTCTCGCCAAGGCCGCAGGCATCGAGGTCACCCCGGCCGTGAGAGCAGCAGCCCGCGTGCAGGCAGCTCATCCGAGGATGCTGTGGCGCGGAGCGTCTGCCAGGTTCTCGGTCTTGGGCGGCGCAGCCGCACCTTCGCAGCTCCCGCCGGAGGTCCGCAGGTTCGCGGCCTTCGTGGCGAGCACGACACATCTGAGCCGTGACACCGCGCTCGCGCGCGTGAGGCTCCTCCGCTCCACGGTGGGCTCGGCCCGGGGCAGCCTCTACGCCCTCGAGGGTGGCACGGGCGCGCCGTGCTTCATCCTCACGCACTACGGCGGCACCTGCGGGGTCGCTGGATCGACTCAGCCCGCATGGGTTATTGGCGGGGGCGGGCAGGACGGCAATCCCGCCGTGCTCGTCGGCCTCGCACCGGATGACGTCACTGCGGTCACGTTGACGGTGGACGGACGAAGCGTGGCGGTATCCCTGGATCACAACGTCGTCTTCGCACAGTTCCCGACCGGGGCGGGGTTCGCTCGGGTCGCTACGACGCACATGGACGGAACGACGACGACGGAGCAGCTCAGCCTCACCGGTTCTTAGCTACGAACGACCACACGGGTCTCGCTAGAGCGGCAGCGCGCGCCCGGCGTGCTTCGCGAGGTCGACGAGCGGCTGCACGGCGAAGAACGACGCGACGGTGACGGCGAGGCAGCCGAGCACGGCGGTCTGGAGCAGCGCCTCGCGCGGCGGCGCGCCGCCGGCCGGCGCGAGCTGGAGCTCCGCGCCCGTGCGCATGTAGAGCGCGCGCACGATCCCGAGGTAGTAGTAGAGGCTCACCGCCGTCGCGACGACGCCCACGATCACGAGCCACGTCCAGCCGCGGTCGACGGCGGCCGAGAAGACGAGGAACTTGCCGAAGAAGCCGCCGGTGAGCGGGAACCCGGCGAAGCCGAGCATGAACGTGAACATCGCCACGCCGAGGAGCGGCCGCTCCCAGCCCATCCCGGCGAGGTTGTCGAGCGTGACCGCCCGACCGAGCTCCCGCTCCCGCGCGGCCACGACCGCGAACCCGCCCAGGGACATGGCCGAATAGGGGACGAGGTACCAGAGGAGGGCGCGCGCGCCGCTCTGGTTGTTCGCCGCGACCGCGATGAGCATGAAGCCCGCGTGCGAGATCGACGAGTAGGCGAGGATCCGCTTCACGTTCCGCTGCACGAGCGCGGCGAGGTTGCCCCACGCGAGCGAGACGCAGGCGATCACCGCCACCGTCACCGTCCACAGGTGCGCCTCCTGCGGGAACGCGGTCGCGAGCACGCGGAGTGCGACCACGAGCGCGACCGTCTTCGTGGCCGCCGACATGAACGCGGTCACCGGCGTCGGCGAGCCCTCGTAGACGTCCGGCGTCCACATGTGGAACGGCGCCGAGGACGACTTGAAGCCGAGGCCGGTGATGATCATGGCCAGGCCTGCGAGCAGGAGGACGTCGCGGGACAGGTCCTGGGCGGACACCGTGGTCGCGATCCGGTCGAGGCCGAGCTGCCCGGTCGCGCCGTACACGAGCGCCGAGCCGAAGAGCAGCACTGCCGAGCCGAAGCTCCCGACGACGAGGTACTTGAGCCCCGCCTCGAGCGAGCCGACGAGGTCGACGTCGATCGCGCACAGCACGTAGAGGCAGATCGAGAACCACTCGAGCGAGAGGAAGAGCGTCATCAGGTTGTTCGCGGTGACGAAGAAGGCCATGCCCGCGCCGGCCGCGGCCAGGAGGGCGTAGTACTCGGCGTCGTGACCGTTGCCGATCGGCTCGCGGTACGAGATCAGCACCGCGAGGAACCCGCAGCCGGTGACGATGAGCATCGCGAGCGCGCCGAAGCGGTCGCGCACGATTGCGTCGGCGACGACCGGATGGCCGTCCGCCGAGCGGTCGTACAGGATCGCGGCCGCCACGAAGGCGCCGAGGAAGCCGCCCGCGCAGACGAAGGCCGCGAGCGCCTTGCGGAGCCAGCGCGGGACGAGGACGGCGGCGAAGAGCGCGAGCGCCGAGACGCCGAGCAGCACGAGCTCGGGCGAGATCGCGAACCAGTCGACGTGCGGCTTCGAGATCACGGCCGCGCCGTCTCACCGATGACGAGCACGACGGTGTGTTTCCCGGTCGGCGTGGTACAGCCGCGCTCCAGCCGCTTGGCCGCTCGCTCGCGGAGCGCCGGGTCACTCGCCGTCGTCGCTGCGATCTCCGCCACCTCGAGCTCGGCCTGGCAGCGCCTGAATGCGACTTCCGCAGCGCTCGCGAGCACCACGCTGTTGCCCGTGCTCTTCGTGAGCTGGCTGCCGAACGAGCGGTGGCTGACCGCGGCCGGCCAGGCCGAGAGCGCGAGCAGGCATGCGACGAGCGGGACGAGGAAGCCGAGCTCGGCGGGCCGCAGGTCGAGCGCGGCATCCGAGACCCCCGGCCCGACCTCTCGGTGCAGCACGGCCGAGATCAGCCGCAGCATGTACATGGCCGCGAGCACGATCGCGCCGGCGCCGATCACGGCCCAGATCCAGCCCTGCTGGAAGACCCCGGCCAGGATGAGGAACTCGCCCGCGAACGCGCTCGAGCCCGGCACCGCCAGAGCGATGATCCCGGTCGTCATCAGCACCGTCGCGAGCGCCGGCCGTCCGCGCGCCATGCCGCCGAGCCGCGACAGCTCGCCGGTGGCCGCGCGCCGCTCGATCCCGCCCGCGAGCAGGAAGAGCGTCGCCGAGAGCAGCCCGTGGTTGACCGACTGGAGAATTGCACCGTCGATGCCGAGAGTGTTGTTCGCGAAGAGCCCGAGCACGATCAGCCCCATCTGCGCCAGGCTCGAGTAGGCGACCACGCCGCGCACGTCGGGTGCGCGGAAGGCTACGAAGGACCCGTAGACGAGCCCGATCGCCGCGACGACGAGGATCGGCACCCGCACGTCGTGCGTGGGCCCGGGGAACTTCGCGATCGCAATCCGGAGCAGGCCGTACACGGCGGCCTTGGACACGACTCCCGAAAGCACGGCCGAGACCTCGGGCGGCGCCTCGCGGTAGGCGTCGGGAAGCCAGCCGTGGAACGGGAAGAGCGGCGCCTTCACAGCGAAAGCGGCGACAAAGCCGAGGAAGATCCACGTGCTCCCGCTCGTGCCGCTCTCGACCAGGTCGAACGTCCCCTGCTGGATGCCGAGGACGATCACCGCGGCGAGCATCAGCAGCGACCCCGCCATGGTGTAGATGACGAACTTGAGCGTGGCGCCGAGCCGCCCGGCCCCGCCCCAGACGCCGACGAGCACGTAGAGCGGGATCAGCATCGCCTCGAAGAAGGCGTAGAAGAGGAGCAGGTCCTGCGCCGCGAAGACGCCGACGATCGCGCCGGTCAGGAAGAGCTGGAGGCCGAAGTAGGCGCGTGCCCGCTCGCGGCCCGTCCAGAACGCGTAGGCGATCGACGCGGCCATGACCACCACGGACATGCCGATCAGCCAGAGCGAGAAGGCGTACAGGCCGACGTGGTAGGAGATCCCGAGGTCGCCGAACCAGCTCGTCTTCTGGTCGAGCTGGGGCCCTGGCCGCGAGAAGTCGAAGCGGACGAGCGTCTCGATCCACAGGCCCACCTCCGCGAGCGCGACGAGGAGCCCGAACGAGCCCGCCCAGTAGCGCGACCACGGCAGGAGCCAGACGACGAGCGCGCCGCCCAACGGGAGGAGGATCAGCGCAGTCGTCACGTCACTTCACGGAGATGAAGACGACGACGAGGACGACGAGCCCGCTCGCGATCGCGAGCGCGTAGGTACGGAGCAGGCCGGTCTGGGCCTCCGAGACGCCGCGCGCGACGTCGCGCGTCCCGCGGGCGAGCCCGGTGATCGAGCCACCCACCGCAAGCGGCTCGACGATCCGCACGTAGAGGCGGGCCACGGCCGCGGCGGGCCGGTAGAAGACGAGGTCGTACGCCTCGTCGAAGTAGAACTTGTGCTCCAGCGCGCGCTGCGCGAACGCGAGCCGAGGCACCGCAAGCCGCCGGCGCGAGTACACGAGCCACGCGATGACGAGGCCCGCGAGGCCGAGCCCGAACGCGAGCGCGCTCGAGATCGCCTCCTGCCAATTCGTCGGCTCCGCCTGGGGAAGCGTCGGCGCGACGACGTCGAGCCAGTGCGTGATCGGCGTCCAGAGCGGCGCGAACTGGATCCAGCCGCCGATCACCGAGAGCACGGCGAGGATCGCGACCGTCGAGGTCATCGAGAACGGCCCCTCGCCGCGGTGCGCGTGCTCGTGGCCGTGGCGCCGCGCGCGGATCAGGTGCTCACGCACGAAGGCGGACGGCTCGCCGCCGAAGACGACGAAGAGCATCCGGAAGGTGTAGAGGCCGGTGAGGAACGTCCCCACGAGCCCGGCCGCCCAGAGCACGTAGCCGTACCACCCGTCGTGCATCGCGGCGGCGAGGATCGAGTCCTTCGAGAAGAAGCCGGCGAAGGGCGGCAGGCCGACGAGTGCGAGCGCGCCGACGAGGAAGGCCAGGTAGGTGCGCGGCAGGAGCCCGCGTAGCCCGCCCATCTTGCGGATGTCCTGCTCGCCGGCGAGGGCGTGGATGACGATCCCGGCGGCCATGAAGAGCAGCGCCTTGAAGAAGGCGTGCGTCATCAGGTGGAACATCCCGTTCGCGTCGGCGCCGATCCCCGCGCCGAGGAACATGTAGCCGATCTGCGACATCGTCGAGTAGGCGATGACGCGCTTGATGTCGGTCTGGACGAGCGCGATCAGGCCGGCGAGGAGGAGCGTCGCCGCGCCGAGCCCGGCCGCGAGGTCCTCGACCTTCGGCGCGAGCTCGAAGAGCGGGTGAGTGCGGACGATCAGGTAGACGCCCGCCGTCACCATCGTCGCCGCGTGGATGAGCGCGCTGACCGGCGTGGGGCCCTCCATCGCGTCGGGAAGCCACGTCTGGAGCGGGAGCTGCGCCGACTTGGCCACCGCGCCGCCGAGCAGGCCGAGCGCGACGAGGTTCACGAGCCAGTGGTTCGAGGCGAGGTCGGGCGCGCGCGCGAAGACGCTGTCGAAGTTCACCGAGCCTGTGTGCTGGATCAGCAGGAAGAGCGCGAGCGCCATCGTCGCGTCGCCGAACGCGTTCATGACGAAGGCCTTCTTCGCCGCCGCGATCGCGCTCGGCCGCTCCTGCCAGAAGCCGATCAGCAGGTATGAGGAGAGGCCGACGAGCCCCCAGCCCGCGAGCAGGAGCAGCAGGTTCCCGCCCTGCACGAGCAGCAGCATCGAGAAGACGAAGATCGACATGTAGGCGAAGTAGCGCCGCTCCTCGTCGTCGCCGTCCATGTAGCCGACCGAGTAGGCGACGATCAGCGAGCCGACCCCGGAGACGACGAGCATCATCATCGTCGAGAGTGGGTCGACGAGGATCCGGAGGCCCGCGCTGAAGCTCCCGGACTCGAGCCACGTCCAGACGGTCGAGTAGTGCGAGCGGTCGTCCGGCGCGTCACCCCAGACCGCGAAGAAGGCGATGCAGGCGCAGACGAACGAGACCAGGGTGGCGAAGGTCGCGAGGTAGCCGGCGCCGCGGCGCGAGATCCCGTTGCCGAAGAGCGTGATCAGGAGCGCCGCCGCGAGCGGCGAGAGGAGGCAGATCCAGGCGGCGACGATCACCCGCGCAGGGTGCGGAGCTTGTCGACGTCGAGGTCGAGGTTCCGGCGCGAGATGGCGACGATCAGGCCGAGGCCGACGACGACTTCCGAGGCGGCCACGGCCATCACGGCCAGGGCGAAGATCTGCCCGGCGCCGTTCCCCTGGTGGCGCGCGAACGCGATCAGCGCCAGGTTCGCGCCGTTCAGCATGATCTCGAGCGAGAGGAGCACGATCAGCGGGCTGCGGCGGAGGAGGACGCCGAGCGCGCCGGTGGCGAAGAGGAACGCCGACACCGCGAGGTACCAGGAGACCTCGGGGCCGAGGATCCCGAGCGTCACTGCACCTTCTCCCCGGCGAGCTTGCGCGAGTGCGAGCCGAGGATGACCCCGCCGATCGCGGCGATCAGGAGCACGACCGACGTGATCTCGAACGCGAGCAGGTGGTCGGTGAGGAAGAGCCGGCCGATCTGCCGCGGGCTGCCGAACGAGGAGAGGACGTCCTGCTGGTGCGACAGCCGCCCACCCGCCTTGAGCCCGATCGCGACGACGATCTCGACCAGGATCGCGCCCGCCGCGCCGACGGCGCCGACCTGCTGCCAGGTCGGCCCGCCGGCCCAGGGCGCGTCGGCTCGCCCGCCGAGGTAGGCGATGACGAAGAGGAACATGACCATCACCGCACCCGCGTAGACGAGCACCTGCGCGGCGGCCACGAACTCGGCCGAGAGGAGCAGGTAGAGCACGGCGAGCGCGCCGAGATTCCCGATCAGGGCCAGGGCCGAGAAGAACGGGTTGGTGAAGCTGACGACCGCGATCCCCGAGCCGAGGCAGGCGAAGGCGGCGACGATCCAGACGATCCAGACGAGCGTGTTCCCCGCGCTGAAGGCGAGGATCAAGCGTGGTCCTTGTAGTAGGGGATCGGCGTGTCGTAGAGCTCGGCGTCGGCGACCGGGACGCGCTTGATCGGCGGCGCGAGCAGCATGTCCTTCGTGTAGATCTGGTCGTCGCGCGCGTACTCGGAGATCTCGAACTCGTTCCCGAGCGTGATCGCGTCGAAGGGGCAGGCGAGCTCGCAGTAGCCGCAGAAGATGCAGCGACTCATGTTGATCTCGTAGATGCGCGCGTAGCGCTCGCCCGCCGAGACGCGGTTGTCGGGTGTGTTCTCCGCCGCCACGACGCGGATGCAGTCGGCTGGGCAGGCGGCCGCGCAGAGCGAGCAGCCGACGCACTTCTCCAGGCCGTTCTCGAACCGGTGCAGCCGGTGGCGGCCGCGGAAGCGCGGGTAGACCGGCCGCTTGAACTCCGGGTACTCCTGCGTGATCGGCTTCTTGAAGATCTGCTTGAAGGTGACCCCGAAGCCCTTGATCGTGTCGATCGGCTGCGGCACCTAGAACGCCACCACCAGGGCCGCGGTGACCACCGCGTTCAGCGTCGCCACCGGCAGGAGCACCTTCCAGCCGAAGCGCATCAGCTGGTCGTAGCGCAGGCGCGGCAGCGTCGCCTTCAGCCAGATGAAGATCGAGACGACGACGAAGAGCTTGAGGAAGAACCAGAGCGGCCCGAGCGGCGCGTACGGCCCGTGCCAGCCCGAGAAGAAGAGCGTGACCATCAGCGCCGAGAGCGTGATCATGTTGATGTACTCGGCCGTCTGGAAGAGACCCCAGCGCATGCCGCTGTACTCGGTGTGGTAGCCGGCGACGAGCTCGCTGTCGGCCTCCGGAAGGTCGAACGGCGCGCGGTTCGTCTCGGCGATCCCGGCGATGAAGAAGCAGAGCAGCCCGACGATCTGCGGCGCCGCGTAAGGGATCGTCGTGCCCTGCTTGTGGACGATGTCGACGAGCGAGAGCGAGCCGGCCATGAGCACGACGCCGAGCACGGAGAGCGCGAGCGAGACCTCGTACGAGACGAGCTGCGCACAGGTACGCATCGAGCCGAGGAGCGAGTACTTCGACTCGGACGCCCAGCCGCCGACGATGAAGCCGTAGATCCCGAGCGAGCCGAGCGCGAAGACGACGATCAGCGCGATCGAGACGTTCGCGATCTCTCCGTCGACGTGCCACTTCCAGACGTGCCAGCCCGCGCCGAACGGGATCACGCTGAACGCCGCGAGCGCCGTGAACATCGAGATCACCGGCGCGACGATGTAGGGCAGGTCGATCGCGCTCGACGGGAAGAAGCTCTCCTTGCGGATGAGCTTGATCAGGTCGGCGATCGGCTGGAGGCTCCCGTATGGCCCGGCGCGGTTCGGCCCGTAGCGGAGCTGCATCCGGCCGAGGAGCTTGCGCTCGAGCAGCGTCGTGTACGCGAACGCGACCATCACGAGGTTGATGATCACGAAGGCCTTGATGAGGCTGATCCACCAGGGCTCGCTCATGCCTTCTTCACCAGGACCTTCTGCTGGAGGTCCTCGACGTGCTCGCGCGGCGCGCGGGCGAGGCCGGGTGTGAGCGTGTTCGTGATGCGTGCGCGCAGCGTGACGCTCGTGCCGTTCGAGCTGACGACGACCTCGTCGCCGTTTTTGATCCGACGGTTCTCCGCGTCGACCGGCGCGAGCTCGATTTCGGGCGCCGGGCGCTGGAACCGAAGCTCCGGCACGCGCTCGACCGCCGGCCCCGAGAAGAGCGCTCGGTAGGCCACGAGCTGGAGCGGGCCGCGCGGCTTCGCTTCGGGGGCAGTGCGGATCTCGCCGGCGGTCACGATCGCCTCGCCCTCCGGCCGCGGTGGAAGCGACGTGCGCTCGCCGACCTCGCCGAAGGGAATGCCGCCGAAGATCTTCTCCGAGAGCTCCGCGAAGACGACCGACGGGTACGGGGAGATCTCGACGCCGAAGCGGGCTGCGAGCTGGGAGATCCAGGCCAGCTCGTCCGGGGCGGGCGGGATCGTCGCCCGGCGCAAGCGCTGGATGCGGCCCTCGAGGTTCACGTAGCTGCCGTCGCGCTCGAGGTAGCTCGTCCCCGGGAGCACGAGGTCGGCCCAGCCGACGGCGAGGCCCTGGAACATCGTCGTCGCGAGCACCGATTCGGCGCGCTCCGCGAGCGCCCGCACGTCCGGGTTCGCCGCCGCCTCGTCGCCGGACACGATCAGGAGGCCGATCGGCTCCGGCGTCGTCGGCTCCTCGTCCGACGCGGCCGACCAGGCCTCGGCGACGCCGCGGCCGTTCGCCGTCTCGGGAAGGTGGAAGGCGCCGCTCACGCCGAGCCTGTGCGCCAGGGCCGCGGTCTCCTGCGGCCCGCCGCCGCTGCCGACGAGGACGACGCGCTTCTTGCCCTCCACGTCCACGTCCTCCCCCATCAAAATCGCGGCCCCGTTCCGCCGCGCGGCGCGGATCCAGAGGTCGACGATCGGCGCGCGCTCGACCACCGGCTCCGGCCCGGTGATGACGACGGCCTCGGCCTCCGCGATCGCCGAGAGCGGGAGCCGGAAGGCGTCGAGGCTCTCGTCTACCTCTTCCGGGAGCACCGCCTCGTGCGCGCCAAGCCCTTGGCGGAGCAGCTTCGCGAGCGCGTACGCCTGCTCCACCGTCTCGGAGCCGGAGAGCGCGGTGACGATGCGGCCCTCCGCTGCGCGGAGCAGCCGCTCTGCCGCGTCGAGGGCCTCGTCCCAGCCCGCCGGCTGAAGCCCCCGCCGGCGCTGCCGCACCAGCGGGTCGACGATCCGGTCACGTGCGCGGAGGTGACCGAACGCGAAGCGGCCCTTGTCGCAGAGCCAGCCGCCGTCGACGTCCGGGTGGTTCCGCGAAAGGACGCGCTTCACCTTGCCCTCACGCGTCGTCACGTTCACGTTGCAGCCGACGGGACAGAGGCCGCAGACCGTCGGCACGGTCTGGATCTCCCACGGCCGCGCCTCGAAGCGGTACGTCGTCGGCAGGAGCGCGCCGACCGGACAGAGCTCGGTGACGTTGCCGGAGAAGCGGCCGCGGTACGGCTCGTCGTCGAAGGTGGCGATCATCGACTGAGCGCCGCGGTTGACCGCGACGAGCTCGCCGTCCTCGGAGACCGACTCCGAGAAGCGCGTGCAGCGATAGCAGAGGATGCAGCGCTCGCGGTCGAGCGAGATCGTCGGCGAGATCGGAATCGGCTTGTCGAAGGTGCGCTTCGGGAAGGTCATCCGCGTCCGGCCGGGGCCGAAGCGGAAGGTCAGGTCCTGGAGCGGGCACTCGCCGCCCTTATCGCAGACCGGGCAGTCGAGCGGGTGGTTGACGAGGATGAACTCGAGCGTCGCGTTCTGCGCGTTCCGCGCCATGTCCGACGTGAGCGCCGTCTTCACGACCATCCCGTCCTGCGCCGTCAGCGTGCAGGCGGCCTGCGGCTTCGGCGGCATGCCCTCGACCTCGACGAGGCACATGCGGCAGGCGCCGATCGCCGGCCCGAGCCGCGGCTCGTAGCAGAAGACGGGAATCTCGATCCCAGCGGCGAGCGCCGTCTCGACGAGCCCCGTCCCCTTCGGCACCTGCACGGCCCGCCCGTCGACGGTGACGGTGACCTGCTCGGGTGTGCTCACGTCGCGACCTCGACCGTCGGATGGTGGCGATGCTGATCCACGGGAGCGAAGACGCGCTCGAGCGACGACTCGCCGCCGTACGGACAGCGGCCCGCGCGGATGTGCTCGCGGAACTCGTCGCGGAACTTGTCCACGTAGCTCGCGATCGGCATCGCGGCCGCGTCGCCGAGTGGACACAGGCAGTGGCCGAGGATCCGGTCGCAGACGTCGAGCAGGAGGTCGAGCTCGTCCTCCTCGGCGTCGCCGTCCTCGATCTTGTGCAGGAGCTGCACCATCCAGCGCGTGCCCTCGCGGCAGGGCGTGCACTTGCCGCACGACTCGTGCATGTAGAACTGCGCGACCCGCAGGCCGAGCTGCACCATGCAGGCGCGGTCGTCGATGACGATGATTGCGCCCGACCCGACCGACGAGCCTGCGGCCCGCATCGCCTCGAAGGCGAGCGGCGTGTCGACCTGGTCGGCGGTCAGCACCTGCACCGAGGAGCCGCCCGGGATGATCGCCTTCAGCTCGCGCCCGTCGGGGATCCCGCCGCCGATGTCGTAGATCAGCTCGCGGAGCGACGTCCCGTTCGGGAGCTCGTAGTTCCCGCCGCGCACGACGTTGCCGGAGAGCGAGAAGACGCGCGTGCCGGTCGAGTCGGAGGTGCCGAGCTTCGCGTACTCCTCTCCGCCGAGCTCGAGGATCTTCGGCACCGTCGCCATCGTCTCGACGTTGTTGATGAGCGTCGGCGCGCCGTAGAGGCCCGTGATGGCCGGGTACGGCGGCTTCGCGCGCGGCTGCCCGCGCTTGCCCTCGAGCGACTCGAGCAAGCCGGTCTCCTCGCCGCAGATGTACGCGCCCGCGCCGCGGTGCAGCACGAGGGTGACGCCGCCGACGAGCTCGGCAGCGCGCGCCTCGTCGAGGGCGCCCCGAAGCACCTCGAACTCGGTCAGGTACTCGCCGCGGATGTAGATGAAGACGTGCCGTGCCTCGATCGCGTGCGCGGTGATGAGCGAGCCTTCGATCACCCGGTGCGGCACCCGGAGCATGATCTCGCGGTCCTTGAACGTGCCCGGCTCGGACTCGTCCGCGTTCACGGTCAGGTACTTCGGCTTCGGCGAGTCGCGCGGGATGAAGCCGGCCTTCTTGCCGGTGGCGAAGAACGCGCCGCCGCGGCCGCGCAGGTTGGAGGCGTCGAGCTCGGCGAGAATCGCGGCCGGCTCGAGCTCCCGCGCCCGCGCGAGCTGCGCGTAGCCGCCGGCCATGCGGTACTCGTCCAGCTTCGTCAGGTCGCGCTCTTCCGCGCCCGCGAGGACGATCTCCCTAACCGGCATCGCGCAGCTCCTGGACGATTCCGGGCACGTCCTCGGCGCGCACCGGCTCGCGGTAGCGATGGTCGACGACGACGACCGTCCCCCATCCGCAGCCGCCCGCGCACTCGATCGTCCGCAGCGTTACGAGGCCGTCCTCAGTCGTCTCGCCCGGGCGCACCCCGAGCTCCTCCTCGAACGCCTCCACCACCTGCTGCGCTCCGACGAGCGCGCAGGAGACGTTGGTGCAGATCTCGACGACGTGTCGGCCCACCGGCTCCAGGTGGAACATGTCGTAGAAGGACGCGACCGCCTTGCAGTAGGCGGGCGTGAGCTCCAAAGCCTCTCCGACCTCCGCGAACGCCTCCGGCGGAAGCCAGCCGCCGTGCCGCTCCTGCGCGATCCGCAGCGCCGGCAGGATCGCCGAGCGCGCGACCGGGTACTGCGCGGCCACCTCGCGGATCTCGTCGATCACCGGTCGACCTCGCCCATGACGGTGTCGAGCGAGCCGACGATCGCAATCAGATCCGCGACGAGCGCGTTCGACGTGCAGGTCGCTGTCGCCTCGAGCGCGACGAACGACGTGCCGCGGAACTTCACCCGCCACGGCCGCGGCCCGCCGTCCGAGACGACGTAGCAGCCCATCTCGCCGCGCGGCGCCTCGATCGCGACGTACACCTCGCCCTCCGGCACGCGGTAGCCCTCGGTGACGATCTTGAAGTGGTGGATGAGCGACTCCATGGAGGTGTGGAGCTCCTCGCGCGGCGGCAGGACGATCTTCCGGTCGTCCACGATCCACGGCTCGCCCTCCATCCCCTCGACCACGTCGAGGCACTGGGCGACGATCCGCACCGACTGGCGCATCTCGTCGATGTGGACGCGGTAGCGGTCGTAGACGTCGCCGTGCGGGTACACCGGGACGTCGAAGTCGACCTCCCCGTAGGCGAGGTACGGCTGCGCCTTGCGGAGATCCCAGTCCACCCCCGACGCGCGCAGCACCGGCCCCGACTGGCCGAGCGCGATCGCGTCCTCGGCCGAGAGGAGCCCGATCCCCTTCGTCCGCTCGAGCCAGATCTCGTTCCGCCTGAGCAGGTTGTCGTAGTCGTCGATCGCCTTCGGCATCCACTCGACGAACTTGCGGCACTCGGGGTAAAAGCCGCGCGGCACGTCCTCGGCGAGGCCGCCGGCCTGGAAGTAGCGCGTGTGCATGCGGTACCCGGTGACGAGCTCGAACAGGTCGAGGATCTGGTCCCGCTCGCGGAAGCAGTACCAGAACATCGAGATCGCCCCCAGCTCGAGGCCCGAGGTGCCGAGCCAGACCAGGTGCGAGTGGAGCCGGTTCAGCTCGTTCAGGAGCGTGCGCATCCACACCGCCTTCGGCGGGATCTCGAGGCCGAGCAGCTTCTCGATCGCGGCGACGAAGACGTACTCGTTGTTCTGGAACGCGACGTAGTCGATCCGCTCTGGGTACGTGATCGCCTTCCACCACGTCTTCTGCTCCATGTTCTTCTCGAAGCCGGTGTGGAGGTAGCCGATCACCGCCTCGAGCCCGACGACGTCCTCGCCGTTCAGGTCGACGATCAGGCGCAGGACGCCGTGCGTCGAAGGGTGGTTCGGGCCGAAGTTGACCTGGAGGATGTCGCCCGTCTCCCGGAGGTCGTCCGGGACCCGGAGCACGGTCGGGATCGGCGAGGGAATGCGCGTCCCCTCGTAGATCGCGGTCGGGCGGCGCTCGGCGATCGCCACGCTATTCCTCGCCGGAGAAGCGGACGGGCTCGCCGCCGATCGGGTAGTCCTTGCGCAGCGGATGCCCTTCCCAGTCGTCGTCCATGAGGATGCGCGCCAGGTTCGGGTGCCCTTCGATGCGGATGCCCATCATGTCCCAGGCCTCCCGCTCGTGCCAGTCGGCGGTCGGCCAGACCTCGACGACGCTCGGCACCGGCTCGCCGTCCTCGACCCACACCTGGAGGCGAAGCCGCGGCGCGCCCGGCCGGAGCGCGAGCAGGTGATAGCTCATCGAGAAGCGCTTCGGCTTGAGCTCGGGGAGAACCTGGAAGCCCTGCGAGGCCGGCCGGTTCAGGTCGCGGCCGGTCGCCGTGCCGATGTAGCCCGCGACGCCCTTCTGCCCCCAGCCGAGATAGTCCGTCGCGGTGATGTCCGAGAGGAACGAGAAGCCCTCCTCGTCGCGGAGGTGGAGCGCCGCCTCGACGAGCCGCTCGGGCTCGACCACCACCGTCTGCTCGCCGTGCGCCTCCTTCTCCGACACGTAGCCGGGCACGTGCCCCCAGCTCAAGACGCGACTCCCCGCACCTCGTAGGCCGGCGGGATCCCGGCCAGCACGCGCTCGTGCAGACGGATGATCCCCTCCATCAGCGCCTCCGGCCGCGGCGGGCAGCCGGGCACGTAGACGTCGACGGCGACGATCTTGTCCACGCCCTGGAGGGTCGTGTAGTTGTTGAACATCCCGCCCGAGGACGCGCAGGCGCCCATCGCGATCACCCACTTGGGCTCGAGCATCTGGTCGTAGATCTGTCGCAGCGGGGCCGCCATCTTGTGCGCGACGCGGCCTGAGACGATGAGCAGGTCGGCCTGGCGTGGCGAGGCGCGAAACGCCTCCATCCCGAAGCGCGCGATGTCGTAGCGCGACGAGACGATCGCCATCATCTCGATCGCGCAGCACGCGAGCCCGAAGGTGTCGGGCCACATCGACTTCGTCTGCGCCCACGCGACGGCCTTCTCGAGCGTCGTCAGCCCGAGGCGCTGCTCGAGCTGCTCGACCTCGTTCTCGAAGGAGCTCGGCCCCTTGCCGCGCCAGAGGACCCGCTCCGACTTCAGGCCGTACTCGCGGAGCGGCCGGTTCACTGCCACTCGAGCGCTCCCTTGCGCCAGACGTAGACGTACGCGACGACGAGGATCACGACGAAGAAGAGGAGCTCGAAGAAGCCGAACCACGCGAGCTGGTGCAGCACGACCGCGAGCGGATACAGGAAGACGATCTCGATGTCGAAGACGATGAAGAGCATCGCCGTCAGGTAGAAGCTGATCGTGAAGCGCTGGGGTGGGAGGCCGCCGCGCGAGACGCCCGACTCGAACGGCAGCGTGCGGGCGCGCGTCCGCTTCGCCGGCCGCTGCGCGAACTTGAACGACGCCACGATCATCGAGGCCGGAATCGCGAGCGCGAACCCTCCGTAGATCAGGAAGGGCAGCCAGTTGTGAAGCACGCGATCCTCCCGTGGAGACGTGGCAACTTACCAGACCACACTACCGCCACGAGGTAGGCCCAAAACGGCTCAACAAAGCGTGAGACGCCTGTTACAAAGTCGTCTCTTTCGGGGGTCTTTCGTCGCGGTGGGCCGCTGCTACGATGCGAACGATGGAGATCACCGAACGCCCACTGGCGACGACCCCGCTCCTGACCGTCACCGAGCGGGCGGCGGAGAAGATCAAGCAGCTTCTCGCCGAGGAGGAAGACGTCAGCGTCCTCCGCGTCGCGATCCAGGGCGGCGGGTGCTCCGGGTTCCAGTACGGCCTCGGCTTCGACCGCGGCTCCCAGGAGGGCGACGTCGAGCTCTCGATGCACGGCGTCGACGTCGTCGTCGACCCGTTCAGCGCGCCCTACCTGCGCGGCGCCGAGATCGACTACCTCGACTCGATCCAGTCCTCGGGCTTCGCGATCAACAACCCGAACGCGGTCTCCTCGTGCGGCTGCGGCCACTCGTTCCAGGTCGAGGAGGGCGCGGACGCGCCCGACGCCTCGGCCGGCGGCTGCGGCTCCGGCTGCTCGCACTGATCCGACCCGGCCGCGGCGCGTTGTAGGGTCTTCCGGTTCACCCCGGACCGGGAGGATTCCATGGCAACGGTGTATCGCTGGTGGGCCGCGATCCTGACGCTGGCCGTCGTCGTCCAGATCGGCCTCGCTGGCTACGGCGCGTTCAACTCCGCCGAGAAGGTCGAGGACAACGACTCCATCTCGAAGAAGGCCTTCGAGGATGGATGGGACCCGCACACCGGCTTCGGCTACATCGTCTTCCTCGGCGCGGTCCTCCTCTTCCTGCTCGCGCTCGCGAGTCGTCCCGGTCGCCGCGGCTGGCTGTGGGCGCTGGCGGTGCCGCTGCTCGTGATCGTGCAGATCGTCCTCGCCTGGATCGGCGAGTCGGTGGGTTGGCTGGGCTTCCTGCACCCGATCAACGCCTTCGTCATCCTCGGGGTGCTGGGCTCGCTGACCGGGCGTCTGTGGCGCGCCCGCACCGGAGCGCCGGTCCCGACGGTGCCTTAGCGCTTACTCCGGCTCGTTGTGGGCTTCGCCGCCGATCCTGAACGGCGTCGAGAACCCTTCGTAGGCGAGGTGCATCGTCAGCCCGGCCGCCGCGTGGTCGAGGTTGTGGCAGTGGTCCATCCATAGCCCCGGGTTGTCCGCGCGGAACGCGAGCTCGTAGCGCTCGTGGCCGTGGACCTCGAGCGTGTCGGTCCACCACGGGCTCCCTGAGGCCCGGACGCCGTCTCGTGCGAGCACGAGCATGTGGTGGCCGTGGAGGTGCATCGGGTGCACGGAGCCCGTGTCGTTGCGGATCGTCATCTTCACGAGGTCGCCCGAGCGCACGACGAACATCGGCACGTCGGGGAAGATGTGGCCGTTGATCGCCCACTGGAGACCCGGGCGGCCGTCGAGGAAGCCGGGCTTGCGGCTGATGTCGAGCTCGAAGCGGCGGTCGAAGCGGCTCGCCGCACCGAAGGGCGTCGCCCGTGGGCGCCCGTACGCGAGCGGGTCGAACGTCCGCCGCGGCTGAACCTGAACGGGCAACGCGTCGCCGGCCCCGTCGGGGCTGAGGACGATGCGCGCCTTCGTGTCGGCAAGCGCGAGGGCGACGGCCCGCGGAGGCATCGTGAACGCGACGTCGTAGCGGCCTCCGGCCGCGAGCTCGAGACCGCTGTCGACGAGCGGCGTCGGGCCGTTGAGGTCGGTGCCGTCGATCGCGACGACGCGGAAAGGCGCTCCGGTCAGCGTGAACGTCTGCGGACCGTTCTCGGAGTTCACGAGCCGCAGTCGCACCGACGTCCCGGGCGCGACCGCCCGTCGGCCGACGCCGTCGGTCGTGTTCAGCGTCTGGATGCCGCCGAACTCGTGCGCCACGACCGCCATGTCGACGCCCGGCGCCCGCGCGAGACGGCGAGGCTCGCTGACCAGCACGCCGTACAGGCCGCGGCGGACGCCCTCGGAGGAGACCTCGTGCGTGTGGTACCAGAACGTTCCGGCCTGGCGCATCCGGAAGCGATACGTGAAGACATGGCCCGGGCGGACGGCGTCCTGCGTGACACCCGCGACGCCGTCCTCGGCGTTGGGCACGTCCACCCCGTGCCAGTGGATCGTGACGCCTCCGTCGACGTCTTGGTTCACGAGCTTCACCTCGACGAGGTCGCCTTGCCGAACACGAAGCTCGGGCCCCGGGGCGCGGCCGCCGAAGGTGAGCGCGTCGATCTCCCGTCCCGACGACAGCCGGACCGTCGCCCTCCTCGCGGTCAGGACGAAGCGCCTGTCGGGCACGCCCCGCGGCCCGTTCAGCGTCGCGACGCTCCTGGCGTGTCCCATCCGCGCGTGCTCCATCTCCGCCGACGCCTTCGCGCCTCCGCCGAAGTCCGCGCTCCCGTAGTCCATGACGCTGTACGTGCCGGGAAGCCGGCTCGTCCACCAGGACCAGCCGACCAAGCCGAGCGCCGTGATGATGCCGGCGACCAGGACGGCCGCTGCGACGCGGCGGGCGATCTTCATGCCTTAGGTGTAGCGCAGACCGAGCTCAGTACTGCACGGTCACCACGTAGAAGTCGTTGGCGTCGCTCGTCTCGTTGCCTGTGAGTATGTCGATCTCGAAGACGTGCTCGTCGATCGTGAAGGTGTACGAGAACGTCATCGGCACGACGGCGAGGTGCATGTTCGAAGGATTGGCGAAGACCTGGGCGGTCGCCGCCTGCGCGCCGTCGATCGCGAGCGAGATACCGATCATCTGGTCCGGCCTCGGCGCCCACACGGAGCCGGCCAGCGTGACGATCGCCGGCTCGTTGCTCATGATCTGAACCTGATTCTTGATCGGCAGCGGGCCGGCCTGCGCGAAGACTTGGACGAGGTCTGCCATGGTGTCTCCTCCCAAGGAATAGATGTCGCGAGGCGCCATCCTCTCGTGCGAACGGGGTAAGCGCCAGGGGCGACTACCATTCCCGCGCGAATGGGCACGGACGGCGTCGTCGACATCACGATCCTCGGCGCGGGCCCTTCCGGGCTCGCCGCCGCCTACTACGCCGGCCACCGCGACGCCTCGGTGCGGATCGTCGACTCGATCGAGCAGCTCGGCGGTCAGGTCGCCGCCGTATACCCGGAGAAGAACGTCTACGACGTCGCCGGCCACCCGAAGATCCTCGGCCGCGACCTCGTCGAGCTCTGCGCCGAGCAGGGGCTCCAGTGGGGCGCCGAGGTGCACCTAGGCGAGGAGGTGCAGACCCTCGAGCGGATCTCCGAGAACGGCGAGGAGCTGCTCGCCGTCTCGACGAGCGCCGGCAAGACGTACCTGAGCCGCGCGCTCATCATCACCGCTGGGCACGGCGCCTTCGAGCCGCGCAAGCTCGGGATCGAGGACATCGACGTGTGGGAGGGAAAGGGCCTGCACTACTTCGTGCGCGAGAAGGACGTCTTCCGCGACCGAACCTGCGTCATCGTCGGCGGCGGCGACTCTGCGCTCGACTGGGTGCTCGGGCTCCAGGACACCGCGCGCCACCCGATCGCGGTCGTCCACCGGCGCGAGCGGTTCCGCGCCCTCGAATCGTCGGTCAACGAGGCGCGCGAGCTCGAGAGCCAGGGCCGCGTCCGCATCCTCGTCCCCTGCGAGGTCCGCGCGATCCACGGCGACGGCCACATCGCCGCGGTGACGATCGAGAACGTCTCGACGAACGAACACTTCGACGTCGAGTGCGACGCGCTGATCACGCTGCTCGGCTTCCACTCCCACCTCGGCGCGATCGCCGACTGGGGCCTCGAGCTGGAGGGCAAGCGGCAGATCAAGATAGACCCGACGACGTGCCAGACGAACCTCCCGGGTGTCTACGCCGCGGGCGACGTGGCGGGCTACCCCGGGAAGATCACGCTGATCACGATCGGCATGGGCGAGGCGGCGATCGCCGCGAACAACGCGGTCGCGGCGATTCGCGGCGAGAAGGTCCAGCCGAAGTACTCGACGGACTAGGAACTCGTTTCAGAAAGAACCAGGCCCCCTCGACGGGCGACGGGTGTGGAGAAGAATGCGCCGTGGACGAGAAGCGGCTGGGTCAGCTTGTGGTGGACTTCTACCGGGCGTTCCTCGCTGCGGATGCCGAGGTGCTAGCCAAGGTCGTCGCTCCGCAGGCGGCGTGGGTCGTGCGTCTCGACACCGCCCTTTCCGGCGCACACGTGGGCCCGGTCGGCATCGCCGCTCTGCGACGCCGGATCGATGAGCTCACCGCCGGAACCTGGCGTCCGCTGCGAGAGGACAGCTTCGATATCGCGACGAGTCAGTGGCACGCCGTGATCGTGGACCGCTTCCTCGCTGAGCGCGGAGAGCGCCGCCTCGACTCTCACGAGGCCGTCGTCGTCGCCGTTGAAGACGGCCGCGTCACGCGGCTCTTCCATTACCTCCACGACCCGGCTGCGTTCGCGGCCTTCTGGTCGCGCTGAGGGGATCCCGGGTCGCGTCTGACTGCTGCTACCCGCTCCTTCCGACGAGTGCCAGTGAGCCGTCTGTGGGAGCAGTTACACGCGCTGTTGCTCGCCAGGTTGCGGGCCGCATCCGTCTGAAGTGACCAGTCGAGCCGCTCGGCGGAGGACTAGCACCGCGGAGAAGGGCGTATTCTCGGGCCTCCACGCCTTTCGTCACGTAGCGAGAGAGGAGATCCGAGATGAAGACAAGGCTTCCGCTCCTGCTGTCGCTGACGGCTCTCGTCGTTGCCGTCTTCACACCTCAGACGATCGGGAACGCGGCCGTCCAAGCCGGAAGCTCGGTCGTGAAGCACGCGCTGTTCGCTGACCGAGCCCGAAACGCGAAGTTCGCCCGCCTGGCCGTTCACGCCGATCGAGCCGGCAGGGCCAAGAGGGCCGACTTCGCGCGGAATGCCGGCGCTGTGAACACCATCCGAGCCTCCCGCACGCCGACTCCGAACATGCTCCTGCCTCTCGACGCGAGCGGGAAGCTTCCGAGCTCGATCGGGGCGGTCGGTCCGGCCGGGCCGGTGGGGCCGGCAGGAAAGACGGGTCCGACGGGGCCGGCGGGCATCAGCGCCGAGGTGCTCGTCACCGCCGATTCGAGCACCAACTCGAACACGGTCAAGAGCCGGAGCGTCCCCTGCCCGAGCGGCAAGAAGGTGATCGGCGGCGGCGCCTCGGTGAACACGACCTCGAACACGCTCGCGATCACGCGCAGCTCTCCTTCCTCCGACCTGACCACTTGGACGGCGGAAGCACAAGAGACCGCGGCGTTCGCGGGCAACTGGAAAGTGACCGTGTACGCGATCTGCGCCAACGTGGCCGCGTAGCGCCCCCTCACCGACCCAAAGCTAGACTCGGCCGGGATGCAGAGCGTTTCCGGCGAGGAGCTCTGGGGCGTGGAGACACGGAAGGCGGTCGAGAACTTCCCCGTCTCAGGGGAGCCGATCCCGGTCTCGGTAGCTCGCTGGCTCGGCCGGATCAAGGCCGCGGCGGCGCGGGTGAATGCGGAGCTCGGGCTCCTCGACGGCGAGAAGGCGGAGCGGATCGCCACGGCCGCGGACCGCGTCGCCGGCGGCGAGCTCGACGACCAGTTCCCGATCGACGTCTTCCAGACCGGCTCGGGGACCTCGTCGAACATGAACGCGAACGAGGTCATCGCGGGCCTCGCCGGCGAGGACGTGCACCCGAACGACGACGTCAACCTGGGCCAGTCCTCGAACGACGTCTTCCCGTCGGCCGCGCACCTCGCCGCCCTGGACGAGCTCGTGAACGACCTGCTGCCGGCGCTCGCCCGGCTCGCCGACTCGCTCCAGGCGAAGGCGGCCGAGCTCGACGGCGTGGTGAAGTCGGGCCGCACGCACCTGATGGACGCCGTTCCGGTCACGCTCGGGCAGGAGTTCTCCGGCTACGCCGCCCAGGTGCGCCAGGGCTACGAGCGCGTCGGCTCGACTCTCGAGCGGCTCGGCCGGATCCCGCTCGGCGGCACGGCCGTCGGCACGGGCCTGAACACGCATCCGGAGTTCGCCGCTCGCGTGCGCGCGCGTCTTACAGAGGAGACCGGGCTCGTCGTCTCGGCGCCCGCCGATCCGTTCGAGGCCCAGGGGGCGCGCGACTCGCTCGTCGAGGCCTCCGGCGCGCTGAAGACGGTCGCCGTCTCGCTGACGAAGATCGCGAACGACCTGCGGCTGATGGGCTCCGGGCCGCGGGCTGGGCTCGCGGAGATCAGGCTGCCCGAGCTCCAGAAGGGGAGCTCGATCATGCCCGGCAAGGTCAATCCGGTGATCCCCGAGGTCGTGACGCAGGTCGCGGCCCAGGTGATCGGCAACGACGCCGCGATCACGGCCGGCGGCATGCAGGGCCACCTCGAGCTGAACGTCTTCGTCCCCGTGCTCGCCCGCAACCTGCTCCAGTCGATCAAGCTCCTCGCGAGCGCCTCGCGCCTGCTCGCCGAGCGGTGCGTGGACGGGATCGAGGCGAACCGGGAAACATGTGAGCGCTACGCCGAGCTGACGCTGTCGGCGGCGACGGCACTCAATCCGTACATCGGCTACGACCGGGCGACCGAAATCGTGAAAGCCGCGGCGGCGTCGGGCCGGCCGCTGCGCGAGGTCGCGCGCGAGGCGGGCGTGGACGAGGAGACGCTCGACCGGGCGCTCGACTACCGCGCGATGGCCAGGCCGCACGAGAGCGGCGGCAGGAACCCTTGACGTTCGGTCGGATCGCGGCAAAAATGCGCGCCGATATGTAGGGGTCTAGGCGCCGCCGCAAGCGGCGCCGTTCATCGACAGGGGAGGATTCTGAAGATGCGACGAGCATTGCTCGTGGCCTTCGTGGCCGCCTTGCTCGGGCTCGCCGTTCCGGCGCTGGCCTTCGCGGGGAACGGCAACGGCAGGGACACGAAGACCGTCGGCAAGGACGTCCACTACGGCAAGAAGAAGGTCGTCCCGCCGACTCCGGCCCAGGAGGCCGAGATTCAGGCGACGGCGACCGCCACCACCGGCACGACGCCGCCCGTCGGGACGCAGCGCACGTGGCTGATCCTCGACGACGCGTTCGGCCGCTACCGGCTGGCGACGTTCACGCTCCAGGCCGTGGGGCCGAAGAGCGAGGTCTGGGTCCAGAACAACCTCAACTTCCCGACCGGCGACTGCCGGAACGACGGGAGCCGGAATGTCATCACCCAGAGCCAGGTCGACTACCTGGAGGGCCAGTTCGAGACGAACATGTTCCCGAAGGAGTCGGCGACCTTCAGCGTCCCGCCGGACCGCGACGGCACGCACGCGACGCTTCCGGCGCAGCTCGGCCTGCCCTCGAACTACTACGAGGGCGAGAGCGACAACATCGTCATCCTGATCTCGAACGTGCGCGACACGAACTACTACGACACGAACAACGCGCACCAGTTCACGTACATCGCCGGCTTCTTCTCGAGCCAGCTCAACACGTTCTTCGACCGCAACGTGATGACGGTCGACGGCTTCGACTGGGTGCACCGGACGAGTGCCAACCCGCCGAACGAGCCGGTTGCCGGCGATCCCTGCGCGAGCAAGCCCGCGCGGCCGTTCCTCTACGAGGGCGTCTTCGCCCACGAGTACCAGCACCTGCTCGAGTACTACGAGAGCCCCGGTGAGCTGTCGTGGGTGAACGAGGGCCTCTCGGACTTCGCGATCAAGCTCACGGGCTACGGTCAGCCGGAGGCGCCGATCACGGATCAGCGCTTCGACTCGCACATCCAGTGCTTCCTCGGCTGGCTCGGTGTCGCGACTCCCGCGAACCCGAACCCGCGCGACGGCGGGCCGGAGAACTCGCTCACGCTCTGGAGCGACCAGGGCGACGGCGAGATCCTCTGCGACTACGGCGCCGCGTACTCGTTCATGCTCTATCTCCAGAACCGGTTCGGCACGCCGTTCATGACGGCTCTGCACCGGCAAGACCTGAACGGTCTCGCGGGTCTGAAGGCAACCCTTGACCAGTTCGTCACCGGAGAGACCGCGCTCGGCGTGATCCACAAGTGGGCGGCGATGGTCGCCGTCGACAAGGCGCTCGAGAGCACCGCTCTGCGTATGACGCCGACCGCGAAGCCGCTCTACTCGGCGGCCGACCTGCACGCGTCGATCAACTGGGATACGGCCAACGCGTACTCGACCGCCGGCGCTCCGCCGAACGGCTCCGACTACGTGCGGCTGCGGAACGCGTCGGGCCAGTACCTGACGTCCGTACAGCTCAGCTCGCTCAGCTTCCAGGGCGCGAAGAACCACCCGGCGAAGCCGATCGAGTGGACGATCGACTCCGGCGCCCTCTACTCCGGCACGGGCGACCTGCTCGACCGCGCGATCGTACGGCAGGTCACGGTGCCGGCCTCGGGCGCCACGCTGTCGTTCGACACGCGCTGGAACCTCGAGGAGACGTGGGACTTCGGCTTCGTCCAGGTCTCGACCGACAACGGGGCCAGCTACCACAGCGTCCAGTGCGCGGACGGCCGGTCGGACTTCGACCCGGCCGCGTTCCCGACCGTCCAGTCGAACGTCCCGGGTCTCACCGGGGTCTCCGACTGGAAGAACGAGACATGTGACCTGAGCTCGTACGCGGGTCAGACCGTCTACCTCTCCTTCCGCCTGATCACCGACTGGGCGACCGAGGGGAACGACGGCGCGTCCTTCGCCCCCGGCTGGTGGGTGAAGAACGTCGCCATCGGCGGCACGAGCGTCGCCGACGGCACGTCGCTCGCCGGCTGGAAGTCGACGACCGAGGTGCACCCGGTGGCCGTGAACGGCTTCACGGTGCAGCTCGTCGGCTACTCCTCGACCGGCAGCTTCGCGACGAGCGTGGCCCAGGTTCCGCTGGACTCGAACTTCAGCGCGAGCCTCGGCGTCGCCCAGCTTCGCGCGAAGCTCGGCGACGAGGTCGACGTCGTCGCCGCGATCGTCAGCTACGACGAGCCGACCGAGTCGATCACCGACTACGCGCCGTACACGCTGAAGGTGAATGGCGTCACCCAGCCCGGCGGCTGAGAGAGCACGAGGGGCCCGGTTCGCCGGGCCCTCCCTCCTCCTCGAGCTGCCGCTCTAGGGCTGCGGGCACGCGGCAAGTAAGCCGCGTCCGCTTGGCGAACGGAGAGGGCCGCCTTGTGCGGCCCTCTCGCTCTTTGCGGAAGTTCGAAGCACGATGCTCCTTGACAAAACTGTTTGACTTTGCACATATAGCGACTCGTACATGAGGGAGCCCGTGGGGGCTCTCCGATACGTAGGGGAGGGGTAACTTGCGAATGAGCATCTTTCGACGGTTCGGGCTTGCGCTCGTCGCCGTCGCAGCTCTCGCCGTGTGGCTCGCTTCGAGCGCCATGGCGGACTCGCGGCAGATTCCGAAGGGAGGGACCGGATCCGCCCAGACCGGCAGCTTCACGCCCTCCGGCTCCGGCGATGTCTTCGACGAGGAGATCGCCGGCGACGAGGAGGACGCCGACGAGGGTCCCGATCCGTACGAGGGCACGATCAGCCTCACGGACGGCGCCGGTGGAGGCCCGTCGGTGAACAGCGGGAAGAAGGCCAAGTCGAACCCGACGTTCAACGTCGGCTTCCAGGGCCTGAACTTCTACCAGCAGCGCTACGCGCGCGGCGGGAACCAGTTCTCCGTCGAGCCGCCCGACCAGGCCCTGTGCGTCGGCAACGGCTACGTCGTCGAGGCTGTCAATGACGTCTTCAACGTCTACAGCGCCGCAACCGGGGCGTCCGCGCTCCCGGATAACACCGCCACGAACATCGTGAGCGGCTTCCCGCGGAACGTCAACCACGCGGTCGACCTGAACTCGTTCTTCGGCTATGCGCCGGCGATCAACCGCTCGACGGGCGTCCGCGGCCAGTTCGTCACCGACCCGACGTGCATCTACGACGCGCAGACGCAGCGCTTCTTCTTCGTCGTGCTGACGCTCGAGGTGAACCCGACGACCGGCGCGTTCACGTTCCAGAACCACCTCGACCTGGCCGTCAGCGCGACGTCGAATCCGACGGGTAGCTGGAACATCTACCGGCTCGACGTCACGAACGACGGTACGAACACGGGTGGCGCCAACCCCGGTCCGTTCCTCGGTGACTACCCGCACATCGGGGCCGACGCGAACGGCATCTACCTGACGACGAACGCCTATCCGTGGTGCTGCAACGGCTTCTCGGGCGCGCAGATCTACGCGCTCTCGAAGGCCCAGCTCGCCGCGGGCGCCGCGAGCGTGACGATGCAGCACATCGACACCTCCGGCATGGTGAACGCACCGAGCGACGCCGGTTCGACGCAGCCGGGCTTCACGGTCTGGCCCGCGCAGTCGCCCGGGACGACGCAGTTCAACCTCGCGAACAACGGCACCGAGTACCTCCTGAGCTCGAACGCCGCCGACGAGGCGCAGAAGCCGGTCTCGGGCACCGCCGGAAGCCGCACCTCCAGCCAGCTCGTGGTGTGGACGCTGACGAATACGGCGTCGCTGAACACGGCGAGCCCGGCGGTCGGCATCAGCAACAGGATCGTGACCGTCGGCCAGTACGGCGTGCCGCCGAAGCAGCAGCAGCCCGGCTCGGGCACTCTGGCTGACAAGAACACGACGCCCGACGTTGCGCAGGGCGACTGCATCAACGACACGACCACGCAGCTGTTCAACGGTGCGTTCGGGTGCTGGCGGCTGCTCTTCGGAGCCGAGCCGGCGCATACCGAGGTCATCTCGAGGCCCGACTCGAACGACACCCGCATGCAACAGGTGATGTACGCGAACGGCAAGGTGTGGGGCGCGCTCGACACGGCGCTCAACCCGGACGCCGGCCCGCAGCGCGCGGGCATCGCGTGGTACATCGTCAACCCGGATGCGGGGAGCATCGTGAAGCAGGGCTACCTCGGCGCGACCGGGTACGACTTCACGTATCCGGCGATCGGCGTGACGGCCGCAGGTCGCGGCGTGATGGCGTTCACGGCGACGGGCAACACGCTCAATCCGAGCGCGGGCTACGCGCCGATCGACGCCAGCGCAGGCGTCGGCGCGTGGAACGTGGTGAACGGTGGCACGGGAGCCGCGCGGGACGACGGCTTCACGAGCTACCGCGCACAGGTAGGCGGCAACCCGCCGCGCACCCGCTGGGGTGACTACGGGGCGGCCTCCGTCGACGGCAACTCCGTCTGGATCGCCAGCGAGTACATCGGCGGCGCCTGCAACTACCTCGACTGGGGCGGCCCGTTCTTCGCGGGCGGCACCGGCGACAACCTGCTCGGCACCTGTGGCGGGGCAAGCCACGGGCCCGGCACGCGAGCCGCGCTCGGCAACTGGTCGACGCGGATCAGCAAGCTGACGCCGTAGCAGGCGAAGCAGCGAAGTGACGAACGGGGCCGGCGCAAGCCGGCCCCGTTTGCTTCCCGGGAACCCGCCTATCCTGTGAGAGATGCGTGGGTTCGTCGCTCTCGTGGCCGCCGTCGCCGCCTCCTCGGCCGGCGCGGCCACGGGCACGACCTCGAGCGGCCTGCGCGGCCTCGTGACCCGCGGCCCGATCGTGCCGGTCTGTGCGGCGGGCCAGCCGTGCAGCGAGCCCGCGAAGAACGTCACGCTCGTCTTCTCGCGCAACGGCCGGGTCGTCCGCCGCGCGCGGACGAACGACCAGGGCCGCTACCGCGTCTCGCTCGCCCCCGGCCTCTACGCGGTGCGGCTCACGCCGAAACCGTCGATCGGGCGGGGTCTCGAGCCAGTGCGGGCGCGCGTCGTGCGCGCACGCTTCCGCCGCCTCGACTTCTCGATCGACACCGGCATCCGCTAGCCGGCTCCGCTAGGACGGATCGGTGAACCCGTTTCTGTCGACCGGTCGTTTCAGACGGACGTGCGGGGAACCCGCACGTCCTGATGACGGCACCACAAGCGGCGCCTAGGCCGGCCGGTTCGTGATGTGGACGTACGTCTTGTCGGCGTCGCCGCACTCTTCGCGCATCGCGACCTGACCCGTCCGCCCCTCGCCCTTCCAGGAGATCTCGGAGTCGTGCTCCTCGAGCTCGTCGAAGAGGATCGTGAAGCCGGCGCCCTTCAGCTCCTTCTGGAACTCCTCGTGCGCCTCCTCCACGTCGCCGTGGAAGTAGCCCTCGATGACCTCCGTCGGTCCCACCGTCTCCTGCTTTGTGTAGGTGAGCTTGTCCTCTTCGATCTGCGGGAAGCTCGGCGGCAGCTTCGGAGCTGCCGAGAGCGGCGATCCGGTGCAGGCCGCCTGGGCCTCCCTGGACAGCGGCTCGCTCTCCTCCTTCTCGCCGCCGCAGCCGGCGAGGGCGACCACAAAGAGGATCGAGAGGAGTGCCCGCCGCATCGGCAGCGGATCCTATACCGAGTCTCTGCCGGCTCGGTAGGGTCGCGCGGTGAGCCTGTCGCTCCAGATCCTCTTGAGCGGGCTCGCCGCCGGCGGCATCTACGGCCTCCTCGCGGTGGGGCACACGCTCGTGTACCGGCTCATCGGGATCGTCCACTTCGCCTTCGGCGACCTCGTCGGGCTCGCGATGTTCGTCGCGCTGCTCGTCGTCGCGGGCCGCGGGTCGCTCTTTGCGGCGCACGTCGGCGCCGGGCGGTTCCTGCTCGCGCTCGCGGTCGGCGTCGTCGTCTGTGCGGTCGCGAGCGCGGCCACGTATCTGGCGGCCATCGCTCCGCACGCCGCGTCCGGGTCGATCATCGGCTGGGCCGCCGCCTCGCTCGCGGTTGCGTTCACGGTGCACGCCGCGCTCCAGGCGCTCTTCTCGAGGACGAGCTACGTCTTCCCGGACCCGATCCCGTTCGACCGCGTCGGCCGCGGCGGCTTCGTGCACCTGGGCGGCGCGTCGCTCGAGGTGCGGTCGCTCTTCGTGCTCGGCGTCGCCCTCCTCCTCGCCGGGGGGACGGCGGCCGTCCTGCGCGGGACGCGCTTCGGCCGGGGGCTCGGGGCGATCGCGGCGGACGTCGACGGCGCGCGGTTCGTCGGCGTCCCGGTGGAGCGCTTCGTCGGTGCAGCCTTCGCCCTCGTCGGAGCGGTCGCCGCGGTGGCCGCGGTCGTCGCGGCGCCGAGCGGCCCCTTCGGCCCGACGACCGGGACGCTCTACGGCGTGAAGGGGCTCGTCGCCGCGGTGGCGGTTCGCTTCCGCTCGCCGTGGGATGCTTTTGCAGCCGGGATCGCGCTCGGAGTCGTCGAGGCGGCGATCTCGGGGCTCGAGGTGAGCGGGACACAGCTCGGGCCGCAGTACCGCGACGTCCTGCCGCTCCTCGCCCTGCTCGTCCTCCTCGGGCTGCGCCGGCGGCCGTTCGTGGGCGCCTCGGAGCGGTGAGCGCTCTCGCTCAGACCGGTTCGGCGCTCTCCGAGGCGGCGGCCGAGGCGCGGGCGGCCTGGTCGGCGCGCGCGACCGCGGTCGCCGTGGTCCTCACCGCGGCCGCGCTCATGCCGCTCGCCCGGCCGGGCTGGATCCGCCTCGACGCGCTCGCCGCGAGCCTCTACCTCGCCCTCGCTGCGCTCGGCCTGTCGGTGACCGTCGGCCTGGCGCGGCTCCCGTTGCTCGCACAGGGCGCCTTCATAGGCGTCGGCGCATTCGCGACGGCGCTCCTGCGCGTGCACGCGGGGTGGGGATGGCTCGGCGCGGCGCTTGCCGGCACGGCTGCGGCCACGGCCGCCGGGGCGCTCGTGGGGCTCGCGCTCGTGCGACGCCGCCCGCTGCCTTTGGCGATCGGGACGTGGCTCGTCGCGTGGCTCGTCTTCCTCGGCCTCGTCGACCTGCCGTCGCTCTCGGGCGGCGCCGAGGGGCTCGTCGTCCCGGCCTCGGGACCGGGACCGGCCTGGCACTACGAGCTTGCGCTCGCGCTGCTCGTCCTCGCCGCGCTCGGCTTCCGCGTCCTCGCTCGCGGCCCCTTCGGGCTCGCGCTCTCCGCGGCCGGAGCGGACGACCCGGCGGCGGCCGGCCTCGGCGTGCCGATCGCGCGGCTGCGGATCGAGGCGATGACGGTCTCCGCCGCGGTGGCCGGGCTCGCGGGCGCGCTCACCGTCCAGCTGGCCGGCGTCGCGGACGCGTCCGACTACGGCCCGTTCCTGTCGTTCAAGCTGCTTGCCGCCGTGCTGCTCGGCGGGGCCGCCTCGGCGCTCGGCGGGCCGATCGGGATCGCGCTCCTCGCTGCGCTCGCGGGCGCCGCGCACGGCCTCGGCGACCTCGAGCACGTCGCGACGGAGCGCTTCGACCCGATGCTGACCGCGATTCTCGTCTTCGGCGCACTCGCGGTGCGCGCCTCGGGCGTCGCGCCCTGGCTCGACCGCCGCGGCGACGGCGCCGGGCCGCACCCCGGCGCCGGGCACGTGTCCGGCACCGAAGGCGTCCGCGGTGGCCACGTCTCCGCGGGAAAGCTGCGCAAGCGGTTCGGCTCCGTCGTCGCGGTCGAGGACGTCTCGCTCGAGCTCACGCCTGGAGTCGTGACCGCGCTCGTCGGGCCGAACGGCTCGGGGAAGACCACGGTTGTCGGGCTCCTCGCAGGGGAGCTCGAAGCGGACCAAGGCGAGGTCGCGCTCGACGGCGAGCGGCTCGCGCCCGGCCAGGGGCTCCGCGCGCGGGTCGAGCGCGGGATCGTCCGCACGCTCCAGCCGACGGCGGTCTTCGACCATCTGACCGTGCTCGGGAACGTGCTCGTCGGCGCCGGCCTCCGCGGCCGCTTCGACGGCTTCGGTCGCACGCTCTTCCGCACGCCCAAGGCGCGCCGCGAGGAGGGGACCACCCGGGCCGCCGCGCTCGCCGTCTGCCGTCGCTTCGGCCTCGATCCGCAGACCCGGGCGAGCGACCTTCCCGCCGTCGACCGGCGCCTGCTGATGATCGCCTGCGCCTGGGCGACGCGGCCGCGCGCGCTCCTCCTGGACGAGCCTTCCGCCGGCGCCGGGCCGGCCGAGCTCCCCCGGATCGCCGAGCTCGTTCGCGGCCTCGCCCGCAACGGCGCCGCCGTGCTCGTCGTGGAGCACAACCTCCGCCTCGTCCGCGCGGTCGCCGACCACGTGATCGTGCTCGAGGCGGGCCGCGTGCTCGCGGAGGGCCCGCCTGCCGCGGTCGCCGCCGACCCGGCGGTCGTGAGCGCGTACCTCGGTCGGGCGCGGCTGTAGAGTCGCCCGCCGTGCGGCGCCCGGCACTCTTCCTCCTGCTCGTGGTCTCGCTCGCCGCGTCCGCGGCCGGCTGTGGCGGCGGGAGCAAGCAGCGCGGGACGCTCCTCGTCGTCGTGAACGCGCCCTTCTCGCAGACGCCGTACGTCGGGAACGCGATCGCCCACGGTGTGAACCTCGCCGCGAACCAGGTCAACGTCGCCGGTGGCCTCCCGATCGGCAACGCCTCGTACCACGTCCGCGTGGAGCGGCGCGACACCGCGCTGTCGCCGCGGCGCGCGCTCGCAAACGTTCGCCGCGCCGTCGCCGAGGACGCCACGGCGATCGTGGACGAAGGCACCGGCGTCGACGCGTCGTGGCGCGTCGCCGATGCCGCAGGGATCCCGATCTGCATCGTCTACCAGGGCGGCACGGGCCTGGTGGATCCGGCGAAGCGGCCGAACGTCTTCCGGATCGCACCGACCGACCACGGGCTCGCCTTCCGGCTCGCCGAGTACCTCGTCCCGAAGGGCCGCAGGGTCGCGCTCCTGCACGACGACTCCGGCTACGGCGCGGAGGGCGCCGCCGCGCTCGACCGAGCCTTCGCCCACAACCCCGAGTCGGTCGCTCTGCGCCTGGCCGTGCCGACGGGCTCCCTGAGCTATGGGCCGCAGGTGCTGCGCGCGCGGCGGGCCCACGCCACGGCCCTGCTCGTGTGGGGCCAGCCCGCGACGATCGGCGGCGTCGTCTCCGCCGCCCGCAGCTCGGGCTGGAACGTGCCGATCTACGCCCCGCCCGCGGCGCAGGACCCGGTCGTCCGGCAGGAGCTCGCCGCCCATCCGTCGTGGCTCGACGGGCTCACCTTCGCCTCGGGGCGGCTGACCGCCGAGCTCGGCCCGCAGCCGTACTACAGCTTCGCCGCGCGGTACGCCTCGGCATTCGGCCAGGATCGCGTCGGCGTGAAGACGTCCGCCGGCCTGCCCGTCGTGCAGCCGCCGGAGATCGCCATGTATGCCTACGACTTCGCCAACGTCCTCTTCGCCGCCGTCAGGCGCGCGCGCACGATCCGCGGCGACAAGGTCGTCAAGGCGCTCGAGGAGACGACCGTCCGCGGCACGAACGGTGACGAGCGCGGGTTCAGCATCACGAACCACGAGGGCGTCGTCGACGACGACGTCTACTTCGCGCGCTTCCAGGACATGACGTTCCGGCCCGTCACGGACGATCCGCTGTCCGCCACTCTTCCCGTCATCAAGCAAACGCCGTGAGCGGCGCGCTCGTCGCGGCCGCGTCGATCCAGATCTTCCTGCCGGCGCCGACGGCGCAGCTCTCTGCTCAGCCGCCGCTTCGCTCGCTGGCGCAGACGCTCGAGACCCGGTACCGGGGACGCATCGGAAGCCGGCTCCGCGTGACGGTCGACCTCGACCCGACCGGCCGTCCCGTCGTCGTGCGGACGGAGCAGCGGCTGACGATCTCCGCGCTCGGGGACTACTTCTTCGTCGTCCCGGCGCCGCTCGTGTCGGTCGCGGCCGCGCCTGGATCAGCGGCGCCGCCGGGGCAGCGCGCGCAGGGGATCGTCTGGCAGGGCTTCTCGCCGGGCCGGCGGACGCTCGCCGCGCTGGTCCGGCTGCGGACCGGGGCCGCGGCGCCCGTGCTGCCGCTCCGCGTCCGCATCGGGCGCGGAGGGATCCGGATCGCGAACGCAACCGCCTTGTCGGTGCTCGCGTACGACGCGGCCGTGTCACGCGCCGAGGTCGCGCCGGTCATCAAGGAGCTGCGGCGCGCCGTCGGGCGGGACGAGCTCCCTCGGCCCGGGTCGGTCGTGGTGCCGACGACGCCGCCGACGACCCGGATCCGCGCGGAGGCGGTCTTCGCAGTCCGCGGCACGCTTCGCTTCGGACAGCGGCGCGTTCGCTTCGCCGGGCGCATCGGACCGGGAGCGAAGCGGGTGCTCACCGTGCGCACGGGGAGCCGCGAGCGTCCGAAAGTCGAGCTCGTCGCGACGCCGGCCCTGCCGCGCGAGCTCCTCCGAGCGGCGCCGGGGCGGCTCGACGGCCGCCGGCTGCTCGCCCTCGCCTACCGCGCGTACCTCGCGATCGCGCGGGCGCAGCAGTACACGCGCTTCCTCGCGAGCCCGGATCCCACCGGGCCGACGAGCGCGGCCTTCGTCTATCGCACTGCGCCGGCGCCCGCCGCGGTCGTCCGCACGTTTCGGTCGGGCGACGACGGCGGGCTCTCGACGCTCGTGGTCGCCGTCTTGGTCGTCCTCGGGGTGGCCGCGCTGAGCGGGTTGGTCGTTCTCTGGGCCCACCTCTAGCCGGGCTAGTACGCGACGGCTCCGCGGCCCGTGGCGGCCGCGTGGCGCTGCTCGTCGGCACGGTACGAGCTGCGTACCAGCGGCCCCGAGAAGACGGAGCCGAAGCCGAGCGCCTCGCCCTGCTCCCGGAACCAGCGGAACTCGTCGGGGTGCACCCAGCGGTCTATCGGCGCGTGCTTCGCCGAGGGCTGGAGGTACTGGCCGATCGTGACGACGTCGACGCCGTGCGCGCGCAGGTCGCGCATCGTGTCCACGACCTCGTCGTTCGTCTCCCCCAGGCCGACGATGATCCCCGACTTCGTCAGCACGGCGTAGTCGGCGAGCTCCTTCGCGCGACGGAGGAGCCAGAGCGCCTTGTCGTAGGAGGCCTTCGCGCCGCGCATGCTCCGGTGCAGGCGGCGCACCGTCTCGATGTTGTGGTTGAAGACCTCCGGCCGCGCCGCCAGGACGGTGCGGAGCGCCTCCTCCTCGACGCCGAGGAAGTCCGGCGTCAGCACCTCGACCGAGGCGTCGGGGAGCTTGGCGTGCAGCGCGCGGATGGTGGCGGCGTAGTGGCCGGCGCCCTTGTCGGCGACGTCGTCACGGTCGACGGAGGTGACGACGACGTGCTTCAGGCCCATCTGCGCCGCCGCGTTCGCGAGCCGGAGCGGCTCGAGCGGGTCGGGCGGATGCTCGGGGCGGCCGGAGTGGACGTAGCAGTACCGGCATGCCCGCGTGCAGGTGTCGCCGAGGATCTGGAACGTCGCCGTGCCGCGGCCCCAGCACTCGGCGATGTTCGGGCAGCGGGCCTCCTCGCAGATCGTGTGCAGGCTCGCACCATGGATGAGCTTCTTGACGTCGAAGTAGCGCGAGTCCGCGCTCGGGGCGCGAACCTTCATCCACTCCGGCCGGCGGGGACGATCAGCGACTGGCAGCGAGCTTTGCATGAGTGGGTTGCTCCCAGAGCCCAGGGCCGGCGTCCGCCGGAAGCTCCTCGAACGTTAGCTCGAACACCTCCGCGAGCGCCTCTGCAGCGACCGGCCGCACCTCGTCGACGGCGACCGGCCTCCCGAGCTCGCGCGCGATCGTCGTGAACTGTGCGTCCTCGAGCCCGCAGGCCGTGATCCACTGCGTGAACGGCGCCGGGTCGAGGTCGACGTTCAGGGCGTAGCCGTGGGTCGTGATCCACTTCGCCACGTGGACGCCGATCGAGGCGATCTTCCGCGGCGGGCGCTCGAGCCAGATCCCGGTGAGGCCCTCGATTCGCGTCGCCTCGAGCCCGAACGGCGCAAGCGTGCGGATGAGCGCCTCCTCCAGGTCGCGGCAGTAGCGCTTCACGTCGGTGCCGTGTCGCGTCAGGTCGAGGATCGGGTAGCAGACGAGCTGCCCGGGCCCGTGGTAGGTCGACTTCCCGCCGCGGTCGGTCTCCACGACCTCGACCTCGGCGCCGGCCGGGATATGCAGTTCCGCCTCCTCCGTCCGCCGGCCGAGCGTCACGACGGGCGGGTGCTCGAGGAGCAGGATCGTCTCCGGCATCGCGCCCTGTCCCACCGCCGCGGTGAGCGAGCGCTGGAGATCCCACGCCTCGCGGTAGGGCGTGGGGCCGAGGTTCATGAGGTACGCGCCGGCGCTCATGCCTTCGAGTCTACGGCTGCGGCTCCGTGCAGGAGCACCGTCCACGGCTCGACATGCGAGACCGTCAGCATGCCGTTCTGGATCCACGGATCGTCGGCGAACCTCGCCCGGAGTGCTGCTTCGTCCTCCGCGGACACGATCAGGAGGACGCGCCGGCCGCCTTCGAGCGGTCCGCCGAGGACGACGAAGCCGTTGTCGACGAGGTCGTCCATGAAGCGGGCGTGCTCGTCCCAGAGCGCCTGCTCGCGCATGTCGCGCGACCAATCCCACGGGCCGCCGCGCTCCTGGTAGACGACGAAGAGCTCTAGTACTTGTCCTCGCCCCAGGACTGGAGCTTCTCGCGCAGGTCGCGCAGGAAGCGGCCGGCGAGCGCGCCGTCCACCAGCCGGTGGTCGTACGTCAGGGTCAGGTTCATGATCGGCCGGATCGCGATCACGTCCTCGCCCTGCTCGTCCTGCACCACCCATGGGCGCTTGACGACCGCGTAGGTGCCGAGGATCGCGGCCTGCGGCTGACTGATGACCGGCGTGCCGTGGAAGGTGCCGTAGCCGCCGGGGTTCGTGATCGTGAAGGTGCCGCCCTGAACGTCGTCGGGCAGGAGCTTCTTGTCGCGCGCGCGCGCCGCGAGGTCGGTGACGCCCTTCGCGATCCCGAGCAGGTTCAGCGTCTCGGCGTTCTTCAGCACCGGGACGATCAGGCCCTTGCCGTCCGCGAGTTCGACCGCGAAGCCGAGGTTGACGAAGTTGCGCGTCACGATCTGGTCGCCGCGGATCTCGCCGTTGATCCACGGATAGTCGCGGAGGTTCTCCACCGTGGCCCGGGCCACGAAGGCCAGGTACGTGGGGTTGACGCCGTACGAGGCCTGGTACTCCTTCTTCAGCTTCCCCCGGATCGCGACCACCTTCGACATGTCGACCTCGATCGCGCTCGTCACGTGCGCGGCCGTGTCGAGCGACCGGCGCATGTGCTCGGCGATGCCGCGCCGCATGGCGTTCATCGGCTCGAGGGCCTCGCCCGGCTGGGCCGTGGCGGCCTCGGCGGCGACCGGCTGAGGCTTCGGCGGCGGCGGTGGTGCGGGAGCAGGTGCGGCAGCCGGCTCGGGAGCAGGCTCGGGCTCGGGCTCCTGCGCCGGGGCGGGCTCGGCTGCCGGAGGCGCCTCGGCGGGTGCGGGCGGCCCGGACTCGATGAAGGCGAGGATGTCCTTCTTCGTCACGCGGCCGCCCGCGCCGGTGCCCTGCACCTGGTTCGTGTCGACGCCGTGCTCGGAGGCGATGCGCGCCACGACCGGCGAGACGAAGGTCTTGCCGTTCTCGCTCGGCGTCGGGGCGGAGGGACGCTCGCGCTCCGGCTCCCGCTCCGGCGGCGCCGCGCTCGGCGCGACGTCGCCGACGCCCTCGCTTGCGGCGGCCATTGACTCGTCGGCGGCGGCCTGGGTCGCCGGCTCAGGCGGCGGCTCCTCCTCGGCGGCCGGCTCCGGAGCCGGCGCCTCGACCTCGGCGCCCTCCGGCGCGATGACGGCGAGCTTCGTGCCCACGTCGACCGTCTCACCCTCGGAGACGACGATCTGCTGGAGGACGCCCGAGCCGGGGCTCGGCACCTCGGTGTCGACCTTGTCCGTCGAGATCTCGAGCAGCGGCTCGTCGGCCTCGACCGACTCGCCCTCCTGCTTGAGCCACTTGGTGATCGTGCCCTCGGAGACGGAGACGCCCATCTGCGGCATCACGACGTCGATGGCTTGCGTTGTGGCCACGGCCCCTCTCTTCCTAGTACTCAGCCAATTCCTTGAGCCCTGCCGCCACGTCCGCAACCTGAGGAATGAACGCCTTCTCGAGCGGCGGCGAGAAGGGGACGGGCGTGTCGGGCGCCGCGATCCGCTTCACCGGCGCGTCCAGGTCTTCGAAGGCCTCCTCTGCGATCGTCGCCGCGATCTCGGCGCCGAACCCGCCCGTGCGGGTGTCCTCGTGGAGGACGAGCACCTTGGAGGTCTTGCGGACGCTCTCGAGCACCGCCTGCTTGTCCCACGGCACGATCGAGCGCAGGTCGACGATCTCGACCGAGACGTCGTCGCCCAGCTCCTTCGCGGCCTCCTCGGCGGTGTACACCATCGCGCCCCAGGTGATGACGCTCAGGTCGTCGCCCTCTTCGTGGATCCGCGCCTTGCCGATCGGGACGGTGATCCGCTCGTCCGGCACCTCGCCCTTGATCCGGCGGTAGAGGTGCTTGTGCTCGAAGTAGAGGACGGGGCTCGGATCCTGGATCGCGCTCGCGAGCAGGCCCTTCGCGTCCTCGGGTGTCGCGGGACAGACGCACTTGAGCCCGGGGATGTGCGCGAACGAGCTCTCGGGGTTCTGCGAGTGGAACGGGCCGCCGGAGAAGCCGCCGCCCGAGGGCAGGCGCACCGTGATCGGCACCGGCGTGCCCGCGCGCCAGCGCTGCTTCGCGGCGACGGTGACGAGCTGGTCCCAACCGCAGGAGATGAAGTCCGCGAACTGCATCTCGGCCACCGGGCGCATGCCCATGATGGACGCGCCCGTGCAGGCGCCGATGATCGCGCTCTCGGCGAGCGGGGCGTCGATGACGCGCCACGGGCCGAACTCCTCCTGGAAGCCGAGGGTCACCTTGAACGCGCCGCCGTAGACGCCGACGTCCTCGCCGATCACGAAGACGCGCTTGTCGCGGCGCATCTCCTCGCGGAGCCCGTCCGAGATCGCCTGGAGGTACGTCTTCTCCGCCATGGCTACTTGTGGTGCGGGGTGTCGAGGTCTTCGGGGGTCGCATAGACGCCCTCGGTGAGCTCCCCCGGCTCGGGGAGCGGCGACTCCTCGGCGCGCCGGAGCGCGTCGTTCAGGAGCTTCTTGACGTCGGCGGCGATCTCGTCCTCCTGGTCGTCGTCGAGGTCGGCGTTCTCGCGCAGCCAGGTGCGGAAGCGCTCGATTGGGTCGCTCTTCGCCCACTCCTCGAGGAGCGGCTTCGGCACGTAGAAGGCGTCGTCGTGGACGGCGTGGCCCTCCATGCGCAGGGTCAGGCACTCGAGCAGCGTCGGGCCGCCGCCCTCGCGGGCGCGCTCGATCGCGCGCTTCGCCTCGCGGTAGACGGCGAGGACGTCGGTGCCGTCGACGACGACGCCCTCGAAGCCGTAGGCCTCCGCGCGGTCGGCGACGTGCTCGGTCGCGTACTCGAGGTGCGTCGGCGTCGAGTAGGCCCACTGGTTGTTGTCGCAGACGAACACGACCGGGAGCCGGCGCGTGCCGGCGAGCGTCATCGACTCGTGCGCGTCGCCGCGCGCCGATGCGCCCTCGCCGAACCAGCCGACGGCGACGCGGCGCTCGCCGCGGATGCGGAACGCGAGCGCGCAGCCGGTGGCGACCGGGAGCATGGCGGGCAGGTGGCTCACCATCGCGATCAGGCCGAGCCGCGAGTCGGCCATGTGGACGTTTCCGTCCCGGCCCTTCGTCGGCCCGTCCGAACGCCCCATGTACTGCGCGAAGATCCGCCAAGGCTCGACTCCGCGCGTGATGTGGACACCCATGTCGCGGTGGAGCGGCGTACCCACGTCGTCGGGCCCCATCGCGGTGGCGACGCCCACCGAGGCGGCCTCGTTGCCGCGCCCCGTGTAGAACGAGCCCGGGATCTTGCCCTGCCGGTAGAGGATGTGGCCGCGCTCCTCTACGCCGCGCGTGACGAGGAGGTTGCGGTAGACGGTCAGCAGGTCCTCGCGGTCGAGCCCCGCCTGCCTGACCTCATTCAGCGAGCCGACCGGCTCGGCTTCCCTCGCGACCGCCACGACGCCGGAACTGTAACGACTGGGTCTGCGCTAGCACGCGGAGCTACGATCCTGAGGTGAGCGCGCGAGGCGCACTCGCTCTTCTCGGGGTCGTCGCATGTGGGCTGATCCTCGCCTCTTCGGCTTCTTCCTCGCGGAAGGCGGGCGCTGCGGCGTGCGGGGCGCGCGTCCACGAGGAGCCGAGCCGGCAGCTCGGAACGCTGGGCCCAAGCCGGTGGGTGGCCGGAAGCCCGCGGACCTCGGGGCTTATCGGCGTCCTCTTCGGCGGCGAGGTGGTGAACGGCCGGCTCGCTGTCTACGCCGGCGGCGTGAACCCGGGGACACGGGCGCACGAGAAGATCCTCTGGATCCTGCCGGCGCGGAAGCGCGTCGGGCCGCGCCTCGTGATCAGCGGGCGCAAGGACGGCTCGACCCTCGTCACGTACCGACGCCGTCTCGCCGCGACGGGCTCGGCGCAGGTGCCCGGGTACAACTACCCGTCCATCCTCGACCTGCCGGTTCCCGGCTGCTGGAAGCTGACGCTCCGCACCGGGAAGATCAGGGCGACGGTGAGCGTGCTCGCGCAGGTCGCGCACTAGCCGTGGGCCGCGCCGCCGACTGGCTGCGGGAGGAGCGCCGCAACGTCCTCGGCCACTGGGCGGCCGTGTGCCTGGGCTGCGGCGCCGCCCGCCGGTGGTTCGAGGAGCTCGAGGCCGACGTGCCCGGGCGGTGCCCGCAGTGCCACGGCGAGATGCTGCGTCGCTGCGCAGCGTGCGGAGCGCCCTTCAGCTCCGCATTCGCCGTCGAATGCGAGGGCTGCGGCGCGCCGCTCCGCGACCCGGAGCTCTTCGGCGGCCCGATTCGTCGCGCCTAGGTTTCACTTTTTCCCCGCCGGGCGATAGAGCAGTCGCAGGATGGTTGTCAGGAGTAACCATCTGTGGGGACATTCGCCGACGGACGGTTCGAGATGGCAGGCGAAGCGGCCTCGCGTCCAGCGCGGGTCGGACGTCATCGCGCGTCCCCTCCTTCGACCAGAAAGGGGGAACCGTTGTTCAAGGCAACGGCTCGCATCGTCCTTGCGCTGGCAGTCGCGGCCGCGGCACTCGCGACACTCGGCGCCGCCTCGCCCAGCGCCGCCGACCGCGCGTCCTACATCGTCGTCCTGAAGAGCTCCGTCGCGAACCCCGCGGCGGTCGCGCAGGAGCACGCGGCGCGCTTCGACGGCACGGTGACGCACGTCTACTCGCATGCGCTGAAGGGATACTCGCTCACGCTGCCCGCCGCTGCGGTTGCAGGCATCGCGGCGGATCCGCGCGTCGACTACGTGGAGGCCGACGGCGTCATGACGGCCGACACGACGCAGACCGGGGCGACCTGGGGGATCGACCGGATCGACCAGCGCTCGCTGCCGCTCTCCGGCACGTTCACGTACTTCGCGACGGGAAGCGGCGTGAAGGCGTACATCATCGACACCGGCATCCGCTTCACGCACACGCAGTTCGGGGGTCGCGCGATCAAGGGCGTCGACGAGGTGACGATCGGCGGCTCGGCGGCCGACTGCAACGGTCACGGGACGCATGTCTCGGGCACGGTCGGCGGCTCGACCTATGGCGTCGCGAAGCAGGTCACGCTCGTGGCGGTCCGCGTACTCGGCTGCAACGGCAGCGGCTCGACCTCCGGCGTCATCGCGGGCGTCGACTGGGTGACCGGAAACCACCTGTCGGGCCAGTCCGCGGTGGCGAACATGAGCCTCGGCGGCGGTGCCTCGAGCTCGCTCGACACGGCCGTGAACAACTCGATCAACGACGGCGTCAGCTACGCGGTCGCGGCCGGGAACGGCGACATCTTCGGCAACCCGCAGAACGCGTGCAACTTCTCGCCGGCGCGCGTCGGCGCGGCGATGACGATCAGCGCCACCGACAGGACCGACACGAAGGCCTCGTGGGCGAACTACGGGAGCTGCGTGGACTGGTTCGCGCCGGGCGTGTCGATCACGTCGGCCTGGTACTCGAGCGACACCGCGACGAACACGATCAGTGGCACGTCGATGGCGACGCCGCACACGACCGGTGTGGCGGCGCAGTACCTGCAGGGCCATCCGGGATCCAGTCCCTCGACGGTCCGCACTGCGCTCTACAACCTGACGACGAAGTCGATCGTCAAGTCCTCGAACACGACGAACAACCACCTGCTGTTCACGAACTTCTAGCTCGACGGCATGGGAGGGGCGGCGCTACCCGGCGCCGCCCCTTCCACTACTGGGTGCCGTAGTTCCCGATCATCCGCTCCTTCGCGAGCCAGCGCCGCATCGCCGTCAGCGGCCGGGTCTCGACCTCCGAGCCCACGGGCGCACGCACGCGCAGGTCGTCGGCGATCGCCTGCGCCTCCTCCTCGTCGTACGCCCCGAGCTCGACCGTCCGGCTGCCCTCGTTGAGGAAGCGCGCTCCCTCGGCGCGCAGGTCCCGGCGGAGCTCGTCTGCGCTTCGTGCATCCGGCACGTGCAGCCGGACCTCGTACCGGAGCGCGTCGAAGTCGATGTCGACCCAAGCCTCTGGCTGGGGCGCTGGCTCGACGGGAAGCAGCGGATCCTGCCACTCGGCTTGCCCCGGATTCCAGCGCTCGACGACGACGTCGATCCCTATGCCCGTCTCGGAGGCCGCCTCCTCGAGCGCCCAGCGCGCCGTCTTGGCCGAGGCCTCGTCGCTCGCATAGGCGAAGACGTACCAGCGTTCCTCGTTGACGTCGAGATCCGGAGCGAGCTCGGAGGCTCGTCGAGTCAGCGGGCCGAGGTCCTCGTTGCCGTAGGCGCTCGCCGTGATGCGCCAGTCGTCGCTCACGGCTCCGGTGTGGTCAGGCGCGGATCTGGGAGAAGCGGATCACCGTGACGGTGTCCTCGTCCGACACCTCGCGGTTGTAGAGCTGGCCGAGGAAGCCGGCCATCTCCTCGACGCGGCGGATCTCCGGGTTGTCGTGCTCGATCTCGCGCGGCGAGAGCTCGCGGAGCTGCTTGACCTCGACCTTGTCGATCACGGCGTCGAACACCTTCTCCCGTGCGCTGAACCGCGCGCCGGCCAGAACCTGGACGACCATGCCCTTCCGGTACTTTGCGGACTTGTCGCCGAGCCGGATGGTGGCCGTCTTGCGGCCGCTCCGCAGCTGTTCAGCGACGATCGGAGAGTAGAAGTTCAGCGCATACATCGCGTCGTCCTCAGGGAGCCGCGGCAGAGCGAAGATCATAAGCGCCTTCCCGCAAGCGCGCGAGGGCCCGTTCGGCCATGTCCTTCTCGCCCTTGTACGCGAGCAGGCGCGGCGCCTCGTCGGCGTCGAGCCAACGTGCTTCGGCGACCTCGAACGCGAGCTCGGGCGGCAGGTCGCCGAGGCGGCCGCGCTGGTAGCGGAGCAGGTAGAAGCTCACGACCTTGAAGACGCGCTCGCCGCCGCGCGTGTAGACGTAGCGGACGTCGCCGAGCTTGCCGAGGCTCGTGGCCTCGACCCCGGTTTCCTCGGCGACCTCGCGCAGCGCCGTCTGCTCCGGCTTCTCCCCCGCGCCGACGAGGCCCTTCGGCAGCGCCCAGACACCCGCCGCCTTGCCGCCCGGCCGGATCGCGGCCACGGCGAAACGGCCGCGCAGCCGGCGCACGAGTACGCCTCCGGCCGAGAACTCACGCAACATGCCCAGCTTTGTAACAAATGCACGCGACCAATCTTGCAAGCGCCGTGGAATCGCTTGTACACTGCCCTGGCACTCGGACAGCCAGAGTGCCAAGAAGTGTCACAAAGTCGAGAAGCAGGAGGCGCTGCATGAATCTACAGCCGCTGGGAGACCGCCTGATCGTCGAGGTCCTCGAGGAGGAGGAGACGACGGTCAGCGGCATCGTCCTTCCGGATACCGCCAAGGAGAAGCCGCAGCGGGGCCGCGTCCTCGCCGTCGGCCCCGGCCCCCGGAAGGAGGAGACGGGCGAGCACATCCCGATGGACGTCGCCGAGGGCGACGAGGTCATCTTCTCGAAGTACGGCGGGACCGAGATCAAGCTCGGAACCGACGAGGTGCTGATCCTGCGCGAGTCGGACGTGCTCGCGAAGGTCGTCGGCACCCGCGAGCCCGTCCCCGCCTAACCACGAAGCACGGAGGTAACGAATGGCTCACAAGGAGCTGAAGTTCAACGAGGATGCGCGCCGCGCGCTCGAGCGCGGCGTGAACACCCTCGCCGACGCGGTCAAGGTCACTCTGGGGCCGAAGGGCCGCTACGTCGTCCTGGACAAGAAGTTCGGGGCACCGACGATCACGAACGACGGCGTCACGATCGCCCGCGAGATCGAGGTCGAGGACGTCTTCGAGAACCAGGGCGCGCAGCTCGTGCGCGAGGTCGCGACGGCGACGAACGACGTCGCCGGCGACGGCACGACGACGGCGACCGTGCTTGCACAGGCGATCGTCCGCGAGGGCCTGAAGAACGTCGCCGCCGGCGCGAACCCGATGGCGCTCAAGCGCGGCATCGAGACCGCCGTCGAGTCCGTGGTCGAGAACCTGAAGTCGCAGTCGAAGGAGATCTCGGGCAAGGAGGACATCGCCCGGGTGGCCACGATCTCGGCGCGCGAGCGCGAGATCGGGGACGTGATCTCCGACGCGATCGAGAAGGTCGGCAAGGACGGCGTCGTGAACGTCGAGGAGGGCCAGACCTTCGGCCTGGAGCTCGAGTTCACCGAGGGCATGCAGTTCGACAAGGGCTACCTGTCGCCGTACATGATCACCGATCCCGAGCGCATGGAGGCCGTGCTCGAGGACCCGTACATCCTGGTCGCGAACCAGAAGATCGGGGCCGTCAAGGACCTCCTGCCCGTGCTCGAGCAGGTGATCCAGGCCGGCCGCCCGCTGCTCATCGTGGCGGAGGACGTCGAGGGCGAGTCGCTCGCCACCGTCGTCGTCAACAAGCTGCGCGGCACGTTCACTGCCGTCGCCGTCAAGGCGCCGGGCTTCGGCGATCGCCGCAAGCGGATGCTCGAGGACATCGCGATCTTGACGGGCGCCGAGGTGATCACCGAGGAGATGGGCCTCAAGCTCGAGAACACGAAGCTCTCGCAGCTCGGTCGGGCCCGCCGCGTCGTCGTCGACAAGGACACGACGACGATCATCGACGGCGCCGGTGACTCCGACGCGATCAAGGCTCGGATCAAGCAGCTGAAGTCCGAGATCGAGAACACCGACTCCGACTTCGACCGCGAGAAGCTCCAGGAGCGGCTCGCGAAGCTGGCCGGCGGCGTGGCCGTCGTCAAGGTCGGCGCTGCGACCGAGACCGAGATGAAGGAGAAGAAGCACCGCGTCGAGGACGCGCTCCAGGCGACCCGCGCGGCCCTCGAGGAGGGCATCGTGCCGGGCGGCGGCGTCGCGCTCCTGAACGCCGTCGAGGCGATCTCACTCGACAAGATCGAGGAGCCGGACGAGCGCACCGGCGCCGCGATCATCGTCCGCGCGCTGGAGGAGCCAATCCGCCAACTCGCGTACAACGCGGGCCTCGAGGGCTCGGTCGTCGTGAACCAGGTCCGCGGTGCCGAGACCGGCCAGGGCCTGAACGTCGAGACGAACGAGGTCGAGGACCTCGTCAAGGCCGGCATCATCGACCCGACCATGGTCACGCGCTCGGCGCTGCAGAACGCTGCGTCGATCGCGAAGAACATCCTCACCACCGAGGCGATCGTCGCCGAGCCGCCCGAGAAGGCCGGCGCCGGCGCCGGTATGCCCGGCGGCATGGGGGACATGGGGGGAATGATGTAAACGGCGTGGGGGGAACCCCTGGTTCCCCCACGAGCCCCCTCCTTGCGAGCGGGGTCGCGCTTCTAGCGGTACAGGAGCCGCCCGAGGCTTTCGAGCTTCGGGCGGTTCTTTGTTTGTGGGCCTCCCGCCGGGATGAACCCGGCTTCGGCGGCGAATGGTTTCGACCCCAGAAAGCGCGAAACGCCCGGAGGGGCGGGCGTTTCGCGGAGGGGGTGGGGGA